>Ga0187851_10003270_pt1 | contig 13702 bp, 13 predicted proteins | sample June2016WEW_6_10_FD_132997 | JGI IMG/M metagenome (GOLD analysis project Ga0187851, IMG submission 132997) | Peatland microbial communities from SPRUCE experiment site at the Marcell Experimental Forest, Minnesota, USA - June2016WEW_6_10 | ecosystem: Environmental > Terrestrial > Soil >...
CGTGACCACGAAGAGCGACGGCAGAATACAGAAAAAAATCGGAAAAACCAGCTTCACGCCCAGCTTGGCCGCCTTCTCCTCAGCGACCTGCCGCGCCTGGACGCGCATATAATCGGAATGCGCCCGGAGGCTTTGGGCCACGCCCGTGCCAAAGCGGTCGGCCTGAATCAGGACCGCAACCAGCTTCTTCAGGTCGTCGACGCCGGTCCGCTCGGCCAGATTGCGCAGCGCTTCCGCGCGCCGCTTGCCCGCCTTTAACTCGAGATTCACCAGAGAGAACTCTTCGCAGATTTCCGGGTGGGCGTGCTCGAGCTCCTTGGCCACCTGCACGATGGCCTGATCGAGACCCAGACCGGATTCAACGCAGACCACCAGCAAATCCAGCGCATTGGCGAGGCCCCGGTGGATCTGCTTCTGCCGTTTTTTGGCGGCCCGCCTGACGTATTCATTGGGGCCGAAAAAGCCGATCACCACGGCCGCCAGCACCGCCAGCATTTTGTTGCTGGGATCGGCCTGGCCGGGAAGAATCAGCACCGCGGCAATCAAAGGAAGGCCGACGCCAAAGATCAGCTTCGCCCCGTAGAGAACCTTGAGCGCGTTAGGGCCACGAAAGCCGGCGCGGATCAGCCGGCGCTGCATGACCGTGACATCCTTGGGAGAGACTGGCACCAGGGTGCCCAGCTTGCGGATCATGTCCCGGAAAATCAGGCTTGGGTGAACCGGTTGTTCGCCGCGGTCGATGGCCACCGCGCCGGTGACGCGGTCCATCGCTTCGCCGGGCTGGACCCACATCTTCATTCCGAGGAAAGAGGCCGCGATCGCGATCACCACAAAAACGAAGCAGGCAATCAGAATCGGCATATCAGACCTCTATGCTCACGATCTTGCGGATGATTCCGTAGCCGATCAGCTGAAGCAGCACCGCTCCGCCCAGCATCAGGTTGCCGACGTCGTCCAGGAAGAAAAACCGAATGTAGTCGGGATTGACGTAGAACATCATCACAGCGACTCCGAGCGGGATGCAGGTCAGCGCCGTGCCGGTCATTTTGCCGTGTGCGCTGATCGCCCGAATCTTGCCGCGAAGCTTGAAGCGCTCCCGGATCACGTAAGCGAGCTTGTCCAGAATCTCGGCCAGATTGCCGCCGGTGCGTTTCTGCAGCAGAACCGCCGAGACGAAGAAGTGAACGTCGAGAGAAGGCACCCGCTGAGCAAGCTTTTGCAGAGCCACGTCGAGCGGCAGCCCCAGATTGTGTTCCTCGAAGGTGCGCCGGAATTCTCCCGCCAGCGGCTCCTGGAATTCCCGGTGAATCATCTCCAGCGAAACCGAGAAGGCGTGACCGGCGCGCATCGAGCGGGCGACGAATTCCAGACTTTCCGGGAACTGCTCCTCGAACTGCCGCATCCGTTTGGTCCGCTTGCGCGCCATGGCGAGAATGGGAACGGCGCAGCCCGCGGCCATGGCGAACCAGGCAAACACCCGCAGATGGGTGGGCAGAAAGAACCACGCGAAGGCTCCCGCACCCATGGCCGCCAGCAGGCAGGTCTGAAGAAGACGAGCTACCGTCATCTTCGATCCGGCCTGTTCGAGCATCACGCTCAGGCGCTTCTCAAAGTTGAACCGGGTAGCCAGACGCACCAGCAGCGACGGAAGGGGCTGATCGGGGTTGATGAGCGCGGGGCCGTGCCCGGACCCTTTCTTCTTTTCCTTCGTGGTGCCGAGCAAACGGGCCTTCAAGCGATCCACGTCCGCGCTGCGGAATGCCGAAGAGGAGAACCACCAGATGCCCAGCGCCAGGGCCCAGATTGCAGCGACGACGATCAGGAAGATCATTGGACCTCCAGCACCTCGTCGAACAGGTCCGGCCGCAGGCGGATTCCTGCCGCCAGCAGCTTTTCATAGAATTTCGGCCGGATTCCGGTGGCTGCGAAGCGCCCGACAACCTGTCCCTCGGCGTTCAGGCCGCGCTTCTCGAATACGAAGATGTCCTGCAGCGTCACCACCTCGCCTTCCATGCCGGTGACCTCGGTGACGTTGACAACGCGGCGCGAACCGTCGCTGAGACGGGCGGCCTGCACCAGCACGTGTACCGCGGCGGCGATCTGCTGGCGGATGGAAACCAGTTGCATGTTCGAGTTGGCCAAAGAGACCATGACCTCCAGGCGGGAGATCGCATCGCGCGGACTGTTGGCGTGAACCGTGGTCAGCGAGCCGTCGTGACCGGTGTTCATGGCCTGCAGCATGTCCAGCGCTTCCTCGCCGCGGACTTCGCCGACCACGATGCGGTCGGGGCGCATACGCAGGCAGTTGATGAGCAGTTCCCGCTGGCGAACCGCGCCGTGGCCTTCGAGATTGGGCGGGCGCGTTTCGAGGCGCGCCACGTGCGGCTGTTTAAGTTGCAGTTCGGCCGCGTCCTCGATGGTGACAATTCGCTCGCGGGGCGAGATGAAAGCGGAGAGCGCGTTGAGCAGGGTGGTCTTGCCGGCGCCGGTTCCCCCGGCAATGATGATGTTCAGCTTGGCCTTGACCGCGGCCTCCAGCAGCTCCATCATGCCAGGAGTAGTGGCGCGGCGGTCCACCAGATCCGGCGGCATGAGCTTGTCGGTGCTGAAACGGCGGATGGAGAGCAGCGGGCCATCTACCGCCAGCGGGGGAATAATCGCGTTCACACGCGAGCCGTCCATCAGACGGGCGTCCACCATGGGCGTCGACTCGTCCACGCGCCGGCCAACCTGGGACACAATCTTGTCGATGATACGCAGCAGGTGGCCGTCATCGCGGAAGGATACGCTGGTCAGCTCGAGAATGCCTTTGCGTTCCACGTAAACCTGGCGGTGGGTGTTGACCAGAATGTCGCTGATGGTGGGATCCTGCAGCAGCGGTTCGAGCGGACCCAGCCCAAAGACCTCGTCGAGCACCTCGTCGCTGATTTGCTGCTTTTCCATGGAGCTCAGCAACGTCGGCTCGGCGTCGATGAGCGAGAGAAGCGCCTGGCGGATCTCCGACCGGACCCGCTGGTTGTCGATGGTGGCCAGCGCTTCGAGGTTGATCTTATCTACCAGCTTGCGGTGCAGCGTGAATTTCAGTTCCTGGAATTCCGGCTTCAGGCCCGTTTTCAGCTTGCTGGAATTTCGCAGGAGGCGCTGCTCCCAGGTGACTTGCGACGATTTGGACTCGACCGATGGATACATGATGTAGGCCCGCTATCTGAGAGAGAGCACCGTCCTCGCGTCCGCCGCCTTCAGCCGGTCCCCGGGGATTGCCGCCAGTCGCCCGGCTAACGATTCCACGGCCCGTCCCAGTTCGCATTCGACGCCCAGCGGCTCGGCCAGAGTTACCGCGCGATGCAGCGCCATGGCATCGTTGGGAAACTTCGAATGAATGTGGCAGTTAAACAGTTTTTCCATGTCCGCCACGGTGACGCCGTTGCGTTTATCCATGCGGTTCACGGCGATCTGAAACCGCTCCCGCGGGAAACCGAGTTGCTGCAGCATGGCCACCGCCTTGCGGGCCAGATGGAGGCTGGGCAGCTCGGACGTGGTGACCAGAAAGGCCTGGTCCGCTTCGGAGATGGTCATCAGGCTGATGCGCTGAAATACCACGGGCAGGTCGATTACAACCCAGTCGTAGGTGAGCCGCGCGAATTCGATTACCGTGTGCAGCCGGTCCGGCTCGATCAGGTCGGTCCCGGGCACTTCCGGAGCGGGCAGAATGTCGATTCCACCGGAGTTGACCACGAGACCGGCCCACAGAGTGGGGTCGATCCGGTCGGCGATGGCCAGCGCGTCGACCAGTGAGCGCGTATGGGCCAGTTTCAAATAAAAGCCGATGGTGCCGCCCATAACGTCGAAATCGGCGAGAAGGATTCGTTTGCCCGTGTTCTGCATCAGCGCGAACGCCGTCTGCGTGGCCAGCGTCGATGCGCCCGAGCCAGGCTTGGCGCTGGAGAAAACAAGAACGTTACCGGCGCGGGCGGGTTCGAAAACGTCCGGTTGCCGCAGGCGGCGCAGCCGCGCGATAGCCTGTTCCTGGCTGGCCGGATCGAAGGGCGCGTGGAGGAATTCGCTGGCGCCGGTGCGCAACGATCGCAGAATCGCTTCCGATTCGTTGCTGTGGTGCAGGCCGACAATCTGAACCGACTCGGAGAACGCGACCACCCACCGGATTACTTCGCAGGCGGCGTCGAGATCGGAGGCGACATCGAGAAGAACAACTTCGGGCCGCAGCTGGCGCAGCCGGATCTCCAGTGCCTGCTGGGTGGGCCACGACTTGAGGTCGGCCATGATCTGGAAGGCGCGGGTATGGGGCAGGGTCGCGGTGAACTGGCGCGCCAGCTCACGGTCCGGCGCGATCAGCAACGCTACTAATTCCTGCGGCCTGCCCTGGGTATCGCGTTCCATGCTGTTAACCCGTCAGTTGCCGCCGCTCCCGGCCGCGGCCTTGCCGGGATCCGCGTTCGTGTTCTTACCTGAGGTCGCGCCGTGCAGCGGTTCAGTCTGACGCGGCGCCAGCGGTCCCATGAACGGCTCCGGCATAAGCGGCGTGGGCAGAGCTTTGCCAGGCTCGATGGGAGTGGTGATCTCGGGTGTCACCAGTACGATCAACTCGCTGCGGGATTTGGTCAGAGTCCGGCTCTTGAACAGCGCTCCGAGCACCGGCAGACTGGCCAGACCGGGAATGCGCTGGAACTGGTCGTTCACCTGGTCGTTGAGCAGCCCGGCGATGACAAAACTCTGCTGGGGACCGAGCTCGATGTTGGTCTCGATGCGGCGCGTTGTCAGCGCCGGAATCGAGAAGCCGCTGATGGTGACGGCGTTGGCCGTGTCGATACTGGACACCTCCGGCTTCACATGCATGCGGATGGTGTGATTCTCGGTCAGCTCAGGCGTGAAGGTGAGGCGGATGCCGTACTCCTTAAACTGCACCGTCACGGCCCCCGAATTCGCCCCGCCCTGTATTACCGGAACCGGAAACTCGCCTCCGGACAGAAAGCTCGCTTCTTTTCCGTTGGTGGTGACCAGATTCGGTTCCGCAAGAATCTCCAGAACACCCTTGGCCTGGAGGGCGCTGATTACCGCGCCGAGATTCAGATCGGGCCGGAACGCGAATATGTTTAGCGCGTCCGAAAGGGTGAAGTTGTTTGAAGGGCCGCCGCCAATGCTGGAAGGCAGGGGCGCCTGCGCCGCACCGGTGGTAGTTCTGGCTATGGTGTTGGCGGCTCCGGTGGAAACCAGGTTCACCGCAAACTGGCTGCTCACATTCCGGTCAAGGGAGCAGAAGCGCACGCGCAAAACGATCTGCTTGTCCACCGGCTGCAAGTCCACATGCAGACTGCTGACAATCTGTTTGGCGAACGGCGCGGCCAGAGCCATGGCCCGGTCCGCGACATCTTTGGACGGAACATGACCGGTCATGGATAAAGAATCCCGCGTCGATTCGAGGTGAATGTCGGCGGCTGGAAAGGTGTCCGCCAGCAGCTTGCGCAGGGGTTCGAGGTTCTGTTCGACGGTGATGTTGTAGAAGTTGCGCTGGCCCGTCTTGCTCCAGACCACCAGTGTCCCGGTCCCCGACGACTTCCCCTGCAGCAGGATCTCGCGGGCGGTGACCGGTGATGCATCGACCACGTCCGGATTGCTCGTGGAAATCCGCGTGACATCCACCGGGTAGTCGATCACCACGCTCTTGCCAATGGTGAGATGCAGATCCTCGGCGGAGCCCTGGGCCGGCATCCGGACGCCCGCGGCAAATAAAGCCAGGAACGCCGCGCCCGTAATGTTGAGAATTCGTCTTGACCGCATAACTATCTCCCTGCCTCGCCCGGCTGGCCGTTGTTCACGATCTCCACGCTCCGCTGGGTGCCCCGGAACACCACAATCTGATCGGGCGGCGGAGGAGGCGGCGGAACGGCCGCGGCTTGCACCGGCCGGCGGGGTCTCGACTCGCTTGCCTCCGGCTTTGGTTTATGGAAGCCGTAGAGTTCGCTGAGTTCTTTGCCAGGAGTCTTCGTGACCGCCTGATCGCTGCCATTCCGCAGGATTAACTGGATGCGTCCTTCGCCGTTTGCCAGCGTCAGCGTCTCCGCTTCAGCCGGCGTGGCCAGCAGCGTCACGGTGGGAGCCGGCATGGGCTGACCTTTGGCGTCCGGCTGCATGGCAGTTCCGGCGGACAGAATCATCATGTTCTGCAGACAGGTGGTGGTGACCGTGTCATTCACCGAAGCGGGCCGACCGGTGACCAGCACGTCCACGCGCATCCCGGGGAGAACGAAACCGGCCACGCCGGTCACGTCGTTCACGCGAATGGCTACCGCGCGCATTCCGGGCGGGATGATAGGCGCCAGCCCGACGCCGCTGCCGCGCGGCGCGAGGCGGGGATCGAGAACCGGCTCGTCCACCAGAATGTTGCTGATGACGGAACGGTCGACTACCTCCTCCATCTTCGAGAACGCGCCCTTTGGAAACGCCGCCGGAACGATCTTGTCGATGCGGAGATCGGCCGGTTTAATGGTCACGCCGACCGCCAGCGGTCTGACCGCGACCACGACATCCCGGGTCTCCGGCTGCGCGTCAGCTTTCTTCGGACCGCCGGCGCGCGCCGTGATCTGGTAGAAGATGCTGGCTACTACCAGGGCGAAAACCAGGCTGACCCCTAGAACAGTTAGAAATCTACGATCCATATACCCTTCTCCTGCCGCCAGTCATGGAACAAGACTCAGCAGCGCACCCATGGCAATGGCCGGAGCATAGGGGATGGACTTCTCTCGTTCGCTCTCCGGTTCTCCGCGATCCCCGTTGCCCGGCCGCCGCCTCCAGCGCTTCAACTCGCGAATCCCCAGTGCGGCGCACGCCATGATCCCGCCGATTCCCGCGGTCCAGAAAGCCGCGGCAAGCAGCCTCTCGATGCCCACGATTGCGCCGAATCCCGCCATCAGTTTTACGTCGCCGCCACCCATGCCACCCAGCAAATAAAAAATGAGGAACACGCCGAAACCCGCGGCAAGACCGAGCGCCGCGCTCGCCGCGCCTTTCCAGCCACTGGCGTAAATGTGAATCGCAAATCCCGCGATTGCCGCGCAGATGGGGATCCAGTTGGATATCTGTCTCGTCGCCACGTCTTCCACTGAAGCCGATACCCCCACCGCCAGCGATGCCCAGGTTAGTGCTGTCAACATTCCACCTCGGTCAACATTCCACCCTGGGGCGTCATTCCCTTACGCCCGCTGAATGCGTTTTCGCCCCGCCGCCTCGTTGCCCGCCTCAGCCGATTTCCCGCCAAACCAACTCGACCGGAATGCCGATGGCGCCAGGAACCCCGCCTGCAGAGCAAACTCCGCCAGCGCCTTGCCCGAAGGCAGACGCCACGGCCCGCCGCCCAGCCACTCTACGGGCACGGTTGGGATTCTCAGATCGGAGCCCTTATTCAGAAACGTCGACCCCGAGCCTGCCTTGCGCGTCATTAGCAATCCTTCCTGTGAGTATTTCGACCGTTTGGGAGCTTTTCATTAGGGGCGGCCCTCGTGATTTCTTAGTACGCCTGGCCCTGGCCGTCCTGACCCATTGTTCGAATCGGTCCTTCCCCCGCCCGCTGCCGAAACTGTCTGAGTGGTCCCAGAGATCCTGGCGAACAGCACGGACTGCTTGTCGTGGCGGAGTTCCCGCCACTGCGAGTCCTGCCGCAGAAGCCCACAAAGTGGCCAATCCGCCGGGATCAGCGCGGTCTCAAAACCGTACTCGTCGACCAGCGCGCGCCACTGACCCTGGCCGTGCCACATGTCGATGTACTGTCCCCCGATGCGAGGCCCGTAAAAATCTGTGCGGCCGTCGACAAACACCTTAGTACCCGGCCAGAAGTGAAACAGAAGGTAGTCCGCCCATTGGTCGGTTGTGAGTACCCGTGAACCGATGAAGCGCGGCTGCTCTGCAGCGATCGTCCCGACCGGAAACATTTGCTTTGGAAAATCGTTAGGCCAGACCGTGATTCCGGGCACCAGCGCGATCGCCAGCACCCACGCCGGGATCAACAATGACCAGCGGCGGAAGTTCTCCGATGCGCCCGCCGCAACCGATCCCAGAATCCGGATGACGGAGCGCGGCCGGCTTCGATCGACCAAACCCGACCACAACCGCGTCAGTTCCGCCGCGATAACCGGCGACGCCACTATCGCGAAAAGCGGGATGTGCCTCGCGCTGGTCAGAGCCAAGTGCGCGAACCCCAATATGAGAAGTGCGTGTTTCACCGATTTTCGGCGCAGGCTCGCACCCGCCGCCAGAATCCCGGCCAGAAGCAGAATCTCGAACTGCATCTGGTTCTCCGAGCGGAACGTGGGCGCCTGAAATTCCTGCACGACGCTGCGAATCCAGTCCGAGCGCAGGTACTCTATCAGATGGCGGTGCAATTCGAGACCGTACGGGTTTACCAGCGTGGCTGCCGCGCATGCTACAGACAGAACGCCGTATCTGGCCGCCCCCGGCCATCCGGGCCGTCCCTCGATCAGAGCTCCGAATGTGTACAGGCCCAGGACGACAAATACGATCACGAATCCGCCGTGCAGGTTCGTCCAGAGCAACGTGAGCGGTACCAGCAGCCACAACGCGCGTGAGGGCCGCCGCTCATCGGCGTCCAGCAGCCAGAGCGTGCCCACAAGGAAAACAAGAGTGAACAGATGCGGCCGGGCCAGGAAGTGAATGCTGGCGGCGCCGACGGCAACCAGCGCTATCATGGCCGCGATGAGCCCGTTCGCACCGCGCCAAACCATGTAGCGGAGCAGCATCGTTCCAAACGCCGCGATGGTTACGCCGGCGAACAGGACAATACCCTTCAGCCCCGCGGCTCCGTAGAGCAGCGCGAAGACGATGTCCGAGAGCCATTCCCACGCGTACCAGGGGTGTCCGGCTAACGAGAACGAAAACAGATCGGTGTGCGGGACCGTGTGTGTGCTCAGAATGAACTGGCCGGTGCGGATATGCCAACCGGTATCGCCATCTCCCAGGAGCCCGCTCCAGCCATAAGGACCGGCCAGGAATAGCCACACCATGAGGGCCACGAAAAACCAGTCGGTGAAGGAAGGTAGCAGGAGGCTGCGGAGCGTTCCCGATGTTGAGCGCGGCTGAATGGAGACGCTTTCGCCCGGGCTTGTCGCTGCGACGGCCGGTTCATTCGAAACCGCTCCGTTTGTTACCGGTGGTGTGGCGAGGACGGACATGCCTGGATTTCGATGGCTTCCAGTGAGCCATCGGCAGGCGGGGTACCAGTCTTTAGCGGGCTACGGTGGGGCCCTGAGATCGCCCTCAGGTGTTCATGCGGGAGGTCATCTGAAGTGCGTCGGTGTCACCCAGGCGCTGAGTGGCCAACGTGCGATCTCACGCAGCCACGGGCCTCCGAAAAATCGACGTCGTCCGGAACGGTTTCGATGAGGCTTTTGCCAAACATGCAGCCTGATTGTAGAATATGGAGCAGGGCGTGAGCCAGCCGCTACGGGTTTCGCGGATCCTGCGCCTTTGCTGAGAACTGTCGGCGGCCGGACAGATTATGGACAAACAACAAGCTCATCGGCTGCTCGACCGGCTCGACCCCGGCCAGTTCGATGCTGTCGTCCGCCTTCTCGAAATCATGACCGATCCCGCGACGGCGGTCCGTGATGCGCCCGTTGACGATGAACCGGAGAGCGAAGAAGAAGAGCGCGCCGTGGCCGCTTCCAAGGAGTGGTTCAGAAACCACCAGGGCATTCCCATCGAGGAAGTGGCCGCTGAGCTGGGCTTCAGCATGGAACAGATTCGAGGTCGCAGGGAATCCGCGTGAAGCGGATCGTTTTTTCCGAGCAGGCCAAAGCCGACATCCGCCTTATCCCGAAGCCGATCGCCATGAACATCCTCACGGCCATTCACCGTCTCGCCGAAACCAGTGCGGGCCGGGTCAAGACACTCAAAGGCCGGAGCGGCGAAAAACGCCTCCGAGTCGGCGACTACCGCGTTCGCTTTACCGAAGAGACTCCAGCCGAAGGCGCCGCGGATGGCGAGGGTGCTCTCCACATCCACTCCGTCCGGAACGGTCGAGAAGCCTACCGCTGAACGGCGGCTCCCCTGACAAAGGACTGGCATCACCCCACCCAGCCGATGGGAAGCATCGTGGTTTTCTCCTGTTCGGATGCTGGCTGGTGACTGCTTGATCCGTCGTGTTGCCAGCACCGCCCGCTATCACGGCGCTGGGCGCTCTTCGGCCCACATCCGATACCCCAGATATATACCCGCTTTCCGCCAGCAACGCCAGCGGTGCTGGCCAAAGCTCAATTAACAGCGGGATCGTCTCGAGCATCAGACACGCCGCTATCAACATCATGCGGCGCCAGGAGCGTGCGGCAGCCCAGATCCCCAGGACCGCGGCGACGAGAATCACGCCCGGAAGCACCACCATCGTAGTGGCTGCCTGAATCCTGCTGTCGCCGCGAATGGTGTGCTCCCTGCACGAATCGTGTGAACTCCTGCTGTAGGTTGAATTGGGAGCCCAGGTAACACAGGGATTCAACTGGTCGATGACATTAAGCGTTATGACGCCAATCGCGAAGGCGCCAACAGGCAAGGCGAACAGCAGCGCCAACCATGCCCTCTTGATTCGCGACATAGATCTCTCCTCTTGTAGGATGACCAAAGTACGCTATCCGACGGGGACCAAACCCTCGCTTGCCCAATTGCGTCCCTCGGGCCTACCTCTTGCAGACTCTGGCTGCCTGGGCAAGGCCATCCCAACGTTTCAAGGTATTACTCTAAAGATCCTGAGCACGCTGCGGTAAAGGACTGCCAGTTGTTTACCATCCGGGCTGAATGCGAAATCCGTCGGATCGCCTGCCGGAGCGAGAGGCCCTAAAGGAATCGAAACGATGCTTTGGAGCGTGTTCAGGTCGTAGACGGCAATTCGCTCGGAAACCGGGGTAGGGCTGATATCCAGGAAAGTGCTTCCACCTTTGTATTTGATGACGGGGATGGCCATGCGACTCCCGTCTCGAGAGAATCAAACATCGAATGAACCATAGTCCTCATGCCTGGCGGTCGCATAGCGGGAGAGCTCTCCCCGATCCGCATCCGCCACTTCAACCCGCGTCGGCCAAACGAGGATGTATTTCAGCTCATCGACGGCGTGGAGCTCCGGAACGCGTTCCACTGGCACCGGCGTCCCTATGGTTGATGCACGTTCGCAAAAAGGACCCCTAAGAATGGCGAAACTAGGTGTGTATCTGATCTCATGTTCGAAGAATTGCGACGCGTCCGAAATCGACGCTATGCCTTCGTTTCGGCCGACGCATCGCGTCCTGATCTCAAGGTTGTCGGGATCGAGAAAAGTGTCATCGTACCGTCCATGATGATCGGTGACTAACAGCGTCTTTCCCGAGACGGACTGCCGAATAAAATAGCCGTGGCCGGGAGTCAGCAAGGCGAAGCTTTCCCCCCCACTGGATGCAACCCTCAACCGATCATCGGCGGCTACCAGCAAAGTGTCCTTCGCCGACACATAAATAGAGTTCCGCCGCTTATTATGTGTGGGGAAATCGAGCGTCCGCTCGGCGCTTCCTGTATGCACATCGAATTCAACAACACGAAAGAGCAGATGATTGCTCTCTCGCGTCGCTAGCTTCTCACTATCCAGAACATTAAAACCAACGTACACATGTCCGGCGCCATCAAACACCACGCGGCGAGCGTCGATGCCCCATTCGTATTCGGCCGCAGTCTCGACCTCTATTAACTGCGCCCACCCGAATTTATCCAACTGGATCTCGATCGAGGGATTGGGTAGCTGCGCTACGCACGAGGTACTTATGAAAAACACGAAACCAGAAGTGCACGCGCGGCGAAGCGTGCGAAGTCGTCTCATCATGTGTGCATGCGCGAGTAGAAGTAAAGCCCGGCCAGCGCGAACAAGGCGTCCGGCGACCAGGCGGCCACCGCGGCGGGCAGCAGATTCACGTTGCCCACCTGCTCGAACAGGGCGCTCACCGACCAGTAAGCGAAAGCGATGCCCAGGCTCACGCCCACGCCGGCCATTGCGCCGCGATTCCCAGTGAGGAACGCGAATGGCACGGAAATCATCGCCATGATCAGCGCGAACAGGGGCACGGAGAACTTCTCGTAAAACTGCACCTGCAGTGCGATGGTGTCGAAGCCGCCCTGCCGCAGCTCGTTGATGTACGTGGCGAGCTGGCGGAAGTTCATCTGTTTGGAAGGCACCACTTCCTTGAGGAAGTAGTCGGGCCCTTCGTTTAACTCGGCGAAGCTGGTTACGCGGCCGGAAAAATCGTTGAGGATGTCGCCATCGGCGGCGGTATCGCGGCTCCAGCCGTTCTCAAACACCCACAGATTGAGTCCCGGCGCCCAGTGCGCGCGCTCGGCGGAGATGTAGCGAACAAGGCGGAAAGTCGCGGGTTCTATCTCATAGATCTGGACGCCTGCCATCACTCGGTGCGCGGGATCGAAATACCTGTAGTAATAGATGCGGGTTCCGTGACCGCCCAGAATCCACTTACGGTCGGCGCGTTCGGAGGTCTGCGGGGGACGGCCCTTGATCTCATTGCGAATGGCGTCCTGCCGCTTGTTCGCGCCGGGGACGTAGTAATGATCGAAGGCGAACAGAGCGGCGCTGAGTCCAACGCTGGCCACCAGAATAGGAATCGACAGGCGGTATAAGCTGACCCCGCAAGCCTTGAATGCGGTCACTTCGTTGTATTTGGTGAGCAGTCCGAGACAGATGAGCACCGCCACCAGAACGCTCACCGGGGTCGATTCGTAAATCAGATGGGGGGCGAGAAAGAACAGATACTCACCCACTCTCGACATAGCGATGTGGTTGCGAATGATGTCGCTCAGCAGCTCGAAGAAGGTGAACACTTCCGCCATGGTCACCAGGCTGCCGAGCAGGACAACGAAGTAGAACAGGAAACCCGACAGAACGTAGGTGTCTACGAGTTGCGGGAGAAACGGAATTCGCGGAAAGAATCCCGAGGGTGCGCCACTGGCCGCGGCGGGCAAAACGCTGCGGAGGCTCTCAATCAAAGATGTGAACCAGCCGCGCGCCATGGACATCCAGTCGCGGTCGCCGGGAAGGTCGAGACGGAGCAGCAGCAAAACTCCGATCACGGCGAAAACAAAATCGGGCGTCCAGACCGCTAGTCCCGGGGGCAAAGCCCGCTGGCGCGCCAGACCGATCATCGTGATCAACCCCATGTAGTAGAAAAACGCCAGCGCGATGGTCAGCACGAACGCCGTCGACTTGCCTCCTCGCCGGGAATACACTCCCAGCGGGACTCCCAGAAGCGCGAGCAGAATGCATGCGGGCGGGAACGCGAGGCGCTGGTGAAACTCGATCTGCGCCTCGATTCGTTTGGTGGGGTCGACCGCTTTGGTTTTGAACGCCAGACGATACAAGGGGCGTGTGTCGAGTTCCCTGACGGTGCGGACGATTCTGACGTCCTCGGGCTTCTGCGCCTGAAGCAGGTCTTCGCCGTGCTGAAAACGGGTGGAGTAAAAATCCGAGACAGACTTCCCGACGTCGTAGGTGTTCCCGAGATGCATAGAGAGCTGGATGCGATTGTGCGGCACGTCGGGCACGGCAAGAGCGTCGGTGGCCACGGTGATGCGCGGCAGGTTCCCGCTGTCATGTCCCTGGGATTTTTGCTGGTCCGGCGGCGTCAGGTCCGCCATGAAGATGTTCCGCCAG
>Ga0187851_10003271_pt1 | contig 13700 bp, 10 predicted proteins | sample June2016WEW_6_10_FD_132997 | JGI IMG/M metagenome (GOLD analysis project Ga0187851, IMG submission 132997) | Peatland microbial communities from SPRUCE experiment site at the Marcell Experimental Forest, Minnesota, USA - June2016WEW_6_10 | ecosystem: Environmental > Terrestrial > Soil >...
GCTTTCATATCCCTGAACCGCAAGCATAAAAACATTTATTCCCCGATATTCTTTTTTAGAAATCAAGTTTTTCGGCATACCTTCGACAGATTGCCAGGGCTTATGCCAGGGAATTATCCCCGCCTCCAACTTTTCAATAATCCTGCTTGTGATAATTTCGTAAACTTTCATTTTCTTTTTTCTCCTTTCGTTAAATGGTTTCCCCTCTAAAAACATTTTGAAAAACCAACTTCACAAAAAGGCGGTGCAAAGAGCACGAAAGAGCCGAAGGCGCTTCTATGCCATGCCCGGAGGGGCTTGCAAAAATATTGTTCGCGCTTTTTAGAAGAATATTTTTGTAACGATAAAGATTTTCACCGAAAAAAATAAATAATGAAAAACAATTAACAAAATCTTTATTGCCGAAGGCATGGAATAGAACTTTCGTGTAGAAGGCACCGCTAGTTGGTTTTGAAAAAGAGAAATAATGAACATCGGGGGATATTTTGAAGGGTGCAGGGAAGAATTAACGGGGATTACAATCCCCTTAAAATACCTTCCCTGCAATAAAGTAATAACAGGGTGGGAATAATAAACGGGATAGGCGTGATATGGCTGTATTTGTGATTAGCTGAATATGTGTGTTGCTTATGAAGCGGCAAGCGACGTGCTGCAAGCCCCAGAGCGATAGCGGAATAAGCGGCACACTTTTTCAGCGGATAAAATCACAAATATGCTCACAGCCTTATCATGTCTATACCAACATCAAGCAGGGTGGGAAATAGATTGTGCATTCGTAAAAAAAGAAAAACAAAATGATTATTGGGATAAGTGGGCCAATGAACAACCCCGCCGCAAGCAGCGGGGAATTTAACCCATAGAGATTTAAGAAACACTGTTAAGGTACTGGTTAAAATTCAAGAAACATACCTAAATAGGCAGTTAAGAAATATGCCGGGGTGTACGAATGACCATACAAACATACACACCAAGCATTTTTCGTACACTTTATATATTGAAATTATTGATGTATTTCCATCGAAATTTGGGGGGTTGAGATATGAAATCCTGATTTTCAGACCTCACTTAATGGAAAACAACCGGCGGGTAGGGGATTTTCAAGTGGCCACAGGTGGGGGATTTTGGGTGGCCACCCGCGAAGTTATTCATCGTCAGTTTTCAGTATGCAGCAGGGTGCTTTCTTCCACCGGAATTACCTGCTGGCTTCCACCGGAATCCCCCGCTGGTTTCATCGGAATCTCAAATTATTCCCCTACACTAACTTTATCTCCTCATTCGTCAGGCATTTGTGACTTGTCGACGTATGCCTTGCACAAAAAACTTTTGCTACCTAATCTTGACATGTTTTCGTCCGGATCTGGCAACACATGTTCCATTTTTGATAATGAAAGCCTCAACCCAGTGTGTACCCTTATAGGCTGTACTCTCCCACCGCACACTGTTAATGTTCTTATCACTTTCGTAGAAATCGCCCCTAAGCTGGCGGGCTTCAGTCGCTTCCCGTCCTGTGTTCACCACCTGCCATCTAACATCATAGGGCAACGGTACGTTAGTATTAACTGAGAAACGAAGCCAAACATTCTTTGGAACAGACCGCTCGGTGAGATCCCAAAGTTTCTTTTTTGCGTATTGTTTAAAATGTACTGATGCAGTGAGATTTGCTTTGTAGACTAGTTTTTCAGGCCATTGAGGTGGTAGGCAATGTCTCGAATCTCCCAGTGCAGGCACTTGCATCTGCGCTCGTGCCTTTATTGGCAGCGTCGAAGGTGCCGACAGGTCGAGATCCTGTGTTGCCTTAGTCATAGTATTTCTGCCAAGCACCGGCGCCAATGCATCAACAGACTCGTTAAAGTTTCTCATTGAGATGGCCGAGATAAAGTCGCTCCGAATCTTTTTCAGCCAAGCCGTGAACGCTTCGCGACGTTCTGGATACTCGTTCCATTTGTCTGCGAAGTTCTCGTCGTCATCGACTGGGTTGGCCACCCACCACTCTCCATTCCGATATTCCACGAACCCTGGCTTACCCCAGTTATTTTCGATTTTTTGTACGATGCTGATCAATGCATCGTAAACACTTGATTGGCTGTCATAAGCATAAGCGGCTAGCGTCGTAATGATGATTGAAGCAGGTTTGACATCTTGCTGCTTGTCCTGAAAATGAATATCGCGATGACGCTTCAGGATTTGCACAGCCGTTTGGAGGGGGGTTTTGACCTGCCACTCGGGAACCTCCTCGATTTTAACTTGCATAGATTCTGCAAAAGCAGCTCGCCTCTCTTGAAGGATGATCCTCATTCGTTCATAAAACCAATCGGCGTAAGCTCTCGGGTTACTCTTCTGCCAAAGCTTTAATTCTGTGTCCGTCAAGAGGATGCCTGTTGGTCGTCTTTCGATGTTAGGAATGGCCGGTAGAATGTCCATGTGGAAATGCGGCATCTGGTTCTCGGTCGGATATTCCAGCGTCCAACAACGGCGAGAAGGCTTAAGGATTCTTGCTAAGTCGACACGTTTCTTCAGTCGACTCCCGACCATCTCTTTCAGATCTTTTTGTGTAGTCTGATCTTTGTTGATACTTAGATGGCACACAAGATCAATGTCGTATTCATCCTCCTTTTTTATCGGACGAACTACGGTTCCAAGTCGGAAGGACCCTTGGACATAAATATCCGGCGCATAACATAACAGATCTGAATCTTCGGCTCCCAGCCAGTTGCCTACATCTTCATATTTTAGGGTGGCGTCTTCGTAAATGTGGTCGGGGATATCTAAAACAGAAGCTGTCTTAATCAGTAGTTTGTCGAACTCTAGATGCGGTCGAGATGTGATGATCATTCTTTCTCCTTTTAATATCATGTGTGAATAGGCGCATATGGTGCCGCTATGTGTTTCGCAAATTTGTGTTCAAATATGGGCATGAAGGAGCGGCTGCAATAGGCTGCCTTGCCAATAAGGTCATCAGCCTTGTTAACGCCATCCAGCGAAAACTCATTGGCCGCAACTTTTGGGTTAAGTCGTTCTATCCGGTCGCAACCAAGAAGGAAAGTGGCTTGGTTGTTTGTCCCAATACTTTGGCCACGCATGATTACGTCAATAGCGGCATTCTCAAGTGCCCAAGCAATTATACCACCAGAATTTAGACGTTTGCGCCGCTGGGATACAGCCTCCGATGTTCCAATACTGAAAGCCCACAATGAGCTCAACGAAACATTGAGTGTACCAAAAACCTCAACGATGGCGACCATCGTTGGATTATTTGCCCATACACCACCGTCAATCAGTCGAATGTTATCAATCTCGCGTGTGCAAGGGAAAAACGTGGGGGCAGAACTTGTCGCTAACGCCACCTTCCATGCAGGTACCTTGTAATCTCTCTTTAAGCGTTCAGCGTGTGGCGTCCGAAAAATGTAAACGTCGTCATCGCCTAAGTTATAGGCTGGAATAACCAGCCTCTTCTTGCTGTCACCAAATCGCTTGTCCTTAAAGCATGATTGCAGTGCCATGGTCAGCGGTTCTGGTGAGAACTTCCGATATGCCCAATGCTGAAGGCACTTTGCTCCCAACCAGCGTGGAAAAATCTTCGGACCCTCTCGCAGATAGAATTCTACTATTTCCCTTGGCTTCATGCCGAGGCCGAGGCCAATTGCGATGATCCCGCCTGTAGAGGTACCGGCAATTAAGTCAAAATGGTCAACAACGTTGATTTTCAGGTCTTCCTCAATCGCGGCTAGAATCGCGGCAGAGAACAGACCTTTGATTCCTCCACCATCGAGTGAGAGGATTTGGAACCTGTCATCTGCGGTATTCTGGATATGTGGATTGTCATCTCTCATAATTGATACCATTTCAAAGCCTTGGCATAATCCTGTGAAACTCCATATCCATCAAAGGACATCTGCCCAAAACCATGGATTGTCGCAGGGTCTTCAAGGAGTTTTTGTTTATGCTTTAAGCGATCAATTTGTTTTTTATTGTTTCTTGTAATCATTTATTGGTGCCATTACAATCTAAGATGAATAAGATTCAACAATCTCAAGAATATCTTCAAGAAACTGCATTTGTTTCCCATCTGTATTCTGACGTAGATGAATTGGAATGAATTTATAGAAATCTTCCTTCGTCGTTGGCTTAATGCGAACTAGTTTTTCTAATATTTCATCTCGCAAAATACCATTCGAAGTATTAGGAAAATTAGGCAATATATTAGCCTGTCGATAGTGTATCAATTCTTCTTCTAAGGTGCCGCCATCTGAACTTCCGTTAGATACAATAGTAGCATCAATTATGGTATCAAGTTCCTTCTGCTTAAAAGATGGGGTATAGATTTTGGAAGATTCGTCTTTGACAATTTGCTGAATCAAATCAATCAACCTTTGAACTTCTTTTTCTCTATTCTTGAACCAGTCGGTTGACCATATTCGGTGGATTTTCCATCCTTTGCGTTCAAGTATTTCTTGACGCAACCGATCACGGTCCCTTACAGACTTTGCTGAATGGTATGTTGCACCATCACATTCAATACCTAGTATAAATTCACCTGCCCTCTCAGGATGAAGTACACCTATATCAATAAAGAAACCAGCAACACCGACTTGTGGAATAGTTCTATAACCATGGTCATTTAATATTTTACAGACTGCAATCTCAAAATCACTGTCTGGTTCCTTACCATCATTTTGGCAAAATTTACCATAATCTGGGATTCTACCAGTCTCCGCATATTCAAGATACTCCTTTAAGGTTCTTGTTCCTCGTGTTGGGTTCTCTGACAGTATAATATCGTTAGAATGTAATGATGTAAATAACTCGAGTCGCTTTTTAGCACGCGTAAAAATAACGTTCAGCCTCCGCCATCCAGTGTCTCTTGTAATAGGCCCAAAACGTTGATAGACTTTACCAGTTATTTGATCTGGTCCATATGTTGTAGATACAAAGATAACATCTCTTTCATCCCCTTGAACGTTTTCAAGATTTTTAACAAAAAACGGTTCAGCAGTTGATTCTGATTCTTTCATTTTATCTTCGAGCCATGAATGTTCTTTTTGTTTCTTCTCAATAATATCACGTATGAGATCAGCTTGTTCTCGGTTCATTGTTGCAACGCCGAGACTAGTATGGGGATTTTTCTTGAAATGTTCAGTAACAGCAATGGCAACAGCTTCTGCTTCCATTTGATTACGCCCCTTGAGGTATTTCGCTCCTTTAATGTAATGACGATGCACACCAAATTCGCCTTCTTTACCTTTAGGTGATGGAAAGATAATCAGATCACCACCATAAAACTGATAGTTTGAGAAAGCTATGAGACTTTCATGCTCGGAGCGGTAGTGCCAGCGTAACCTCCTTTTATCGTAATTGAGCCAACAAATATCGAGAATTGATTTAGTGTCTTCTATTGCAGAACCTTCATCCATGTCTTCTTCGATGCCTTCAGTTCTATCGAAGAACGTGGTAGGCGGTAATTGTTTTGGATCGCCAACTACGACCAATTGATGAGCTCTGGCAATTGCCCCTAAAGCATCCTCTGGTTTTAACTGGGATGCTTCATCCATAACGACCAAATCAAAACATATTTCTCCTGGCACAAGGTATTGGGCAACAGACATAGGGCTCATCATAAAACAAGGTTTCATTGCTTTGAGAGCTTTTGTTGCACGCCTTACTAACTGCCTAATAGGAATATGACGTTTCTGCTTCTGCAATTCCTTATCTATTAAGGCCAGATCAGTATAATCTTTGACCGGTCCATAACCATTACCATGCGGTATATCACGCTTCGATGCCTTATATGCTATGCGATTACTAAAATTGGTTATGATGCTACGATCAAGATCAGCAAATCGTTTGCGCATACCTTCATATGCTGACCTAGTAAATGATTTCAGTTTGGGGTATGTTGCAATAATTTCCCTTGCCATACTATCATATACTGCTAATTTGTAAATTGAGCCGCTTTCTTCTGTGCTAATACGCGCTAACTCAATTGCTCCGACTATCTCGTTAAGGCCAAACTGTATAGCCTTTTCTTTCACGTGATAATAATCACAATATGTCATTAAATAGTTGAGATTATGCAGGCATTGTAATATTGAATTACGCACCATTGACAGGTCAGTGTTGGAATTAGTGTTACCAAAAAGCCATTCTTTATCAACATCACCATATTGGGCAACGTCATCTTGAAATTTATCACATATATCACTAAAATCCTTGTTGAATTTTAATGTCTGAATTAATATTGATAATTTTTTTTCTGTTTCTTCTTTAACAAGCCACTCGATGAATGCATTTGAGAGTTTACTTGAAGAAATTAGTTCATTTACCCATTTTGCTGTTATCAGAAAACTTCCTGTATCAGTATTGATTCCTCGATATTCATCTTCAAGAAGTGATATATAAATTTCTTTACTCATATTCAGTTCATTAATTACCTGCACCGATTTTAAGAAAGAACGGGCTGCATTATAAATAGCATTGATGTCTGAATTATGTAATAATTCATACTTAAGAATAATCGATATAGAACCTTCAATTTTCTTCTTATGTTCTGCAAGAGGTATTACAGATTCATTAATTTTTGAATTTTCATCAATATTTAACAGTTCCATTACTGGTTTTAGGGTTGTAAGTTTCTCGTTAATTATTTTAGCAGCATTTGGTAATTTTTTATATACTTCAGAAATATTTAACATTAAAGAATGAGCATGCCGTTGCGAACCAATGGTTTTTGATAGATTTTGCCCCCAATCTATATATGTCGCAAGTTTATTCCAATCTGTATCAATACCTGAATAGAGTGAACCTAGCACAGAACGATATTGTTCGTTCTTTTGAATGTTTTCAATTTTTCTGATTGTATCCATTAATAACTCAAGCCGCTCATGCAAATTTTTAACCTTAAAAGATTTCGGATCTATCAGAATAGCTTTCACTGATCGTTTTATTTCACGGTATTCTTTTGCAAATATTGCAAATAACGATCCTCTATATTTTCTGAGACCGCAAACATATGCATCTATCTTTGTAGGTTCTGGTACATAACGAATATTAAAAAATCTGCCATATTCAGCCATTCTTTCAACTAATAATTCACATTCTTTTCGTGCTTCATTGAATAAAGTCTTGGTTGATTCCAAAACATGGTGAGGATGAAGTTCTTTCAAGGTAATATCGGAAAGGCCCTCCACATAATTTTTATTTACTGCAATAAGCTTTTGACAATCAACAATGCATGTTGTTTCTTCTGGCATAAAATTGTTTGTCGCTTTTGCTACTTCATCAAGTTCTCGCAGAATAGTTATTGCTTGATCATGAATTTCTATTATTTTTACAATATCACTTGTAATTTTATCGTCGTAACCAATGGATTTCAACGAATCGGCAGCTTCAGAAAGTGATTTTACATTCTCGAAATCTAGATCATTTTCTAGGGCGTGATAAATCAGTGTTGATTCACTGACTAGCTGTCGATATTTAGCTATCTTCGAATCAAGCGTATAAAGTAAATCTATATTAATATTGTCTAGAAATTTAGGTGCGAGATATTCAAAATATAATTGGGGTTTTGACGATAATACATCCATATTGACAATATGAAGTTTTCTTATTGTATCCATCTTCATTTGAGTAGAAAAAGCACTATACGTTTTATTATTTTCGAGGAATTCAATATAGCTATCAACTTTTTTTAATAGATTATTCAATTGGATCGATATATTTTGTTCGTCACCAGGGGAAAGACTTTTAGGTTTTAATCCACTCCAAACACTAATAGCTTCAACTGGCATTTCGCTACACAGCCGTGCAATGTCTTGTAAAATATGCACTCGATCGTTGATCTGCTGTCGTGACAATTTCATAGCATTAGTTACAGAATAACGAATAACATTTTCTGCTTTTATCTCTGATATGTTTTTTTCTACAGCCCAAAAAATATCATAAACAGTTTCCCTATTTGGCCCAACTTCACTATTTACGAGATTTGAATATTCAAGGAGATGTTTACGTTCGTTAACAAGGTCATCCATTTCACTGTCAAGATGCCTAGCATCATGAAAAAACGAATTGCGACGTTTTGCAAGATCAGCATGTAGTTGCCCTTTTTGAGTTTTGTGACTATGCAATTCAAGGCAGAAATCGCCCAATCCTGCATGATCAAGACGAGATCTTACAACTTCAAGAGCTGCTTTCTTTTCAGCAACAAAAAGCACTGAAAGATTTTCGTGAAGTGCCGCTGCTATCAAGTTTGCGATAGTCTGACTTTTGCCTGTACCAGGTGGGCCTTCAACAACAAGATTTTTCTTATCCAAAATTGCATCGGCAATGACTGATAATTGCGAACTGTCTGCATCTAAAATAATGGGAACTTTTGACACTTTAGGATCATGATCTAACGCATACTCTTCACCATAGATCACATCTTCACTACCGTCGCCATCTTGACGCCCTACAAGTACCTTGAGGATATTATGATGCTCTTCAATTTTATTTCCTTTTGGCCAACGATCATTGTCGAGGTCCTTATACATTAGAAGTTTGGAGAAACTGAATAATCCAATTACCATTTCCCTTGCGAGCTTCCATCTTGGCATGCGGGACACTTTTTTTCGCACTTTATCAAAATACTCTTCAGGCATTATGTCATCACAAATAGGTGGTAAAATTAGATTAAAATCAATGTTGAGTTTTTCCAACAATGATAGATTTGTTTCTATGTCTTCACTGGTGTATGAAATTGTGTATTTATACGAATTAATTCCGCGATCTATGCGTGTTCTTTCTATATTGATTGGAATAAGGATTAACGGTGCTCTATTTATTTCTGAGGAATTTTCATCTTCATACCATTCAAGAAAACCAATAGCCAAATGCAAAAAATTGCAACCCGTTTCCTCAATGGCTGTTCTTGATTCGTTGATAAGTTTTTTACATCTACGTTCAAGCACCTGGTCTGAAAAAATAGTCTGAAGACGTGAGTCCTTGTGTTTGTTCGCTGTTTTTGCTGAAGGAAGTGGCAGTTCGATATTTTTGTCTATATGTTTATCAGTAGAAAAATCTCGCTTTTTATTTGAATTGTCTTGTAAATTAATTAATTGAAGCTGTTCTTCTTTGTTTTCAGAAAGTGGTAGTAGCTCTAACGTCTTACCTTCAAGGACAAGCAATTTAAATGTCTCGTCAGGCAATTCATCAACAATCCTTATACTTCTTATGCTTTCCTTGTAATTAAGAAGTCGATTTCTTCTGGTTAAATCAAGTAGCTTACTTCGTATTCGAGCCAACGTTTTGCTAGAAAATTCAGACATAGAGCACTCTCCCAAAAAACGCCAACATAAATTGAATGTATAGCTTAAAAAGTAAAGTTAAATAAAATATTTAAAAACACTAAACAAATTAAACAAAAATATCAAGTTATTACAGTTTATCGCATTATGTTCTTTTAAAAATATTTAGTGTCTGTAAACTGTAGCAATTCTATCTTCATTAATTATTAGCGTGCCACCTTTTGCCTTATCCATCATCTGTATGGTTTTTTTAAGTTCATGAACAATATCTTGATATTCGCGATTTCCAAAATATATTTTGATTGCACCGCCAGCTGCTTTTTCACATCTTCCATATTGTTCTATGATATCTAAAACAAGATTAGACATACCCCTTTGATTTTGTCTCACTTTTGCATGATCGGTCATCTTCATGTCGGCCTCCTTGTTTCAATATGCGATTCAGCCCCAGCATTTTGCAGTAATGCAATGATTCTCTCATTTGTGGCAATATCTAAGGCTGTTTTATTCTCATAATCATGCCAATTTATATTGCTCGTTTCAGAGAGTATGTAATTAAGCATTTCCTCATTGCTTAGAAATGCCGCTATCTGCAAAGAGTTTCTCTGACTGAATTCTAAGAAGTCATCTACAGCACAACCAGAATCAACTAGCATTTTTACATCCCCAACAGTTCCAAAAGCGGCGGCAATTGTAACCGAATCATATTTAACTCCCTGCTCAAGAATTCTATTTACAATTAGATCACAACCTTTTTTCCAAAACCCAAGCGCTTTTTTGTTTGCCAAAACGTGAAGAGGTGTGCGTCTGTTAATGTCTTGCATTTTTAGAGCTGCCCCATTGTCAATAAGGTAGATAGCTGTTTCAATATTGTCGGCAATAATTGCATCGTGCAAAGGAGATTCCTTGCTTTTTAAATCACAAGAATTTATTTCTGCACCATTTTCTAATAGCATTTTCACTATATCGAGGTTGCCCTTACATGCGGCCACAGAAAGCATAGTATTCATATCCTCAATTCTCCCAGCAAAGATCTCTCGATTTCTGCGCAATAAAATCTCGAAAGTTTTTGTATCATCTTCCCATATTGCATCTAGCACTGCACCTAGTAAACTTTTCATCGTCATTTTTCTAATGCTTCAACAAATAATATTCGGAAGATAATTTGTTGATTTTCTTGTGAGCATCATAATTTCCTTACTTTACAACTTTTCAAACACCGTGATTTTATCTAAGCATTTTTATCTGTTGTAATATTTGTTTTAATGTCGTATGGTTTCGCTGTTATATCGTATGGTTCTATCGTAATAAGGGCTCGTTTGATTATGTCTGTAGTAATTATGGCCCTCTTGACCAGTATAGGGATTTGTATTGCCCTTGAAACTATAGTTATCAGTTACAGTGTGATTGGGGTGGCTTCTGTAAGAGGGTGCAACATAAGTCCCATTGGAGCGGTAATAACCTCTTACACTATCCGCCAGTGCATTGTTAGAAAACATTGTAAAGACCAAGCAAAATGCGACGATCATTAACATTACCTTTTTCATTTTTTCTTTCTCCTTCTGATTAGATTTTAAGTGCCTTTACTAACTAAAACGGAATTTTTAAAAAAAACCGGACACATTGGAGGAATAATTTTATTATGGATACAGAAACTGAATTTCTCATAGACAAATGCAAACTTGGTGATTCCGAAGCTTTTCACAAGCTTTTTGCACGGTATCAAGAAAAGACCCTTAGGATTGTCCGATTAAGATTAGACAGTAGAACCAGAAATTTATTAAAAATTCAGTCAATGGACATTCTACAGGAAGTTTTCATCGCCGCATTTAAGAAAATTCAAGATTATAGGCCAATGACCAAAGGTTCTTTTATTCATTGGTTGAGTAAAATTATTGAAAACAACATCAAGGATCGCATCGATTATAATCAGGCTGAGAAAAGGGCAGCTACAGGGGGGGAAGAATCTTTGGATGAAATAAAAGAGTTTGGTTCAGGTGGTGGATTAAATTTAAATGATATTTTGCCAGGCATGAATACTTCTCCAACGCAACATCTCTTTAAACGAAATATTAGATCAGTTATTGATAATATCCTGTTAAAACTGGACGAGCCTGAAAGGGAAATAATAATTCAGCATAAACTTGAAGAGTTAACATTTCGGGAAATAGCCGAGATATCAGAAAAAAAAGAAGACGCTGTGAGAAAACAATTCAGCCGTGCTTTTAAGAAGCTTGTGTCATTGGCCGAGGGGGATCAGACACTTAAGGAACTGTGTTAATGATAGCAACACAAGATTCGCAAGAAACCGTTATAGATGAATTCGTTGAAAATTTACTTTTCGGCAATAAATTTGATATATTAAAAGAATACTGTGATAAATACCCGTCATTAGAAAAAGCCTTTGAGCAAAAATATAATCTCATTACATTACTAGACGACAATTTCGATATTGAAAATATGGTGGGGGAAAAAATAGCAGATTATGTCATTTATGAAGAAATTGGCCGTGGCGGAATGGGTGTTGTTTATCTTGCATGGCAGGTTCCCCTAGAAAGATTTGTAGCGTTAAAACTCTTGCCTTTTGGCTTATCTTTTGATTCGGGAATAAATAAACGTTTCCAAAACGAAGCAAAGATTGTAGCCAGATTTAACCATCCAAACATTGTTCCCATTTATTCTTATGGTGAAGAAAAAGGCGCTTATTATATTTCAATGGCCCTTGTTCCGGGGCTTTCTCTAAATAAAATCATAGACTGCCTGAAGGGGGCCGTGCCCTCCCAAGTCAATGCTTCAATTGTAAGAGATATCATTCTCTCTCATGATGATTTCATTAGATTTAAATCAGATAATGTTAAGAATAGATTGCAGAAATCAATCATGATCAAGCGTGATCCTTCTTTTTGGAATATGTCTTACTATAAATTTATTATTTCAATCTTTTTAGATATTCTAGACGCTCTCACTTACGCGCATAAAAACAACATTTTTCATGGCGATATAAAACCATCCAACATAATGCTCACTGCTGATGGTATTCCAATGATAGTAGATTTTGGATTGGCTAGGGACATCAAAGCACTTGTTACTACTCATTCAAGTGAATTTTTAGGCACAATAGTTTATGCGGCTCCTGAACAAATCGAGTGCAATATAATTAACTATAAAACTGATATCTGGTCATTAGGTGTCATGTTATATGAATTATTGAGCCTAAAACATCCCTTCTATGAAGAGAAGTTGGCCAAATCAATAGATAATATCATGCATGAAGATCCTCCTCTCATTCGTAAGCTAAACAGAAAATTTTCCAAAGAAGCAGATGCTATTATCCAAAAGTGTTTAGAAAAAAATGCGGAGAAACGATATCGTGATACGGAATTATTTAAAAGTGATTTAGAAAATTTTTTGGATTCAAGACCAATTAGCGTAAAACCTATTACCATTGTTGGTACCTCATTGAAGTGGATAAAAAGGAATTTTTTGATATCTATTCTCATTTTGAGTTTATTTATTGCCGGAATAGTTGGTTCATTTTTGTATTTTGGTAATACAGTGGAAAAATTAATCAATGAAGGATCAAATTTATATGATAACAGCCACTACAAAGACTCTATCTCAAAATATGAACAAGCACTGCATTATCTCCAAATGGTTCCACATTCATTGCAGAAGCAAAAAATTATTTTTGGCAGTATAGGTGATGCATACTATGCAGACGGAAAGCATAATAAAGCAGAAGAATTCTACAAAAAGGCTATTGAAATAGATGAAAACTATTTTTCAGCTCTTAATGGGTTAGGTCACGTCTATTTGGAAGAAAGACATTATAATGAAGCTATAGAATATTTTAAAAAAGCAATCAAGGTATCTCCAAACGATAGGGACTCATTTTATTATCTTGGAGTAGCCTATGAGAAGACTAAAAAGTTCGACGAAGCAATTAGCAATTATCATTCTGACATTAAAATTTCTCCACAAGATAGAGATGCTATGTCGGATATAAAATCTGTACTCGCTGAATTGAAAATTTTTAGCTATAAAAAAAGAAAGGAATATTTAATTAATAGAGGTTTTTCCGATCAAGAAATTGAAATGATACTCGGTGATCTTAAAACAAATTGACAATAATGCATTCATTTTTTCGCAAAATAAGCATTGGTTGGTAAGAAGAAGCGGCAAGCGATGTGCTGCAAGCCCAGAGCGATAGCGGAATAAGCGGCACACTTTTTCAGTGGATAAAATCACAAATGTGCTTACAGCCTTATCATGGCTATACCAACCTCAAGCCGGGCGGGAAATAGATTGTGTATTCGTATAAAAAGAAAAACAATATCGGTACTACGACGGTTTTAAATTTTACCCCTCGTGTCTATTGACCGATAAGTGGTTCCGGTTTATCGCGTCATGGTCAACGAATTA
>Ga0187851_10003272_pt1 | contig 13696 bp, 14 predicted proteins | sample June2016WEW_6_10_FD_132997 | JGI IMG/M metagenome (GOLD analysis project Ga0187851, IMG submission 132997) | Peatland microbial communities from SPRUCE experiment site at the Marcell Experimental Forest, Minnesota, USA - June2016WEW_6_10 | ecosystem: Environmental > Terrestrial > Soil >...
CGGGCTCGATAAACCAGAAGATCGTCCACGCCCCGGACTTTCACTACCAGATCTTCATCGGCCTGTCCTGGAGTCGCGCCGGGAACTGGTTTCGGCGGCTCGGGCGCCTCCACCGGAACTTTGTCCGGCGCGATCTTTTGCAGCACCTGGCGAGGCGAGAACTTGCCGTAGCCGAGAGCGGCGTGCAGGTCCTCGATGCGGCCGTATCCGTATTCCGCGGCGACCGCCTCCATGTCCGCCCTGGTCACGCGGCTGAGCCCGATGCCAAGACGCCTCGCCTCGCGCTCCAGATATTTCTGACCGATCTCGATGGCCTTTGCCCGTTCCGTCGTGTTGATGACGTGCTTGATCTTGTTGCGCGCACGCGAAGTCTTGACAAAAGTCAGCCAGTCCTTGCTGGGCAAATGGCCGGTCGACGTGAGAATCTCAACCACTTCGCCGTTGCGCAGCGCATACTTGAGCGGAACTATGCGGCCATTCACTTTCGCCCCGACGCAGGTGTTTCCTACATCGGTGTGAATGGCGTAGGCGAAATCCACTGGCGTGGCGTCGCGCGGCAGCACGATCACTCGCCCCTTCGGCGTGAACGCGTAGACTTCTTCGGGATACAGATCCACCTTCAGGGTGGACATGAACTCGCCGGGATCGCGCAGTTCCCGCTGCCACTCGACGAGCTGGCGCAGCCAACTGATGCGCTGATCGTCGAGGCCCGGTCCTTTGCGGCCCTCTTTGTACTTCCAGTGCGCCGCGATGCCATCCTCGGCAAGGCGATGCATCTCTTCGGTGCGAATCTGCACCTCGAACGCGGTGCCGCCTGGGCCCATCACCGACGTGTGCAGCGATTGATAGAGATTGGGCCGCGGAATAGCGATGAAATCCTTGATGCGGCCGGGAATCGGGTGCCACTCGTTGTGGATGACGCCCAGCGCGGCATAGCAGTTTTTTACTGAATCGGTGATGATGCGCAGGGCCAGCAGATCGTAAACCTGATCGAGCGAGATCTTCTGCCGCTTCAGCTTCTGGTACACCGACCAGGCTCGTTTCACGCGGCCGTCCACGCGCGCGGGAATGCCTTCACGCGCGAGATTCATTTCCACATCATGCCGGATGCGGGCAAGGAACTCTTCGTTCTGCGAGCGGCGGGATTCGATCTCTCGAGCCAGCTCCGCCCATGCTTCCGGCTCGAGATAACGAAACGCCAGGTCCTCGAGCTCGCCGCGGATTTTGCCCATGCCCAGGCGGTGTGCGATGGGCGAGTAGATTTCGATGGTCTCCTGCGCGATGCGCTCCTGCCGTTCGCGAGGCAGGCTGCCGAGCGTGCGCATGTTATGCAGCCGGTCGGCCATCTTCACGATGACCACGCGGATGTCCGTCACCATCGCCAGGAGCATTTTGCGGACGCTCTCCGCCTGTCGATCCTCGCGCGAGTACAGCTTAAGCTTGCTCAGTTTGGTGACGCCGTCCACGCAACGAGCTACTTCGTCGCCGAACTCGCGCCGCAGTTGTTCAACGGTGAGCCCGGTGTCCTCCACGGTGTCGTGCAGCAGGGCGGTGAGCAGACAGACATTGTCCATCTGCATCTCAGCCAGGATGAAGGCCACTTCGATGGGATGACTGATATACGGTTCGCCGGAAGCCCGGGTCTGTTTGGCATGGGCCTCGGAGGCTATGCGGTAGGCCTTTTCAAGAGGAGCGAGGTCGTCGTTCGGCCGCATCTCGCGGACCAGCGCCATCAACTGGGCGAACCGCTGCTCGAGTGGGGGAGCGACCCTGGCGGGCACAGGCGCAGGGATCGGCGGCGAAGAACCGGGATTGGGCGGAACAGCCTCCGACGGCAGCATCTACTTAGAGCATACCCGTTGGCGTCGCGCGGCGAAAAACCTCTCCACGTTTCATGGGCTTAGGGAGTTATTACCTATAGACGTGAGCACTCCGGAGTTCATTCTCGGGATGACCAACTGTCCGAGCATCGTTGCCGTGGAGGGCCCGGCGGACGTACTGGCGCGGGCGAGGCTAGGAGAGGAGACGGCGTTCGAGGAGCTGATGCGAATGCACGAGCGGCAGGTGTTGCGAATCGCATTTCGGCTGCTCGGCCGCATCGAGGATGCTCAGGATGCCGCGCAGGAGGTCTTCCTGCGGCTATATCGCAAGCTTTGCATCTTCGGGTCGCTGTCTGAGATCCGGCCCTGGCTTTACCGCGTGACGGTGAATGTGTGTCACGACCTGGCGAGGAAACGCGGCCGTCTTGCCCCGGAGCTCCCGGCCGGCGCCATCTTTGTTGAGGAGAGTCACGAGGAACAGATCAGCCAGGACCAGAGGCGTGAATTGCTTGCCGAAGCGCTGACGCATCTGCCGGAGAAGGAGCGCGCCGCGATTGTATTGCGCGAGATCGAAGGTCTGGACACTGCCGAAGTGGCGGAGATTCTGGGTTCCACGCCGGCCACGGTTCGCACCCAGGTTTCCACGGGCCGGGCGCGTCTGCGAGAGATCGTGACCCGTCTTGAGAGGGGAAGAACATGATGCCTGATGATTCTTCTTTGCGTCATCTTGCCGAGCCGCCCGAGGCTTCGTATGAGGCCGTGCGGCGCCGGGTGATGGGGGAGATCCGGCGGCGGAGGAGGGTTCGCGATGCCGCACGTATACTCGCTGCCGTTGCCGCCTGCGTTGTGGTGGCAGTGGCGTGGATGCTGGCGGTGCAGCACGAAGCGCCGTTGCCTGGCCTACCGGTGTTAGCGCGCGCGCCCGAAGCACCAGTGGCCGCCATTCCGTTACACGTTGCGCACAACAGGGCAAAATCCAGACGGAGCGCCGGCTCGCTGGTGGCGCATGCGCCCGCGCAGCCTCTCGTCGTAAGGATGCAAACCGACGATCCAAACGTCGTCATTCTCTGGATGGTGGATTAAGGAGAGGAATTATGAATCGAATACTCGCGACAGTCTGCATCGGAACCCTGATCGCCGCCGCGTGCGCGCGTGCCGAGGACGCTAAAGATGCCAAAGACCCTAATATCGTCGAGAAGCTCGTGCAGGTGAAACACGTGGAACCGAATCAACAACTGCGCAACCTGTTCGATGTGCTGGGAGTCCGTATGTCGGATTCGGTGGACGGCTACATCGCGCTGAAAGGATCGAAGGACGCCGTGGCGGCGGCCGAGGAGGCGCTCCATCGCATGGATGTGGAGAAGCCGCCCGTGGATGTCGAATTGACTGGATGGCTGGTGATGACGCCGTTGCGTGGAACTGACGGGTCGGAGTTGCCAACGGAGCTGACACCGGTTGCGAAACAGCTCAAGACCGCCTTCGGCTATCCGGACCTTCGATTGCTGACGAGCTTCGTCCTGCGCACCAGGGCCGGCAGCGGAGGGGATAGCGGCGGCCTGATCGACCGCGACTTCTACTCGTTTAAAACGAATCGGGTTGATGTTGACGGCGACACTGCGGGATCGCACAAGATCCGACTTATAACAGTGCGCTTCACTTGCCACAAGAGCAATCTCGAGACCGATGTCGATCTGAACGAAGGCCAGAAGGTCGTAATCGGCAAGACCAGTATGCTCTACGGCGGCCCCGAATCAACCGAATCAGCGCCACTCATCCTCGTGCTTTCCGCCCGGGTCCTGAACGAATAGACCGACCTGTACCGCCCCCGTTGAGAACGCGCAGTCGGGAAACAAGTAGCTTATTATCAGCCTCTTAGAAACATTCCTCGACGCCCCAAGAAAGCGGAGCGCGTCCACGCGACGCGGATGCGGTAGCCGGGGAGGCAGGAATTGGTCATTGCCGCGGCGGGTGAGAAGCGTGTCCATCGTTGCAGATTGAGACGGCGGGGCCGAACATGCGGGTTGAAAACCCGCGCAGGCTTGGAAACTGTTGGAAACCCGCCCTGCAACGGCAATTATCGGGCCGTGTAGAAGTCCCGCCGGGCTGCCGATCAACTCACTGGCACCGCCATGGCCGTGTCCTCGACGTGGACATGGCACTCCGCGGACGGTTGTCCTGCGGCATCCCGGCACAGCTTCGGCCCGCTGCTTGAGGCCGTTGATCGGGAACGTGCCGGGCCGGAAAGGCGCGAGGGCTTGACACGACTTCTATCCAGGGCTTCGTGGAGTAACGACAAGATCGACCGGATGGTCGTGCAGTTCGGGCGGCTAGTACTGATCGCCGCCATGGTCATCACCATGACCGTCGGCGTGCTGGGGATCATTCCACGTCTGTTTGGATTTGTTACGCCGCCCTTGTACGACTACAACCTGCTGCATCTCGACGAGATTCTGACCGGCGGGCATCCCGTTTTTTTGGTGGCGCACTTTGCCGTCATCCATCCCACGGTGTTGTCGTTTCTGCGAACTGTCTATGCCGGATTGTCCTGGGCATTGGCGCTCATGTTTCTCCTGGCGGTCTATTATCCGCACAGGATTCACCCAGTCAGCGCCTTCGTTTTCACGCTTGGGACAGCGTGCGCGGGAGGAGCGATGTACGCGCTCTGTCCGGCGGGCGGGCCGATCGTATGCGCCCACAGTCTCGGAGTCGCCAACTTCCCGATGGCCGATATGACGGCGGTCAGTTCACGGACAATTCCTTGTCCGGCCGGCGCGCCTTTCAACGCCACGCCTTCGTTGCACTTTGCGTGGGCCATGCTGGTCTTTCTGGCGCTGCGCCCATTTGGCCGATGGATGGCGATTGTCACAGGCGCTTTCGCGGTTCTGACGGCGATTTCGACGCTGGCTATTGGCGAGCACTATGCGGTGGATCTGATCGCATCACTACCGTTCACTTTGGCCATTTACGGGCTGGCGAATCGCCGGTATGCTGCGGCATCCGTCGGGGGCGCCACGATCATCGCGTGGCAATTATGCGTGCGATTCCTGCCGGTGGCCGGGGCCGCGTTCGTGATCCTGGCGCCAGCGGCGCTGTTGTGCGGTGTGCATCTGTTCGGCAAGATACGACCATCGACTCAGAGTGTGGCTTCGAGGTCCAGGAAGACGCTGGGCCAGCCGGCGGAGGCCATGCATAGACCCTGATGGATAGTGCGCGCGGCTGTGCGTGGTTATGGCGGGGCATGCCCATGCCTGCCGCAAACGAAAACGGCTGCCCCAGGTCCCGGGCAGCCGCTAAATACAGAAAGAATGAAGCCTGACTATTGCTTTGATGTGTCCGAGGGCTCGGCCGTGATACCCTGGTTGCCCACCTGCTTCGAAGCCTTGATCTTCTTGGCTTCGAGGGATTTTTGCACCCAGTCATCCGCTGTATCGACGTCCTTCTTATACGCCTCGGGTGAATCGGCCAGCGATGCGCGCTCGCGAATGAGCAGGTTCATGTAGGCCATTGCTTCGTCGTATTCCTTATCGACGTCCATCGCGGTCTGCAGGTTCTTGATGCCGTCATCCACCAGCGAACCGTATTTCTCCGCCAATTCCGTCTTGATTTTCTTGTCCTTGAACGGCATGGGTGTGTCCGGTTTCATGTTCTGCTTGTTCAAGGCTTCCATCCAGCGCGGATACCACTTCATCCAGTCGATAACGCCAAGGCTGTAATATGCTTCCTTGTTCTTCGGATCCACGGCGATTAGCTTCAGATACCAATCGCGCGCGTCGTCGAGCTGCTTGAATTTGGCGTCGAGATCGGTTGTTCCGCTGGCCTCCTGATATGACAAGCTGGCCAGATACTGTAGAGCGGTTTTGTCCCTGGGGTCCTGGGAGAGGACCTTCATGAATTGTTCCTTGGCCTTCCTGGCGTACTCGACGTTTTCGGGAGAGATCGCGCCGGGAATATATTGTGCAAAATAAGTTACCCCAAGGTAGAGCGTAGCGTTCGGATTGCCCGGATCGAGGGCAACTGCCTGATTGAAGTGATCAATCGCTTCGTCGTACTTCGCGTTCTTAAACGACTGTACGCCTTTGTTCAACTGATCGCGGGACTCCAGCTTCTTACATCCCGTTGCAGCCAGAACAAGAGCGGCTATGCCCACCAGCAATAGTGCTCTTTTCATGTATGCCACCTATTTTCCGGCCTCGACCTGCGGCGTCATGAGACCGATCTTATCGATGCCCGCTCCTTTGGCGATATCAATCGCCTCGGCAACCGTCTGAAACTCGAGATCCGGATCGCCCTTCACAAAGACCACGCGTTCCGCGCGCGTTTTGAAGACTTCTTCGAGACGAGGACCAAGGCGGGCCATATCGATGTCCTCGTTGTTGAGCTTCATGTGCTTGTCTTTGTCGATGATGATCACGACGGTACGGTCCTGATCCGGCGGCGGAGGGGGAGCGTTGGGAGGCGGAGGCTGCGGCGCCAGCGCTTCCAGCCCGTGCGGAGTAAGCGGCGTGATGATCATGAAGATGATCAGCAGCACCAGAAGTACGTCGATCAGCGGCGTGACATTCATGTCACATTTGGCTTTACTGGAACTGCCACCAACTGCCATTGCCATAGAAATGTCTCCTTAAAACTTCCTGCCGATCACTGGCCGCCGGCGAACCCGCCGGGGTGATGAGTGTCGTGAATCTGCTCGGTCAGCAGCCCAAGCTCGTCCACGCCAGCCGCGCGCAGATTATCCACCACATCCTCAACCTTGGAATACGGCGCCCGCGCGTCAGCCTTGATATAGACCGTTTTGTCGAGCTTGTTGGTCAGCAGATCCTTGACCTTCGAGGAAATCTCGTCGGTGGTGATCTGATTATTGCCGGGACTGAGGAATACGCGGCCGTCCCGGGTGACGGCGAGAAGCACGGCGTCTTCCTTGTCGGCGGCCTGCATTGCGATCGGGTTGTGGGTCTTGACCAAATCCACGGTGGCGCCATGTTGCAGCATAGGCGTGATGACCATGAAGATGATGAGCAGCACCAGCATCACGTCCACCATGGGCGTGACGTTGATGTCGGATACCGGAGGTGCGGCCTTTTTCTTCAGCATTGAATCTCTCCAGACTCACCGCGCCGGAAACTTCCAGGACTACGCGACTGGTTGTTCCCGCTACCGGACGTGGCCAGGAAGGAGCCTTCCCGCCACGTCCCGTCAACTCGCGGAGACCTGACTTCTGTTACTTTGCCACCGTCCGCTGGCTTCTCTTCAGGAAGTAATCGATCAATTCCGAGCTGGAGTTGCCCATCTCGACGTCGAACGACTCAACGCGGCCGGTGAAGTAGTTGAACACCCACACCGCGGGGATAGCGACGAACAAACCGACGGCCGTGGTGACCAGGGCTTCGGAAATACCGCCCGCCACCGCGCCCAGACCGGTCGACTTCTCGCTCGATATACCGCGGAACGCGTTGATGATGCCGACCACCGTTCCGAACAGCCCGACGAATGGGGCGGTGGAACCGATGGTGGCCAGCGTGCTGACGCCGCGCTTGAGCTCGGCGTGCACGATGGCTTCGGCGCGTTCCAGAGCGCGACGCGAAGCATCGATATCGGTGCCTGAGATTTCCGAACTGACCTGGTGCGCGCGGAATTCCTGCAAACCGGCGACCACAACCTTGGCCAGATGGCTCTTGTTGTAACGGTCGGCAATCTTGATGGCTTCATCGAGCTTGCCTTCGCGCAACGCGCCGGCTACGGCCGGAGCGAACTGCCGGGACTGCTTACGGGCGGCGCTGAAGGCGATCCAGCGGTCGATCATGACGCCGATCGACCAGGCCGACATCAGAAACAAAAGGATAACGACAGCCTTGGCCAGCCAGCTCATCTGGCCCCACATGGCTCTCGGATCGAATGATATGGTGGCCTGACCCTCCTGGAAGAGCATCATTCCCCAGACTTGCAATTGCAAAAGCATCTTTCTATCTCCTGGCGAGTTGAATTGAATTCTCTCATTTGGCAACCGCCCGGTCTGAAGATCCGGTCAGCCGCCGTTGCGGTCCGCGGCTTCCCGCGATCCGCCACCGATCCCTACTGGCTCAGCGTGAAATTCACGTCGATTGTAGTCACCACTTCCACCGGGTCTCCATTGAGGAGCGTCGGTCTGTAAACCCACTGCGACACCGCCTGCTGCGCCGCCGACACCAACAACGGATGGCCGCTGACAAGCTGCAGGTTTTGGATGGTGCCGTCTTTGCCGATAATCGCCTGGAACCGCACGGTTCCCTGAATGCGCGCCTGCTTGGCGAGTGGCGGATAAACGGGAACCACCTTGCGAATCAGGTTCGCTGCCTGAACATTGCCGCCCACGCGAATGCGCGATGGTTTCGGCGCCGCTTTGGGTGGCGGCGGAGGAGGCGCGGCCGTGGGTACGGCTCCCACGATGCCGCCCAGAACGCCGCCCATCGATCCACCGGGAACGCCGCCCGAAACTCCGCCGACAACTCCCGAGGAAGGCGGAGGCAGGTCCTCTTCCTTGATCATGGCGATGTCTTTGGGAATCACCTTGGGAGCCATCAAGCGGCCCGCGTCAAATTGTCTGGGGGCTACCTTCACCACCTTGACAGGAGCGGCGGGCGGTGGAGGCGGAGGTGGAGGTGGCGGAGGTGGCGCCGTGAGCATGCTGGCCAGAGTGGCTCTGGGCAGCGTGTCGGTGTAAATCAGCGGGAGGATGACGAGAATCGTGACGCCGATCAATTGAACGGCGAAGGAAAAGAACACCGCCATTCCGCTCTTAGTCTTGCCTCGGCCCTCAACAAACGTTTGTTCGAACATAGCCGGATCACCTTTCCCCGAAGTTCAGGATGGCGTGGACGGTTCCTGTCCGGTTCCGGCGCCATCGTCTACTTCACTTTGGCCGTTCTCCTTCCCACGCTTTCCCGTTGCAACCGGGCGCTCGGAGGCGCCGATTGCGGCCTTTTCTTCCGGCTTTCCACGAAGCTCTGCCAAAAGATCAGAATCGGACTAGCGACGAAGATGGAGGAGTACGTGCCAACAATAATACCTACTACCAGCGCAAATGCAAACCCGTTCAGTACCGAACCGCCAAAGAGGAACAGCGAGAGGGCGGTCAGCAGGGTCAGCCCCGACGTCAGGACAGTTCTGCTCAGCGTCTGATTGACGCTTCGATTGATCAACGATTCCAGCGGTTCTCGCCGCAGCAGCTTCAGATTCTCGCGAATGCGGTCAAACACCACAATGGTGTCGTTCATCGAATACCCGACCAGGGTCAAAAGAGCGGCCACCACGGTCAGCGAGATCTCTTTGTTGAACAGCGAGAAGAGCCCAATAGTAATGATGGTGTCGTGGAAAACGGCCACCACCGCGGCCACACCGTAAATCCATTCAAAGCGGAACGCGATGTACACCAGCATGCCGCCCAGCGCATACAGCACCGCCAGCACCGCCTGATGTTGCAGATCGGCGCCGATCTTCGGACCGACGATCTCCGTGCTGCGAACGTTGAACGGCGATAAGAACGTTTCCCGCTGGAGCACCGGAATCACCTTCGGCGTGACGCCCGGCACGGCCGACAGTGAATTATAATCCGTAATCAACCCGGAATGCTGGGTGTCGCGAGCCGTGGTGATGGCCTTCGCCATATCCTGAAGCTGCGCCTCGGAGAGACTCACCCCAGCGGTCTGCAACGGATCTCGAAAGCGGTCTGCCAGAGCCTCCGACCCGCTGTTGTTGAGATCCAGCTTGCCACTCTCGCCCGCGCCGAACGCGCTCTCCAGCGTATCCTGCATCACCTGCCGCGCCTGATTGAGCTGCTGATCGTTGTGCAGGTCCGTGCCGATGATGACCTCGTTCGATCCAACCACCTCAGTCACATCCACCGGGAAGTGCTTGTTCAGCGCGGACCGGATTTTATCAATGGGAGGTTTGCCGGCGAAACGCACGTACATCAGGGCACCACCGCGGAAATCGATCCCATATTTCGGGCCGCCTTTCGCCCAAAGGCTGATCAGCCCGGCAGCCGACAAAAGCAGCGAAAGCCCGATGAACGGCCACTTCCAGCGGAGAAAGTCAAAGTCCGTGTTCTTGAATAATTGCATGCAGCTCGAACAACCGGGCCCCGCCTAAACAGGTTAGACACCGGCCTCAGGTAAAAGTTCCCAATCTCCCCTACGCCCAAGCGGGCGGCGTCAGATGCTGATCGTCGCTACGCGCTTGCGCGAAAATTCCCAGTCGAAGATGGTCTTCGACACAAAAACCGCGGTAAAAACATTGGCAATCAGGCCGATCACCAGGGTCACCGCAAACCCTTTTACAGGTCCCGTTCCGAACAGGAACAGAAACGCGCAGGATACCACCGTTGTCACGTGCGTATCCACGATGGTTAAAAAGGCCCGGCTGAAACCGGTATCCACCGCCGCCACCACGCCTTTGCCCGTTCGCAGCTCCTCGCGAATCCTCTCGAAAATCAGCACGTTGCTGTCGACGGCCATACCGATGGTCAGAATCACACCGGCGATGCCCGGCAGCGTGAGCGTGGCGTCGAAATACGCCAGCGCGGCAATCAGAATCACCGCGTTCAGAATGAGCGCCAGAGTGGCGTTGATGCCGGCCCCGCGATAGTAAACCAGCATGCAGAACACCACCGCGATCAGACCTGCAAGCCCGGCGGTCAAACCTTCCTTGATCGAGTCGGCGCCCAGCGAAGGACCCACCGTCCGCTCTTCTTCCGGAATCACCCGGGCCGGCAATGAGCCCGCGCGCAAATTGAGTGCCAGGTCGGAAGCCTCCTGCTGGTTGGCAGCGCCGGTGATGCGCCCGCTGTCGCTGATCCGCCCCTGAATTGTGGGGGCCTCCAGCACCTTCCCATCCAGCACGATTGCCAGTCGATTGCCGATGTTAGCCTCGGTGAAGCGCTCGAATCGGCGGGCGGCGTCCTGATCGAGCACGAAATTCGTTTCCCATGCGCCTGTCTGCGAATCCTGGCTGGGGCGCGCATCGCGCAGGTCCGCGCCGCGAACCACCGGGATGCGAGCCAGCAGATACCAGCCCTGATCCTGCCCGCGGCGGGGAACGGCCGGCACCATTTTCGTATTGAACGGAAGCACGCCACTATGCTTGGCCAGCGCTTCCTCACGGCTGCCGAAGGGACCGTCCTTTACCTCATACAGCTCCAGCATGGCCTGTTCCTCAAGCAGCGCCTTAACGCGGGCCGGGTCATCCACGCCTGGCAGCGAAACCAGTAACTCCGCTTCGGCTTCGGCGCGTCCACGCTTCTGCACCGAAGATTCCGCCAGACCCAGGCCGTTGATCTTACGTTCGATGGTCTGCATGGTCTGGTTCAGCGTGTCCTCCTTCAGCTTGAGTGCGGAGGACGGCTTCATGGTCAGGCGGTAATCGGTGGAGTTAATGGGGGTGAGAATCCAATCCGGGAAATCGTCGCTGGCGACCGAACGAACGTCGTTGGTGCGGTCGGCGGGCACGCCCTTGATGGTGATCTGGATCTTGTCGGCATCATCCAGGCTCGCCAGGTCGTTGCGGGTAATGTCCGTAAAGGCGATGTTCTGCTTGCCGAACTGTTCCTTGAGCCGGTCGATCACGGTTTCCGCGTCGGCCATGAACGCATCCTGCAACTGGACCTGCAGCACCAGATGAGTGCCACCTTTCAGGTCGAGCCCAAGGTGGATGTTGTTCTTCCAGTTCTGCACCAGCTCGGCGCGCGACCGGGGAATGCCGATGATGCCGTAGACGCAGACCAGGACCAGCGCAACGATGATCCCCGCTTTGACCTTGAGATTCCGATTCATGCTTTTCGTTCGCGGCCATCCACCCGGGCAGGAATTCCTGCGTGGAGACGCAACAGCCTATCCCTTCTTGTCCTCCGCAACCAGACCGGTGACGGAGCCCCGGTTCACCTGTAGTTTGATGTTGTCGGGTTTGACTCGAATAATCAGAGTATCATCACCGATCGTAACGATGGTGCCCACGATTCCGCCCGAAGTCACCACCGTCTGCCCGTTCTGCAGGTTCTTGAGCATCGCCTGCGTCTGTTTCTTCTGGCGCTGCATGGGCATGAACACCAAAAGGTAGAAGATACCGATGATCAGGATCAGCGGGAGGAACCCTATGATGGGGTTCGATGCGGCGGGCGTCTGGAGCAGAATCAGCGTTAACATCATCATTTTTCGCAGTGAAGATCGCGCCCCAAATCGGACGTCCGGAGGATCCGGATGCTGGCAGGGAGCTGCGGTACAACCGGTAGCTTTACAGGTTTCGCCCCTATTCTAGCCTGCCGGGGCACAACTCGTCCACCAGGGCAGGGAATGTCCCAAGGAGAATAGACTGCCTGATTCGGCGCATTGTGTCAAGGTAGTGTTTCAGATTGTGCAGGGTGGCGAGGGTGGAGAACAGCATTTCACCCGCCTGGAACAGGTGCCTCAGGTAGGCCCGGGAGTACGTCCGGCAGGTGTAACATTCGCAGGCCGGGTCCAGCGGCGCGGGGTCGTCGCGATAACGCGCCTGTTTAATGATTACACGGCCTTCCGAGGTAAACAGGTAGCCGTTGCGGGCGTTGCGCGACGGCAGAACGCAGTCCATCATGTCCACGCCCCGGGCCACGTATTGGGGGAGTTCCTCGGGCATGCCCACGCCCATCACGTACCGGGGACGGTTTCGCGGCAGTAACGGTACTGTGAACCCGGCTACATCGAGACTGACTTCGCGTGGCTCACCCACGGACAGGCCACCGACAGCGTATCCGTCAGCGTCGAGCTCGATTAGCTCGGCCGCGCACTCGGTTCGGAGATCGCGAAACATGGAGCCCTGGACGATGGGGAAAAGGGCCTGTGGGGTGCCGGTTTCCTGTTTTCGCTGCAGATAGTGGGCATATCCGGCGCGGGCCCAGCGGACCGTGCGGCGCATCGCTTCGGCGGCTGCGTCGTGTTCCACCGGATACGGCGGGCATTCGTCGAGAACCATCATTATGTCGCTGCCCAGGGCGAGTTGGACGTCGACGGTGGAGGCCGGGGTGAACAGGTGCGGGTCGCCATTGAGGTGTGAGCGGAAGAGCACGCCCTCCTCGGAGATGCGCCGCAGATCGCTGAGGCTGAAAACCTGGAAACCGCCGGAATCGGAGAGGATCGCCCGATCCCAGGCCATGAAACGGTGCAGACCGCCGAACTGGCGGATCAGTTCGTGGCCGGGCCGCAGGAACAAGTGATAGGTGTTGGCAAGGATGATCTTCGCGTCGAGGTCGGAGCCGGCCAGATCGCGCTGGGGCACGCCCTTCACCGTGGCCTGCGTGCCCACCGGCATGAACACCGGCGTCTCGACGATGCCGTGCGGCGTGTGCAGCAACCCCGCCCGCGCCCCGGTTACCCGGCACTCGGCCTGAATCTCAAATCGCACAGTTTAAGGGTGGCACAAGAGCCCGAGAGACCCACCTATGCTGTCAACGGCGTACTCTGGAAATAGGAGCGCGGGTCGAGCGACGGTCGCGGGTAGTCCGAGTGGTGGTTTCACGTCGGCACCATTGCACGGCAAACGCGACATCGAGGGAATCTTGCAATGGATGAAGGACTACACGTACCGCCGCGAATACGAGGGACTTGAAGAGGAGTTCTCCGGGGTCGCCGCCCTGATCGATGCGCGAAACCGTAGCGTCCTCGAAGAATGAAGGCGCGGTGCGATTCTGCTCAGTGTTCCGCCAACTGAATCCCGTGCGCTTCCAGCGTCGCGGCCGTGGCCCGTTCGAGATTCGCGACGGCCTCGCCCAGATCCGCGCGGGCGCGCACCTCGCGGCTGCGGGCGGAGATGAAATCGGTCTGCCGTTGCAACACGAGGAACACCGTTGACGTGCCGGCCTGGAACTGACGCTGTTC
>Ga0187851_10003276_pt1 | contig 13685 bp, 15 predicted proteins | sample June2016WEW_6_10_FD_132997 | JGI IMG/M metagenome (GOLD analysis project Ga0187851, IMG submission 132997) | Peatland microbial communities from SPRUCE experiment site at the Marcell Experimental Forest, Minnesota, USA - June2016WEW_6_10 | ecosystem: Environmental > Terrestrial > Soil >...
GAGGTTTATTTCACTTCTGCCTACGCAGGCATCGAACGCAAAGTCTCCGAGCGGCTTAGCTTCAGAGTTCTTGCGGAGGACTTGCGAGCGTGGCGCGTGGAGGAAAACGATTGGGCGATCTCCCAGGCGCTACGTCCCGCGGGAAGCGTTCAGTACTCCCCAACTCGCAACTGGAGCATCCAAGCCTCGGCGGCTTATTCGCGCAATATGGGCTTCCACGCTTATGACGCAGTGCAGAGTGGTTTTGCCGTGTCCTATGCCATGCCATTCCATCACGAGTACAAGGATTCAACGGGGGAAGTCGAGCTGCAATATCCAATTCGTTTCTCGGCCGGCATGCAGCAGGAGAATTTCTATAACTTTCCTGGGCCGCAGAGTCTACAGATGAGGCCTTATGTGCAAATCAGTCTATTTTGAGATCGGGGTCCGATGAAGATTTGTTTGGTCGCGACTTTTCCTCCTAGCGGTCGGCAGTTGAACGAGTATGCGTTTTATATTGCGCGGGAACTGCGGCGCAATCCGCGCATCAGCCTGACCATTCTTGCTGACGAACTCACCGACTACGAGTTTGCCACCGACCAGAACGGAAACTCGCTCAAGGCCCACGAACAGCAGGAATTGCCTGGTTTCGACGTGATCCGCTGCTGGAAGTTCAACAGCCTCGCGACACCAACGCGATTGTTAAGCGCAATAAACAGAGTGAAGCCCGATGTTGTATGGTTCAATCTGGTTTTTTCGAGCTTTGCGACTCCGGACTACCCCGTCGCAGCCTTCGCGGGACTGTGCGTCCCAGCCCTGACTCGAGCCCTTGGCTATTACACCCATATCACGCTGCACCACATTATTGAACACGTCGATTTTGCGAGTGCTGGAGTGCGCCAGGAAAGGATGTTTCGCCTCGGCAGTGACTTGGCCACCAGAACTTTGCTCAAGGCGAACTCGGTGTCTGTACTGCTCTCCGGATATCGGCGCACTCTCATCGAAAAGTACTCTGCTCAAAATGTTTTGTTAGGTACGCATGGGACGTTCGCGCCACGCCCCAGCCCGCCCGATTTTTCGCAACGGGGTAATCCCGAGCATCGCATTCTGGCAATTGGGCATTGGGGAACTTACAAACGTCTGGAGACGTTGATGGAGGCGTTTCCCGCGATACTGAAGAAAGTCCCGACTGCCAAGCTGATTGTCGCTGGCGCGAATCATCACACCAGACCGGGATATTGGGAGTCGATTCGCGATTCGCAGAGTGTGGGCTTGCGGGTTGAGTTTCGCGGATATGTTCCCGAAGAAGATATTCCTGCCTTATTCCGCACGGCGAGTGTGGTGGTCATGCCCTATGACTCGGCGACCGGATCGAGTGGTCCGGCGCACCAGGCGTGCGAGTACGGAGTTCCAATCGTCTGCGCCGATCTTGCCGATTTCCGTGACATGGCAGCGGATGAAGACATGGCGGTTAATTTCTACAAGCTCGGGGACGTGGCGGATCTCGCAGACCAACTGGTTTCGATCCTGCAGTCACCAGAGCAGCAGTGTCGAATGGCCGAGCAGAATTTCTCCGCAGCTATTCAGATGACGCTGCCCAGCGTGGTCCGCAATTACTTGCGCTGGTTCGAACTCAAACGCCGCAAGAAAGAAGTTGGGTCTTTACCGTTGTTTCCACGTGAACCTTCTTTTTGGCAGCGTCTCGGGTTTCCGCGTCTGGGAGCTTTCTCGGCCGGCTGGTTTCGCTCCGAGCTCTTGTCTGAAGGCGGAGGCGGTAAGAATAACGACCCCGATTACGTGGGAAGCAGCCCGCAATCTATCGAGCTGGGGAATCCTGATGGGTGGCAAAGATCGGAAACCGGCGACTGATTGACGCTGCAAAGCGGTCTTGTAATTCAGGGTTTCGTGCGCCGTCAATTTATCAGTACAAGAAAACCTGTAGCCACATACAGGAAACCCACTCGGGTCGTCATACAGGCCGTATATTGAGATCGACGACTCCTGATTCGTCGAACTTCCCACCTTTCACTGTTGAAATGCCTCCTCGCATATCGGTGAAATCCTGTGCGCTCCTACAGGCTCATTGATCTAAACCGAAAATCCCAGTCGCATCAAATCATTCGAGAACAGTGAGAAAAAGGAGGGCCCTTGGCAAACGGAAACTCTGTTGTTGAAAGGCTGGCACGGCCGAAGGTAACGCCGTTGGCTACTGGCGCTCGTACGGATGCCGCGGGAAAGGCAGTGAACAACGTGATTCTGTTGTCGCTCCCGGATGAAGAATACAACTTGCTTCGCCCTCACCTGGAGCCAGCAGAATTACCGCAATACCAGATCCTGCACGAGCCCGCCGAGAAGATCGATTTCGCATACTTTCTCAACCAAGGCATGACCTCTCTAGTGGCGCTCAGCGCGGATGGCAGAAGCGTCGAAGTCGGTATCGTCGGCCGCGAAGGGATGGTAGGAATGTCTATCGCCGTGGGTCTGCTGCGCGGGACCTTTCGGGCCATCATGCAAATGTCGGGATCTGGCGTGCGAATAAGATCGGAAATCTTCCAACAGGTTTTGCTTTGCGCTTCGACGTTGCAGTCAGAAGTCAGCCGCTTCGCCCTCATGCATGGCATGCAGGTCGCCCAGCTCGCAGCGTGCAACCGCCTGCATGACATCGAACAGCGTCTGGCTCGCTGGCTGCTCATGTGCCAGGATCGAGTCGATTCTCCCTTGCTGCCTTTGACCCACGAATTCCTTGCGCAGATGCTCGGCACGGGGCGTCCCAGCGTCACTTTGGCGGCGGGAGCTCTGGAAAGCGCCGGTGTGATTGAGAACTTGCGCGGTACGGTAAAGGTATTGAACCGCAAAGGCCTCGAACAGGCCGCCTGTGAATGCTATGGGGTGATCCAGAACTTCAATGGTGGGCTGGGGCTGCGATAGCGCTTCTGCTGCACCCCAGCGTTCGGTGCCGAACAGACAAACTTCGTATTCGACCACTAGCCTACGCCCACCTGCCTAAATCATGTCTTAAGGCTTGCGCAAGCTTGCAAGGGAGCCGTGTGGAACGTACGACTGGCCGAAAAGAACGAAAAGCCATACGAACTGATTCCTCTGGCAGACGGGTGCAGAACTCGATTCTGCGGTCCATTCCAGAAGGCGAATACAATCTGCTTCGAGAATATCTTGAGCCGACGGACTTGCCGGCGCAGCACATTTTGCACGAGGCCGGCGCGAAGATCGACTTCGCATACTTCCTGAATGACGGCATGGCCTCGCTGGTCGTGCTCACCAGCGACGGCCGAAGCGTGGAGGTTGCTATTGTCGGCAAGGAAGGCATCGTGGGCACTCCCTTAGTAGTCGGATTGAGTCGCGGCCCACACCGGGCGGTCATGCAGATCGTTGGAAGTGGCCTAAGAATCAAGTCAGCCGATTTGATGGAGGTTCTAAACTCGGCACCGGAGATGCGGCTGATCTGGAATCGGTACGTCCTGGTCCAGGGATTGCAGGTCGCGCAGATCGCCGCCTGCAACCGCCTGCATGACATAGAGCAGCGGCTGGCGCGATGGCTGCTTATGTGCCAGGACCGGGTCGGCTCGGAAACGCTTTTAGTGACCCACGAATTCCTGGCACAGATGCTAGGCACTGGACGCCCCAGCGTCAGTCTCGCAGCGGGAATTCTGCAAGGTTACGGGCTGATTGAGAATGTCCGGGGCACCATCACCATTCTGAATCGGCCCGGCCTGGAAAACGCCGCCTGCGAATGCTATGTCGCCATGAAGCACTTCAACGGCGGGTCAGGGGCGCGATAGCTGGCGGTCGATTGTCCGATAACGAACAGACATTTTCTCCCATCTCGACCTATCTTGGCTCGTGTAACGCTGCTGGTAAGAGCAAGCCTTTCCCTAGCAGCAGTTCACCTAAAAGCCGTACGGCCGGAGGCATGATCTGGGGAACGCAGGTCAACAAAACGATTGGCGGGTTCACTATCACGCGGCTCTGCTGGAAGCGGATCCGCTGAAGATGCCGGAGCGAATTCAACAGGCGTACAACGCCATACAGACTTGCTTGAATGCGCACCAGAGCATCGACAGCGCTGAGTATCAGGCGCTGGCGGATGCGTTGGCGAGTTTACGAGTGCTGCAGCGCGAAATCGCATCCACTAAGACGGATCACGGCACCTCGAGCGGATTGACACCGCTGTGAGTCGCGCCTATCACTGCGGTGCGGTCGTCTGACCTGCTGGTACAGGCGTCCCGTTTGGTACCGAGGGCTGCGTTGGTGCAGTTTGATCAGTTGTGCTCGCCGGTGCCGCCGGCGTGGCATTCTGACCCGGCGCGTTTTGCTGCGCCGCCTCACCGATCGACGAACCCGATACCACCAGCTCTACCCGCCGATTCTGCTGTCGCCCTGACGCCGTATCATTCGAAGCGATCGGCTGGCTTGGTCCGAAGCCTTGACTGGTTATGGCCGACGAGTTGACTCCCTGGCTCGACAGGTAAGTGCGCACCGCATCCGCTCTCTCTTGAGACAGACGCTCGTTAAGTTCCAAGCTTCCGGTGCTGTCCGTGTATCCATCTATCTCGACGTGAATATCCGGGTACGCGATGAGAATCCCCGCAACCTTGGCCAAGCGTTCGCGAGCTGTCGATTTGAGATCTGATTTTCCCGTATCGAATAACACATCCGGCATACTCACAATCAGTCCTCGCGCAGTATCTTTCGTTTCCAGGACCTGGTTCAGTTGCTGCAACATGCGAGCACGCATTTGCGCCTTATCGTTTTCCGCCTGCTGGCGTGCCTGTTCCGCCTGCTGGGCCTGTTGCGCAGCCTGCTGTCGGGCTAGTTCAGCCTGCGCCGCTTGCGCTTGAGATTGCTGCGCCTGTGCCTGAGCTTGAGCAGCTGCGGCTTGTTGTGCCTGGGCGTCTGCTTGAGCTTTTGCCGTCTGATCTGCCGCCGCCTGTCGTTCTTGGTCGCGTTGCGCCTGCTCCTCGCGCTGGATAGACATCACCCTGGCTTCTTCCGCCGTTTGCGTGGCTTCTCGAGCCACCGTCCCAATCGGGCCGCTGCCTTGCTTGCGCCGGTAATAGTCTTCCGCCCGAGTCAGCAGATCCTGCGCTTTTTGTAATTCGGAAGGTGCATATTGACCGGCGCCTGCATCTTTAGCGATTCGCACCGCGTTTCGGGCTTCGAGCAAATCGAGAGGTGTCTTATTGCTGACTTCATACACCGGCGAATTGATCGGCTGGACTTGCGAGTTGTAGGTATCGCGGGAAATAAGCTCAAACTTCACATCCACGGGCTCAACCCCGCCCTTGGTGTCGCGACGAATCTCGTTTTGCGCAACGATCAGGTCGCTGGGCTGCGTGACCGCGAAATCGGGTTCCGCGGTTACGACTAGAGCGAATGCCTGCATGTCGACCGTAGTCTGAAGCGAGCTCTTACCGTCGTGTACGACCAACTCCCCGAGGTTCCGAGGCCGTCCTTCCGGAGAAATTGCCCAAAGCACGTACGTTAGATAGGCCAACCCAAAACTGTTTGCCGGACGGAGATGATCGAGATTAGCTTCGATTTTTACGCCTGCAGTTTTGCCTTCTACTTTGGCTTCTCCGCGCACGTCGGAAGAAAGATCGGTGCCTTTCAGATCCACTTTTGTTGAGCCCTTATGGCGATAGTCCACGGCCTGGGTGCTGCGCGACACCACACTCATGTGGTACCCGGAAGATTGATCACCAGTGATTGCTGTGTTCTGTTGAGAAACTGCGGGCAAGACTAAGCCCGCGAATGCCAGAAAGAAGGTCGAATATTGTCCGAATCTAGTCACATGCACCTCATGATGAAAATCTCCGCCGCTTCCTTCCAAGTTCGGGGCTGCGGCCTTCAATAATTCGAATCAACAGCACACCTATCGCGAGTGCGAGGAGCGAATGAACAAAACCAACCGCACCGCTTCCAAGCAACCACAGAACCAGCAGGATGGCGAAAATTGTCCAAAGCATCTCTCTCTCCCGTTTTCGCTCTGCAGCTTATGGCAAGCCAAGAATGACTGAATATGACGATGTGCTCAATCGGGGAGATACCTTAAGTCCACGAAATAAGTCATGGACAACCGCATGGAAGTCAGATTGAAGACAGCCGAGAAGGCACGGAGAGTGCCAGAAGGATTCCGCTGGCCAAAATTACACAGGACAGCCTACCTGACCAATCTCTTCTGCCAGCATTTAAGTATTGCAAGATCAATAATTTTCATATCTGCATAACTTTAGGCCTACTTCATCCTCGGTTTCAGCATCGTATCAGCGACAAATTAGAGAAGATTGCTTCACGCGGAGCGGGAGATGAGGGCTTTTCGAATCTTGATTGCGGACGACCACGAAGTTGTGCGGCGAGGGATCCGCGCTTTGATCGAAAGCCATCCCGGCTGGGAAGTGTGCGCGGACGCGGTGGATGGCCGTGAAGCGGTAGAACGGGCCAGGGAACTGAAGCCGGATCTGGTTCTGCTCGACATCGGAATGCCGAATCTCAACGGGATGGAGGCAGCGCGGCAGATTCTTGCCAATCGGCCGGTGACGCACATCCTTGTCCTGACCATGCACTATTCGGAACAGACCGTGAAGGAAGTACTGGCGGTTGGGGCTCGCGGCTTTCTGCTGAAATCAGACGCTGGCCGTGACCTCGTGACGGCTGTGGAAGCGGTGCAGGACAATCGCACATTCTTTACCAGCAAGGTCGCGGAAATCGTGGTGGACGGGTATCTGAATCCGACGCGGAAAGAATCGCGTCCTCTCAAGAATTGTCTCACCCCCCGGGAGCGAGAGGTCATGCAGCTTTTGGCGGAGGGAAAAACCAGCAAGGAAGTGGCGGTAGCTTTAAATCTCAGTGTAAAAACTGCCGAAACCCACCGCACCAATATCATGCGCAAGCTTGACCTACATTCAGTTGCCGACCTCACTCTTTACGCTCTTCGTAACGGAATCGCCCAGGCCTTCTAGGTCGCGTCTGATCGGTTTTTTCCGGTCGTGCCGAAAGAGTGGTGCTTTTGAAAACAGACGTCATTCGTTAGCTTCGAATGTGCTAAACGACGGACCGCCCAATCGGCAACTTTCTCTCGCTATAAGGTGTCGAGGGTATTGTCCGGCAGTACAGGAGAGGATAGGCTCCAGGCAGCGTCGGGAAACTTGGGCTCGAGGCGCGGCTGGATAGGAGAATTTCGTTTGGTTCGTATCCTCGTAGCGGACGATAGTCCGGCCATACGACGCTGCCTACGCGAGTTGCTGGATCACCACGGCGATTGGCTCGTCTGTGATGAGGCCAGCAATGGAAGGGAAGCAGTCGAGCGTTTCCAAGACGCGAAGCCTGACCTGATCGTGATCGATTTCCAGATGCCCGAGATGAATGGTTTGGATGCTGCCCGCTGCATCGTCAACCTCTCACCGAAAACTCCGATTCTGATGGTGACCATTCATCTCTCCAGACAGCTTAGTGAAGAGGCGCGAAAAGTGGGAATACGGGGCGCCTGTGCCAAGGGGAACATCAATTGCGTTGTCGATGCGGTAGACGCTTTGCTTCGCCAGGAAACCTACTTCCCGAACTGAACTTCAATCCGCAGCCGTGGCATTGATCGCATTAGCATCGCCATCATTGGCAGTTTGCGAAAGCGGCATGGTCGCCGAAATCACGGTTCCATGCCCGGAACGAATATCGAGCCGGCCGCCAAGTTCGCGCAGGCGTTCCCGCATTCCTGCAAGGCCCACGCCGGAGTTCGTTCCCTTATCCTGAAAATTCCTTAGCAATGCCTGCGGGATGCCCGTCCCATGATCCCTGACTTCAAGAATAACTCGGTCGGGAAAAAGTTTGAGTTCAACTTCGGCCTTTGTACTGCCCGAGTGGCGATGAATGTTGGTAAGGCTTTCCTGCAGGACCCGGAAAAGTCCGAGCTCGATCGACTTCGGCAAACGTCCAACATCATCGGGAAAATCCGATTTCACTTCAATTCCGCTGCGTTGCGCAAATCCATCCAGATACCATTTCGCGGCCGATGAGAAGCCGGCCTCGTCCAACAGCGGCGGGTGCAGGAGGTGCGAAATCGTTCGGGTTTCAGCAATGGATTGGTCAAGAAGATGTATCGCCTCGGCCAAAAGTCTATCGCCAGGCTGGGAATTGTTGAACATGTCCAGATTCATTTTTACGGCCGCCAAATACTGCCCCAGACTGTCATGGAGCTCACGGGAGAATTTCCGGCGCTCTTCATCTTGTAACTGCAGCAGGCGAGCGGTCAGAGTCCGCAGCGATTTTTCACTCTCACGAACCGAGTGTTCTGCCTGTTCGCGGGCGTCAAGTTCCTCAGTCAGAAGCTTGTAATGTAGGGAAAAAAGAATGAGCGCTAAAATAAATGTGATCATCAGAACAACCACCGCCAGGACAAACAGATGGTTGGATACTCGCGCGCGGACGTCGAGCAGTCTTTGCTCTGCATCTCTCATCTGCTGCATCGTGGAAGTGATGTCGGCCGCAATCGGCAGTCCTCGACGGGATATCTCGGCCTGCCCTGCCTCGTCCTGCGGGGCAGATTTCTTGAGCTCGATCGATTCACGAAGGAGGGCCACTCGGCTTGCGGTGAGCGCTTCCAGACGCGTGCAAAGGTTCTGCTGCGCTGGATTATCTTTGGTCAGATCCCGCAAATGCTGAAGAGTTTGGCCGATGTTGAGAACTGCAGTCTCAAACTTGCCCAAAAAATCGGCGTTCCCTGTAAGCGCGTAACCGGAGCGGGCACGACCGGCATCCAGCGCCATCGAATCCACGTTCCCCAGAGCGGCCTGAACTTCATGACTATGAACCACCCACTTCTGACTTTCCAGTAGGCGCACGATAGTGAGATAGGTTGCGAGTCCGCTTAAGAAAAGCAGAACGACAGCCGATGCGAAGGTTACTTGCGCTCTCTTACGTGGTGGCATCATTTGTCGTGATATAGATCCGGCCAAATCCTTGGATCGTTACACTCCGGTGCGTTTGTAGCCGGCCTCCAGCAGTTGCTTAGTTTTTTTCAGATCGTTTGCCAGTTGCAATAACTTGTTTGGATCCGTTTCTATGGTGGCATGCCGGCGGAGTTGGAGCCACGCCTTATTAAGGTTCTCGGCCATCACCTGTCTTCTAACCCGAGACGAAACCCTCAAGTTGCGGCAGTTTCTCGTTTTCAATCCCATGGTTTTGGAATGCGTGATGTTCAAACACGAGTAATTCATGACGTCACTCTACCTTTATCTAGCTCGACTTCTGCAAGACGAAGATGATCCGCCTGGCATTCGCTTTGGGCGAGGACGCGCAGTGTTCGAAGGGCATCTGCCAATGCTCCCTGCTCTTCATTGAATTGGTTAGCTTGTCTCAGCTCTTGGTTTCTTTCATAAATTGCCTTTTCCGCGTCGTCAATTCGCTGCCGCAATTGTTCGGGATCGACCTCCAGCAGAGCCGCCCTGTATACCTCTCGCCACGAAAGATTCATTGTGAGTCCGTCCTCCACTTGCATTTCGAAGTGAAGCATACACCGCCCACTAAAAAAGGGTGGAAATAACACATCCGCAGAAACTAAAGAAACTTCGAAAAACTAAAGAAGCCCCTAACGAACATCTGTGTCGCTGGAGTATAGCGAACGAGTTAACGGTTACGTTAAACGTATTGTGTACAAATCATAAACAAATACTTGACAACATCAATACAGAATTCTATAAATAGCCGGTAAGATTACACGGGAGTACGTAAACCGTATGACTAAGGAAAATTTAAGGAATCAAAAGCCTACGCTGAACTATGACCGTGTTGTGCTCGCGAACCTCAAGAGAAATCGACGGGGGAAACACCACGATCTGATTCAGGGAATTTTTCAGGACCTGGAAACCTTGCCGGTTGGCTCCGCGATCAAGATCCCTCTAGCGGAGGCGGACGGAATCACCTTGGCCAATCTGCGATCGGCAGTCCATCGCGCGTCGACCTCCAGAGACTTGGCGATCGAGACCATGTCAGACGACGAAAATTTCTATATCTGGAAGACGACGGAATAGTCGAAAATAATCAGTTCGCTGTGTTCTGGCAGTGTCTGGAGCGATTTCACGGCTCGCCGGCTGTGTGGGTCCCCGCTGCGTAAAGTCCGCGAGACAGGTACAGGATTCCCTGTATGTGCTGAAATGATTTTGCACACTAGAATCACTCAGACCGTTGCCATCCTGCTTTCGTTCCATGTAGGCGCGAGATGCTGGCTGAAAAGGAGTTGATCCAGATGAGCATCGCCAATACTCCGATTCCGGGCAAGCTTTCGTCAGCGCCACAAACGCCTTGGGCTGACCACAACCAGTCCGCGCACGTAGTTCAGTTTTATGGAGACGATGGATTTCTTCTTGACGAGTTGAGCCGATTTATTGGCCCGGCATTGGGAGCAGGTGAAGCCGCAGTGGTTATCGCCACCAAGGAACATCGTGATGGACTAAGCCGAAGATTGCAAATGTGGGGCTTGGATCCGAACTGGGCAGTCGCGCAGGGGCGCTACATCGCGCTCGATGCGGCCGAGACCCTGTCAAAAATTATGGTAGGCGGATGGCCCGACGCTGCCCGTTTTGCCGAGGTGGTTGGCAGTCTGATCGCAACCATCGCGGCCGGCCCAGGAGGCGAGCCGCGCCGTGTTGCTGCGTTCGGAGAAATGGTCGCTTTGTTGTGGAGCGACGGCAAACCTGATGCCGCGATCCGCCTGGAACAGTTGTGGAATGATCTGGCGCGGATCCATCGCTTCTCACTCCGCTGTGCGTACCCGATGTCCAGTTTTTATCGTCAGGAACACGGCGAGCTGCTGCTCAAAATCTGTGCTGAACATTCCAATGTGATTCCCGGCGAGAGCTACACCGCGCTGGCCAATGAGGACGAGCGACTTCGCACGATCGCGCATTTGCAGCACAAGGCAAAGGCGCTCGAGACCGAAATCGCGGAACGTCAGCAGGTTGAGGACAAACTCAGGCGCAGCCAGGCCGAGCTTGAATCGCTGGTGGAGCAGCGTACCGCTGCGTTGCGTCAGCTTTCGTCGCGGCTGCTGAGTTTGCAGGATTCTGAGCGCCGACGAATCGCTCGCGAGCTCCACGATAGCTTGGGTCAATATTTGGTAGCGTTGAAACTCAACGTGGATATGCTCCGCCAGTCTCCGGATCGCGGGGAGTTGTGGTCGCAATCGGAAGAACTGATGGAGCGATGCATAGCCGAAGTTCGAACCCTTTCTTACCTGCTTCACCCGCCTACGATGGATGCAGTGGGGATCGCGTCGGCGGCGCGTTGGTATGTCGAGGGCTTTGGTCTTCGCAGCGGGCTCAAGCTGACGTTGAATGCTCCGGACGATCCGGTGCGCTTGCCCGACGCCATCGAACTCGCCCTGTTTCGCGTGTTGCAAGAAGCTTTGACCAATGTTCATCGCCACTCCGGCGCTTCGGCCGCTGACGTTACGATCCGAAGGGTAACCGGACAGGTGACTTTGGAAGTGCGGGACAACGGCCGCGGATTGGAGCAAGACATTCTCGACCGTTTTCGCGAGACCGGCGCCGGAACCGGGGTTGGACTTATGAGCATGAATGAGAGGGCGCGTGAACTTGGGGGCAAGATTGCGCTCGAATCAACCAGCTCCGGAACGTCAGTAAAAATAACAATACCGGTCCCGCCTGATTGCGCCCTTGTGCAGGGAGAGGCCTCGTAATTGTGGGACGGCGGTTATTCGAAGCGGTCGGGCAAAGATTTGAAGGCTCACACGACGTCGTGGGGGAACAATAACGTCGATATACCCTTGAGAATTTGTTTTCTGCCCTCCCTCGAGACTAGAAGCAATTTATGACAGTTCGCATTCTGGTTGTTGACGATCACCCGGTTGTGAGGCATGGTCTCAGGACCTTGCTGGGCGGGCATCCCGAGTGGGAAATCATCGATGAAGCGGCAGACGGCATTGAAGCCGTCGAAAAAGCCGATCGCTTGAAGCCGGATGTCGTGGTGCTGGACATAACCATGCCGAAGATGAGCGGGCTCGAGGCATGCCGGCTGATGCGCAAGCGGGTACCGGCGTCCGAGATCCTGATTGTTACCCAACACGACTCTCCCCACATGATGCGGGAGGCAATCGAGGCTGGAGCCAGAGGCTACGTCGTGAAATCCAATGCGTCTCGCGATTTGCTCGCGGCAGTGGAGGCGGTAAGCCAGCATCTGCCTTTCCGAGCCCTGAATGAGCAGTCGGTCGATTCCGGCTGATCTCGACAATCGGGATCTGTTGCTATGTGTTTGAGTTGGAAACGTCACAATACTCGCGGAGGTGGGCAATGAAGTTGCGAATTCTGATAGCGGACGATCACGAAGTCGTGCGGCGCGGGTTGTGTGCGCTGCTGCAGGCGCGTGAGGGTTGGGAAATTTGCGCCGAGGCGAAGGACGGACGCGAGGCCGTAGAGAAGGCTTCGCAATTAAAACCCGACGTGGTGATTCTCGACGTCGGCATGCCGAATCTCAACGGTTTGGCGGCGACGCGGCAGTTGACCCAACTGGATCCCCATTGCAAGGTCATCGTGCTGACCATCACGGACTCGGATCAGGTCATTCGAGAGGCTCTGGATGCGGGCGCTCGCGGGTTTGTGCTGAAGTCCGACGCCGCTCGCGATCTGGTCTCTGCGGTCGAAGCACTGCAGCGCAACCGCATGTTCTTCACTCCGCGAGTCAACGACATGGTCCTCGCCGGCTTTCTGGATAAAGGACACAGCGGATCCAGCAGCGAGCCTCCCCGTTTGCCGAAGCTGACCTCGCGTGAGCGCGAGGTCATCCAGCTTCTCGCTGAGGGCAAAAGCTCCAAGGAAGTCGCCTGCGTTCTCAACTTAAGCACAAAAACTGCCGAGACGCATCGCAGCAACATCATGCGAAAACTTGGCTTTCACTCCATTCGCGATCTGGTGGTGTACGCAGTGAAGAACAACATTATCCAGGTCCAAATGCCAACCCAGCTTCACACGCCGACCGAAGGGTCGGCCGCATAGCAGCCTCAGTCGCTTTTTGTGAGGCGTCGCCGAAAGGACCGATGTATCCCCGTCGGAGGCGCCCGTTCTTCGGTCCGCCATTCCCTTCTTTAGCGTATTTCCACACTAGCGTTGCGCCAGCGGGAGCAGAAGCTCCGCGCCTCATCTACAGCGAAGCCTCTAGATAAATTCGACAACCGACCGCATCAGAAGTGAGTACAAATTTCCCAGCGGCTCGGCTCGGCAAACAGGGCCTGTTGAGAAGAAAGAAGAATTCGCGGTGGCGATTCAGTTGCCTCTACCGTTGCGTGTTCGCGGGGGCCGCTTCGTCATACGGAGGTGCTGACATGAAATGCGGAGCCAGTACGTTGCTTGGGTTGGCGCTCTTTCTCTTGGTTTCTTCCTGGGCATTCTCACAGGACGCAAGTCCCCAACCTTGTCCCGATGTAAAACCAGACGCCATGGGATGCGAACCGGTCGCGTGGTCGCGACTGCAGGAACCAGTGCCCTTGCCTGAGCCAGGTAGAGCGCCCGCGCCACGACCGGACCCGCAACCGGATCAGCAATCCGCCCAATCGACGAGTTCCCAAGTCCAGCCGGATACACCGAAGCAGAGCATCAAAGGCATCATCGTGCGGCAAGGAGAAAAGTTCGTCCTCAAAGCTGGAGACAACACAACTTACCAACTCGATGACCAAAGCAAAGCCA
>Ga0187851_10003278_pt1 | contig 13680 bp, 7 predicted proteins | sample June2016WEW_6_10_FD_132997 | JGI IMG/M metagenome (GOLD analysis project Ga0187851, IMG submission 132997) | Peatland microbial communities from SPRUCE experiment site at the Marcell Experimental Forest, Minnesota, USA - June2016WEW_6_10 | ecosystem: Environmental > Terrestrial > Soil > Wetlands...
CGGGCCGGACGCGCGGACGTTTCTCACCTGGCGCCAATCGCCCACCGACCCGCCCAATGCCTTTGCGCGAACGCTGGGCAAACCCCTCAATGCGTCCGCCGCGCCCGCCGGAGAAGCCCTCTTTGCCTCGACCAGCGTCGCAATCACTCACATTCCCGATCCCACGCCGGAGGTGCGCGCGATCCAGAAGCGGCTGGTCACCTACAAGCGCGCCGACGGGCTCGATTTCTCGTTCACGCTCTATACGCCGCCCGGCTACAAAGAGGGCACGCGCGTCCCCACCATTCTTTATGCGTATCCTCTCGACTATGCCGATGCCTCGAAGGCCGGCCAGGTTGCCGGCTCGCAGGAGACCTTCACGCGGCTGCGGCAATACAGGCTCTTGCTCCTGGCCGGCTACGCGATCATCGACAACGCATCGTTCCCCATCATCGGCGATCCGAAGAAGGCCTACGACACGTATCTGGAGCAGTTGGTCGCCGATGCCAAGGCCGCCGTAGACGAGGCGGTGCGGCTGGGCGTCGCCGACCCCGATCGCATCGGCGTCACCGGGCACAGCCACGGTGCTTTGATGACCGCGAATCTGGTGGCCCATTCCAACTTGTTCCGCGCCGGCGTCGCCACCAGCGGCTCCTATAACAAGACGCTCACGCCCTTCGGTTTCCAGAACGAGCAGCGATCGGTTTGGGAGGCGCAGGATGTCTATCTGAAAGTCTCCCCGTTTTTCTTCGCCGACAAGTTGAAGACGCCGCTGCTGATCGTGCATGGCGCCGAAGACGCGAATCCCGGAACCACGCCGCTCCAAGCCAGCAAGCTCTACGAAGCGATTCGCGGCAACGGCGGAACGGCCCGCCTGGTGATGCTACCGCATGAGCCGCATTGGTATTCCGCAATGGAGTCGAACGAGCAGCTTGTCTACGAGATGCTTCGCTGGTTTGACAAATACGTCAAGGACGCGCCGCCGAGGTAACCTCGCCCGCCTTGGAGCTTGAATGGAGAGAAGAAAAGTCGGCCGCTTTTCAGGGGAGGGAGCAGAGACCTTCAGACCCCTAACGGATGCCCGCAATCATGATGGCTTCAGCCACGGGCCTTTCGTTCATGCTCCTGATCGGCGAATCCGCCGCGATTTCGGTTGCGCACACTGCGAACCGAAACCGAGAATAACAATGGTTCGGATGGCCTCGCTTTAGGTTGGCAGGGGCTCGTGCGGTGTGTAATGACAACCCTCGATCATTGCCGAAATGCGCTATGACTGAGTTGATTTTCTGAGGAGAGCGCCTGTGATGGACATGAAGAGGCGGGCGGTCCAGGTCTGAGGGCTCAGAAAGCTGGGTGCCCCAGGTCTTGCTTTTGAGATTTGGGAGACGACGAACCCCAAAACTGCCGGTTTTCACTCTTGGGAACTCTGAGTAATGAGGTTTCCCAGGTCTCAGAATCGAGATCTGGACCGCCAGCCGCGAAGATCTTCCACAGCGCCGCGATTCCCGCTTCTTAGAGTTTCCATGGCGGGAAGGTGAGTGTTTTCCTCGAAGCGCCTTTCGGCGCCGCGCAACTTTTCCCCGCCAGCCGGGTCCAATCGAGTGACGGCTTCCGCAATTCCCCGTCTAATCAGGGTGCAGCGGGAGCAAGACTTCAAGCGCAGGAGAAATTTAGCGATGAATCGGCCATTGTTGAAGAGAGTTTTCCCTCAGGCTCTGGCCTGGACGGCGGCGGTTGGGCTGTGCGGCGCGATGGCGCTCGGGCAAGACGCGGCCACGGCCAACGCCACAGCCCCTTCCCCAACCACTGCCGCGGCCCCTTCCGCAGCAGCCGCGACCCGCACCGACGGCCAGATCGAGACCGATGTGGTACACGCCCTGGACGCCTCGAAGGCGCTGAAGGACGACCTGATCACCGCGGCCACCATTCAAGGCGAGGTAACGCTTTCAGGAACAGTCTCGACCGAGGCCTCCAGCGAACTGGCCGAAGCGATTGCCAGCCATGTCGCGGGCGTCACCAAGGTGAACAACAACCTGAAGGTCGGCAATCCGCAGGCCGCGGCCGACGCACAGCCGCCGGCCGAAAGCCAGCCCGATAACCCTGACAATGCGGCGGCGGAACCGGCTCCCGCTCCGGGCGACGGACCGATGGCGGTTCCGAACCAGCCCCAGGCTCCTTCCGCTTCTCAGCCCGTGGCGCCGGCTCCGCCCGCGCGGCCTCAGTATCAGCCCCCGCGGCCTCCGGCGCAGGCCTATGAACCTCCCAAAGGCCCTGTGACCATCCCCCAGGGAACTCTGATCCAGTTGCGGACCAATGAACCGGTGAGCAGCAAGAGAGCCAAGGACGGCACTCCGGTCGAGTTCACCGTGATTCACGACGTTGTCTTCGGCGGCGTGCTGGCGATCCCGCGCGGCGCGACCGCGCATGGCGTGGTTACCGAGGTCAAGCAGGCCGGCGACCTGAAAGGAAGCCCCGAGCTGGCGCTCAAGCTCACCTCGCTGGATCTGGGAGGCCAAAACTACCCTCTCGACTCCGATCAGTTCAAGGTCAAGGGGCCGGGCAAGGGCGGCCAGACTGCCAGTAATGTTGTTGGCGGCGCGGCTTTGGGCGCCATGATCGGCGCCATTGCGGGCCGGGGCGCCGGAGCGGCCATCGGGGCTGGGGCTGGCGCAGCTGCGGGCACGGCGGCTTCGGCGGCTACTCCCGGACCGGGAGTCTGGATTCCCTCCGAGGCGCGCGTGGACTTCCACCTGAACAAGCCGTTGACGGTAACGCCGGTGAGCGCGCAAGAGGCGGCCCGGCTGGCGCAGGGGCTCTATCCCGGCGGCCCAAACCTCTACCGGCGCGGCTATGGCCCCTATGGATATCCCTACTACGCCAGCTATCCCTACGGCTATCCGCCGGTCTACTACCGTCCGTACTACGTCGTTGGCGGCTTCTACTACTGGCGGTAAGAGGCCGTTCATCCACATGGAAGACAGCGGGCAGCCCGGCTTCGGGATGCCCGCATTGTTTCTGGGCCCCGCTCTCGTCCGGTCCGGATTCGAGCCGCCTCATTCATAGTTTGTCGGGAACCCCATTCGGACCAAAGAATCGCCGTGACCTCAAGCGCAAGAATATTCGCTTGACAAATGGATGGGCGATGCCCAATAGTGTGCTAAGTGCGTCGCTCAGGATGCGCCCTTTCCCATCCAACGGACTATAGTTTTTGTGTGTTCTGCCAGTCCCGATAGCCGTCGCGTTGCCGCCATGCGATGGAGAAAAGGCCGTCAGATCACAGGCGCAGTCTGTAGCGGCCCGCACTGCGATTACCGGAGTCAAGCACGCGCGTTGTTCTTTCCCAAAAGCCCACCCACAAGGAGGTTGCAGAGTGAACACAGACTATTTGGACCGGCTATCTGAGGCTGAATGGAAAACGATGGCATCTTGTTCAGGGATTGACCCTGTTGAGTTGCAAGGAAAGATGAAAGAGGCTTTGAAGAACTGCCCGGAACCTTCTGGGCCGCCCCAAGTTACAGTCACCCGGCACGGCAGCGAAGAGGTATCGGCTGCCGAGGACGAGCCTAGAGAGATTGTGATTGGACTTGGTGACCTTTGCTCGATCAAGCTTGCCGTCTCTGCGCAGATCCGCTCGATCAAGGACTTCAAAATCCTAGTGAAATATACTTTCATGCTCCTCGGTTTTCCGGTTCTTGGAGAAGAGATCAAGTTCGACCAGGACCGTCTCGAGCACTCCATGCCGGTCGAGGTTCCGGGAATCGCCGGGTCCATAACAGTAGGGTGGAGATTTAAGGAGAACCATAAGTGGGTTTGCTCGATCTTCGGAGCAAGGCTAAAAATTCTTTGGTTGGATCCCCTTGAAGTCAAGACGGACCTGATTTGCCTACCGGTGCCGTGAGCCTCTAGCAGGAAATCCGGGTCTTGGCCTGCACAGCTGCTGCATCGCTCCCTCCCCGCTCGTCCATAATGACATTGAATCGCGTAGAGCGGCAGTTGTGCGGCGAAGCAATCCTCTTCGCGCAACAGACCCAGCAGCTGATGCTCGGTTCCGATGTGCTTGTGGTCCAGCCGCGCTGCTTCTTCCGCCGCATAGGCCAGAACCCGCTTGCATTGGTCCGAGAGCGGGAGGTCCACAGTGGCCGAGACCTTTGCTCGGATGGGAGTCTGCGCTTCGATCTGCCCGCGGAGGAACTCGGCCGCGGCGTCCATATGCAAGAGGCGGTTAATCATCGCCCTTTCCTCGCGCAAGATGCCCAGCAGCAGGTACTCGGACTCGATGTACGGCGAGCCGAACTGGCTGGCCTTATAGCGCGCGAAGAAGATCGAACGACGCGCCCTTTCCGTGTAGCGTTCAAAGATGCTTGTTCCCCCAGTTCGGTTTGGACCGGGGAAGTCCGACCAGGCTCTTCGGATTACCTGTCGTCTATCATGGCAGAGAATTGCGCTGCGGCAGAGCTGATTTCCAAGCGGTCTTTCAACTCCACAGACAGGAGATTGGAGCGGCGAAGAGCCGGTCTCCGAAGGGAACAACCTGGGTTCCGTCGTAAAGCACGACACCCAGCTTCAAGTTCTCCCCGCAGGTCTTCGCCACCTTGCGGATTCCCTTGAAGTCGCCGGGATAGACGGTCGCGCTGGCCTTGGCTTCTATCGCCACCAGCGCGCCGCGCTGATCCTCGACCAAGATGTCCACCTCGTCCTGATCCTTGTCCCGATAGTGGGAAAGCGAGTAGCTTTCATCGCTCCACGAGATCTGTTTCATGACCTCGGCGAAGACGAATGTTTCCAGCGGCGCGCCGAGTGTGGAGCGGTCTTTGGCTACCTGCTCGGCGGTCAGCCCCAGCAGGGCGGCAAGCAATCCGGAGTCCAGCAAGTGCAGCTTGGGCGTCTTGACCAGCCGCTTGAGCTGATTGTGAGACCAGGGAGAGAGCCGATGCACCAGGAAGAGCTGTTCCAGAATGCCGGTGTACCTTCGCGTGGTCTTGTCGTCGATTCCGAGCTGGCCGCCGATTTGCGTGAAATTGGCAAGCTGCCCGGAGTGGTGAGCCAGCGCCTGGAGGAGGCGAGGCAGTTGGTCGAGCCTCTCCACCTCGGCAATATCCCGCACATCCCGCTGAACGATGGCCTTGACGTAGTCGCGCGCCCAGGCCTGACGCCGCCGGGCGTTCTCCCGGTGCAGCATCTCCGGATAGCCGCCCACCAGCACCGCATGAACCAAATCGCCGCCAAGGATCGAGTATCCCGGCTTGGCCAGCTTGCCGGCGAAGGCCGCCGTCAGAAAAGCCGGCCTTTTGCCTGCTATCTCGGCCCTGGAGATCGGCATGAGAGTCACAATTTGCATGCGTCCCGCCAGACTCTCCGAGACCTGCGGCAAAGTCAGGATGTTGGCCGAGCCGGTCAGAATGAAACGGCCCGCTCTCCGGTCGCTGTCGACCGACAGCTTGATGGCCCGCAGCAGCTCCGGAGCTCTCTGCACCTCGTCGATGGCGGCCCGGTCGAATCCGCGCACAAAACCGGCCGGGTCGCCGCGAGCCGCCCCCAGCACGGTGTCGTCGTCCAGAGTGACGTAGGCATACCCCTTGCCGGTGAATTGCTGGACGAGCGTCGTCTTGCCGCACTGGCGGGGGCCGATCAGCATGACTACTGGGGTATCGGCAAGCGCCGTGTCGATAGGTGCGGCGGCAAATCTCTTGATTAGCTTGGAATCGGGCGCGTCCATCTCGGATTATCATATCGTTTAATCCGGATTATATCAACGTCCAATCCGGATTATAATTTAGTCCAATCCGGATTGTATGTCAGTCTAATCCGGATTATAATGTCGTCCAATCCGGAGTATGAGAGCATCTTATCCGCTCCGGCGTCCATCGGGACGCATCCATTTCCTTGTCCCTTGCTCGGGGCCGGCCTTGGATTCCGCAATTCCAGCGGTCCCTATTCCGACTCGCGCGGAGGCGGGTGGGGCGGGCCAGTCAGCGTCCCGCGGATGCGGCCGATATCCGCTTCGCGCTCTCGCAGGGCGTGCGCCGCAAATCTGACTCATCCCGCAGCAGCCCCGGCAGCAGGTCTTCGGTCTCGATATGGGGCGAGGGAGAACTGGCTGGCCTCATAGCGCACAAAGAAGATCGCGCGCCGCGCCTTTTCCGTGTAGCGTTCGAAGACGCTCTTTCTCCCGGTTCGTTCAGGGCCGGAAGACTCCCCGTCCAGCCTCCTCAGGTCCCTGTCGTCTATAATGGCAAAGAATCGCGTCCAGCGACAATTGCGCGCTCCGGCCGAAGCCAGCCGCGGCCGAACTGGCCGGAGGGGTTCAACCGGAACGTGCGCAGAGAGTTGAAGGTTCGAGTCCACCCATGATCCGTTTCCTGCAAAGAGAGAATCGCCTGACCAAAGCGTTCTTCGTTTTCATCATCGCCGCTGCCTCGGTGGGCATGGTGGTGTACCTGATTCCCGGCCTTACCGGCATGGGCGCCTCCACCGCCAACACCTACGCCGTGATTTACCCCCACTGGTACAGCCGCGTCTTCTCCTCCGGAGAGACGATCAGCCAGGAGCAGGTGAGCCAGAAGGCCCGCCAGCAGATCCAGCGGCAGAATCCGCAATACGCCGACAACCCGATGATCGTGCGCTACATGGAGCAGCAGGCTGGCCAGCAGATGGTCCAGCAGCGGGTGTTGGCGATGGAGGCCGAAAAGCTAGGCATCCAGGCCACCGACGACGATGTAAGGCATTTCCTGCACCAGGGGCAGTTTGGCGAGATTCTTTATCCCAAGGGCCAACCCATCAGCGAAGACCGTTACGTCGACATCGTCGCCCAGCAGTTCAATATGTCCATTACGGATTTCCAGGAAGAGATAAGGCAAGAAATCCTTCTCCGCCGCTTGCAGGCGCTGATTACCGCCGGGGTGACGGTAAGCGACCAGGAAGCGCGCGAGAGTTATCGCAAGGAACACATCAAGATCAAGTTCGATTACGCGGTGGTCGAATCGGAGAAGTTGAGAGAGACCATCAATCCCTCCGACCCCGATCTGGAGGCCTTTTTCAGAAAGAACGCCGCGCGGTATGCCACGGCGGCGCCCGAGCAGCGCAGGATCACCTATTTTGCCGTGAACCACGATCAACTTCCCGGCAGCGTTGCGCAGCCCAGCCAACAGGAGATTCAGCAGTACTTCGCCGCGCACCAGTCCGACTATCAAATTCCCGAGCAGTCCCGCTCGCGCCACATCCTCATCAAGGTGGCTGCCGGCGCCGATGCCAAGACCGATGCCGCGGCCAAGGCCAAGGCCGAGGATCTGCTCAAGCAGATTCAGGGCGGCGCGAACTTCGCGGAGTTGGCCAAGCAGAACTCCGACGATCCCGGCAGCAAGGACAAGGGCGGCGAACTGGGCTTCGCCAAGCGCAAAACCATGGTGCCGGAGTTCGACAACGCCATCTTCACGCAGAAGATCGGCGACACCAAGATCGTGAAATCCCAGTACGGCTATCACATCATCCAGGTGGAGGAGAGGCAGACCGCCCGTCCCCAGCCGCTCAGCGAGGTCGAGCCTATCATCCAGGCCACGCTCGCCCACGAGAAGCAGGCCGCCGCCGAGGAGAGCTACGCGCAGGCGCTTACCTCCGAGGCCATCAAGAACGGCCTGGAAAAGACCGCCGAGGCCCATCATCTGCAGGCCGAGACTACGCCGCTGGTGGGCGCGCATGGCGTCATCGGCGCGTTCGTCGATTCCTCCCAGATCCTCGAGAAGGCCTTCCAGTCCCAGCAGGGCGATCCGCCGCAGTATGCCTCCACCGGCGAGGGCTACGCCATCTTCCAAGTCACCAGCGTCGCCCCAGCCCACGCGCCCAGCTTTGCCGACTGGAAGAGCCACGTCCTGGACGACTATCGCAGTGAGCAAACCCCCACTCTGCTCGGCCAGAAGACCGCGGAACTGGCCAGCAAGGCCAGCTCCATGCACGACCTGGCCAAGGCAGCCGCGGAAGTAGGCGCGACCCTGAAGACCAGCGACCTGGTGGATGAGAGCGGCCAGGTGCCCGATTTAGGCCAGGTTGGCAGGGTGGCTCCGCAGCTCTTTGACCTCGCGGTGGGCAACATCAGCGGGCCCATCAACGCGCAGCGCACCGGCGTGGTGGCAAAGATTCTCGACAAGCAGGAGCCCAGCGCCGAGGAGATCGCCAAGAGCCTTGACAGGACCCGCGAGCAGATGCTCGATCAGCGCCGCGCCGAGGCCTTCAACGTCTTCCTCGGCGCCCTCATGGACGACTACAAAAAGCACAAGCTCATCCAGTACAACGCCAGGGCGCAATCGCCAGAGGGGCCGAAGCTCTAAAGAAACCTGGGATCAAGCCCGTCTCTTCAAAAATGCGCGGCTTCAACCGCGCCCTTGCAATATAGCCTGCGCCAGCGCGGATTCCGTTCCTGCGATTGCCCCGGCAAGCGCCCGGCGCGACGGCCCCTCGGGAGCATATAAAATCGTGAGATGGCCTACCTGAACTGCTTGATCAGCCTCCCGCCGGTCCCAGAGGTCTCCCGTTTGACTCAAATCGGCGCGGGACTTCTTCCGCTGCTGCTTGTTTTCACCGCTGTTGCCTTCTGGATTCTCTACATTCGCAGCCTGCAACGCGCCCTAGAGCGGTGCTCCGGGCTCTCCAGGGCAACCTCTCCGGAGGCGGTCTGGCTCCTGCTGGTTCCGGTTTTCAGCGCCGTTTGGCACTTCTTCGTTGTCTCCAGGCTGGCAAAGTCATTGGGCAACGAGTTCAGAGACAGGAATCTGCCAGACGCCGGCCCTGCGCCGGGCAAGCGGGTGGGGATGGCGATGTGTCTTCTGCCCCTCATTGCGGTTGGCGTCTTCGCGGCTGGCTGGCTTGCCGTTGCTCATTACTCGGCGACTGGCGTTCTGGTTGTTTCTCTGAAAGGCATTTGGCTGGCCTCGGCGCTGGCCGCCCTGATTTGCTGGATCAGCTATTGGATGAGGATCGAGGGGTACTCCAGGGATTTGGCCAAGCCCCGCAAGGGGGAAGTCAGCGTCGAACCGGAGTTGAATCCCAGGCCCAAATTCCCTTACTTCGTTGCCGGGATCGCCGGCCTTGGCGTCTTTCTAGCGCTTTCGCTGCCCTCGGCGGTGGGCTTTTTGGTCTTCGAGGCGAGCGGCCGGGGTGTCGCGTCTGCCGGCTCATACGCCGTGATTTACCCCCACTGGTACAGCCGCTACCTCTTTACGGGCGATTACGTAAGCCATGAGCGGGTAAGCCTGATGGCCCGCCAGCAGTTGCAACGGCAGTACCCGCAGTATGCCAACAACCCGGCAATCCAGGGCATGATCGAGCAGCAGGTCGGACAGCATCTGGTGCAGCAGCAGATCTTGATGATCGAGGCCCAAAAGCTGGGCATCCGCGCCACCGCCAAAGATGTGGACCAGCTCAAGCACGAGGGCCAGATTGGCCACGCTCTCTACCCCAACGGCCAGTACATCGGCGACGACAGGTACGCCGAGCTGATCTCGGATCACTTCAATCTTTCGGTCAAGGAATTCGAGGAGGAATTGAGGCGCAACATCGTCATCATGCGGCTTGAGGCGCTGATTACCGCCAGCGTTGCCGTGAGCGATACGGAGGTCCGCGAGATCTTTCGCCAGCGGACCACCCGGATCAAATTCGACTACGCGGTGATCTCCGCCAAAGATCTGCGCGCGACCATCAATCCCTCCGAGAGCGAGTTGGAGGTTTTCTTCAGCAAGAACGCCGCGCGCTATGCCACGGCCGTGCCCGAGCAGCGCAAGATCGCCTACTTCGCCTTTACGCGCGATCAACTTCCCGGCGGCGTGGCGCAGCCCAGCCAGCAGGAGATCCAGCAGTACTTCGACGCGCACCAGTCCGATTACGCGGTCCCGGAGCAGGCCCGTTCGCGCCACATCCTCATCCTGGCGCGTAGCGGCGCCGATCCCGCGGCCGACGCCAAAGCCAGGGCCCAGGCCGAGGGGCTGCTCAGGCAGATTCAGGGCGGCGCCAACTTTGCCGATCTGGCCAAGAAGTTTTCAGAAGATCCCGGCAGCAAGGACAAAGGCGGCGAACTGGGCTTTGCCCGGCGCGGCATGATGGTGCCGGAGTTCGACAACGCCATCTTCACCCAGAAGATCGGCGAGACCCGGATCGTGAAGACCCAGTTCGGCTATCACATCGTGCAGGTGGAAGAACGGCAACCGGCGCGTTCCCGGGCGCTCAGCGAGGTCGAGCCCGGCATCCAGGCCGTGCTCATTCGGCAGAAGACGGCTGCGGCCGAAGAGGACTACGCGAAGGCGCTGGCTTCCGAGGCCGCAAAGAACGGCCTGGAGAAGACCGCCGCGGCCCATCACCTGCAAGTCGCAACCACTCCGCTCGTCGGTGCGCGGAGCTTCATCCCCGGCTTCGCCGACTCCTCCCAGGTTCTCCTCAAGGCCTTCCAATCCAAACCGAGCGATCCGCCGCAATATGCGCCCACCGGCGAAGGCTATGCCATCTTCCAGGTCGCGGCCATCGTCCCGCCGCACGCGCCCAACTTCGCCGACTGGAAGAGCCAGATTGCCGAGGACTATCGCAACGAGCAGCTTCCCGTTCTCCTCAACCAGAAGACCCAGGAGCTGGCCGCCAAGGCAAAGGGAGAAAACGATCTGGCCAAAGCTGCCAAGGAAGTGGGCGCGACTCTCAAGTCCAGCGATCTGGTGGGATTCTCCGGCCAGGTGCCCGATCTCGGCCCAGTTGGCCAGGCAGCGCCGCAGCTCTTCGACCTCTCCGTGGGCGAGATCAGCGGACCCATCAGCACGCAACGTGCCGGCGTGGTGGCCAGGATTCTCGACAAGCAGCAGCCCAGCGCCGAGGAGATGGCCCGGAACCTCGGCCAGGCCAGGGAACAGATCCTCGACCAGCGCCGCGGAGAAGCATTCAGCGTCTTCGTCAACAACCTCTTCAGCGAATACAAGAAACACGACCGCGTCCATGTGAAAGCCAAGGCAAAGGACGAGGCGAAGGGTGAAGAAGGCCCGGTTAAGTAAACCGGACGCCCCAGGTCTGGGACCTGAGAATCCAGACCTGAAGCTCCCATCTTTATTCATTGGTCGAGGTGTGGGTGGCCGCCTGACGGCGTCAGCCTGACCGTCAGTTCTGTGCGCCGGCCTGAATAGCCGCATTGAGCGCCGGATCGCGGCCCGCAAGTAGATCGGCCCTGCTCATGCCGGCTGCGATATCAGGAACCAGCGTCGGGCCATCCATGCCTTTATCCGCTGCAAAGTATCTCGTGGAATACTGGATGACAAGTTTCGAGTTCGGCAGAGTGAGAGCTTTGACTTCGCCATAGGAGCCGGGCTTGCCGCCCGTCGGTTCACCTACCAGCGTTGCGTGCAACTCGAGCTTCAACTTGATGGCGTTCATCACGGCTGCAGAGAATGTCGGAGGGCCAATAAGAACATAGATCTTGCCGCTCCATTGTGGATGCGTCTTCAGTGCCTGAAGCAGCGGATGGATGACACGGGAATCGCCGCCCCCGTTCCGCGTCAAATCGATGACGACGCGGTGAACGGGCTTCGCGTCGAGATCGGCCAACATCGAGCGCACAAACTCGGCGAACGGGAGTTTTGGGTCTTCGGCGCAATCGCCGTAATTGATGTAGGCAGTCTGCGAATCGTCAAGATAGCGGTACCAATAGTTGCGATCTCTCTGCCTGAAGTTCATTGGAAAAGGTCTCCGGAGAGCCGCGAAGACGCCGATCCATGGCTGCGGGTTTTCGGAAAAGGGTAGTTTGACTTCGAGTTGCTTCTCGCCAGGGCGGTCCAGCGCCAGCGTAACGTATCCGTCCGCATCCATGAGATGGAGCGCCTCCAGGACGGGGCGGAGCGTCATCAGAGTTGGCGCACGCCATCTCAGCCATGACTCGTTCTCGTAGGAGACGAAAGGCGCGACTGCTTTCTCCAGATCTTCAGGAGCCATGGAGCCGACTCTTGCGACTCGCAGCCCAACAAGCTGCTGGTATGCGGGAGTCGCCAGCCAAACGATCATGCCATCCGAAAACCAGCGGAATTGGACGGGTAAGGCGCGCTCAAAACCCATGGAGGTCGGTATGCCCACGGCGGTGTGAGCGACATGGGCGCTGGCCACAATTCGCGCCAGCTCAAGCACAATTTCCGCGTCTGACCTGGTATCGATACTCTGCTTGAGTGCGTCAATCTGCGCTTTGAATCTCTTCGGAGGATAGAGCTTCTCGAAATCGATCTGACCATGCGACGAAATCGCGCCGGTCACGTCGGGGGTTGAACCGCGCGCGGAAAAACCCTGGACAAAGGCGTCGATGTCCTGATCCCAATGGGCCCGCCGGGCCGCGGATGAGTCAATTGCTTGCGCCATTGCACAGGCTTGCCAGCACGCAAGAAACAGCACCAAAAACCGCATTTTCATTGTGCCGCCATGGTAACAGACCACCCCGCAGCCCGATCACGGGGCGACAAGACCCTCAGCCTGCCGTACGCCGGAAGCAAAGACGCCCTACCGCAGATCAACCGTCTGGAATGGCAGCCCCGTCGCCGGCCAGTGCCCCGGCTGGGCGTCGATGTTGGGCGCGATCGAGACTCCCGCCGAAGATGCCGGAGCGACGGTCACATTCCATCCATCCACCACCACCAGCGCATCCTCGCCGTTGAAGGCGCTCGAATCGGCTTCAATGGTGATGGTTCTGCTCTCATTGGGAACCAGCGAAATATAGTTGTCGCTGTAATACACAGGCAGCACGCGCTCGCCAGAGAGCTTGCGGCGCAGTTGCAGATGAGCCATCAGCGCGATGTTGGCGGTTGGGTTGTGCAGCGTCACAGTTACGAACTGTTCCCCGCCGGCGAAGCTCCGCTCGACTTTGGCATCCAGCGCGACCATGGGCAGGTTGTTCAGATCGGTGAGAAGATCCGGGTAGCCCGGCTCTCCGCGCCAATAGAAATTCGAGGAGACGCGTTTTCCCTGGCTGTCGAGCAATTCCAGCTTGAGGAAGTGCGTCGAATCGAGCGACGGCGGAAACTTTACCTCGCCAAGGCTGGCGGCCGATGAAGGCTCGGCTGTCACCTTTGTCGCGTATTGCGAGGCCAGGGAGCCGTCGAGCCGGTAGATGGAGATGCGCGCCAGAGCATCGGCCACCGGCGTGGCAAGGTTGTTGATTACCTCGAGTTCGCCATTGGTCTCGTTGAACTGGATGTGCACCATCTCGCAGGCGCTCTTGACGGCAAAGAGCGTCGCGTTCGGCTCCAGGTCGTAATGGTAGAGCTGCCAGACGAAGCTGGGCTGCGCCGGATGGCTCATCCAGTAGATGATGCCGGTGGCGGGATGGAAGAGCTGCGCATTGCGCCCCTCGAACATCGCGCGATGGGCTTCGTAATTCATCAACTGCGCCTTGCGGACGAAGTCGGCCAGATTGGCAATCTTGCCGTAGCGGCTGGCCAGAATGCTGGGGTACTGGTCTCCGCGCTGCGCGCCTTTGGCCAGATCGTGTTCCGCCCAGTCGTCGGTAATCGTCTCCCAATCCTTTTTGGGCATCATGCCGTGAATGGATTCGAGCGTAGGCACGGAGACGCTGCCGGTTTCGGTGTTGAAAAAGTCGGCGGTGATTCTGTAAAACTCGCGCGGCGTCCGCCAGAAGTAGGGACCGCCGGAGCGGACTCCCGCGCCGTCGGTGGAGCTGGGCTGATAGCGGCGCGTGGGTTC
>Ga0187851_10003279_pt1 | contig 13675 bp, 13 predicted proteins | sample June2016WEW_6_10_FD_132997 | JGI IMG/M metagenome (GOLD analysis project Ga0187851, IMG submission 132997) | Peatland microbial communities from SPRUCE experiment site at the Marcell Experimental Forest, Minnesota, USA - June2016WEW_6_10 | ecosystem: Environmental > Terrestrial > Soil >...
CGAGCGGCTCAACTCGCCGGCAAGCGCAGCCCCCTGGGTGCTCTTGCCCGCTCCGTCGATCCCCTCCAGAGAGATGAAGAAACCGGGCCAGGACGACACGGTCACGGAGTATGAGCCCCACGCGCCAAGCGGCGCAGTCGTCAGGAGGCCGGCGATCCGAGGATGACCAGGTACCGGTTCGGCTCCTCCCCCTGGCTGCGGGCGGCCATCTCGTGCTGCTCGACCAGCTCGTGCTGGAGCCTCCGGACGTAGGCGTTCTGGGGCGAGAGATCCACCTCGCCCCCGATCTGCCGGGCCCGGTCGATCCCCTCCCGCGCCTCCTGAAGCGCCGACTCGGTGGGGTCCGGCGGGGCGACACCATAGACCCGGGCGAGCGCGCCCTTGATCTGGGAGACGGTGTTGCTGCGCAGCACCTCGATGGGGATGCCCGACGACTCGGCGAGCCGGACCGGCGAGTCCTTGCGCCGGTAGTAGTTCTTGAGGGTCAGAACGATGTCGGAGTCCTCGACATGGTGCTGGATGCGCACCGGCAGCTTGAGCTCGCGCACCGACTGCTCCAGGTAGCTCCGCGAGACCCCGTAGGGAAATACCGACAGCGGAGGTGTGAGGCGGGGCGAGCCGTTGCCGGCGCGCTCGCCGGGCTCACGGCGGCCGCGCTGCTGATTGGCGATGTACTGCTCGACGTCGAAGCCGCCGCGGCGGTGCTCACGCTCTCGTGGCCGGCGTCCCCCACCGCCGAAGGGCGGGGGCTCGAACTGGCTGGGCGGCCCTCCGGTCTCGATCCGGCTGATGATCTGCCCCGCCTCGCCGCGCATCCGGATCTGGGGGGGCTTGTACTTGCCGCGGAGCGCCTCGTCGACGGTCTCGGCGACCGGCATGTGGACCGCCACCCGATCGCGCTGCTGGATCTCGACGAGGACGTCGAAGGTGGGCGGCGCCTTGCGTTCGAGCACCGACTTCTGGGTGCCCCGGCGGCGCGCCTCCTCGTCGGAGAGGGTGACCGTCTGGATGCCGCCCAGCAGGTCGTTGAGGGTGGGGTTGACCAGCAGGTTGTCGAGGGTCATGCCGTGAGCCGTGCCCACCAGCTGCACGCCCCGCTCAGCGATGGTCCGGGCCGCGGCGGCCTCCAGCTCGGTGCCGATCTCGTCGATGACGATGACCTGGGGCATGTGGTTCTCCACCGCCTCGATCATCACGGCGTGCTGCTTGGTCGGGGTCTGGACCTGCATCCGCCGGGAGCGCCCGATCCCGGGATGGGGGATGTCGCCGTCCCCGCCGATCTCGTTGGAGGTGTCCACGATCACGACCCGCTTGCCCTCGTCGTCGCTCAGCACCCGGGCGCACTCGCGGAGCATGGTCGTCTTGCCGATCCCGGGTGCGCCCAGCAGGAGTATGCTGCGGCCCTGGATCACGATGTCCTTGATGATGTCGATGGTCCCGGTCACCGCCCGGCCGACGCGGCAGGTGAGGCCCACGATGGCCCCGGCGCGGTTGCGGATCGCGCTGATGCGATGCAGGGTGCGCTCGATCCCGGCGCGGTTGTCGTCGCCGAAGTCGCCGACGCGCTGGACCACGTACTCGATGTCAGCGGTCGCCACCGGCACCCGGTCGAGGATGACCTCACCGTCCACGAAGCGCGCCTCGGGCTCGCGGCCGAGGTCGAGCACCACCTCGAGCAGGTCGCCGCGGTCGGCCGCGGCCGCCTGGGCGGCGAGGGCGACACGGGGCGGGAGGGCTTCGAAAAGGAGCGCCAGCTCCTCGTTCCAGGCGGGGCCGTATTCACCTCGCGTGCCGCCGGCTCCGCTCGCAGCCGAAGCGTGCGGCTTCACTCTTCGCTCCGTCGCGGGCGGTGGGGGGCGGCTGTCCTCGAACCGGGCGTCGTCGGTCCGCGGGGGACTAGGGGAGCGGGGATCGCTCGCTCCTCCGGCTGAGAACCCGGAGAGACGGAGAGGTCTCCGCAGCGGGCACGGTCTGGGCCAGGTGCGCACGTACCAGCACCGGCTTCTTGGGCGCCGGTGCGGCGTGGTACCTGACCTTGCTGGCGAGGTCCCGGACCAGCAGTACCTGGGTGCCGTAGATCGCGAATCCACGGTGCTGGAGGCCGCGGATCAGCTCGGAGTCGTAGTGGCGCAGCACCGAGGAGACCGGGCCAGGTGGCAGCTCGCGGAGAACGCCGTCGATCACCGCCTCGCGCAGGCGCGCATGGTGACCGTCGCACATCAGGGAGAGCAGGGTCGGACGGGTCGCCGAGGCCGGCCGGATGGCCGCCCAGGCCACCACCCCGGGCTCCTCGACCACGAAGTGGCGGACCTCGTCGCGGTTGATGCGGGTCAGGGCCCCCTCCGCGAAGGCGGCCTGCCAGACCTTGAGGGACGATCCCTCCAGGCCCGCGACGTGGGACGGCGTGGTGCGCAGGTAGAGGAGGTAGATGGCTCCGACGTCCTCCGGCCGGGCCGGGCGGAGGCTGACGCTGCGGGCGGTCTGGGGGGTCATCGGGGCGTCGTCGCTGTAGAGGATCTGTTCGGTCGCCAGCTGGACGAAACCCTGCTCCAGGAAGGTGCCGACCAGCGGGTGGTCCGCGGGCAGCCGGACCACGAAACGGTGGATGCCGTGCTCCAGCCCGTGGTTGGTGAGGTGGGTGAGCAGCTGGGCGCGGGCAAAATGGCCGCTGGCGGTGGCGGCGACGCAGAGGTTGAGGATCTGGAGGGTGCCGGCGCGATCCCCGGAGGTCTGGGCTTGGATGAATCCGACGATCCCCTCGCGGGTCTCGGCGACAAAGAGGGTGTCCCCGGCGGCTCCGACGTTGAAGGGGACCAGCGACGAGACCGTCTTGCTGAGCGCATACCAGAGGCGGAGCAGGGTCGCCTGCGGCACCGGGTGGTCAGGTGAGAGCTGGAGGGCCTGCTCGTCGCCGCTGCCGGCCTCGCTGTAGAGCTGCTCGATGCGGGCCAGGTCCCGGAAGGAGGCGGCACGGATGTTCACGCGGCGCTGCCCTCTGAGGGGAGCGGGGTGCCGCTCTCCATGAGCTCGCCGACGCCGTCGAGGAAGAGGCGGTGGAGCCGGAGATCGCCGGTCATCTCGGGGTGGAAGGTGAAGCTCAGGTGCCGACCCTGGCGCACCGCAACCGGCCGCCCCTCGTGGGCGGCGAGCACCTCGACCCCCGGGCCACATCCCTCGATGACCGGGGCCCGGATGAAGACGGCGCGGAAGCTGCCGGAGCCCAGCACGGGGACGTCGAGGTCACACTCGAAGGAGTCCACCTGGCGGCCGTACCCGTTGCGACGGGTGCGCAGGTCGAGAGCTCCGAGGGCGAGCTGGTCGACCGTTCCGTCGAGGATGGCCCGGCTGAGCAGGATGGTGCCGGCGCAGGTCGAGAAGGTCGGCATCCCGCCGGCAAGGCGGTGCCGGAGCGGCGCCTCCAGCCCGAAGACGCGTATCAACCGGCTGAGCGTGCTCGATTCGCCCCCCGGCAGCGCCAGCGCATGGACACCCAGGATCTCGTCCGCGGTCCGCACCGGCAGCGCCTCGGCTCCTGCCTGGTCAAAGGCGGCGAGGTGCTCGCGGACATCCCCCTGCAGTGCGAGCACGCCTACTCGAACGATGGCTTCAGGTCCCCCCGACGCGCGAGCCACCCTTGAGAGGCGGCACCGTGGGCATCTCGGTCACTACGGGAAGTTTACCCAAGGGCCGGCCGCCGGAGACGTAACGGCTCTCCGCCGGGCCCGGGTATCAGATCGCGGCAGGCCCCCAGAGGGGCCGATCTGGGCGCCGAGACCAAGGACGGGGTGGCACGAGGAGGAGCGCACTTGACGTGCGTGACGACCAAGGGTCGGGCGCGGAGACGCCGGCCTGCCAGCGCCGGGGGCCGGTATCGGCGTCCAGAGCCGCGATCGTGCTCACCAGCCGCGGGTGGCGAGCAGCTCCTCCTTGGGCAGCGAAGCGACGTCGAGGCCGCGCATGGCCTTGCCCAGACCGGCGCTCACGTCGGCGATCACGTCCGGCTTGTCGAAGTAGGTGGTGGCGGCCACGATCGCCTTGGCGTAGCCGAGGGGGTCATCGCTCTTGAAGATGCCGCTCCCGACGAAGTTGCCGTCGGCACCCAGCTGCATCATCAGCGCGGCATCCGCCGGCGTCGCGATCCCGCCGGCCGAGAAGTTGACGACCGGGAGCTTGCCCATCTCCGCGACCTCGACGACCAGCTCGTAGGGGGCCCCGAGCCGCTTGGCCTCGGCCATCAGCTCGTCATGGCGCAGCGCCTGGAGGCGCCGGACCCCACCGAGGACCGCACGCATGTGACGAACCGCCTCGACCACGTTGCCGGTGCCGGCCTCACCCTTTGTCCGGACCATCGCCGCCCCCTCCCCGATGCGGCGGAGTGCCTCACCGAGGTCGCGGGCTCCGCATACGAAGGGCACCGTGAACGCCCACTTGTCGATGTGGTTCTCCTCGTCGGCGGGCGTCAGCACCTCGGACTCGTCGACGTAGTCGACGCCGAGCGACTGCAGGACCTGGGCCTCGACGAGATGGCCGATCCGCGCCTTGGCCATCACCGGGATGGTGACCGCGGCCATGATCCCCTTGATCAGCGAGACATCGCTCATGCGGGCGACGCCACCCTCGCGGCGGATGTCGGCCGGAACCCGCTCCAGAGCCATGACCGCCACCGCCCCGGCCTCCTCGGCGATCTTCGCCTGCTCGGGGGTGACCACGTCCATGATCACCCCGCCCTTGAGCATCTCGGCAAGACCGCGCTTGACGCGCAGCCCTCCCCGGTGCTCGCCGTCGGGGGTCGTGTCGTGGGTGCCGTCAGCGCTCATCTGGTCGCCTGCCTTGGTGCGTATGGTCAGTAATCCCACCATTCTAGGCGACTGCGCTCTCCCGGCAACCGGGGCCGAGGCGCTCGTGGGGTGGCTGCGAGGCTCCGAGGTGGCTGTGTCAGCATTGAGCCGGCCAGGGGGTGAGTTGCTGCGAACACTTTGGAGACCGAGACCGTGAATGCCACCATCGAGCGACCGGCGAGCTCGAGCGGCACCTTTGCCCTCGGGGGGCAGCTGGTGGTGCATCGCCTCGGGTTTGGCGCGATGCGGATCACCGGGCCCGGAATCTGGGGAGAGCCCGCCGATCGCGACCAGGCCATCGAGGTGCTGCGTCGAGCTGTCGACCTCGGCATCGACCTGATCGACACCGCCGATTCGTACGGCCCGTACGTCTCCGAGGAGCTGATCCGGACCGCTCTCCGCCCCTATCCCAGCCACCTCGTTATCGCCACCAAGGCCGGGCTGGTTCGCACCGGCCCCAACGTCTGGCACCCGGTGGGCCGGCCCGCGTACCTGCGCCAGGAGTGCGAGATGAGCCTCCGCCGGCTGGGGCTGGAGCAGATCGCGCTCTTCCAGCTCCACCGCGTCGACCCCCAGGTCCCGCTCGAGGAACAGGTCGGTGAGCTGGCCGCCCTCCAAAGCGAGGGCAAGATCCGCTTCATCGGCCTCTCCAACGTGAGCGTCGACCAGATCAAGGCGGCCCGGGCCGTCGCCTCGATCGCGACCGTGCAGAACCGGTACAACCTGGTGGACCGCGGATCCGAGGATGTCCTCGACCTCTGCGACCGGGAGCGCATCGGTTTCATCCCCTGGTTCCCCCTGGCGACGGGGGACCTGAGCCGGCGCGACGGTCCGCTCACCGGTTTCAGCGCGAGGCTCGGAGCCACCCCCTCCCAGATCGCGGTGGCCTGGCTGCTCCACCGCTCGCCGGTGATCCTGCCGATCCCCGGGACCGCCAGCGTCGCCCACCTGGAGGAGAACGTGGAAGCGGCACTCATCGGGCTCACGGGCGACCAGCTCGCCGAGCTGGGGAAGCTCGGGATGGAGGCCTGAGGGGAACGCCGGGTCAGCCCTCCTGCGGCCGGCGCCCCGTGTCCGGCGGGCAGTGCCGGCGGAGCAGCTCAAGGAAGGCACGCATCCAGTCGGGGTTGTCCGGCCAGGCGCGCGCCGAGACCATCACACCGTCGACCACGGCGGCGGCGTCGACGAACTCGGCCCCGGCGGCCCGGACGTCAGGAGCGAGCGCGGGATAGGCGGCGGTGCGCCTCCCGCCGAGCACGCCGGCGGCGGCCAGGGCGAGGGGCGCGTGGCAGGTCTGGGCCACCGGCTTCTTCGCCTCGAAGAAGTGCCGGATGATCCGCAGCACGTCTGGGTCGTTGCGGATGTACTCCGGAGCCCGGCCACCGGGGATGACCAGGGCGGCGTAGTCGACGGGATCGACCTCAGCGAATGCAAGGTCGGCCGGCCAGCTGTAGCCCGCCTTCTCGGTGTAGGTGTCGTAGCCCTCGACGAACTCGTGGATCACGAACCGGAGCGTCTTGCGGGTTGGCCCCGCGATGTGGACCTCGTAACCCTCCTCGAGAAGCCGCTGGTAGGGGTACATCACCTCGAGCGATTCGGCGGCGTCCCCAGCCAGGATCAGGACCTTGGCCATCTGGAAATCCCCCAGCGCGGCTGCCCACCCCTGAGACAGGGCTCGGCGATCGACCGGTCCACCCTAGTCGCGGCCCGGGCCGCGGGTCAAGTTGCGGCACCCGTCCGGGGGCGGGTCGCGTCCGGGTCGCCCGAGCCCCGCTGCTATCATGCCGACGATCGGGAAGTAGCTCAGCCAGGTTAGAGTGCACGGTTCGGGACCGTGAGGTCGGGAGTTCGAATCTCCCCTTCCCGACGTTGCGGTCGCGTTCGGGTGACACCGGCGGTCACCCGGACTCCGTTTCCTGTAGAACGGGGCCCATGGCGGAGCGGCGGCGAGGCGTGAGGGGACTTCTCGCGCCCATCGAGGACGCTCACGCTCGACGGCTGGTCCTGGCCGGCGTCGCCGGGCTGCTCATCACGGCACCGCTGTCCCTCCAGCAGGCGATCGCTCCGCGCCCGGTGGTGGGATGGTTGCTGACGCTGATCGGCGCGGCGCTCGCGGTGGCCTGCGCGCGTGGGTCGTGGTACCCCCCCGGGGCCCTCGCCCGCGCGGCTGCCGCAGCGTGCCTGGTGTTCTGCGCGGTCACCCTGGTTCTGGGGATTCATCAGACGGTTGCTGCGATGGGTCTCACCGATCGGCAGCTGATCTGCGCCGACGACATCGCCTCCGAGACGGTGGGCGCCGGTCGCGAGATCGTTGCCGGGGTCAACCCGTATTCGTCCTTCGACGTGCTCACCTACGAGCGGTCGGTGGGCTGCGCGCCGCTCACGGTGACGCCCGTGCGGTCCGGTCTCTTCGCCTCGGCCTCCCGTGAACCCGGGCCGCAAGCGGCGTCGGCGGCGGCTGCGGAGACGCTCTCCGGTCATCCCACCGGAGGGTTGGTCACCATCTTCGATTACCCCGCGGGGACCGCCCTGCTCGGTGTCGTCGGCGCCCACGGGCTCGTGCTCCTGGCGCTGCTGGCACTCCTGCTGGCGGGTGGAGTGGCGGTTGCCGGAGCGGAGCCACGCACGCGCCGCGCCCTCGCTCTGGCACTCGGCGCCCAGACCGGGGTGCTGGCAGTGGTCGGCGTCTCCCATCCGGACGCCGTCGTCGCCGCACTGCTGGTGGTCGCCTGCGCCCGGCCCAGGAGCGTCGCCGGCGGAGTCGCGCTCGGTCTCGCGTGTGCGGTCAAGCAGACGGCGTGGTTCGTCGCGGTTCCCCTTCTCCTGCTTGCGTGGCGCCAGGGCGGTCGCTGGCGAGGACGATTCGCGATCGCGACCGCCGTCGCGTTCGCAGCTGTCAACCTGCCCTTGGCCATCGCGAGCCTACCGGTGTGGACCAAGGCGGTCCTCACGCCGCTGACCCAGCCGGCGTTCCCGCTCGGGCTGGGCCCTGCCGCGGCGCTCACCGGTGGCGCATACAGCACCGCCGCTCTGGCGGTGTTCTCGGGGCTGATGGTCGTCGCGGTCGCGTCCGGCATCCTCTGGTGCGCGCGCATGCCGCGGTCCTGGGCCGCCGCCGGAGTGATCGTCGCCAGCCTCGGCCTCTGGATCGGGATGCGCAGCCTCGGGTATTACATCGCCCTGCTGGGCGTGATAGCGGTGGCCACGGTGGCCGGGGCCCGACAGCTCGATGCCAGCGACGATCCGATGCAGGCGCCGGTCAACGTGATGCCGGAGGCATCCACGCTGTGGGCGAGAGGCGCCGCGACCTGAGGCCAGAGGGCCGGTTTGGCCACCGATCTCAGGGGACGCCGGCGCCGTCGAGGATCGCCGGCGGTGGCGGCGCTGCGGCGGGACGCACCTGCCAGATGAGAGCGATCGCGAGGCCCGCCAGGGCCAGTGCCTCAAGGTGGTCCCAGGGTGGATAGAGCCACGTGTCCACGAAGGAGGTCACGTCGATGGCGATGATCGCAAGAGCGAGAGCCCTCGGCCATCCGGCGACCAGTCCTGCGACGGCCGCGACGACCCCGACGAGGAGCAGGTCATGGGAGTAGTCGTGGGGCGCCACCAGCAGGGATAGCACGATGGCGAGACCGAGGGCGGTGCGCGCATCGAGTCGGTCGCGCACCCACCAGACGCCGGCCAGGGCGACGATCGCCAGCGGGATGGCACTCAGCAACGCCGCCGTCGGGCCGCCCACGTCGGTGGCGATGCCCGGGAACGCGACCGTCGAGGACGGCGCGGGATAACCCTGGAAGAGCTGGCGCAGCCACTCCACCATCTCCGAGGGCGCGACCAGCAGAAAGCCAAGCGCGAACGCGGCGGCAGCACCGGCCACCATGCCCAGCAAGATCCGCCACTCTCGCACCATCAGCAGGGCCAGGGGGACCAGCCAGAAGATCTGGGGCTTGTTCACTGCGGCGAGCCCGAGCAACACGCCGGCGGCGAACCGGCGCCCCGGCAGGAGGACCAGACCGAACGCGGTCAGGAGCAGCACGATGACGTCCAGCTGACCCTCCGCAATCCCGCTGGCCGATGCCAATGTGACCGTGGCAGCGCAGACGAGCAGGGTCTCGTCGCGAGCCGGCGACGGCTGGCGACGCGCGACCACGACGAGCACCGCCACAGCAGCGACGAGGCCGGCGAGACAGACGCCGAGCCAGATGACGTCGGCGGTTCTGAAGGAGAGCCGGCCCAGGGGTGTCAACAGCCAGGCGAGCTCGGGAAGATACGGGTACGGAAGAGGGTAGGGCGGATGGGCGATGCCGAGCTGGTGCCACGCGGCCGCCGAAGCCGCAGCCGCGTTGTAGGGGTCGGCGTGCGCGGCGAGGCGGCGTGCGGCTCCCAGAAGACGATGAAATCCGAGTGGCTGAGATCCACGACCGCCGACCACGATTCCTCGACCACGAGGGCGAGCAGCGCCGCATACACGACGATGCGGAGACGTGCCGTCAGGGGTGGGATCGACACAGAGGAATGGGCATGACCGTCACGTTGATCCGCATCCTAGGGCTTACGCCGGATATTCCACCGTTGTGTGGCTCACGGCCGGACCTCAGCGCCCTGGTCGCGAGAGGCGGCGACTAGTATTCCGGGCATGTTGCTCGGGAGCGACGGCGCTCGTCTGCGCACCGGATGCATCACCCTCGCGGCCGCGGGCGTTCTGCAGCTGATTCTCGCCGGGCTGAGTCAACCGGGCCTGGGCATCGTGGTGGTGCTGCCCGCCGCGATCTGGGTGGCGTGGCTCTGGCGACCGTCGGCCCTCCAGGCGGCGGTCCTGATGATCCTGCTGGGTCTGGAGAGCATCCTGCCTCTTCAGACTGGCGGCGGTCGCTACTTCGACTGGGACCTGCACTACCAGATGAGCCGGATGCTCGCGTTCGTCCACCCCACATTCGTGGCCGGCCTCGCCAACTCGTCCAACGTCCTCCAGCGCACACCTCTCTCTTCGCCGCCCTCATCGCTGCGGCCGTCGCCCATCTGCCGCAGTACGCCACCTTCCAGGTCGGATCGGTGCTCCTGACAACCGGCCCCAATCCTGCGCTGGCATCGGACAAAAGGCCCGAATAGCACTCGGTACGGCACGGGCCGCACCCGAGTTGGGGCCGTCATGGTTCTGTGCTCTGACCGCGACCGCTATCTGCGGGACATGCGCGCCCTGGCGGGTTGCAATGGGGGAGGCTGGAGAGCCGGCTCAGGCCGCGCGCCCCGGTCAGCTCAGATCATGGAGGCCTCCTCGTGGCGAACGCCGCGACCCGGCACCTGCGCGGCACGCCGCGGGGATTGGTTGCGCCTGCCTCGCGCGCGGTGACGGGTCACGGGTCGGAGAACGGCGCCCCGGAGGCCACCCACCCCTGTCTCGCCGGCGTGGGGTGGAACCTGGCGCAATCGCTCCGCCGCTACGCCGCCTGGGCGTGCGAGCTGGGGGTCGCCGGGGCGGTGGCGACCGCCACGCTGGCCACCCTCGGCCAGACGCTCGGACTCGCCGGCGCCGGGGGGGAAGGGAGCGCCGAGGCCCTCCTCTGGCTGGCCATCGGCGGCGCCTTGGTGGTCCTGGTCCGACGGCACGACCCACTGCGCCGGGGACGAAGCTGGGGCGACGCGATGGCCGGCTTCGGGCGCGCGGTGCGGCGCCACCGGGTTGCCTGTGCGGTGGCCGTCCCGGCCCTCACGTTCGGGGTATTCGACGAGGCATCGATCGCCGCACCCCAGGTCGCTCAGCAGCTTCTCCAGCTCCTGCCCGGGCTCGTCGCCCTGAACATCGCGGGTTTCGCGGCGGCCGTGCTGCTGCTGCCCGGGGTGAACGGGCTGGTGGGGGTGGCGCGGACCTTGGCCGTGCGCCGCGATGTGGACCCCGGCAAAGGTGCGGCGGAGCCGCGCGTCGGGTGGTCGGATCGGCGCCGCCGCGCCTCCGTGACCCGGACCCTGATCGCCGCGCTGACCCCTCCGCTCAGCCTCGCCCTCTGCGTTCCGGCCGTCAGCGCCGCAGGCTCGCACAGCCTCGCGCCGGCTGCCCTGGTGGTCGCGGCCGTGGCGGCGCTGGCCCTCAGCGTGCTGGCGGTGGCGATCGCCCACGGAAGCCCTGCTCTGGCGCGACCCCGTCCGTGGTGGCTGGCGGTGGGCGCAGGCGCGGCCACGGGGGTCGCCGCCGGCGCCGGGCCCGAGCTGATCGCGGCCGGCGGGCTCTTCGGGGCCGCCGTCGGCGCCGGCATGGAGGTGGGACTCCACCTGGCCCGCTCGGTGGACGTCTTCTGGCGCCATCGCCACCAGCTCCCCCTTCCCCCCGGCGACGTCGTCTACCGGGTCGACGGGAGGGAGATGGAGATCACCCTGGAGACCACCGCCACGGTGGTTGGCGATGAGTCCCTCTCCCGCCCCGAGGATGACGCGGTGACCGACGACGGGTGGCGGGTGAGCCAGCTGAGCGGCTGGTGCTGGGAGGGGACCAAGGGCCGCGCCCAGCTGCTCGGCCGGCGGCGCGCCGACCTCCTCGGGGTCATCCACGTCCTCCATCCCGAGGCTCCCGGCAGCCCACCCCGCTGACCGGGCCCTCCCCCGGCCCCCCAGCGACCTGCAGGGGCCGTCCCCGCTACGGTAGGCTGCCTGCTCGTCTGCGTCCGGCACCGCCGGTGCGCCAAGCCACACACCGGGGGACACGCTCAATGCTCGCATTCACAGCATTCGGATGGAAGGAAATCATCCTCTACATCGTCGTGCTGATCGTCATCATCGCGGCGATCTTCTGGTTCGTCTCGCGAGGCAAGGCCAAGTCCTAGTTCCCGAGGGGCATGCGACCAGTCCGACACACCCGCGGTGAGCGGGCGGGGCAGTTGGATTCCCCGTCCGCTGCGCCGCCGTTCGATAGGGGACAGACCCGCAGGGTGCCCCCGTGTCACCCTGTGGAAGTGGGTGGCAGTTCTCCGCCGAAGATCGGGACTGCCCTCGTGCTCAGCGGAGGTGGCGGACGGGGAGCCGCCCAGCTCGGCATCCTCCGCGCCCTGGCGGAACGGGGGCTGCAGCCTGACGCGTGTGTGGGCACCAGCGTCGGCGCCCTCAACGCGGCGGTGGTGGCGAGCCATCCCCTCCCGGTGGCCCTGGACCTCCTCGAGCGGATCTGGGCGAGCCCTCAGACCCGGGCGGTCTTCCGCTCTCACCCGCTGCGTATGGTGCTGAACCGGGCCCGGCGCCAACCTTGGCTCCGGAGCGACGACGCGATCGGGGACCTGGTGGACTTCTCCATGGAGCTGACCGGCATGACCACCTTCGAGGAGCTCGGCCGTCCCCTGCAGATCGTCGTCACCGACCTGCTGACCGGCGACCCCGTGTTGATCTCCCAGGGCCGGTTGCGGGACCCGCTGCGAGCCTCGTGCGCCATCCCCTTCGTCTTTCGCCCGGTGCAGCTCGGGGATCGCTCCTACGTGGATGGCGGGGTCACCGACAACTGCAGCATCTCCACGGCCGCCCGGATGAAGCCCGATCAGATCATCGCCGTGGACCTCACCGCGGAGCCGGCGATGCCCGCCCTGCGCCGGCTCTCGGAGGTCTTCGAGCGGATGACCTCGGTGGCGCTCCATTCGCGCCTGCTGGCGGACTTCGACACCTTCAGCAAACGCCTGCCGGTGACCCTGATCTGTCCCCGCATCGCCAACCCGCTCAGGGTGGCCGACTTCGCCAAGGTCCGCGAAGCGGCCCGGACCGCGATGGAGACGCTCCTGCAGACCGTCGGTCTCGCCGACGGGCGGGTCCCACCCGGCCTCTTTTACCTTCCGATCTCGATGGAGGGCAGCCCGGCCGGGGCCTGACCGTCCGGACCGGAGCGAGCTGCGGGCGCGGGGGCGTCGCGGGCGACTGGTACCAAACGCATGTTTGGCCATGGTTGGTATACTCGCCAGCATGCCGAGAGCCGAGGGCACCTTCGACATCGACCGGTTCGACACCGAGAAGCCGCACGACGTTGAGGCCGGCGTGACGCTGACCCGCGCCCACATCACCAAGACCTTTCGCGGTGACCTGACCGGGAGCAGCGAGACCGACATCACCATGGTGCACACCCAGATCCCGGCGGCCTACGCGGGCATCGAGCGCTTCGCGGGGACGGTGAACGGGCGGAGCGGCGGATTCGTCCTCCTGCACGGAGCCGGCAGCACGGGCGGGGACCCCTGGATGACCTGGAAGATCGTCGAGACCAGCGGTACCGGCGATCTGACCGGGATCCGCGGCGAGGGTCAGATCGTCATCGGCCTGGACGGCACGCACTCGTACACGATCGACTACGAGCTCTAGGCGGAGGCCGACTGCGGTCGGAGGAAGTGCCCCCGGCCAGTACCCCGGGCAGGCCCGGCGAAGCGGGCATCATGAGCGACGCGGCCCGGTAAGCTAGAGGCGCTCGGGGCCCCCGTAGCTCAGTGGATAGAGCAGAGGTTTCCTAAACCTTGTGCGCTGGTTCGATTCCGGCCGGGGGTAGGGCTTCTTCTCGCGTCAAGCCCGCGCGAGCGATCGCCCTGGCGTGTGGCACCATCGCTCCGTGCGGATCGACATCATCGTCTACGACGGCGTTGACGAACTGGACGTCATCGGCCCGCGCGAGGTCCAGCGCGACGATGCTCGCGCTCTGGCTCAGGGTCCCTCGACATGACCGTCGAGGTCCGGCCCGCCGTGGTGGCCGACGTCCCCGCCCTGCTCGACCTGTACCACCAGCTCTCCGGCGGGCTCTCCCCCGAGCCGCCACTGACGCTCGCCGAGGCAGAGGTGGAGTTTGCCGGCATCGCCGCCGACCCGGACCGCACCGTGCTGGTGGC
>Ga0187851_10003283_pt1 | contig 13668 bp, 9 predicted proteins | sample June2016WEW_6_10_FD_132997 | JGI IMG/M metagenome (GOLD analysis project Ga0187851, IMG submission 132997) | Peatland microbial communities from SPRUCE experiment site at the Marcell Experimental Forest, Minnesota, USA - June2016WEW_6_10 | ecosystem: Environmental > Terrestrial > Soil > Wetlands...
AATCGGGTAAATATCCGAATAATAAAGGGGGGAGCAGAAAGCTCCCCTCTTTCAAAAAACCCTGAATTAAAGTGTTACCATTGGACAAACATCGGCATCACTGTTCCGTTGTAGATATAGCTATACTGAGGCAAATGGGTATGCTTTGTCAAGGGTATAGCTTAATGAAAATCCAAATTCAACTTTATAGTTCACGTTCTCAAATATGTAAGCTTTTGTTAGAAAAAGGCACTAACTTTACCTCATATTTCAACATCTTTTATATTAGAAATAAAATCCTCAAGAACAATGCCTTGACTCTTGAAAAATTCATATCTAAAATTTGCCCAAAAAATTCGTAATAAAATACCAGCAGTACGAATCGCTTTTTTTGCTTCCTCAGCAGTAACTTCTTCTCCACGATGCACAACATGATTTCTTTTGTTGTTAAGCCATTTTAATTTATCTAGGAGTAATTTTGTTTTAGGATCGGTGAGTATCTCAGACATTTCTTTTCGATGTAAATGAAAATACATCTCAAATTTAATTGGATTGCCCATTTCAATAATAGCTTTATCCACGTATTCATCCGAACCTGAATATGTATTTTTGATCATCCATTCTCTGATTTCCGGTGTAATTTTTACTTCAATGGCCGAACAGGCAAATATTATGCTTCCTTTAAAACGCCCTGCTTTATAATTAACTATGGAGTCCATGAGAAATCTCCATGGTAATTCTAATGAATCTAAGTCTGCTGCTTCGCCACAAACGCAATCATAATGCCCAGTATCATCCATCAAAGCGTATTCTCGGAAGATATCTTCATATTCGATATCTTGTTTTGGGTATGATAATAAGCGCCAGTCTGCGGTGATTAATGGATCTTGATAAAAAATAGGCCTTCCATCTAACATAAAATTAAGGACTCCGATTTCGAGATGGATATGCTCGACACAATCTATAAAATGCGTTACGAATTTCTGTAAACCTAAAGCTAGATTTTGATCTGATAAATGATCATTAAAAAATCTTTTTTCCAATTCAAGAGAGAACGGAAGTGACCGCGTCGTAGGTTTTAAGTCAATGTTGTTGCCACCGTTATTAATCGAAAAGTCGAATTTAGGGGACCATTCGATTCGATAGTAATAATTGCTATCTGTTTTATATATACCTGTATAGTAATCCCGTTCACTCATAAGCCACGATTCTTTCTGAAAATCTATTCTGGATCTAAATCTAACAATTTCAATTTTATTTCCAACTGCTTCGGTTTCCATATGGGGCTCCTAAAAACTTCAATAAATAAAATTTTCACGAGAACAAAATGAAGCTATTGTCTTAAACTTAAAATGAATAGTTGAGTATCTAAATAAATGTGTGAATAGAACGCTACCTGTTCGATTGGACTCCGACTTTTCATCTGATTAAATGTCGTTTGATATGTTTCAAGAGGTATATCTTGTTTTTTGCCGGAAATAGTAGCAATTAGATCCGCGGTCTTAAAAAGGTTTTCCTTTAAAGAAATATTATTATTTTCTTTCAAGGTCGATGATATTTTCTCAATAAAATTAGCAAAATCGAAATTCTCTGTAAATTCATGTGGTTTAGAACAGAGGTACCTTTGTCCTGGATGCTGGAATGAAACGTGGTGCTCGTTATCGTCAGGTAATGGCCCGATCCAAGTAGGTCGAACCCAAATAGATCGCTCTTTAACCTGATGATTTAGGAAAGCATCATTAAGTTCCCACGGTTCATGAAAAGCGGGAGCACAATAATACACTTCGTTTCCGGCAGCTTCTAAATCTAGCAACATCTCATGTTGGTCGGAATGCCGTGAGGGTCTAAGATACATACGATAAAATGGTGGCAAAAAATAACCATAATCGGGCGCTGAAGAATTGGGGTGTACCATCTTGTGAGATAATTTGAATTGAAGAAAGAGTGGTATTCCAGGACGGTTTAACATAACATCCCAACCTCCACCAGCCTGCCCTTCCTGATAAAGTGACGGGAATATAGGTGCAGCGATAATACCGGCCTCGGTCCAATTTACTAATTCATCCGTGACAGCATAACCATAACTGAACTCGGAGATATTTGGTAACAAGCTATTCTCCTATTGATAACTTATGCATAGAGTCTTACGAAATTAGCGTTGAACTCCCGTTGATCCATACCTAGCAAATTCAAAATGGAAGCTCGGACTAATACCCGACCCGCCTCCCGCGCAGCTTGCGCAGCGGGCTCGCCCAAATGTGATAATTGTCCTTCATGAAAAGCGTCGTTTCTTAACTTATAGAAATTCGGTAATAACGGAATGTTCGGGAATCCTTGACTAGTAAGTAATTCGGCTACCATTTCTTTTTTCGTCCCATGTTTTCCCAAGACATTTGCCTGAGATTCAAGGCAAACCCAATTCAATGCAGTTTCTACCAAGGCCCTTCCGATTTCATATTCTTTGAGAGCGCTAAAGAACCATTGGGAAGCCAAACGAAATTGAGTCTGATTAATTGTTGGAATTACTCTTAGTGCTTGTTGAAAAAATGTAATCGCATTGTCTTCGGGTGCGGCCCACACAGATGTGGTACCACCTGTGTTTATCATAAGATTAAGAGTTGCGGACCAGTTATCTCCGGGTGTCATTCGCAATTCTCTCCAGAAATATTGGCAGTATGTTCCAGAATAAAGAGATAAGAAAGCGAGTAAATCCTCTATTATGGTTTTACCGGAAGCTGGATCAAAAATAGAATCAAATGAAGGAGTGCCGTGATATTCAACAACCACCGAAGCTTTTTCGATGCAGTAATCTTCATCAGGAATATTTGCCCCGGGTAATGTACGGCAAAAATTGGGGTCGAATCCATATGATGCTTGATAATCGAAAGTCTTGGGATTATGTATAATCCAATTTTGCGTGTGTAAAAATGGCTCAGCATATTGTTTCCACCAGTAAAAGTTGGGTTGATTGATAATGTACCTGATAAAAGGATCTTTCGTCATCATTTTCCTCCATGTTTCATTTCACAGTGTTTTAAAAGAAGCTCAAAATACTAATTGAAAACAACCCAGCTCATCCCGATAAACTCAATGTCTTCTTCCCAATCCCATAAATTGGCTTTCTTTTCTAAGTGTTTTTTTGCTGATAGGAATGCTATATTGGGGTCAGGCGGTGACACAGAACCCATATCTGATCCAGTCGCAATACGCATGGCATATGATAATGCCGCCTCATCAATTTTCCCTTCCGCAGTCGAGAATACAGGCGCTAATTCGAACAAATATTCATCACCATCTTCTCTGGCTATGCGTCTTCTGATGACAAAAATAAATAGATAACCTTCGATTCCCACCATCTCGGGAGCTTTAATTTCACGAACAGCTGTCAGCCCACCAAAATCATATGAACCGACATACGCCATCATTGCATCAATGAACGGGTGCCCAAGAGCTAAAAATTCAGCATCATTGCGACGGATCGCTAAATCACGGTCAAATGTAGCAGTGTAAAACCTTTCCGGCAATCCTGCAGCCTTTAAAATATCGGGTACTAAAAATTCAAGGAATGGGCCTTTGCGCTGAATTTGCCGTTTATACATAGAAAGAAAAGTTTCGAAAAAATATTGAAGATCAAGTAACGTCAAGTCTGTAGCTATGTCTCTCTTATAATTATCAAAAGAATAGCTCGATACATCTCTAAAAAGACTCTGTGTGGCTATTTCATAGGCTCTTTTTGCCCGCTCAACCGCTTCCGCAATTTCTTTTTGGTTCTGCTTGTTTAGAGTTCCATCAACCACGGCGCGCTGATAAATTTTAGATGGATCAATTTCACTTTCAAGTTGCCCATTCAATGTCCCCATTATTTCTTCCGGATTCTCACCGGTTACAGCGGCAATCGCTGCTGAGGCTCTTTCCAATCGATTTTGGAAGTACGATTGAATAAGGTCTTCTATCGTTCCCTTATTTAAAAAGTTGTAAACTTGAACTACTTTTTCCTGACCAAAACGATAAATACGTCCGACTCTTTGTTCTAACCGCATCGGATTCCACGGAAGGTCATAGTTAATACAAATATGACAGAACTGTAGGTTAATTCCCTCGCCCCCTGCTTCAGTAGAAACCAGGAATCTTACCTTCTCGTGTTCGCGGAACAGGCGTTGACTGGTACGCTTTGTCGTGGGAGTAGAGATTGCCCCATTTTTAGCAAAAGGCGCCCAAATTGTATCAATGTCTTTCGTATTCTCATCTTGTCTTTCGAGCTTCATATCTCCGTGAATTACGACAACCGACCCCAAACCACATTTCTTCTCAAGTTCCGTTACTAAATAACGCTGCGTTTCGCGGTATTCAGTAAAAATTAGAATTTTCTCCGTTTCCTTTTTAGGACTCTCTTCACAAATAATATCCACCAGTTTTAATAGTTCGTCGAGTTTGTGGTCTCGTTTTACGGTCATACTGATCAATTGTTCAACGATATCGGATTCAGATTGTAATATGGCTAAATCATGTCTTAAAGCTGCTGTCTCCTCGAATTCCCCTTCGTATCTTTCATCGTGGTCACTTTCAACATGCTCATTTTCAGCGGATTTCGTACCAATGTCACCTTTTAAACGTTTTAGACGCTTATCAAGGGCTGATTTAATTGCTGCCGTCGAACTAGAGTTAAGTTTTTGGAAAGTCGTTAATAAGAAACCCGCGGCCCGTTTATGGGAGGGATCTGTAATTTGCTCTAAAGACTTGTAGCCGGTTCTGATATATTCCACTACAGCTTTATAAAATTTTGCTTCGTCAGTATATAAAGTAATAGCTATTCTATGCGTCTGGCGGCCCTTGAATACCTTGTGCCCTTGTGCGTCAGTAACGTCTTTTTTAGGCGTGCGAATAACCAACTCTGTGAACTTAATACCTTTCCCAGAGAAAAGTGATGGTTCATCAAGACCTGTGAAATCAATATTATCCTCGAGTAACCCAAGCAAATTTTTAAATCTACTATTATTTTCTTCTCCCTGGTGCGGTGTAGCCGTAAGTAGTAACATAGCATCACAATAGTTTTTTTGCCTCACTTCTTCCGCAAGGCGAAAATTATGCGTTTTGGTAGTTTTACCAGAGCCATAGCTCATGGCGCTTAAACGGTGTGCCTCATCAAAGATAATCAAATCCCACCGTCTATTTTCCAGCAACGCTTTTTTATGCTCAGGTCTTTTTAAAGTATCAATGGAGGCTATGGCCATTGCTTTTAAATCCCAAATTCGAGGGTTAAACGCCCAAAAATCGCGACCGAATATTTCAAACATCTGCCCGAATTTGTCTTGCATTTCCTCTTGCCACTGAGTTGTAAGACCGGCGGGAGTAATAATAAGAGTCCGTTTTGCCTGCCCCCGTTGCGATAACGCTTGCCAGACCATCCCCGCTTCTATGGTTTTACCCAAACCAACTTCATCAGCTAACAAAAAACGCCTTAAGGAATTTGAAACCACACGATATGCTGCAAAAATTTGATGTGGAAGAATTTGAGTTCGGGCGTTGGATAATTGGCCACCCTTATTCCCTGTCAGGAATCTAGCTGCCATCATTCTTAATTCAAATCGACGAGCGCTATCCCATTCCCCCCGACAAGCTCTTTCCAATGGTAAATCTACTCGTTCAATTTCTGATAATTGAAGGATTTTATTTTCCGACCGATATGGAGGTGGCATAAACACAGATGGATTGAACTCCACTTTCGCTTGTACTCCCCTTACTTTCTGGATACGCCCGAGGCCATAAATCTTATAAAGTTCAGTTTTACTGCGCACAAAATCACCTTCGCCAAAAGTGGGCTGTTGTGCCTCAGCTACGAAAGCTGCCAGAACTTCTTCATCAATTAAGGTGGCCTGCTTCCAACGGCGCTCAAAGATGCCGATCGCTTTGAGCGCGGCTTCATCTTTAGAAATATCCGGATGTGAAATTATAGCTCCACCCTCATCATTGTGAGTCAGTCCGGGATATGTCGCGTTGGCTGAAGACGTGAGTACAGTCAGTTTTTTACCAACGTGAAACAAATAGTCTTTGGGGTGAAATGACGTATCTGCAAGCCCAAATGCCACCTGAGTATTAGCCAGATGGAACAATTCCGCTATTGCTTCAGGACTGTTTTGTCGAACATCTCGCCGTATAATTACTCTAAGGTGGCCACCACGACTTACCACCGCTGAAAGACATACTTTCAGCTCAATCCACCCCCGATGGGAGATAAATGCTACAGCAATGTCTACCTGCTCCGCATCGATACTGAGATTTTGGATAGTGTCTAGTGCCTTGGTATCAAAGTTGTCAATGTAGTCAACGCTTAGCTTATTCATCATCTGAGCCCGCATCATCATTCTCGGTAAACGAAACGCACGATTGCACCTGCTCTAATTCTCCAAGAGTTAGCTTCCACAGTTTAGCGGCAAGGAGATCATTCTCTTGTTCCAACTTCGATAAATTCTCGATTTTACCTTGTCTGACAGCAGCGTGACAAAGGCGAGATTGCTCGGCCAACGCAATATGAAGGGGATTGTCCGCTAAAAATGTCGGTACGGCAATATTCTTCAAAACATGAGTACTTATTTGGACTTTAACCACATAGGAGTTGATCACGAACCTTGCAGGTGAAGAATTTAAGAGTGCGGCAAGATAGTGCGCCTCATCGGAAGAACCGCATGCCACGACGATTAATTTTGCGTCGGCTACAGGTGCTAATTCTGGATCACTATCAATCACAGCGCACTGAAATGATGACGTTTGCTCGCGCCATACTACTCGCGAATGCGCAAAGGTATAATTTCCAACATTATACATGCTCCAATAAGGAGCACCAGATGGCTTGAAGTGCTGTAGGTAATGAGGTCTTTCGAGCATCGGTGATTTGAAAGTGTTGAAGTATTCAAAAGCCTTTGGAAATTCCATTTTCATCTTCGTTTCAGAGATAGCTTTGCCAAAATTAGTGGCCGCGTATGGGATAATAATCGAAAGTGATGGATTCACCGTCCACCTCTGAACGTCTCGTCCCCGGACAAGAGGTCTCACGAGTTCGGTTTCAACAGACATGGTGACTGGGTCGTATTTATTTCGGCCTGCATCCCATCGGTTTGAAACCAAAACGTATTTTTTGTCGCGCTTCACTACATCCACCCAAAATACCCCAGCGGCTCCGCCGCTGTGGGCACCTATTCTGGCGACATAGTTAGAGACTCCACGGATGTTCTCTATCGACTTTGCCATTCCTTTTGGCATGACCGACCACGAAGATGTCTTATCAGAACCAATTGGAGCTGCGTCCATTTTCGTCATAACGAATGGACCATTTGGTGATTCGTCCCAGGTTTCAAGCAAAGCGCGAGTATCACGAAGTTCAACCTTCACATATTCAACAGGATAGATGGTAGGAAAAGCCGAGACCGTAAGATGTATGGTTGCGGTGCGATTAGTCGCTCCCTCAAAAGGTTGAAAAGAGGAAAAATCGTATACACGCTCCACATTGATAAATTTCCCCGATGGAAGTGAGAACTTGCGGAAACCTTGGCCACCTCCCGCTGACTGAAAAAGGGTCTGAGTGACAACAAATCCAAGTCGCCCCCCTTCGCGTAAGTAAGCGTTGCTACTCACATAGGTCATCAGCACACTGATATCGTCCATCCCGGCACCTAGTCGTGCTTGAAGACCCTTTTGGCTAAACAACCCGTAGTTTTCCCAAAGCGGAATCATCTCGGTTCGATACTCCGGAGGGAGATTTCGCCAGTTTACCCATGGCGGATTACCAGCAACATAGTCGACTTTCCCGATGAATAATGGCGCGAAAGCATTCTTAATAATTCGTGCCCATACTCCATTTTTGTTTGCTTTGTCGAGTGAAACAAGCTCGTCATACAAACTAATATGTAGTCTTTGCTCCGAGATTGGCAATCCTTCATCACGACAGCGTTGAATAAATTCACTAGCCGAATAACCATTGCGGACACAGAATTCCAACTGCTCAGCATACTTCGCCACATCCTCGCGATTCGTGGCAATCTCTGTAGGGATGATGAATGTGGCAGGGGCAGTCTTGAGTTCCCTAGCTTTGCCAAGCCCACCTGCAAATAGACCCCCGTATTCAGATGGTGTCATCACCGAATCACACAGGTATACAGGTATCTCGACTTTATCCAGGTAGCCGATGAGATCACGAATGGCAATGAGGTAGTTGGTGCGGGCTGCCATGACAGCCAATGGGTTGAGGTCGAACCCGATGACATTTGCTAGAATTTTGCCACCAAGCTCGCTTTCATTGAACTGACAACTCTCCCGGTTTTCATCATACCAGCGGCGGACGCGGTTAATCGCCATTACTAGGAATGTACCCGAACCGCAAGCGGGATCGAGCAGGCGTTTGTCGGGGTCGCCAGCGTAGCCGATTTCGTTGAGGACGTGTTCAGCAAGCCAGTCGGGTGTATAATATTCACCAAGGTCGTGGCGGACACTCTTAGGGAAAAGTTGCTGGTATAGTTTCTTGAGCAAGTCACGGCTGCCGGTAGGGTCTTCGGAGAGGGTACCAGGGTTATAATCATCAAGCCGTGTGACCATTTCGCGAACAAGCTTCTCAATCGGTTCGGTCCAAACGCTGGTATACCAAGCAAAGAGGTCACCTTCAAGAAAATTGGTGATATTAAGATGACGGAAAATGCTGCCAGCTTCGAGGTCTTCCATTTCGGCCTTTAGTTTGTTACTAGTGGTGGCCTGCATCATTTTCTGAAGGGGCGTGGGTAGCTTGTGGAAGAAGGCAACGATTTCCGCCGCCAGCAGTTTCATAAATAACGCATAATAGGTATGAACCGCAAATAGCAACTCGGCAGGCTTTGGGTCTTTCACGCCCACCTGGTAAAACTCAGCCAGTTTCCTAAGTTTTTCTGACTGGCTATCTACATCATATCCGCAAACTTCGCCAAACAGGATTTTCCACTGGCTGAAGAACGTCTGCGCTTTGGGGTTGTTGGAGGTCACGATGGCATCGTAGAGGGTGTGAATGCCTTTGATAGCGACAGTATTGCCGCCTTCCGACCCGAAGTCACCTGCTAGGTATTCTGGCGAGAACGCCTTACCCTTTGTACCTAAGTTAAATAGCGCCCAAAGAAAACGCTCTACAGATACATGGTTAACCTCAACTGGTTCCTGTACCTGCCACTTTTCGTCTCGGAAACGAACAAAGATGAAATAATTGCCATCAAGTCCTACTCCAAATAACGAGTTAAGTGGCTGTCCGTGCTCAGCACGCATGTCGTAAAACCGTTTTTTAATTTGGTCTACGACTTTTTTACTACCAGGTGAATCACCTTTCGGACCAATTTTGTCGCCAGGACTCTTCGGATTCTTATATTCAATGATGACGCGGGAATACACCGAATCAACACGTCCGCTCGCGACGGTAAATTCATGTTTTCCTTCTAATTTGATTCCTGCTGCCTTTTGAATAAATGCGAGTTGTTTTTCCGATTCAATTCGTATTTCCTCTTCTTTATCTGCCATGGCTGCTGCCGCTTTTATCTGATCAGCGTATTCAAATGCTTTTTTTGCTATCAGGTCATCTAGAGAATCAAACTGTGGCATGATAAACCTCCCCGGACTATCAACTCTTTATCACAATACATTTCTGATGTAAGATCGACATGTCTCTGGTTAAATCCGAACGCAAAAGTGCTGCTCCTACAAGGGAATAATATGGTTTGTCATTGTCCTTCTCTACCGTATCCGCCTCAACTATTTTTGGATAATTTTTAATGAAGGAAGTAGCAGCGGTCCTTGCATCTTCGCTGTCCGATAAGCCCTTTGCCAATCCAGTAACAAAAGCTTCCCATACAAATAGGTTAGCTTCCCCAGCAAAGAAATCTTCCCAACAAACTGACGCTCTCACATCTACACGGACCAAATCATGTAGTTTATCGAAAATCCAGGCACATTCTGAAAGCCCGGTAGCCAAAGCGGCACAACCAGCCCCGGCGCTCCATGGATGAGCGGCCTCTCCGGCCCTAGCATCAGTCAGCAACAAAGGGTTTTGCGGCACTGGAATAAACAATGGACATTCAAAGCCAAGAGCTACGCATCTACCGGAAGAAAGATCGTCGGCCAGTCCTTGTGTTAAATCCGAAATGTCATCCCCATCTTTGATATCCAAATCTGCTTTTTCTTTTTGACTTATACGGCACCATGCAAAGTTTTGTCGTTTTATAGAACCAATATCAACTGCCCACACAATGGGCACACCTTTCAACGTACTGTGCGGTTCTGAAAAATGAAGCATATATTCCAAACCAATCCAATTTGATTACGCCAATTCTAGCACGAGTGACGGGTTATAACAAGTGAAATATCACCTAGTCTCTACACCGTTGGGGGTACCCATTTTCCATCCGACATTTCGCTAAATTGCTTCTTCAGCGCAATATAGGGGATAAGTATTTTTCTGTAATACCTTATGGCTGGTATTTTGCCCTCACGGATCATCTTAGACACTGTTGTTGTGCTTACCCCCAACAACTTAGCCGCATCAGTACAAGAAAGGGCAAGTTTTTCTTTTGGTAGCGCGGGATCGGCTTTACTCTGTTGAACTACTATTTCTTTTGCGACTTCTTTGGCAATAATCTTGGCCATTATTGCCAATCCTTCGAATAATTTCTCCCGGTCCGCATAGTCAATCTCTACGTTGTTTCTCCAAACCATTTTATTAATCCCTCCTAATTCTTTTTTATGAGTAAATTTTACACCGGAGAAATAATTGATTCAATAATTTGGTTAATGCCGTGTGTAATCTCCATGATTGCGAGTGTAATCAATTGCTTTTTATAATTATTTGTTAAAAGACCCGCTAATACCGTGATAAAATTAGGTTATGAGCAAAAATTCTGCTTCACCATACAGTCATTCTAAAACAGTTCTTCTGAAGACTGTAAATCAAGGTTTCATGACCACGCCCAAGAATCATAGGAGGTTCAGTGAAGCAAACATCAGAGCGCCATTAAGCGACAAAGAATATCAACTATGGGTTCGTTTCTATGCCAAAGCCTGTGGCCATGTAATTCCTGGTTCGCAGAAACTTATGTTGAAGGTACTTGCTCCAAAGCGTTCGCAATATTTTGAATGGGTTGTTAGAAGTCATATTGTCAAAAGTGGGCAGCGTTTGCCTGGGACAATTAAGAACAATGTCAGATTCCCAATTAATATAGTTTTAAAAATGTTAGTCTTAGATTTAGACAACATTATTATGATTTTGCAGGGAAAAACTTTATGCGATTTTGAAAATGGATTCAACAAACGAGGCCGCAAACTCATTGAACGATCTATGCCTTTGATTTTTGAAACCGTAACAATAGAAAGTGTATCCAAGCATCAACATCGCATTAAATCTGACGAAGAATTTCAAGACGAAACTGCATTACAAAGTGAAGTGATGAACACGGCATTTACAATATTTTCCCAAACGCCTCCCATCCGAGCAGGTGAACCCGGTACTGAAAACGAACCTTGGGACCCTAATTACCCAGAGTTCACAAAGAGGGCTCATAAGTGGCGAGAAATGTTGGGGATTCAGACCGACGATACGGGAGTAAAAGCCCTTTGTCACATGTTCCGCACTGTGTTCGTTACTGATTTCATCGAAGTGGTACGCCTGGGGAGCCTTCAAAATTCGAGAATCGCCGATAAGCTGAATTATATGTTGGCAGGTCACATATCACACAAACAAGGCTATAACCGAGGCCGATCTCGCATGGCTTTAGAACACGCCGTTGATGCCGGGCTGGTTCATAAGGCACACAAATCGGCCGATGACATGGATGATCAGCTGCAGGTGGAATGCGAAATTCCGGACAATAGCTATTATGCTAAAAGAGATGACCTTGAGAATCACATGTTACTACAGCAAATCTATGCCCGAGTTACGGACAAGCGCGATTTAATGGCGCTAAATCTCTATAGCAAGATAAATAAAGACATGACTTTAGACGAAATCTACACACGGAACAAAATTGAGTGCCAAAAGTTAGGTTTGAATAGTTCTTCCGCCGTCAGCAAGAGAATGCAGAGAATGCCGGAAAAATACCATTTGCAGGAACTCAATCCCTTTACCGATTAAACCTGAAACCAATAACTAACTATTAAATAAATTAGTCCGAGCCCCCAAGATTCTTGGGGGCTTTATTTTTTCAAAATATTTTGTCCTGAAAGGCCTTTTCTGTGCCTACCACAGTAGAGGAAAGGTTTAGGGGGACAAAATGACAGATGTGATTCTCACCCTTCAGCTACCGAAGGGCGACCGGTTTATCCCGATCGCGATGACCAATGACAGGGCCGTGCTTGAACATTTTAAGGCGGCAGTGTTGGGACAATGGCGAGAACAGGTAAAGTCATCAATTGACGAAATTGAGGCCCTTACCCAGCGCGCAGAATTTGACAGGTTAACGCGGTTGCTAGATGCATTGATCCCTACCGAGAACAGAGATGAAAACAAAATCGACTAAAAACACCAATGACAAAATTGTGGTGAATATCAAGCCTGGTCCAGTTTCTCCCGCGCAAAGGGAAGCATGGAGAAAATTGTGGCAAATGCTCATTACTGAAACTAAAAACAAATCCAATAAAGAGAGGATTCTGTGAACAATAACTTTATATGTGAAACTCACTTAGTGCAATTGAAGGAGAGTGCAATATCACTCGAAGTAGCTCAAGAACGTGGTTATCGCACCGTTATGGATAAGGCAGAACTAGCCAGTCTGGGCTTTGTTCGCACACAACTTCGGGTACCAGGGCTGTTGATTCCACAATGGGGAGTGGACGGTATACAAAAAAATTATCAAATTCGGCCTGATTCTCCCCGTGGCGACAAAAACGGCAAAGCGCTCAAATATGAGAATCCGGTTGGCTCAACAATTCATCTGGACTGCCCGCCACGGTGTCAAAAGATGCTTGCTAACCCATTAATTCCACTTTGGATTACCGAAGGCAGTAAGAAAGCAGATGCTTTGGCATCAAAGGGAGCTTGCGCGTTATCCCTAATTGGAGTTTGGGGATTCAAAGGAAAGAATGAATTTGGCGCGATAACGATGCTGTGCGAATGGGATTTCATTGCGCTGAAAGATAGATTCGTCTATCTGGCTTTCGATTCGGACATTGAAAACAAGAAACAGGTGAAAGAGGCATTGCAAAGGTTGGCGCAACACCTCAAAAATAAAGGCGCCGTTGTTCAGATTATCAGACTACCGAACAACAATGGGGTTAAAGTCGGTATTGATGATTATTTAGCCGGTGGCCACGGTCTAGCCGATGTTGAGCGACTCATTGAACCGTATGAACCGGAAATAAAAGAACAGAAAATAAATCGTCCTTATGTGTATTATGACGGTAGCCTTTATCTTCAGGTGAGAAAGTTCGACGGTGAAATGGTATTTGCATTTTTGGATGGAAACAAAATTAAATTTTCTCAAGAAATCTCAATCGGAAAAGGGCAGGTTGTTGTTCCGCAATCACTACCAAAGGGGGAAGATGGCGTTGAGATAGATTTAGTTGGTATTCCGGATGAGGGAATAAAAACAGAATCCATTGTGACCCCGAGCGAATTATTGAATCGAATAAAAGCTCACATTTCCAAGTATGTTGATCTCAAGCCAATGGACCTGTTGTTATGCTGCTATTATATTC
>Ga0187851_10003292_pt1 | contig 13637 bp, 17 predicted proteins | sample June2016WEW_6_10_FD_132997 | JGI IMG/M metagenome (GOLD analysis project Ga0187851, IMG submission 132997) | Peatland microbial communities from SPRUCE experiment site at the Marcell Experimental Forest, Minnesota, USA - June2016WEW_6_10 | ecosystem: Environmental > Terrestrial > Soil >...
CATTTTATTTCCATTTCTCATAAACCAATTAATTGCTTAAATCTTGTTATTGCAAAGGAAGGTTAATTAGTAAATTATCCTCTAAATCAAAATTAACTATATAAGCAATAAAGCAAGCGGGCAAGCGCGGGAGTAAGAAATCAAGCCAGGATCTAGAAAATTAAAAAAATTTAATATTAATTAATCTACACTAATAAATTAAGGTGTATTGTTATGGACATAGAAAGATCAATTAATCTGTTTTTAGATGGGAGAGGTAAAAATAAAGGCAGAAAACCTGATGAAAGGTATGCATTTCTTCTTTTTAAATCATTATTCAATTTTATACTTTAATTTCCGTCCATACTTTTACTATTAATTTTATCAGTTTCTATGTAACTCCAAACCATCACAAGGAATAAAGCAATGATAGCTAGAATCCATCCACCAATTAAAGCACCAATTACAACAATTACAAAAGAAAGTAAAGCTTTAGGATATTCTTTTAAATAAACAAATCCTAATCCTGCAATTAAAAGATTTAAACCTGCACTTACTAAGGGACGTTTTTCTTCATAATTCTCTTTAGCTTTTAACGATTCTCCGCAGTTTTGGCAGTATTTAGCATCGTTTTGATTTTCAGCTCCACATTTAGTACAATAAACCACCAAAATACCCCCTCCAAGACCATATCTTAACCCGCATTTTAACGTAATATATTACTAAATACTAAATTTTAGCTCCACACTCTTGACAGTATTTGGCTTCTATTGGATTTTTAGTTCCGCAAACAGGACAAGGAATTTTCAAATCTTTGATTAGTGGATTAGAACATTTAATACAAAATTTAGCACTCTTATTATTAATTTTCCCGCATTGTGGACAAATAATATTGGATAATTCATTATTAGTTGATTTTTCAGGAGGTATAAAATCATTAACTAAATTAACATTCTTTTTTGGAACACTATTTTGTCTGAATAAACCAGCAATAACTGAAATAATCATTACAATTATTACAAACCACCAAGGCCCAAACGCGAAAAAAAATCCTTTCTCATCGTTTATCATCAAATACTCCATTCATCAATTTTCATAAAAAAAAATAAAAAATGGAAAATTAGTTAAAATGTATATGCTGTACTGACAACTCCATATTGTGCTGATGTACTTTCAGTATCTACTACATTTCCGTTTTGAAGTATATTGACGGTTAATGTTCCACTTCCATCATCACTTTTCTGGAAATCTACCGAAACAATTGATGGATTGCCAGTCAAATTCAAGGTTTCAGTACCACTTCCATCTACACTATGAGAAGAAGAATCTTGATCTATATCACCAGTCCATGAACCATCATAAACAACTTGAATCTGGTCGCCTAAATTTGAAGCAGTATTCGTACTGCTAGAAGTTGAATTTGAAGTAGTAGTTGGTGTGGGAGTTGTTGTAGAATTTGTATTTGCAGTATTAGCTGTTTGATTTGGAGAAAGCATCCCACCTACAGCTATTATAATGATTAAACCAATACAACAAACTCCAGCTATTCCTATCGCTGCTTGATTTCGTTTACTCTGTTTATTCCACCGGTCTGAAATACCCCCACCACTTTTTGGATTATTACTACTTTGTGTCGCTTTTGATGTTTGGTTAATACTTTTACCACAATTTTGACAAAACGTAGCATCATCCGCATTTACTGATTTACAATTTGAACATATTTTTGTCACTTTCCCATCCCCCTATGTTTTATAATAAATATACCTATTAAACCACCAATAAGACTTAATATCGCAAATGCTAGGGAAAAACCAAATAATGAAGCTAAAAAGAATGTACCCCCCGATTCTCCGAAATAAAAAAATAATAATGCACCTGCAATAAAACCAGCAATAAAACCATTAATAACTCCGTCTTTATAATTGCCACCAGCTATAAATGAAACAACTAATCCACCAAATGCAGTTAAGATCCAAGCTATATATAAAATATAATTACCATTAACAAAATGTAGTAATGATCTAACTGTAAATATAATTATAACACCAATAATGATACCAATTAATCTTTTTGTATCCAATAATGGTTTATTTTTTATAGTTTTTTTTAATTCTTTACCCTCTGTTACTTGTTCCGTCATTTTTCCCCCGGTTTATAAATGCAATAAAATTAAATATTTAAGAGCTTTAATTAAAATCGCAAGACCAACACCCCCTATTAAACCTGTAAATAATCTTAAAATGTTATTACTATTTCTAAGATCAAATAATTGGGTTGAACCATCTAATAATGTAGGAACTATCATTAGAAATGCAATTAAAATTAAAGTAATAGTATATTCTACAAAAAAGAAATATACATAAATAAAATAAGAAAATGCACCTATATAAAAACCTGTACACCTTGCACAAACAGGGAAATACCAATTTCTAATTTTAAATGTTCTATTAGGTAATCTGTGGCAAATCGGCAATTCTAAAAATATCTTGTATAAGTTATTCAAATTGGATTTATTATTTACCATTCTTTCTCAAGTATGAGCTTATTATTTCTAATAATTATCACTTGCTATTAAGACCAAATAGAAAAGCTTTTAAATAAAGTCAGTTTTTTGTGAAAAACATCACTTAATGTTAAAAAACAAAAAAAAATACGTGAAACTGGTAAAAAGTATAATAATTGTTCTATGCACCTTTATTTAATTAATATGATAATTTAGAAAGAAATAAATTTGGGTATTAAAATGTTGAAATAATACCAATGTACAGATAATAAACTAATAGGCCAAATTCAGCTAGAATATGAAAATAAGTATTATTTTTATTTGAGTAGATTCCATTTCTTGGCATATTGTTTTAAACCATCTTCAAGATATTCTATTTGAAATTAAATGTAAAAAGATTAATCACTGATATGTCCCAATAATTAAACATTACTAGCGTTATTGCTTTCGCATTAAATTAATCTAGTTTTAAATATCCAGCCGATAATCCCTCCTAAAACCCCGAAACATAAGAATAAAAAGAAAGCAACAACCAAACCTTCTATTCCACTAGTAAATCCGAAGAGAATTGTAGGAATAATGCATAGAACACCACCATTCACTATTCCATTTTTATAATTAGTATTTCCGATATAACCTGCTATTGCACTACTTATTAGTTGTGCTGTATAAATCCTAAAATATCAGTTGAGGAGTTCACTATCGTTGCTGGGCCTATAAAGTTTAATAATTCAAATATAAAGAATAAAACAACCCAGCTAACGATCCCAATAATGATAGCTCGTTTATTAATTTTTTTTAATCTTCTTCTTAGGATGTTATTTGATTTTTTAAATCCTTTTCTTTGTATCTTATCTTCTTTTTTTAATTCATTATCATAAATTTTTAATCGACTGATATTTTCTTTCTTTAATTTATTACCACAATTTTTGCAAAAACTATCATCTTCTTCATTTTCTGTTCCGCATTTCGTACAGTATACCAAAAAATCACCCCCATCATTAATGAATAATCATGATGCCATATATTACCCATACCACTATTGATATTGGTATAATGAATTTAGCTCGGTCTTTAGCAAACTTTTCAGGTCTAGTCCATAAATAAATCCCACAAATAATTGCTAAAGGAATAAATAATAAAATCCCTGCAAACGCTAAAAAACTAATATTTTTATATTTCGATGGATATTCAATTATCTCATATCCACATTCTTGACAGTATTTAGCATCTTCAGGATTTTTACCTCCACATTTAGTACATAAACCAATAATAACACCCCTTACTAAACAACTAAGAATAGTGACTTTAAAATATGATTAAAGATGTCTCTTTTATTATTTAGTTTTTTCTAAAAAATTTTTTATCGGCTTATTTTAATTAAGTTAAATTTCTTTATCCATAAACATGATCAAGGATGCAAGCGAGAGAAAAAGTGGGAATTGAATAAAGAGAGCAGGAGAATATAAAAACAAACTAGTGACAAATTAATTTTAATAAAATTGATATGAATAGTAACATTTATAGTTAATGGGATTCCAATTTTAATCAAAAGTTGGAGGTGTAAATATGTATATTGGAGACAGCGACTCACATATAATTCACTTTTCTACCTGTAAGTATGCAAATGAAATATCTAATAAACATAGAGTATCTTTCAGTTCTACAGGTCAAGCTAGAGCAAATGGTTATCGTTCGTGTAAAGTTTGTAATCCATATTGATTAGATTACCCGAAATCTTTAAATAATAAGGAGAATGTTCGTATGAGTTATAGTCCACGCTATTTTATTACTGAAGTCTGTTATGATGAAAATAATGAGCATATTGAGAAAGTAAAGATTTATGAAAACGTAGGCGGAACTCTGAGAAATGAGGATATTTGGGTAAGGTCTAAAGTTGTAAGAAACTTGCATCAAAATATTTACATTATGACTTATTATCATAGAAATGGTAGATTGCAGCCAGGGGCACCAGTTGGCATTTATACGCGTGATGGTGAGGAATATATCAAAACCAAGTCTGACGGAGTACGTAGAGATAATTTAGATGAACTTCCGATGTTTGAATGTGATAACGATAAATTGGTTTTCTTTGACTAATATTCCTAATATCTCAGTGTATTAAATATAAAGAAAATACTAATTTTACGATAAAATTTAAATAAGTAAAATGTACGTAAAGTGCGCATAAGAAGGATGGCAATTTCGTCATAATAGATCTTAAGATTTGGTCGATGATTCTGTGAAAAAAGAAGTTAAATTATTGTTAGAAAGAGCCATTAATTCGTTAATTCTCAGTATTGATCATTTTAATCGGCCCTGGGATAGGGGTAGAGTAGAAGCTGTATTAATTTTTATTGATCATTCTTTTGAACTATTAATGAAAGCTTCAATCTTACATAAAGGTGGTAAAATATGGAAAAAAGGCCGTAGTGAGACATATGGATTTGATAAGTGTGTAAGGACTTGTATATCTAATAAAATTATAACAGAGGAGCAAGCGCTTACAATTCAGGCAATTAACTCATTGCGAGATGCTGCTCAACATTACCTAGTTGAAGTTTCAGAACAACAATTATATTTACATTCTCAAGCAGGTTTGACCCTATTTAAAGACATATTGACAGATACATTCCAAAAAAATCTTACTGAGGAATTGCCTGAAAGAGTTTTACCAATATCAACGATTCCTCCTTTAGATATCAACACTTTTTTTGTAACGGAACTTGAAGAAGTGAAAAAACTTCTTTATCCTGGATCAAGAAAGAAAAAAGAAGCTACAGTTAAATTAAGAGCACTTACTATTTTTGATAAGACATTGAGAGGTGAAACACATCAACCCAGTGAAAGTTATCTGGAGAATGTAGCAGATCAGGTTAAAAATGGAGTTGACTGGAAGGATTTGTTCCCTGGCGCGGCAGCAATAGATTTTACAACAGATGGTACAGGTCATAATGTTTCCTTGAGATTCACAAAAAAAGAAGGCATTCCAGTCAAAATAGTTCCTGAAGGTACGCCTGGAGTGACAGTGGCTTTAAAACCTGTAAACGAACTCAGTTATTATAGTTTAAATCATAAAAACCTCGCGAGAAAAGTAGGAATAACATCACCTAAGTTGACTGCTTTAGTTAAACATATGAATATTAAAGAGGATGGAAAGTGCTTTAAACTTATTAAAATCGGTAAATCAACCTTTGATAGATACTCTCCGAAGGCTATAGGAGAAATTAAAAGAAAATTAGAGCAGGTAAACTTAAATGAAGTATGGGAGGAATATAAGAAAAAAAAGAAGATGGAGCAAATTTATGCTAAAAATGCTTTAAAATAATCGTCATCTAAACTACGTGCATAACTAACAATAGATTAATGTAAATTAAAATGGATGGAATACTTGTCTAGTTCAACATCGACATGGGTACCACCAATTTGTTCTTTACTGTAATAAGCAATACCTATGTAATATCACCATCATAAGGATCAATGCCATTTTATTAGTGAATCCTATTCCTTATTACGGTTTACAAACTTTACAAGGTTTAAAACCCTCTTCTATAGCCTCATATCTGGTCTCAAAATCCTCACTGTTATATTCTTCTATTTCTTTTGCATAACGACAGTCAATCCTGTGAAATTTCATTTTATTCCGACTTCCAACATATGCCATTCCTAACCTCCCATTTATACACATTATAATCCTATTCTATATAGATGGAATACTTTGTATTAATTTTTTATTATCTCGATTCATCTAATCTACGCATTAGCTTACTTGCAAGAAATAATGAGTGAATTGCTTCTTCCTTTGTTATATTTATATTTTCATGTGCTTTGGGATTTCTAATAGCAGTCATTGATCCTCCAAAAATGTATTTATAACCGTCTTGAATGTTTCGACCTGATTCAGAATTCAAACTAGCCAATAAAATGGGAGGTTCCCTTACTACTGCTCTTCTATTTTTGTTGTATTGAAACCCGAATGCTTTAAACATCAAACTCTGTCCATCATCCTCCTCTCCAATTTTATCTTTGTACAATATTTTTACACGATGATTAACTTCTTTAAAAGCGGACTCTACTGAATCCGTATAATGTCCATCTTCAAACTTTCTTTTAGACACTCTAATTACATCGTGATGAATTAGAGACCAAAATCCAGGAAGGTATTTACCATCATCAAATTTTTTAAGTTCCTCCTCTACATTGAAACCTTCAATTACTTCACCCCAAGACTTTATATAGTTTCTTGCAGTTTCAAAGTCCCCATTTTCTAAGTAACGATTCACGGTTTCATTTAATAACTCACGTGTTATCCCATCATTTTCTTGTCGATCTACGGCCCATGGATATGGTTCTCCACAATCAGGGCAATAGTCCGGTACCGGCACAGCAAAAAATAGTTCCATATCATTACCTTCAATTGGAAAATCACATACTGGACATTTATGGATGGTTTCTGCACCACATTTATCACAAAATTTTTTTCTTTGTTCAGGTCGGTTATTATAACCATCTGTTATTTTATGTCCCTTAATACAAACTTGTTGAGTATCATGTTTCATCTTTAAACTCCTGATTCCAATTGAGATATATGATGGCCAAGAATGTGTGCCAGCTCGTAGGATTTGGATTAAAAATATTATTTAATACGATAATTAAAAGTTAATGAGTTAAATTATAAAAACTTATATGATGATAAATAAATACGAGTAACATCATAACGGGGGTTGAGCTAGTTTTCGCCATACTAAGTATATCCACAGAGATTCTTAAGTTAAAGGAGACTGATATTATGGGAAAAAAAGCAAGACTAACAAAATTTAAATATTTACTAAGCGCTTTAATAATTATATTCCATACAGCAAATACAATATCCCTGATTTTAACAGGAGGAGACATATGCGCGGAGGATTTGGCCGCCTTCTCCTGTAAACTCAGATCAACGAATTTTTATAAAATTAGCTTAAGCTCGCGCATATAGGGGTTCGAGTCCCCGACCTCCGTTCTGTTCATTATTATTTTGATATTGAGTTATTTAGCATTATGATGAAATTAAGCAATTCTTCTTGATCACTTAGTGGGAGCTTTATCATTCTTGTGTTGTGGAATGTAAAACCAGAAATTTATAGGCTTAGTAGGATTATGCGTTTGTAATCCTTTTGTGCTTTTAAAGCTCACGCCTAGTTTATTCTTATCACAAATAGTTTTAAATGAGTTGATAATAAAGCATCTTTCTTTATCTCTTCTTGAAAGTTGCCGTTCTTCGGGGAGTGGTATAAGTCTACTTTGACCTTTTAATAGTAATTCCCATTCTTCAAATTTTTTGAAGCATTCTCTTGAGTATATACCCATGCCTGCAAATAAATCAGCTAATTGGATGAGAGGACTTAATGTAGGAGTAGATGGTATAATTTTTAGTTCGAAATTATTTCTAAGATTAATTTTTACTTTACCCTGATTAGATTTAGATATCGACAATATTATCCCTTTATTATTAAGTATTTCAACTAGTTTATCCCAGTGCATCGTATTATTACGATCAGGGTATATTTCCCAGATCGCTCCATCAGGCCATCTTTTCATAATTACATTTTTCAAAAGATTATAATACATAATGGCAAAATTCTTTGCATCATCTCTACCAAAAACATTATGGCGACTATCACCCGTATCCCAAATAATGACATCAATACGTAAACCATTACCGATTACACATTTAAAAACCAAATCCATAACTTCTAGAATACATAATCGTAAGTCAGCACTCCGCAGTTCATGCCACTTGATATCCCGAGGATTATTAAAGCCGTGATTCGAACAAATACTTACAAATGCTAATTCAAATGCTTCTAAATTCTCAATAGGGAGAGTTATCATGCCTATTGATTCAAAATTACCGAGACTGGATTCGTCAGAAAATGCACCATGAGTTACCATTTTAACGACTCATCAATTTCCAATAATTAATAAATTATTCATGATACTTATCAATATTTTAAAATTATTTTCCGATGGATTAAACATGCAAGTACCGAAAAAATATAGGAACAAGATGTCCTCAAAAAAATTATTTTTACCTTTCTTCAATTGATCTTTTTTTCTTCCAGAGCAAATTTTGAAGAATTCATCTCCATTTGATAGACGTCTATATTTTTCTCTCTTGCAATTTTTAAAATACTATTCTTATCATCTTCGTCTGCTTTAGCCCCTAAATAAATAGTAGTCGGGTTAGGGACTTTTATTATGGGTGCAGATTCCGCTTCATTCTTACAATATAAGACATATCTCCATTCGTATTCATAACCCCAACCTTCATATTTATTTAGCGCACAAAAAACCTGAAACATATTATTATTTAAGCTATTTTCTTCGAGGACACCTAGTTGGATACCATCGATAATTTTACTTAAGTCAATTCCATCCATATACTCCGAAAGAACATTTTTTGTTTGGGAATGTTTATCAGGAAAATAATCGTCGATATGAAAGATTTTCTTCGAGTAATGTATTGGGAAAAGAAAACGTGTCAAGTGACTATCGTATCCTATTGATTTGAAATCATATTTAACACAAAATCCCGTATGCTCTTTAGCATAGTGACTCCACATTAAAATAGAATTACAATATTCACTAAAACATGAAACTAGCAAATAGCCTTTTAGTGTATCAACGTCAGGAGTTACTTTTCTAATTTTTTGTTCAATATCTTTCCTTACTTCCCTAAGTTTTTTCGCATCATTTTTACATTCAGGGCACTGATTTTTAGCTACGAATTTAAAGAAATCCTTGACCGGGTGTTTACTTCTTTTTATTTTCAACATTTGCTTGTTAGATAGACCATGTGCTTTCTGGAAACCATCAGGATTATCTTCCATACTTTTTTCGATAATGTAGTCATTTACATAAAAAGGTTCTGCTAAAATAAAAACGGAATCATAAGGATCATTAAACTCAGAAGGGTCTGAAAGAAAGACTGTATTATCCTCCAATGATTTTACGGATTTATCATTGAATGGTCTGTATTGGTATAAAAACTGAGGAAAATTTTCAAATTTCAATTTTGCGGCTTCTGTCGCATCTATTTTCGCAGGATCATTAGAAAATAATAGTTCCACAAATTCATCTTTCCACATAAGCTAACCCCAATATTGTTACTTTTACATCATAAGTATTCAACAACATGATCATAATTGCTCTCTCATTCACACAATCAACCCTATGAATATTAATTATCAATTACTATAAAATTTTCTAATAAATTATAGCAGCACCCATCACACGTGAAGAAGTGAATGTGTATAGTTAAGCGGTCAAATATGGAAATGAGTGTTCGTAGAAAGTCTAGTAAATCATCAAGTGAGTATATATCAAATTAAGTATATTTGATAAGTTTTTACTATTTATTTTTAAGTTTTATCAATATTCTACCATTATAATCGTTTTTTATCCATTTTAGTATATTTTTGATTTTTTTCTAATATTTTTTTATAAGTCCTTAACTATAACCTAATTTGCTTTTTGTAAGCTAGTATTGTTTGATTCTCTTTCGATATTCCGTAAAATATATATTTTATCAAATAAGTCCCAAATTAAAAGCCATTGTACAAATATGTACGCGAAACCTTTAAATAACCTCTTGTAATATATAGAAATATAAGTATACAGGAACGGTGATTCAAAATTTATTATAAAAAGCTATTATACTTAACACAAGAGCAAGAGATGGCTCTAAATAACGTTAAACTTAGAATTAAAGAACATGGAAAAAATATTTCAGAAAATCAGCTAATAAGAGATATCATTCAGGAATTCTTAGACAATAAACAAGAAATGGCCATTAAAAAATATATGTAAATTAACTAAAATCAGCCAAAAAACTGGAGGTGATAAGCAAGAGCATTCGCTTTTGCAATCTAAAAACAGGATGTTAAAAATATGAATAAAAAAGAAAACAAGAAAAATGTTTTGTCAAATAATATTAGTTTAAAGGAACTAATAAAGGTTCCTGAAATGCCGAAGCTTGAAACTGTAATGAATCAATTAGCACAAAATTCAGGTAAGTCTAAAGACGAATTAATAGACATGCGCCAAGAGTTCGAGCAAGAAAATAAACGAAACGGCTGTCCTGACGATGAGTTGGAAGAGGCTGTTTTAGGTGATATGGAATGTGTGCTGCGAAAACCTTTTCTTGAACCTCTGCCAGATGCAGATGAATTCATAGAGGATGTTGAAGAGCACCAAAGCTTGTTTGAAGAAAAATATGACAACTCCAAACTAAAAAAATGTGAGCAGTGTGACCAAGAAGAAGTAATGCAGAGAATCGGAAGAATAGAGAATGATCTAGATGTATGTGAATATGATTCAGAAGTCAATTACCTCAAGACAACAGAAGAAACACAACGAGAAGCTAATGAAACTAAATCTAAGGGTCTTTATTTCAATGGTAAACTTGTAACGGGTTATCCTACTGAGATAAATATGTTTTGTCAATCTTTAGTGAGTGGCGAGTTATATTTAAGCCATTATAAAGGATCTGATGGCTTCGGTACATTGTGGTACTTAAAGAATGAAGAGACAACAAACAAGACGCGGATTGTTGAAAGTAAGAATTCTCTCGCATCTACCAACAAGACTAGAGATAAAGATCTACTAAAAATGGCTCAAGAAAAATATGGAATTGATGCTCAAAAACATTTAAACGACGCAGGCGACTTCATAAACAATAACTATGCTAAATTCTTCCCAGAACAAAAGGCCAACGTACCTAGGAGCAAGAAGGATGCTTATTTAGTTGGAATTGCCGAATATATGGATAAAAAATACAGGATAGTAGTCCACAGTTTAACTTGCCAAATACACATATACAATAAAACAAGTGGCATATATGAATCTTATAGCGAAAAAGAGTTTTCGGCATTCCTCACTAACGAATATAATGAACGGTTCTTAGCTGACGAAGTCGTTAAGATAATGGGAACATTTTCAACTCTTAAAGATGAATCGGAGAATTATGTAGCCTTTAAAAATTGTTTACTAAATTTAGAAACACTGGAAACAAAAGAATTTACTTCAGATGAATTCGTTATATTTCAGGTTCCCTTTAAATGGAACCCTGGAGCAAAATCTAAAGTTTTTGAAGAAAAACTCCGAGAAATCCTCGTGGATGAACAAAGATTTGAACAATTTTTACAAATGCTAGGTTATTGCTTCGTTAAAAATAATCCACATCATAAAATGTTCTTCATAACGGGCGACGGTGCTAATGGAAAAACCACGCTAATGAGCATAATTAAAGTTATTTTCCATGATAGTGTTACAGCAGTTGGCTTACATCAATTCGAAAATGAATTCGGACTACAACCTCTTCTTGGTAAACGAATCAATATATTATCAGACCTTCCAAAAATGTCCATTAGGGACACGGGAAATATCAAGGCAGTTACTGGAGAAGACTTGATGACTGTGAATAGAAAATACAAGGAACCTGTATCCGTGGTCTTAGGATGCAAAATTATTGGAACTGGAAACCAGCTGCCACAAGTAAATGATGATTCATATGCATTCTGGAGAAGGGTAATACACATAGAACTCACAAACAGATTCAAGGATCCAAAAGTAAAAAAGTTGCTGTTAAATAACACTGAAGGGATAGAATGGCTTATATTTGAATCTATAAAGGCATACAAGCGTGTGGAAAAGAATGGATGGGCTATGGAAAGATCAGAGGAAGAAATCCGAAGGGACTACCTTAGATTATCTAACCCATGTCTCTATGCTGCAGAAGAATTATTCGAAAAAACCAATGAACCAGATGATAGAATAAATAGAGAAGAAGTCGTTCGTATGATATCTGAATACCTCAAAAGAAATGAATTGGACGTGCCTAAAGATAATAAACCATACTATAAAGCAATAAGAGATATGGGTGGAGATGATATCTATGATAGAGACGAATATAATAAAACCATTAGGGTTTTCGTTTTTATTAAGCCTAAAAAGATACTAGAAGAGAAATAAACGGAATAAATTAAAGCATTAGCACATGCTGGAGATGAAGAAGCGCAAGCGGAATTGGAGTCTCGAACACTGATTGAACACATTTCCAAGGGGAAAGCATAGATGGAGATACTGGTGATTAATCCATCAGATTTAATTTTTTTTCTCCCCTCTCCTATTTGAACACCACTTGATCATGTATCGAATAAAGAACAAAACTTATTTTAAGGTTACCACACTTGCCACAGGTAATTCACATATTGTTTTTTAAATTTTTTTTTAATATATTTAAGAAATAGTAATAGTAAGAGGATAACTCCACAAAATAGGTGTGGAAAGTGTGTTTATAATAGTGGCTAAAAAAGTATGAGAGCAATCACACCGGCAAACATCGAAAAACGCGTATAGGCGCTTATAGAAGAGAAGAAGAGAGTATTAGCTCTATATTAGAAACTCCATATAGGGCCTTATAATAGCTAAATAAGCTCTTATAGCTCCTTAATAATGGATTTAGGATAAATCTATTTATTTTTATATGCTTCCTTAGCCATTAAAGACGATATTACAAATTTCAATTTCGTGTCTTCTTTCGCTTCTTTATTATATTTTTCAATCAATTCTGTGAAAATATTCCCTGCATTTTCTCGTATTTCTTTTGGTATTCCGGCCTTTAATTGCGCCATTTCAGCTGTATGTTGCTCTTGTTGCGATAACATTTGTTCTCGTAAGTCCTGATTCTCTTTTTCTAATTTTTTTATGGCTTCAGTGTCTTCAGCTATTGTTATTTCATCTCTTATTGCTAAATAGGGCAGAGCTTTCACGTAATTATCTTTTAAAGCACTATAACAATTAGGATCGATATAATGTTCTACTACATCGCCTGTTCGTTGCCCTGATAAATATTTCACATCATCTATTTGAAAGTGTGCTTTATATTTTAACTGATTCATATACCATTTTCTTATTTTATGCGGTCGAAAATAATTTCTTTTTTTACCATTAACCATAATCTTTGGAAAAACTCCACGCTCATGAAGTCGTCCGACAAATCTTTCAACAGCTGCTTCAGATAATCGCAAATCTTGAAGAATGAAATCATCCCGATTTTTTTTAAGCAACCTAGCCCGTTCTTTCATAAAAATCGGGGCATCATGGACTAATA
>Ga0187851_10003295_pt1 | contig 13629 bp, 9 predicted proteins | sample June2016WEW_6_10_FD_132997 | JGI IMG/M metagenome (GOLD analysis project Ga0187851, IMG submission 132997) | Peatland microbial communities from SPRUCE experiment site at the Marcell Experimental Forest, Minnesota, USA - June2016WEW_6_10 | ecosystem: Environmental > Terrestrial > Soil > Wetlands...
ACACCACGCCCAAAGGTTGGAACATGGGCGCCATGATCGCCTACGCCGCGATCACCAACATCATGCTCATGTCCATTTACTCCATGAACAACATGCCCTACGCCGCGCTGGGCGGCGTGATGACCGGCGACGTAAATGAGCGGGCAAAACTCAATTCGTTTCGGTTCATCTCCGTAAACGCCGCCCAGTTTATCGTGGCGGTTTCACGCTGCCGCTGGTCGCCAAGTTCGCCGTGGGCCACGACCGGCAATACGGCTGGCAAATGACCATGACCGTTTGGGCCGTCCTGTGCCTCGTGCTGTTCCTCATCACATTCGCCACCACCAAGGAACGCATCCAACCGCCGCCGCAGCAAAAGTCGGATGTCCGGCAGGATTTCGCCAATCTGGTCCGAAACAGCCCCTGGGTGGTGATGTTTTTTATGACGCTGTTCCATTTTTGCCTCCTGTCGTTCCGGGGCGGCGCGCTCTACAACTATTATCATCATTACGCCGACAAGGGCGCCATGTTTGGCTGGCTGCAAAAAATCGGACTCCGCGCCCGCGCTCGCCGCCGGCGCTCCGGCGCCCGGCGGGATTTTGGAATGGCTCGGCTATATCGTGCATGGCGACCAATCCAACCTGGCGAACTCGAACGTGGCGGACGTCTTCAACAGCATCATCAACATGGTCGGCACCGGGGTAACCATTATCGTCATTCTGCTGTCGCCGGCCCTTTCGACCAGGTACGGCAAGAAGGCCGTGGCCGTGTGCGCTTTCGGGTTGGCCGCCCTGGGCACCCTGGCGTTTTATGGGCTCGGCCCGACCTACGTCAACGGCATGGTCGCCCTGACCATCCTGATTGCGATCTGTTACGCCCCCACCATCCCGCTGATCTGGGCCATCTACGCGGACGTGGCCGATTACTCCGAATGGAAGACCGGACGGCGCTTCACCGGCATTGTTTTCGCGACCATTGGTTTTGCCCTCAAGTGCGGTCTGGCCCTCGGTTCCTCCTCGTTCCTTTGGATCATGGCCGGTTTTTTCAACTACGACACCAAATTGCCCGACGCGCCCGCGGCGGTGCAGGGCTTCCGGGTTTGCAGCGGCATCGTGGTCGGCCTGATTTTTGCCATCTGCACGGTTTTGCTGGTCAGCTACAAACTGAACAAGCGCATGACCATCCAGATGGCCGATGAACTGGCCGAGCGCCGCAAGCAATTTACGCCCCAAACCGCCTAGCCCGTCGCCCGAGGCCTTATGAAAAATAATCTCATGGCACTGTGTTCGGCTGTGTGTGGCATGGTCCTGGCCGCCACCGGACTTCGCGCTCAAACGACCCTGAAAGATGCCTTCCAGGCTGACTTCCGGATCGGTGTCGCCATCAATCAAAAACAATTTGATGATGAAGACCAGCGCGGGGATCCGATCATCAAGGCCCAGTTCAATGCCATCAGCCCGGAAAACATCCTGAAGTGGGAATCCGTCCATCCCGAACCCGGCAGGTATGATTTCTCCGGGCCGGACCGTTACGTCGCGTTCGGTGAAAAAAATCACATGCTCATCGTCGGCCACACGCTGGTGTGGCATAATCAAACTCCGAAATGGGTGTTTCAGGACACCAACGGCAATCCGGTGACCCGCGAGGTGTTGCTGGAACGCATGCGTGACCACATCCATACCGTCGTTGGCCGTTACCGGGGCCGGATCAAGATTTGGGACGTGGTCAATGAAGCGCTGCAGGACGACGGGAAACTGCGCAAATCGCCGTGGGAAAAAATCATTGGCGACGATTATATTGAAAAGGCTTTTCAATACGCGCACGAAGCCGACCCGGACGCCATTCTGCGTTACAACGACTATTCGTTGGAGAACAAGCCCAAACAGAACGGCGCCATTGCCTTGATCAAAAAACTCCAGGCCGAAGGCATTCCCGTCACGGCGATTGGCCTGCAAGACCATGTCCAAATGGATTGGCCGACCCGGGAACAGGAAGACGCCGCCATTTCCGCTTTTGCCAGTCTGGGCTTGAAAGTGATGATTACCGAACTGGACGTGAATGTATTGGGCGGCAAGCAGACGGCGGAAATCACGGAAATGGCACATCAAGGAGGCTCGAACGTTTACACCAATGGCCTGCCGCCGGTGGTTCAGCAGGAATTGGCCAAACGTTACGCCGATCTGTTCAGGGTGTTTGTAAAACATCACGATGACATCACCTTGGTGACTTTTTGGGGCGTGACGGACGGCGATTCGTGGCTCAACATGCGGGGCCGGGTGAATCATCCCTTATTGTTCGACCGCGCCGGCCAGCCCAAGCCCGCATTTGACGCCGTCGTCCGGGTTGCCCAGGAACCATCGCCGGCCAGGTAAATATTAAACCCATCCCGAAGCCATGCCCCGGAATATTCTTTGCGCGCTGTTGATTCTTGCCGGCTGTGCCCCAACCTTCCTGGCGCGGGGCAACGAGGAAACGTGCGCCGCCTGCGATAAAAAAGTCCTGCTCACCGGCCAGTTCGACCATCGTCGCGCCGCGGGCGTCACGCCCATTGAAGGCGCAACGTGGCGCGGCGGCAACGCGTTCGGCGAGGAAATTTACGGAACGAATTTCACGCTGTCCGTGGCCGGCCTGCCCCCGGGCCGATACCAGGTCCTGATCGGACTCGTGGAAGTGGATTTCACCAACGCCGACGAGCGCGTGTTTGACATCACCTGCGGAGATCAGGTGCTCGCGCGCCAACTTGACATTTTCAGAGCGGCCGGCGGGGCCGGAAAAGTTTACTTTATCAGCAACGTGGTGGATCATCCCGATAATACGGCGGGCGGCCCACTGGTGTTTACGTTCACCGGCCGCACGGGCGCGGCCAAGTTGAATTCCTTCGAGCTCAAGGATGCCGAAGGGCAATCCGTCGTGTTTGTCCGCGCGGCGGACTTGATCAGCGCCGCGGATGCCGCCCTGGCGCCACCCGCGGTCGAAGGGCCCGCCCTGTGGACGGAACCAGCGCTGCCGACGAGCATACGGATGAACGACCTCATCCGCCGGATGTCGTTGGCGGAAAAAGTGCAGCAACTGCGCAATGACGCGCCGGCGATTCCGCGCCTCAGTCTTCCGGCCTACAATTATTGGAACGAGTGCCTTCACGGCGTTGCGCGCGCCGGCGTGGCCACGGTTTTTCCACAAGCCATCGGCATGGCCGCCACCTGGGACACAACGCTGATTCACCAGGAAGCGAACGTCATCGCCACCGAGGCGCGGGCCAAGCACAATGAATATGTTCAAGCCCACGGCGGCGACTGTGCGCAGTATTACGGCCTTACCTTTTGGACCCCGAACATCAACATCTTCCGTGACCCGCGCTGGGGCCGCGGCCAGGAAACCTATGGGGAAGACCCCTTCCTGACGGCGCGCATGGCCGTCGCCTTCATTCGTGGATTGCAAGGAGACGACCCCAAGTACCTGGAAGCCGTGGCCTGCGCCAAACATTTCGCGGTGCACAGCGGTCCCGATCCGCAACGCCACCGCTTTGATGCCACTCCGCCGGAACGCGATCTTTACGAAACCTATCTGCCACAATTTGAGGCCGCCGTGCGCGAAGGCCATGTCGGCGGTGTGATGGGCGCCTATAACAGTTTGGATGGCAAACCCGCCTGCGCCAACCCCTTCCTGTTATCGGACCTGCTGCGCAAACAATGGGGTTTTAATGGTTATGTGACGTCGGATTGCGGCGCGATTTACGACATTTGGGCCAATCACAAATATGTCAATACGCCGGAAGCCGCGGCCGCGGCGGCGGTCCAGGCGGGAGATGACCTTTGCTGCGGCACCGATTACGACGCGCTGACGCGGGCGGTCGGGGAAGGCCTGATTTCGGAGCCGCAAATTGACCAGGCGCTCGGTTATGTGCTGGAGACGCGGTTCCGCCTGGGATTGTTCGACCCGCCGGCCATCGTACCGTACGCGCAAATTCCCTATTCCGAAAATAACAGTTCCGCGCACCAAGCATTGGCCCTGCAGGTCGCGCGCGAATCCATCGTGCTCTTGAAAAACGTCGGGCTATTGCCACTGGACCGCACCCGAATCAAACGCATCGCCGTCATCGGGGCGAACGCGGATTCCCGGCCGGCGCTGCTCGGAAATTACAACGGCACGCCGTCAAACCCGGTGTCCATCCTGGCAGGCATCCGGGAGGTTGCGGGCACAAACCTGGACGTGGTTTATGAACCCGGCGGTCCGCTGGCGGTGCATCGGGGCGAACCCGAAAAACCGGATGCGGAGATGCAGGCCGAGGCCGTCGCCGCTGCGCAATCGGCGGATGTGGTCATCTACGCCGGCGGCATCAGCCCGAAACTTGAAGGCGAGGAAATGTTTGTCGATTACAATGGTTTTCACGGTGGCGACCGGACCCGCATCGAATTGCCCGCCGTGCAGATGGCTTTGCTCAAGGCGCTTTTCGCCACCGGCAAACCCATCGTATTCGTGAATTGCAGCGGCAGCGCCATCGCCATGCCCTGGGCGGCGGAAAACCTGCCGGCGATTTTGCAGGCGTGGTATCCCGGTGAGGAGGGCGGACGCGCGGTGGCGGAAGTGCTCTTTGGCGATGTGAATCCCGCCGGTCGGCTGCCGGTCACGTTTTACCGGTCCACGAGCGACCTGCCGCCATTTGACGATTACTCCATGTCCAACCGCACCTACCGCTATTTCGACGGCACACCGCTGTTTGCCTTCGGTCATGGTCTGAGCTACACGCGATTTGATTACAGTGACGCCCGGCTTATCAACGCCACCACGGTCACCGCGGGTGGCACGGTGAAGCTGGTGTTTGATGTGAAAAACACCGGCACCCGCGACGGTGATGAGGTGGCGCAGGTTTATTTCCGGCACGTGAATTCCGCCATGCCTCAGGCGAAACTCGCGTTATGCGGCTTCGCCAGAATGCACCTGTCGCCCGGCGCCACCGCCCGGGTCGACATGGACATTCCCGCAGACCGATTTCGTTACTGGGACACCACCCATCAGCGCTACACCGTCGAACCGGGCGATTATGAACTGCTGGTCGGCGCAGCCTCGGATGACCTCCGGCTGCAAGTGCCGTTGAAAGTTTCCCCTTGAGCACCGGCGCCGGGCTCTTGACCAAACATTCAGCCACGGCTCGACGCGCTGCGGCAGCCGACCGGAGATTTCCTATTGCCCAACGAGATGGTCAGGGTCGACCGTATCGTCGCCGACATGGGAGCGCGGGTTGGCTTTGAGCGAGAAGGTGAAGGCGACCGTGTAATCCGTCGGGCCGACGCCGTTGTCCTGCGCCCGAAAAGTCAAAGCGCCCGTCCAATTCCGGAAATCACGATAGACACTGTAAAATTGCCCCTGCAAACGGCCGCTTTGGGCATCGAAATCATGCTCGGCGCGGAGGCCCCAGTTATCGTTCAGCCGGTAAAAAATGGTGCTGGTGATGAAGTTGGCGCCGGTGTCCAGGAACCCGTTGCGCGAATACCAGTGGCCGATGCCCCAGCTCCACCGGTCGCTTGGCATGAACGTGAGTTGATGGAACGTCATGTTCAACTCACCGGCGTTGATGTCGTAACGCAGCTGGGATTCGAGGGCAATCCACGAACGTGGCCGGAACGAGAGGTTGGAATAAAAGTCATTGAAAGTTGACTGGCCGGCTTTTGGCCGGAGCCGCCAGTCAAGCAACACGTTCCAATCCAGCAAGGTGTCAAGCTGGCCGTCACGCTTGGTTTGAAGCGTATTGCGCAGGCCGAAACGAATCACGTTTTCGCTGTCGATGGAGTCAATGTCGTTGTAATCGGGAAATTGGATCGGCAACAGCAACAGGCTCGGCGATTCGGAATCAAACTGCGGCAACTGCGACGGGGGCGTGCTCGGGTGCGGCACAAAAACATAATTCACCGACGGCTCGATGACGTGGCGCAGACCGTCAATATCCAAAACCGAGTTTGTCGCACCGGCCCATAAGCGCGAGACCTTGAAGGAAACTTCGGTGCCGGTGTCCAAAACCTTCCGATAGGTTTCCCCGTTCGTACCGCCCGGGCCATTATCATCGCTGTAATAGGTGAACCGCCCGCCAACATGCGGCGTGATGTTAAGCCAGTCGAACAAGGTCCATGGCAGCAACAGTTGATGATAGGTGTCGGCGCGCACGGCGTCATAATTGAGCACGGGCATGGCCAGGGTGTTGGTGTCGGCAAAAATCTTGCGGTAATAACCGGCGGAACTCTCGCTCAAGTAGTAAACCGGCGTGCCCCAGATCTGCTGGCGAAGGCCGGTCAGTTTCACGTCGGGCAGCCGCTCGACCTGATCAAAGAAGGGATTGATGCGGGGCGTGGTTTCGGCGTCGAGATCCCAGTTGACCCAGTATTTTTCGACCTCGGTGAACGTGTTCGGCTGCGGGTTCGCGGTGTAGGCGCCCTCGGCAAAATCATGCAGCACCAACGGGTCGCTCTGGTAATTCACTTGCGCCTTGAGGTTCAGGTTGGTGAACGGGGTGGCCTGATAAACAGAGTAAAACCATTGCCGATTCGAGGGGATGCTCCCAAACAGCGGCAGATTATTGGTGCTCTGGTTCGGATCCTGGTCGTGCACATAGTAATATTTGAACGCGGCCTCGCCCCAGCGGTCCAGATGCAGGTTCAATTCCGGCCCGGAGCCAACGCCCCGTTTCTCCCGATAATCCAGATGCAATCGGCCGTCCGCCGCGTCGCCCAGAAACCACGTGTAAGTGCCCAACAGATACGGCCCATAGGCACTGCGGTAACCGGGCAGGAAATTGAAATTATTCACGTGTTCACCCAGGGTGCGCCGGTAGAACGGAAAGTAGAACGTCGGCACCCCGTCCAGGAACAGCACCGCGTTCCACATCTCCACATATTTTCCGGGAACAATCTTGATGCGGCTGGCGCGAACCCGGATGGCCGGATTGCTGACATCATCGGTGGTGACATAAACGTGGCGCGCGTTGTACGTCTGGTTGCTGATGTCACCCGATAATTCACGGCCCGCCGCAAACACCGGCGGCCGGCCCGTGCGGAATTCCTCGCTCCGCATCTGGTGCGTCAGAAAATTGTAGCGGATGTGCTCGCCGACCCAGGTCATACCCCCCGATTCGATGCGCGCGTGGCCGTCGGCCGCCACCTCACCCGTCTTCTGGTTCACCGTCGCGCTGTCCGCCATGAGCGTCGAGACGCCGTATTGGACGAAAATATTCGTGCCGATGGCCGTGCCCGAAGCCATGTCATATTCTACGCTGCCTTCCGGCGCGCCCGGGATGACTTGGTTCTGTCCTTCGATCACCCAGCCCTGCTCCATTTGCGCCAGAACCGCAACGGGCAAAAGCATGGCGAAAAGAACGGGCAGGAAGATGGCGGCCCTTCGCCGCGCCGGAGTGCTGACCGGCACGGATTCACGCGAACCATGGTTGGTTTCGGGTTGCATGCACGTAACGCTGGCTACGGCCACGCAGGCGGGCGCTCTTGTCATTCGGCGCGGCCAATTAAACAAAACGAAACGAGCTTGTCGAGAGTCGAAGGACGCGAGTCGAAAGCCGGATTCAGCCGTTTCGCGACATGGCTTTGCCTTCGACCCTCGACCCAATCTATTCCTTCGGCAAAAAGGCGAACGCCACCGCGGCCACGATGCATACCAACGCAGCCAGATGGTTCCACCGGATTTTATCGCCGAAATACAGGAAGGCGAAGACGCAGAAAACCGTGAGCGTGATGATTTCCTGGATGATTTTGAGCTGGAAAGGCGAATAAACCGCGTTGCCCCAGCGATTGGCCGGCACCTGGAAACAGTATTCGAAGAACGCAATGCCCCAGCTCACCATGATGACCAGCCAAAGCGATGAGCCTTTATATTTCAAATGGCCGTACCACGCGACGGTCATGAAAAGGTTCGAACAGGTCAGCAGCACAATCGGCAGCCAGCGGGATTCGGTTAAATTCATGGCGCAAAAATGAATTTGTCCGCGAATGGTGTCAAATGAGAATCTCTTCTTGACACAATAATACAATAAACTTGACGGCGTTGTGCGCTTTCTTTAGGGTCAAGCCGCTGCTGTTGGCTTAAGCGAGCAAGCTCGCTGAGCGTTCCTCAAAATCATCAACTGATTAAAAGCATCACCCCTGAAAACTCACATGAAAAGACTATTTCTTGTGCCCGCGTTGATTGCCGGTCTGGCCTTGCTGCCGGCGGGCCGGGCGACGGCGCAAACCTTCACGACCCTGCATAGTTTTACATTCAGCGACGGAGCCACTCCCTATTCCGAATTGGTTTTATCCGGCAACACCCTTTATGGAACGGCGAGTGCCGGCGGCAATTCGGGCAGCTATAACGGCAATGGCACTTTGTTCGCCGTCAACACCGATGGCTCAGGCTTCACGAACGACTATATTTTTACGGCATATCCTCCTGGATACTATACCAACAGCGATGGAAGTGTGCCGTTTGCCGGATTGATTTTGTCAAGCAACTCCCTGTATGGAGTGGCCTACGACGGCGGTGCTTTTGGCGTCGGCACCGTGTTCGCCGTCACCACCAATGGCACGGGTTTTACCAATCTGTACTCCTTTACCGGCGGCAATGACGGTGGGGGTCCGGATGCCGCATTGGTTTTATCGAGCAACACCCTGTACGGAACGACAGCGTATGGCGGCGGCGCGAATAATGGAACGGTGTTCGCCATCAACATTAATGGTACCGGGTTTACGAACCTGTTTAGTTTCACCAACGCCAGCAGCGGCTCCGATCCGGCCGGCGTCTTGATTCTTTCGGGCAAAACCTTGTATGGGACAACGTCCGGCGGCAATGCCAGCCCGGGCACGGTGTTCGCCATCAATACCGATGGCTCAAGTTTTACAAACCTGCACCTCTTCACGGCCAATTCCGGTTTTCCTTTGTACACCAACCGCGACGGCAGCAATCCGAACGCCGGATTGGTTTTATCGGGCAACACCCTGTATGGAACGGCGCCTTCCGGCGGCAGGTTTGGCTCGGGCACATTGTTTGCCGTCAACACCAATGGCACCGGCTTTACGAACCTGTATACTTTCACGGCCACCTCCGGTTCTCCCCTCACCAACAGCGACGGAGCCACTCCGCGGGGCAGTTTGATTGTATCGGACAGCACCCTGTATGGCACGGCATACAATGGCGGCCGGTTTGGCTCGGGCACGATGTTCGCCATCAGCACCAATGGCACGGGCTTTACGAACCTGTACACGTTCACCGCAAACAGCACTGCTCCTTACACCAACAGCGACGGAGCCCATCCGAATGCCGCATTACTGTTATCGGGCAACACCCTGTATGGAACGGCATATAATGGCGGCGATCCGGGTGTCAATGTGGAATATGGCACCGTGTTCAGCCTTGCTTTGGAATCAGCGCCGCAACTGAACATAACTCCCGCCGGAACCAATGTGATTTTGACGTGGACGAACAATGCGACTGGTTTCACTTTGGAATTCACCACCAACCTGACGCCCCCGGCGATCTGGAGCACCAATTCGACGGCACCGGTCGTTGTCAGCGGCCAATACACCGTGACCAATCCCATCTCCGGTACTCAAAAGTTTTACCGGTTGAGCCGGTAGCCGGCATTTTCTCGACAAGGCCAATCAAACAGAACGTTCCCCACTGCCAGGACGCGAAGCGCGCCACGTTTTAAAAAATCCGAATCCCTGCTTGGCGTTCTTGGCGACTTGGCGGTTACACTTTCCGAGGTTTTGCAGGTTCGTTCATAATCGCACCGGAATGTTTTTCTCCGCCAAAAATTTCTTCACGTCGCCGACGGTGTAGGTGCCAAAATGGAAAATGCTCGCGGCCAAAACCGCGTCAGCCCGGCCTTCGAGCAGCACCTCGGCCATGTGCTCCAGGCTGCCCGCGCCGCCGCTGGCCACCACCGGCACACCCACGGATTCACTGACGCGCCGCGTGATGACCAGGTCAAAGCCAGCCTTCGTGCCGTCGGCGTCAATCGAGTTCAATACAATCTCGCCCGAACCGAGCGCGACGGCGCGCTTGGCCCATTCTATGGCATCTAACCCGGTGTCCTTGCGACCGCCATGCGAGAACACGCCCCATTTGTCCGGCCCGACCTTTTTCGCGTCAATCGAAACCACAATGCACTGGCTGCCGAATTTTTCCGCGCCTTCGCGGATGAGTTCCGGCCGGGCCAGCGCACTGGAATTGATGCTGATTTTATCCGCCCCGGCGCGCAGCATGGTGAACATGTCGTCCACGGACTGGATGCCGCCGCCAACAGTGAGCGGCATGAAGCATTGGTCGGCGGCGCGCTCAATCACGTCCACCATCGTCTTGCGCCCGTGCGCGGTGGCGGTGATGTCGAAAAACACCATTTCATCTGCTCCCTGCTCGTTGTAACGGAGCGCGAGGGCGACCGGGTCGCCGACGTTGCGCAGTTCGCCCGCCTCGGCTTTGCCGAACTGGACGCCGCGCGTGACGTTGCCGCCATGCACATCGAGACACGGAATGACTCGTTTGGTGATCATGGCTTCAACTTTTCCGGCCCTCCCGGCCGGTTTCATCGGTTGGCAGTTGCAAATACTGTTTTGCGTTCGCGTAACAAATATTCCGGATCATCGGCCCGAGCAGTGAGTCGTCATTGGGAATTTCACCGTTCTCCACATCGCGCCCGATCAGATGGCACAACACTCGCCGGAAATATTCGTGGCGCGGATAGGACATGAACGAGCGGGAATCCGTCACCATGCCGACAAAGCGCGAGAGCAGGCCGAGATTTGAAAGCGCGTTGAGCTGCCACTCGATGCCTTCCTTTTGATCGAGAAACCACCAGGCGGACCCGAGCTGGATTTTGCCCGCCAGCGTCCCGTCCTGGAAATTGCCCAGCATCGACGCAAAGACGTAATTGTCCGCCGGGTTATTGTTGTAAAGAATGGTTTTGGGGAGCGCCTTTTCCTGGTCCAGCCGGTCGAGGTAGGCCGCCAGCGCGCCGGCCTGCGGAAAATCGCCGATGGAATCAAAGCCGGTGTCCGGGCCAAGCTGGTTGAGCAGCCGCGTATTGTTGTTGCGCAACGCCCCGAGATGAAGCTGTTTGGTCCAACCCTTTTCCGCGTCCAATCGTCCGAAAAAGAGCATCATGCAGGCGGAAAATTGCGCCCGTTCCTCCGGTGTGGCTGGTTTCCCTTGTTGCGCCCTGGCAAAAATCCGGGCGGCGGTCTTTTCCGGACAAAAATCCGCATAACAATGGGCCAGGCCATGGTCGGAAAGCCGGCAACCCTGCGCGTGGAAATAATCATGACGGGAACGCAAGGCATCGAGAAACTTCGAAAAGCTGCCGATTTCAATACCGCTCGCTGCGGACAACCGGCCAATCCAACGATTAAAGGATTCCGGTTGATGCACCGTCAGCGCCTGGTCGGGACGGAAGGTGGGCAGCACCCGCGTCGTCAAACCGGAGTCCCGAATGGCCTTGTGGTGGCGCAAATCATCCGCCGGATCATCCGTCGTGCATACCGTTTTGACGTTGAATTTTTTCAGGATACCCCGCGCGGTGAGTTCCGGCCCGGCAAGCTGCTCGTTGGCTTCCTTCCAGATTTGAACCGCGCTGGTCTCGTCCAGCAGCCGGTCAATGCCGAAATAGCGTTTCAATTCCAAATGCGTCCAATGATAGAGCGGATTTCGCAGCGTGTGCGGCACCGTCGCGGCCCAGGCCTGGAATTTTGCCAGCGGCGCGGCGTTCCCCGTGCAGAAGCGTTCCGCCACGCCGTTCGAACGCATCGCCCGCCATTTGTAATGATCGCCTTCCAGCCAGATTTCAAACAGGTTTTCGAACCGGCGGTTCTCCGCAATGTCCTTCGGCGAAAGATGACAGTGATAATCCAGAATCGGCCCAGCCTCGGCAAATTGATGGTACAGGTGCCGGGCCGTGCGGGTTGGCAGTAAAAAATCCTCGTGAATGAATTTCATAACACCGGCGTTGCCCCCCGCGCCGGGGCGGACGCCGCCGGCGACGCAACCGGATTCACACCCACAAACAAGGGTTTCAAGTGACGTTCGTAAAGGTTGGCGGTGACGTTTTTCGCCACCAGATCCTTATGCCTTTCCAAAGCGTCAAGATAGAGGTCGCCCATCCGGACGGCAATTTTATAACCCACATGGATCAATTGCCGCAGATGCGGATTATAAGCCGGGTTGCCCGGGTCATGGCGCAGCGCGGAGGTGAATTGTTGCGCACTCCAGCCATTGACCGTTTCCGCGGTCGGCAGTTTTTCAAAATCAACGTCAATCACCGAGGCATACGGCGCACAAAGCCCCTCCGCATGTTCCAGTGCGCCGGCGTAAATTTCCCGGGCCAGCGCGAGTCCATCGCCCCCGGCTTCCGCCAGTCCAATCACTTCCTCCAGCCAGGTCGTGCCCGCCGTCTTGAGGTGCAGGCCCGACCCAAACCGCGCCAGCGCACGGCGCATCGGCGCGTAAATGGAAAATTTGTCGCTGCCGGAATGGACGCTCAATTTCAACGTGCCCGGCAGGCCGTATTGCTTCACCGCAAAGGCAATCACGGCGAGGTCCGCATTGAACTCCCGTTCAAATTGCGCGATGTCCCCCACATAATCCACCCCCTTGTTGAAACGGCCGGTGAACTTCGGCGCAATGGTTTGAATCGGGATTTTTTCGTCGGCGATGGCGGCCAGGATGATCAACAGCTCCGTCGGCGTTTGCGGATCGTCGGTCTCGTCCATCGAGACCTCGGTGATGAATTTGCCCCCCCCTTTTAGCTCGGCGATGTGGCGGTGGATGGTTGCGGCTTCCTGCACCGCCAACAGATACTTGCCAGCCACGCGCTCCACCTCCGCCGGTGTGGTTTGCAGCGGCGATTCGATCCCGGGAATCGAAACCGTTCCCACCAGCTCGGCATGTCGCTTGATAAAAGCCGCCACCATTTTGGCGTCGGCGGGTTTCCCAATCCAATCCGCCACGTCAATCGTGTAAAAATCCGAATGCGGAATGTAACGGTCCACCGTTTGCAGCCGGATATGGTCGGCGTCCACGTGATACGGCTTTTGCCAGCGCATGGCTTTCACCGCCGCCTCCACCGCCGCCCGGGTGTCGGCTGGCTCGGAGCCCACGATGAGGTGCTCGCGGTTGGATTTGTTCCAGACCGGAGTGACGTCCGCGCCCTGTTGCGCCGCCAGAATGAAGGCCTGAAGTTGCGCCCGCGCTTGGTGGGCAAAACGGTCCCCCACCCCGAACGAAAATTGTTCCAGTTTCAACAAGTCTGCCATAAATGATCCATTGCCCGGTGCACTCCCACGATAACCGCTTCCTCCCCCCAAAATAATCACTTTCTTGGGCATAACTCCATGAGATTTTTGCACCGTCAAACCGGCGGCGGTTCCGCTGGCGGTGCAATGTGGTGGGGCGAGGCTCCTGACGAGCCGCCGCCGCTTCGCTTTGGCGCGCCGGGTCCGACCTTGGCGCGTCAAAGTAGAACGACGACGGCTTGCGGGGACGCTGAAATTGATTTACTTCGTCCGGTACTGAAATATATTGGGTTTCCACGTGCCGACGTGGCGGAATTGGCAGACGCGCTAGACTCAAAATCTAGTATCCGTGAGGATGTGTGGGTTCGACCCCCTCCGTCGGCACCAT
>Ga0187851_10003296_pt1 | contig 13627 bp, 10 predicted proteins | sample June2016WEW_6_10_FD_132997 | JGI IMG/M metagenome (GOLD analysis project Ga0187851, IMG submission 132997) | Peatland microbial communities from SPRUCE experiment site at the Marcell Experimental Forest, Minnesota, USA - June2016WEW_6_10 | ecosystem: Environmental > Terrestrial > Soil >...
AGAAGTGCCGCGAGCGTGCGCTCGCGGAATTGGGTTATGCGGTGCGCTCGCCCGACTGATCGCTTTCCATGAGGCCGTGAGAGCGGGAGACGGGACTCGAACCCGCGACGTCCAGCTTGGGAAAACGGATTTCGATTGTAAATAGAGGAGTTAGGCGTTCAAGGCGCTCTTTTCTGGTCAGGAAAGTCTTCTGTTTTCAATGGTGGGCTTTGAGGAGCCGTCTTATTGAGGTAAACAAGGTAACGAATCCGGCAGAGACTTCGGAACGGGCCGGACGTGAAGGCTATTCACGAATTCTCGGTTAACAGCCAACAAGAGAATGACTGGCAGCGATGTGAATGATTGAGCAGAGTTGTCCAGGGAAAAGCAGCTTCTCGCAAATGCTCGGACCCGCCATTACCGGAGAACCGGCCTCCACTGCCAACGACTTTGCAGCAGCGTCCCTATACAAATCCCTACACTGGCTCGGCGATCATGCCTGCGAAAAGACCGCGAGTTTACACGCCGAGATTTGGTCTCCGGTTGATCATGCCACGCTATGCGATTCCGCTTGGGATGGCTCGCCGCAAGGCAAAGATTTGCCCGCCCGGCACCGTGTTCGACCGGCAACACGAAATATTCGCCCGGAGCTATCGCGATCAACCGCAGTGGGTTCAAGGAACTCGAAGTAGCGCCATTAGCTCCGATCACCTGGTCCCGTACCAAGATGACGAGGAGCGGATTTGGAGATATTGTTCGTCAAACCGCCGGGGGCCTACCGCGCATCCTGCGTGTTTGGCGCTTCCCGCACTCCCGCCGATTCGCTGGCAATCTTCAATCACTTCGTCGCATAATCACTATTTGGCGGGTAAAGCCCCGCCGGAGAGAGCGAATTGGAACACATTGAGATCGAATATAACCGGAATCTGAAGCCGCTTGAGGCGTTGCTGTCACGCGTCAGGCAGCCGGGTGACTTCTTTGTCTCGGGTACGGTGGAGATGCCGATGCCGAGAATGGAGGTCGAGGGCGCCGGAGTGCTTTCGTTTCCCGTGCCCGGCGCGCAGATCGCCGCGATTGTGGGCAAGGCGGAGCGGGCGCCTTACGGCAGGGGCCGCGACACGATCGTCGATACCTCGGTACGAAACGTGTGGCAGATCGCACCTGGCAAGATCAAGATTGGCGGGAAATCATGGGCGGCAAACTTCGAGGCCATCCTTTCGAAGGTGAGGGCGGGCCTGGGTTGTGGCGACGCAATGGTCTCCGCGGAACTCTACAAGTTGCTGGTCTACGACCGTGGCGGCTTTTTTCTGGCGCACCGGGATACCGAGAAACGCGCCGGCATGTTCGGCACTTTGGTCGTGACGCTGCCTTCGGCGTACCGCGGCGGCGAACTGCGGATCCGGCATTCGAGCCGCGAAGTCACGGTCGAAACCAACACCCTCGACCCCTCCGAACTTTCCTACACTGCGTTCTATGCCGACTGCGAACACGAGGTTCTGCCCGTGCGGGAAGGGAATCGCCTTTGCCTGGTTTACAACCTCATCCAGAAACGCTCCAAGGGCCGGCTCGTGATTCTGAAGGCGCCGGAATATGAATCCCAGACTAGCCAAGCCGCCGCCATCCTGGAGCGATCTCTGACAGCGCCGAACGCTCCGGCGAAGATCGCATGGCTCCTCGAGCATCAGTACAGTCCGGCCGCGCTTTCGTTTTCGGCCCTGAAGGGCGCCGACGCGGCAAGGGCTCGCGTCCTCGCGCGGGCAGCGGCGCGCGCGCAGTGCGCCGCTCATCTGGGGATTGTCCACATTGGAGAGTCCGGGTCGGCCGAACCGGACGACGCCTTTTGCGGATCGCGCTGGAATCGTTACCGGGATTACGACGGCGGAGACGAGGAAGACGCTGAGGAAGCCGACGAGGAAGAAGAGGGCTTCACTGCCGCCTCAGTCGATGACACGTGGCAGTACGTCGACGAATGGCGCGACCGGGATGATCGCGCCGTCAAGTTTGGCCGCATTCCCCTCGGCGGCGGCGAGTTGCTCCCGGCCGGTGCGCTCGACCGGGAGCCTCCGGACGAAAAGCGGCTGACAGAAGCTTCCGGCAATGAAGGCGCAACCTACGAGCGGTCGTATCATCGCGCAGCGCTGGTCCTCTGGCGTGAGAACCGCTCGATAGATGTGCTTCTTCAGGCCGGCGTTGTGGCCGCCCTGCCCTACCTGAAGCGCTTGGCAGCCGGCGGCAAGCGCGCTCGGCCGGAGGCGTTCGCGGCCGCGAAACGGATCCTGGATGCATGGCCTGTCGAGACGCAACGGTGGGAGACTTACTCGATTCGTAACGAATGGCCTGAGCCGGCTCGCCGGATTGAGATGATGGCCGCGCTCCAAAAGCTGAACGCGCCGGATCTGCTCGAGCGATTCCTGAGGGATGTCGTCACTCCCAGCTATGACGGCTCGGAAAACGAGGCGTTGCTTGCTTCCGCGGACGTGCTCGCAGGCGCGCAAACCGCCGCGGTTCTTTCCAATCTGGTTTCGGCGCAAATGCGGAAGCGCCCACATGAGTGTTCGGAGCTTTTGCTGGCGCTCAGCAAGTCTACTTCGCTGTGTTTTCCGGAGGTCGCCGAGGCTGAGGTTGCCGGCCTGGATTCCATCGGCGCGCGAGACGCAGAAACGGAAAGCCCCGATTCAGAAGCGGAAGACATCAATTGGGAAGCGGAAGATCGGCAGCGTCCGCTCGGCCCGGAATTCCTCGAAAACCTGCTCCGGGCGTTGCCGCGTTTCGGGGACGGGAGTCTCTGCGGCGCCGCTGCCGAGAAGATCGCCTCACGTCCCGGTGTCTTCAGTCCCGTGACGCTGGTCGTTCCCGCTGTGGAGCGGATCTGTGCGGGACGCGGCAAGGTAACGCTGCCGGTTGAGAGCAGCGTTCAGCGCCTGTGGACCGGCGCTGCCAAGTTCCTGCTCCTGCGCAGCGAGGTTCCTCCCGAGCCGCCCTCGGACTGGAATATGGATGTCGAAATCTCCTGCTCCTGCGCCGATTGCCTTGAACTACAAGCCTTCGCTCGCGATCCGGCCGCGCAAGTTCACCGGTTTCGCGTGAAGAAAGAACGCCGCAGGCACCTGCACGGAACCATAAACCGATACCGCCTGGATATGACGCACGTGACCGAGCGCGTGGGTTCGCCGCAAACGTTGGTTTGCACAAAAGACCGTCGAACCTTCGAGCGGCGCATGACGCAATACCGGGAGGAGATCGCCGCCCTTGCAGAAAGGATGGAGGCTGCGGTGAAGCGCGCCGGCGACATTGAGGCAGGATGCCGCGGCTGAGCTTCTCTACCTCCACGTTGGCTGGCGGGGAGATCGTCCCGTGGCTCGCCTCTTCCGGCGAGCTGGCATACTCTCCTCATTCGCCGCCGGAGAGAGACTACTATTTTCAGTATTCCTGGGTCATCCCCGCGATATTCCGAGCCGGGGTGAACCTGCGCCGGCATTTTTGGTTCGGCGGCCCGTTGAAGGATAGCCCGGAAGTGAGACTTCTCTTTACGTTCTGGAACAACGCCAGGCGGGGCGAGGTGGAGACCCTCTATCTATCGAACGGAATGGCTGGAGTCGACGAGGTAAGGGCGCCGCTGGCAGTCTACCGCCATTCTGAGGCTGGCCCTTTGAAGAGAGAACGCCTCATCTTGATTCAGCACGGCAGCTATCTGATCGCCGAGGTGGAATCGCAGACCTACCTCGACCGGGGGGAGGCCGTTCTTTACAGAGGCGTTCAAGCGGCAGAGGAGTTTTTCCTCCGCAGGCTGACAAGTGCGAACACCCGTTCACGGTTGATGAGCGTTCACGCCCGCACCCTGGCAGATTCAGTCGCGTCGTTCAATGCCGTGCACTGCAATGTATCGAGGACGGAAACCGGATGTTTCAATGACCGGACCTTCATGCTCGGCGACTTCTGCCAGAAGGCAGGTCTCCAACCGAAAGCCCCGATCACGTCATTGTTGTATTCCGGCTACGCGCTGGAGGAATGGTGCGCCGTACGGAAATTCGGTCCCAGCTACGTGAAATTCCGAACGCCGCTGTCGAACCTTCGCATCACGACTTTCGCGTGCAATGAGACCGAAGTCAAGATCATCGATCCCAATAAGCTAGACGTCATCGAGGCGGTTGGTTGTAAGGTCCGGGAAGTTTGTATTTGAACCGGCGCCGCGACGATGTGAAATGATGATGATTTAGGCACAGCCACGCCTTCGCCGGCCGAGTATCCGGTTGACGGCCGGCGGAGCCAAAGCCGAATGACAATCTTGGAAATAGAAGCCCTCGTCCGCCGCGGCGAATCCGACTCCGTAGAGTTCAAGAAGAGCACCGGCCAACTGACCCGCGCCGCGGAGACGCTCTGCGCCTTCCTCAACGGCCATGGCGGCATCGTTCTGGTTGGCGTGTCGCCGGACAAGGAGATCACTGGCCAGATTGTCGCCGACGGGACTTTGCGAGACATTGCCCAGTGCTTCAAACGGTTTGAGCCGCCTGCTCACATCCAGATTCATCGAGTTTCGTTGCCGAACTCCGGTCGCGAGGTGATCGTCCTCCAGGCTGCCGCCTCCTATGAAACTCGTCCATTCGCATTCGACGGGCGATCCTATGAACGCGTCGGGTCGACCACGTCGGTAATGCCGCAGGAGACATGCCAGCGCCTTCTGCTGGAGCGAGCCCACGCGAAGCAGCGCTGGGAGAATCTGCCGGCGGCCGTGACATTGGAGGACCTGGATCAGGACGAGATCCTGAGAACACTGAAACTCGGCGCAGCCGCCGGTCGGATGTCGGCTTCCATGTCTGCCGACGCCGCTGATGTGCTCGACCGCCTCGGACTCCGCGACCACGATCGCGTTCTCAATGCCGCGGTTGTAGTATTCGGGCGTCGAATGCTGCCAGATTACCCTCAGTGCCAACTCAGGATGGCCCGCTTCCGCGGGAACGACAAGACGGAATTCCTCGATCAGCGGCAACTTCATGGCCACGCACTGCAGTTGCTGGAAGAGGCAATGCAGTTTCTCACCCGTCATCTGCCTGTGGCCGGCCGGATCGAACCCGGTGTGTTCGAACGGGCCGACGCACCTCTTTTCCCGCCTATCGCGCTCCGCGAGGCATTGGTAAACGCTTTTTGCCATCGCGACTATTCGATCACGGGGAGCGCCGTCAGCTTGGCGATCTATGATGACCGCCTTGAGATCTGGAGTGACGGCACGCTGCCGTTTGGATTGAGTGTCGATGATCTGAAGCGCGATCATCCCTCGAGGCCGCGGAATCCGCTGATCGCCGAAGCGTTCTATCGGCGTGGGCTGGTTGAGCGCTGGGGCCGAGGGACGCAGAAGATCGTAGAGTTGTGCGTTCAGGCCGGGCATCCCGAGCCGGAGTTTGTCGAGCAAGCTGGGGCGCTCGGCGTGCGATTCTTGCCCACCGCGTACATTGCGCCGCACCGTGTTGGCCACGACCTTACCACGCGCCAGCGCCGGATCCTGCAGACGTTAGCTGGCAGGCAGGACGTCACCTTTGGCGAATTGCGTTCATTGGCTGGCCCTACGGTAGCGGTCCGAACCTTCCGGGACGATCTCCTTCACCTGAAGAGGTTGCGCATGATCGGATTGCGTGGCCGGGGAAGAGGCGCCACCTGGTTCATCGTGCGGACAGACGGCAACAATAGGGCGGAATAAGGCGGAATGAGGCGGAATGAGGCGACCGCCGCCTTATTCCCGCCTCATTCCGCCGGTGCTCCCTGTCGTGGATGCGTTTCGAGCTCTTGTCCAAAACCAAGTCCTGGCGGTCCAGGACAGAGAACCTCCCCCGGCCGACATTTTGAATCTGAATGCTTGGATGAAGGATACGCCTCCCATCACGACGCGATCTAACGCCGCTTAATTCACCGTCCTCGTCGACTAGCGTGGCTGGCCAAAAGACGGCCTGACCGCCGATGGCCTGCATCCCAACGCGGATGGTTACAAGTTGATGGCTCCAATTGTCGAAGCCGCGAATCGCCAGGCGCTACGTTAGGCGCGGCATAACGATGGCGGTCGGACGCCAGAATTCCCACTGTCTCACCCAACTCCCAGGAAACTCCCATCCGTTGGGGCGCTGTCTACCTACCTACGCACATGGGTGCCCGCACATGGGTGCCCCTACATGTGAGTCAACCGCGAACTCGTCGAGGTAATGCGGCTGCCAATGGTTGGTTGTCTAGCTTAGCTAGCTAGATCCGCCGGCATTTTCGGAATGAATGCCAGCTTGGGAAGCTGGCATTCACGTCGTTACACGAAACGCGGTGTTGAATCCACAGCGCGATCGCACCCTTGCATTCGGGCGAAGCCTTTCAGCCACAGGGCGTGATCATGAAAGAGGCTTCCGAACGGCAGAAAGTTGCTATAGGTGAAGGAGCTAGCTAAAAACATGAGCAAGTCTCTCGAAGAACTCCGGTGGTCACACTTTCACGAACAACTCGGGCAAAAACTGTGTGCCGCTTACATTGCCCAACAGCAAGGAATCGCGTTGGACAGTGCACTCAAAAAGGTCGCCGTTCCGGTCGGGGATTTGTGGTTAGTCATGGCGGAGTTCGCTCGGAAAAGTTGTGCGGAAAATGGCGACGTGGGAGACCTGGCTGTACCGTTTCAGCGTTGAGCGTCACGGACCTGCTTGCGCGAGGCTTACGGAGTAGAGGGCAGGAGCCGCAAATCGCTGTTGCAGGCTCTTCGGGGGCCTTGCTTACCAGACTCGGGAGTAACCAATTATGACCTCAAACAATCGAATCGCCGTGCCGGAGATCGCCGTACGCTTAGGCGTTGGACGTCTCGCTGTTTACACCATGCTTGAACAAGGAATCATGCCCGGCATTCGGCTTGGTCGACGGTGGATTGTCACACAAGCCGCCTATGAGCAGTGGGAGCGCACATGCGGAGCCCGCCGCCCCGCTGCGGCTGCCGTTTCCGAGAGCGTACAATAGGGCATGGCCGTCTACAAGCGCAAGTATCGCAGCGGCAAGACGGTCTGGTGCTTCACCATTGACGCTCCTGGCTCGACACGTGAGAACCGTCGCCAGATAATGGAATCCGGCTTTCCTACAAAGGGAGCGGCGGAGAATGCTGAAGCAGAGCGACGAATCACGGAGCAGAAGAGGTACCAACTCGAAAACGCTGGCCTGCCGGACGTTCCGCTTCCGAAGACCTTGGCGGAATTACTTAAGGATTTCTTCTCAGAGTACGCGGAAAGAAAACTGGCCCGGAAAACCATCGAGCGTTACCGTGAGCAGGTCGCGTACCTGCACCCCGACCTGCTTGCCATGCGGATTCCGCTAATCACACCGCTCCACCTATCGAAAGAATGGACCAGGCTGCTGGAATCGGGCGGTCACTACCGCAGGTCCAAGGCGCCACGTGCCCTCTCCGCCAAGACGGTTCGCAACGTCGCGGGAGTGGTTTCCAGCGCCTTTGCACGGGCGATTCGCTGGGGCCTAGTGACATCTAACCCGGTCGCCCAGAGCGAAGCGCCGGTTCCGCGCCGGCACAGCGGCATCGCACTCACGCCGTCACAACAAAAACTACTGATCGAAGCGGCGACGGGTTGTTGGTGCCTTCCGGCCTTTCTGGAACTCTCAGCCGCCACTGGCGCCCGTCGCGGCGAACTTCTGGCCCTCCGTTGGTCAGATATTCAGGACGGGGCAGTGCTGATCGCGAGATCCCTCTCGCAGACGCGAGCCGGCCTCGCGTTCAAAGACACGAAAAACAGGAGGACGAGGACCATCGTCCTCCCTGACTCCGCCGTCGCGGCCCTTATTGCCCACCGCGCAGCTCAGGATGCATTCCGCGAGCAGTACGGATCGGCCTACAAAGCCGATGTGGATTTGATTTTCGCGGAGCCGGATGGCACGCCGCTGAAGCCGGACTCTATATCCTCCTCGGTGTCCGCGCTGTTCAAGCGGCTCAAAATGCCGAAGCCGAAGGGTGCCAGCCTGCACCTGTTGCGGCACTCGCACGGATCGCACCTGTTGGCATCTGGCATGGAACTTCCGGCGGTCTCGGAACGCTTGGGTCACAGTTCGGTTCTGGTAACCGCCACCGTCTACTCACACTGCATCACTGGGCGGGATAAAGAGGCAGCCAAGAGGTGGGACGAATTTCAGCGGTCACACGAGCAGCCGAGACAAAAACAATGAAATGTGTGAGCGCGTGTGAGCGCAATCTCTGGAAGGTATTGAAAACATGGTAGCGCTAACGGGAATCGAACCCGTATTTAAGCCTTGAGAGGGCTCTGTCCTAACCGTTAGACGATAGCGCCACGGGCGGGCAATTCCGATTCTACCAACCCGCAAGGGCAATTGTCAGCTCTCTTCCCCGAAGGCCCTTCCCCCGATCAATCGAGCCGTCCCGCCGCCCACAAAACAGCCCGATGCACCAGTTCCTGGTAATCCGGATTCTGCTGAGCGATGCGATCGTGTCCAAGCTGGATGTACACCACGCGCGACTTGCTGTATGGGCCGATCCACGCCACCGGCCCATCGCTCGATGGGTTGCTGGTTTCGAGTATCACGTTCACCTGTGGGGAGATCCACATCCCGCGGTAGGTTTCATCGCGGAGATGCAGCGGGGCAAGACCGCGCGTGATGGCGTGCGTCCCCACCGCGCGGACGAAAACATCTTCGCCGTGCTTGTAGGTGGAGGCGGGCCGGCCGGCTTCAGGCTGCAACAGATATTTCCCGCCCACCACCTGCTCGCTCCACCACGGCCACGAACCGAAATCGGCGATGGCGTGGTGCAAGACCACGAGGCCGCGCCCCGCTTCCAGGAAGGCCCTGAGGTTGTCGCGCTTCTGGTCGCCGATTTCGGAAATCAGGTCATAGAGCACGAGCACGTCCGTCTCGTTCCGCAGATCGCGCGTATATGCGTCGGGATGGCCGGTGACGGTCACTTCCAGATCCGGCCGGCCGGTGAAAAGCTCGTAGAATTCGGGGTCGAAGGGATGCCCCCCGGTGACCACTTCGACGCGCAGCGGGTGCGCCGCTCGGCTCGCGGGCACGACTGGCGGTAGCCTTACGTTGACGCTGGCGGCCCACTCGGCGCCGCGCACGAAGGTGATGGCGAAGCCCGCTTCCTGCATGGCAGCCACCTCGTGGCCCAGCGCGGTGTAAAAGACGCGGCCCTTTCCGTAGTTCACGGTCAGCAGGACCGGTTCATCGGCGCCCGTGCCGCCGATGGACGGGTCGTCATAGGCGGTGGCGATCGGGTGCGCGGACGGGAGGAAATGCATCCCGTGGTAGAGTTCGTCCAGCGTCTGAAAGCCGCTGCCCATGCCTTGCGCGATGGGGTGGCTGGGATCGGTGAACTTCACCGCAAAGAGGTGGCGCGGCGCATGAAAGCTGCGCGGCGGATCGCCCGCCCAAGTGCCTCCGAGCATTGCGGCCCACTCAAGCCACGGCGGCTCGGTGCGCCCGGTGCGGACGTGCCCCGGCCCCAGAATGTCCAGCCCGCTGAAGGCGTAGCTCGATCCGTGCACGGCGACCAGCCCCTTGCCGGAACCGACGAAATCGGCCACCGCCCGCTCGGTCGAATCGCCCCAGCGCGGCCCCTGGTAATCGACCACGATCAAATCGTAATGGGCCAGCGTCGCGGCAGTCACTCCGGCGGGTTCTTCCTCTACCCGAACCTCGAAGCGGCCCGAGGCGGTCAGCAGGTTTTCCAGGTAAGGAGTGGTCGTGCGCCAGCCATGGTTGTTCTGGCCGGAGAAGATCAGCGTACGGATCGGCGCAGCGCCGAGCGCGGGATGTAACGCGGCAGCCGCCAGCGCCAGGGCCGCCAGCCTACGCATCCAACCGCTCCCTTACGGTCGCGGCTCGGAAAGACACGGTCTCCGCCGGCTGCAGGAGCGCCTCCAGGTGCAGCAGGCTGCGCCGAGCTTGTTCGGACGTGCCGCATTCGCAGCTCAACACGCCGCTCCAATGGACCTCCTGCAGGATGGCAATCACCCTGCCCCAATCGATCACACCGTCTCCGCAAGCGCAGCCCACCGGCGTGCCGGTCACCTTACCTCGTTCGGCCGCGGCATGGGTGATGGCGATGTCCTTGGCGTGCACATGTATCAGGCGGTCGCGTACGGCGCGCAAACCCTCGTAAGGGTCCTCGCCGGCGAGGTACGCGTTGCCCGTATCGTAGTTGAATTTCAAGAAAGGCGAATCCACCAGTGCGCCGATGCGGCAGAGGCCGGCCGTAGTCCGTGAGATGCTCTGGTGCGGCTCGATCCCGATGTAGACGCCGTAGTGCTGGGCCGTGCGCAGCGCGGCGGTCAGCGTGTAGCGCATCACCGGCCAGATGTCCTCGTCGCCCAGCCACGCGGGCCGGATACCTTCGTCGGTGTTGACCACCGGGGCCCCGATGGCGGCGGCGAAACGGATCGCCTTCTGCAAGTAGGGGACGCTGATCTCCGGCCGCATCAGCGGGCAGTGCGCGCTCAGGCCCGAAGCCGCGAGCCCGTTCTCTTCCAGCAGCGCCTTGATTTCCAAAGGCTCGTCGTCGAGCGAGACGGAATGGAAGTAACCCGCCTCGCTCAACAGTTCGCGCCCGTTGTGCACCATCGGCTCGACATAGCGGAAGCCGAGTTGCGCGGCGCGCCGCACGCCCGCGGCGAACGACAGATCCTCGTGACGGACGAACTCCATGTTCACGCCAATCGAAATACTCATATATGACTCCTTTGCGCCGGCTCTGGAAACCTAAACGTCCCACTCGCGCTGCCAGAATGTTCGCCCACCTTGCTTATAAGCGAGATTCATGAGATGGCACGACAGCGCCGAATAGTGACCCGAAACCACGTCAGCGTTGGGCTGCTTCCGGGTCCTGACGCACGCGAGGAAATTGCCCATGTGCGCCTCTTCGCGCGAAGTGCCGCCGGTGACCTCCGGCGCGCCCTTTTCGGCCGGAGTAAACCGGTACCCCTGGCGAAAGATGGACAACCGCCCGTTGGCGCCGTGGAAGCAGATATCGACGCTTTCCTTCCCGATCATGTCGGTGATGGTAGCCTCGAAGGAGACCACCAGGTTGTCCGGATATTCCACGATCCCGTTGATGTTGTCCGCCGTATCGCGCCCGTCGTTGTACAGGTAGACGCCGCCCAGCGCCACCGCCGAACGCGCCCGCGTCAGATCCAGGTACCAGTGCACGACGTCGACTAGGTGGACGAACAGCCCGCCGGTCTGGCCGCCGGTGGAGAAATCCCAGTAGGCAAACCGGTTGAAGTAGCGCTTGGGGTCCCACGGAATTTTGGGGAGCCATCCGAGCGCCGTGTCCCAATCCAGGCCCTCGGGCTTGTTCTCCATACCGGCTGGCGGCTTTTCCAGGTACCCGCTGTTGGCGTTCCAGAATGTGCGCACCATGTTGACCTTGCCGATCGCGCCGCTGTCGATAAACTTTTGTTTGGCCTCGATAAAATGCGGCATGGAGCGCTGCTGTACGCCGACTTCCACGATGCGATGCGTGTCGCGCACCGCTTGCACCATCTCCACCCCCTGCATGGGCAGCGAGGTCATCGGCTTTTCGACAAACACGTCCTTGCCCGCGCGGCACGCATCGCAGGCGATGCGCGAGTGCATGTGGTCCCAGGTGGCCACGATCACGGCGTCGATGTCCTTGTGGTCGAGCAGCGCGCGATAGTCGCCGTACTTCTTCACCGGAACACCCAGCCGGCCGGCGGTTTCATCGCGCCGGTGATCCCATGCGTCGCAAAGAGCCACCCACTCAATGCCGCCGTTGGCGTTGGCCATGTTCACCAGATGGTTGCCGCGTCCGCCCGCGCCGATCAGACCGAGGCGAATCCGCTCGTTCGCGCCGAGCACGCGCGCGGCCGACGCCGCGGTCACCGCGCCAACCATAAAGCTACGTCTGGACTGCATACAAGAACCTCCTTAATCCTGCCGTGCCAAGCCTAAATATAACAGGGACCGATTCTCCGAATAATGTGGGGCAGCTTGGTAAGCTGCGGCCGATTGTCAATCGGCCAACTGCCTCGCTCGCACCAGACAGCGGCGATAGCCAACCGCCGCGCAGGCTGCGAGCCCGCCCCACACACCGCCGCTGCGAATGGACCTGCGATAATCGGCAGAATATGCTTCACTGCCTCGATGTCAGCAAGCGATTTGGGGAATTCGTCGCCCTCGATAACATCTCCTTCGACCTGGCAGGCGGCATCTGCGCGTTACTGGGGCCCAATGGCGCGGGCAAATCGACGCTGCTCAAAATCCTGACCGGCCTGCTGGCGCCCGATCGCGGCGAGGTGCGGATCGCCGGCTGCGACGTGGCCAAAGAGCCGCTGCGCGTGAAGCGCATGATCGGCGTGCTGCCGGAAGACCTGGGCGTGTTCGATGCGCTCACCATCGAAGAGCACCTGGAACTGTGCGGTCCGGTGTATGGCCTCAGCCGCCAGGAAACCAAGGAAAGGGCCGGCGCGCTGCTGCGCATTCTGGGCCTGGAACAAGGACGCTACACGTACCTCGACCAATGCTCCCAGGGGATGCGCAAGAAGACCGCGCTGGCCATGGCGCTGCTGCACAATCCACGCGTGCTGCTGCTCGACGAACCGTTCGAGAGCATCGATCCGTCGTCGTCCGTGACGATTCGCGACCTGCTCATTGCCGTCTCGGGGCGCGGCACCGCCGTATTCCTCACGTCGCATGCGCTGGCGATGATCCCCCAGTTGGCGACCGACGTCATGATGATTCGCGACGGGCGCATCGTCTTGCATTCGGCGGCGGCGGAACTGGAGCGGCCGCTCGAAGAGTTGTACTTCGACCTGGTCGAGACGCCGCTACAGGAGGACCTGCCGTGGCTGCGCTCGGCGCAATTCTGACGGCGCTGCGGCGCGCGGTGGGGCGCGACCTGGCAAGTTCCGTCAAGGCCAACAACCTCCTGTTTCTCGGATTGTTGGGCCGCAGCGCGGAGGCGCTCTTTGTGCTGCTGGGCTTGCTGCTGCTGTTTCCGCTTTCGTCCGATCCCCTGGGCAAGATCCCCTCGGCGCGGCTGGCGCTGTGGCCCCTCTCCGGGTGGCAGCGTTTCGGTCTGCGTCTCGCTAGCCTGGCGCTCAGTCCGGTCGCGTGGATCGGCGCGCTGATTCTGCTGAAGACCAGGCGGCCGGGAACGGCCCTCGCGTTTTGCGGGCTGGCGGTGGGCATGCAGCTCATGCTGGCCTTGCGCCGGCGCATGGTCAAGCGCGATCGGCACTGGGATCTGTTGATTGACCTGCCTCAGTTTCCCGGGCGGCTGGGCGGAATGGTGCGCAAGAATGTACGCGAGATGCTCAGCCTGCTGGACCCTTATGCAGCCGCGCTGTTGAGCCTGGGAGGCGGCGCATACAGGATCTTCGCTGCGCACCCCGATCCGGCGGCATTTACCATCATCAGTCTGTTGGTGGCGCTGGCCATGAGCACCTGCGCGCAATCCCTGTTCGGCCTGGATCTCGAATCCGGTATCACGCGGTACCACCTGATGCCCGTAAGCGGGTGGGAGATTCTGCTGGCGAAGGACATGGCGTTCTTGGCGATCCTCTTGGTGCTGCTGTTGCCGCTCGATCCCTGGCCGGGCATGACCTTCGGACTGGTAGCGCTGGCCTTCGGCCATCATTCTTCCGTGCTGGTGGGG
>Ga0187851_10003298_pt1 | contig 13624 bp, 14 predicted proteins | sample June2016WEW_6_10_FD_132997 | JGI IMG/M metagenome (GOLD analysis project Ga0187851, IMG submission 132997) | Peatland microbial communities from SPRUCE experiment site at the Marcell Experimental Forest, Minnesota, USA - June2016WEW_6_10 | ecosystem: Environmental > Terrestrial > Soil >...
CACGTCCTTGGTCAGCCGCACATAGGCGGGCGTGCGCACACGGATGGCGTCCACGCGCCGCTGGCCGCGCAACGCGTCGAACGCCGCTATCGCCGCGGCTGCCGCCAGCACTCCCCAGCACGGCGCGGCGAGGCTCGGGAACAAGCCCGCCAGCATGGCCGCCGGAATGGCTACGCACGCCGCGAACCAGGGCAGGCGGCCGGCGGGAACCATCATCGCGGCACCGGAATCTCGTGCAGAATGCGGTCGAGCACTTCCTCCATTCGCACTCCTTCCATCTCCGCTTCGGGCCGTGGAATCAGCCGGTGTTCGAGCACCGGCAGGGCCACCGCGCGAATGTCGTCGGGGCTGACGAAATCGCGCCCGGCGATGGCCGCCCATGCGCGCGCGGCTCGCAGCAGCGCCTGCGAAGCGCGCGGGCCGGCTCCCACCAGGATGGCGTCGTCCTCCCGCGTGCGCCGCACCGCCTTCACGGCGTAGTCGATCAGTTCCTCGGACACGCGCACGCCGCCCAGCGCTTCGCGCAGCCCCACCAGCTCCGCTTCCGTCAGGCAGGCGTTCACTTCGCCGCGCAACAGCACCGCCTCCGGAGCGCTCGCATCGAGCGAGCGCCGGGCCAGCGAAACCTCGTCGCCGCTTTCCGGCCATTTCATCCCGATCTTGAGCATGAACCGGTCCTTCTGCGCTTCGGGCAGCGGGTAGGTGCCCTCCGATTCAATGGGGTTCTGGGTGGCGAAGACGGTGAAGTTCGGCGAAAGGCGGCGGCTCTCGCGGTCGATGGTGACGGTGCGCTCCTGCATCGCTTCAAGCAGCGCCGACTGCGTCTTGGCCGGCGCCCGGTTGATCTCGTCGGCCAGCAGAAAGGTGGTGAACAACGGTCCCCTGGCCAGCGTGAACTCGTTGCGCTGGAGGTTGAAGACGTTGGTCCCGGTGATGTCGGCGGGCATCAGGTCCGGGGTGAACTGGATGCGTTTGAACTCGCATCCCATGGTGGCAGCCAGCGTGCGCGCCAGCAGCGTCTTGCCCAGCCCCGGCACGCCTTCAATCAGCGCGTGCTGATTGCACAGCGTCACCACCAGCGAAAAGCGGATGGCGTCCTCCTGCCCAATTATGACCTTGCCGATCTCGGCGGTGACCTTCTCTATGACGGCTTGAAACTGATCGAAATTCAAGGCTTTCCTTTCCACCGCAAAATGGCCTGGATGCGCCGCACGGCATCGAGCGGCCGCGAGCCAGCATCGCGCAGAATCGCTTCCGCCTGGCCTGCCTGCTCCTGGGTAATTACGCTTTGGTTAGTCTCCAACCACGTGCGCCAGCAGATTCCCGCCAATGCCTCGGGCGGGATGTGGCTGCGCAGCAGCGTGACCAGCCCCGCCTGGGATGTCCGGCCCAGCAACGGCCCGGATTGCCGCGCGACGGGCGGCGGGAAGCCGGCGGCGTTCTTCCAGATCCACAGGGCCGCCCAAATGCTCAAACCCACGGCCAGCCCCGTCAGCCGGAATCTCCGCGCCAGCCCCACCACGCTGCCCGCCTGCGCTATACCGAAGTGCTGTTCGTCGAAGATGACCCTGGTATTGCCGCCCACCGCGGCCGCCACCAGGGCGAGCCTCTCGGTGGCCGCGATATCTTCGTTTGCAAAAACGCCGCTGTCGGCGAACATCGCCACGCTGCCGGCTCCAAAGGCGCGTTCCACGGCGCGCGATTTTTCCGCGCCGTTTTCCATGGCGTTCCAGCCCTTCGCCTCGGCGAAATAGAGATGGCGGGTATGCGTCTTATCCGTATCCGTGGCGTAGCGCACGCCCCATTGCTTCTCCAGCGCTTCCGCTTTCAGATTCCCGGTCTCATAATGTAGTCCGAGCACGATGCGGTTGCCCCGCCCGGCCAGCTTTTCGATGGGCTTTAGGATCGCGTCCGTATCGTCGAGATCCTCCGGCGCAACGCCCAGTATGAAGATCGTGGCGGCGCGCACGTCCGAGAATTCAATCGGAAGATAATTGCGCTCGACATTCACTCCCGGCACGCGCGCCAGGCTGTCGAATAACAGCTTGCCGCCCTCGGGGCCGGCGCGCAGGCTGGAGTATTCCGGATAGGTTTCGCCGGTTGCGTATTCCCTGCCGAAAAGCTGCGCCATGCCCACCGCGAACGCCAGCGCCGCCAGCGCCAGCAGAATGTACGGGAATCGGTTGGCAGGCGAAAGCGCCTGCCCCACAAGTCCCGGCGGTCCCGTATCATTCATAGCGCCGCCTCGATCGCGACCTTCATATCGTCCGACCGCCGCCGGAATTCCGCCACGTCCTCCGGGAGCGGGTCGTGCATCCCATACCAGCAGCGCTCGTAGGCCGCCACGTTCCCGGCGAACAACTCGCGCATCCGCGGCGCCGCGCGCGTTCTGCGCCGCAGCTCCATTTCGTATTCCCGGTCGGTCTTGCCCGGGTGAATCGCGATCAGCTCGCGCCGGCCGAGCCATGAGAGGCTGGCCAGGTAAAAGGCGCGCATCGCGAGCCGCCAGTTCCCGTCGCGCAGGCTGCCCTCGGCCATCTCGATCCAGCCTTGCTCCGGCAGATCGAGCGGATTCACGTCCGCGGCGTCCAGGGGCGAAGCGGCTAGGGGTCCCCCGGAAGGCGCGGATTCCGCCGGACGGCGCGAAGCGCGGTACCACCTAAGCAGCACGCCGCAGAGGACCAGCATCAAAGTCGTGAGAATGCACAGGCTAACCGGAAGCGATATCTTGGGCGCCGCCCCGGGCACTGAGGACGATCCGGAACTCTGGAAAACCCACCGCAGAAACCGCCCGATGAGGCTGCCGACCGAGCGCAGGAAAGACCGGACCGCCAACAGGGCGCGGTCCGTTGCGGTCACGATCCATGACTCCCGGCTCCCCGAGTCGAGCGGCGGATTTCTCCAGTCGTACTCCGGCGATTGCTCGGCTTGCCGTATGCCGCGCTCCAGTTCATCCCGGGAAATTGTGGGGTCAGGCCTTTGGGCCTGCCGCCGGCTTTCTAGCCGGCGTTCTTCGGGCTGTCGCGAAACGCCGGGCCGAAGCCCGGCGGCAGGCCAGAAGGCCTGACCCCACAAAAGCTGTGCCTTCAGTTTCACGGGGGCGCACAAAAGCGCCGCCGCCAGCGCCAGCGCCGCCGCCCGCATCGCCAGCCTCCGCAGCCCCGCTTTGACGTCCTCCCCGGTCTCAGCCGACTCGGCTTGAAAACAGCGCACGCAGTATGCCGCTTGCACGAACGGGTCGAACGCCATCCACGAGATGGCCAGCGCGCAAATCCAGAATGTCGGGTTGGCCATGAAGTAGATTCCACTGCGGCTGATCGCGGATTCGTGGCCCGTCAGCATACGGATCAACTGCGGCAGCAGGGCCAGCGTGACTACTACATTGACCAACGCCAGCGGATATAGCAGCGTGAGGAACGCCAATAGCGTCCAGCTCTGCCGTGGACGGAAGCCCGCAAGCTGGAGGGCCTTGGCCATGAGCGCTCGTGGATCGAGATCCTCGCGGCCGGCGAGCGCGGCCGCGTTGCGATAGAAAGATACGGTGGAAGCGAGCGGCGCAACCGACAGCAAAGCGATGGGCAGCGCCACCAGCTTGGTGGCGCCCAGAAAGACCTGGCTGGCCACCAGCGACCACAGCCGCCGCGCGCTCCAGCGGCTGGGCTCCGCGCCGGTAAGACCCTCGCGCAGGTCCGCCGCGAACACCGCGCGGCAGCAATTCATCCACGCCAGGAGCAGCGCCAGAACCAGGGCATCCGCCGCGTGACTTGAGGTCGCGGGATGCGTGACGTCGTTCCAGAAGAACGCCGCCGCCACGGCCAGAGGTGCGCTTCCCACCCCATGCCAGGCGAGCGTCCGAAACGGCGTGCGCCGCAGCAAGTGGACGGCATCCTCCAGCACCTGGATGGCGCCCTCGCGCGCTACCGGTTTCGCCATGAGGCCCGCTCCATGCGCAGCACGATTTCCGAGACGCCCGCGCCCGCGCCCAGAAAGCAAATCCACGAAAGCAGCAGGCCGGCCAGCAGCATCAGGGCGGGGATCAGCCGGCGGCCGGCGCGGCCCGTCGAGCCCCGGCGCACAGCCTTCTCCAGACACGCCGAGCATAACAGCCGCGCCTGGTGTTCGGTGACGCACTCCCGGCAGAACGGGCGCCCGCATCCGGGGCAGCGGCTCACCGCCTCGCGATCCTCGTGGTTCCAACAGCGGTTCTGGATGGCCCTGGACGGCATTTTCACGTCACCCGCAAATTCGGTGGCGCGGCCCGGTCTCGCCGCAGCATCATCACCGCGCCCACCACGCACAGAGCCAATGCCACCGCCGCATCGGCGATGGCGAGCACGCTTCCCGTGGGAACGAGCCATGCCGCTCCCTGGTCGACCATGGCGGGTTGCCCCCGCACGGCGTTCTGAATACCCGTGGTGAACAGATTGACATAGAGCAGCGCCAGCATCCATACCAGCTTGGCCAGGGCCACTTTCTCCATGCCCGGGCGCAGAGTTCCGCGGTATCGCTGGAAGAAGAGGAATACCGCCGCGACGGTCTGCGCCGCCAGCAGGCCCATCATGATCCAAAGGGCCGCCGGGATGGCCGCTGCGAGCGTCGCCGCGTCCAGGGCGACTTCTCCCAGCAGAGCGGCCAGGAAAACAAAACAAGCCGCGCTTCGCCGCCGGCCCTCCGGTGCGTGCGCTTCCGCCGCTGGCGCCGCGCCAAACAGCGAGAGCGGCGCGCGAACCGGCAAGCGCGTCACTTCGGGGCCCACCTGCCGGTCTTCGACGGCTTCCTTCCAGCCGTCTTCGAGCGCCGCCTGCGCTTCGCGAATCCGCGGCTCCACGAGCGCCAGAAACTTCTTCGCCGTCCATCTCCGGTAGACCGATGGCAACGGGTCCGCGCTCACCGCCGTGTAGATGCGGCACACGCAACTGCCCTTGGCCGAGATGAACGCCCAGGCGGCCACCAGCGCCGCCGCGATCAGCCACATCCACGGAGCGGCGGCAATACGGGGATGGTATGCGAAGCCGTTCACGGAATAGGACGCCCGGCCCGGGAGCAGGCAGTAACCGAACGCCACCAGCCACAACGCCGCCACTGCTACGGCCCGCGACGAGATGTGGAAGCGCGGCGCATCCGCCACCGCGATGGCCTGTACGTCGCGAAAATAGAAGCGCTTGTATTCCTCTTGAAAGCGCTGCGATTTGACCAGCAAGAGGTGGTCGGGCGCCATCCAGACGCTGGAGCCGGAAAAAATCCCGCGCCGGCTTCCCGGCAGCTTACGGTATGGAATGGAATCCGCCATCGGTCACTTCCCCGCCATGCCGGAGCGCGCGGCCAGGTAGAGTATGCCCCAGGTCCACAAGCCGGCCTCCACCAGCGCCAGCGCCATGCCCACGGGCATGCGCCAGCGCCAGCGCCGCACAAGACTGGTGGGGCGCTTCCAACGGGCCGCGCCGACGGCCAGCGCGGCCGGCGCGGCTATGGCGGTGAGCGGCCAGAGCAGCAGGCTGGCCAGCGGCAGCGTCAAAACAATGGAATCGTATAACGTTCTGGAAGTTTCCGGATTGGCGGCCTTGGCCGCTCCGCTGCGGCCCGCCACGCAGGAAGGGCACCAGATCTCGGTCCCGAATTCCACCGAGCAGAGCCGGCACAGGTACCGCCCGCAGTGTTGGCACGCCGCTTCGGCGCGCTTGTTGGGATGATCGAAACAGGCGGCTTCGCCTCCCAGCGCCGGCGCGGCCCCACCCGCCGCTCCAGGCGCCGCCAGGATGGCGGGAAACGCCAGCGCCCGATTCCTCGCTCCGCACAGCGTGCACCGGACCTCGCCGGAGGCGTCCCGCGATTGGGGCAAGGGCATGTCGCACCGCGCGCAAGGAATCGGCATATGCGGCCGTCAACTCAGATTCATCGAAATCGTCTCGCTCCGCTTAATCACGCGCGTGCCGCAAATCATATCGTGCAAACCGCGCTTTTCGGAGTCGAACGCCACCATGAGGTACCCGATGCCCAGAATCATGGCGCTCAGGAACTTGGCGAAATAGCGGCCAAACGCGCGCCCCAGGTCCACCGGCCCGCCGTCGGGGCGCACCACTTTCAATCCCAGCGCCATCTTGCCCGGCGTGGCGCCGAGCCTGGCCACGAAAAACGCTTCGTAGCAGCAACCGATCGCCATGTTGACCAGGCTCGCGATTCCGGCCGCGCCCAATATCATGCGCAGAGCCTCCGCCGGCGGCATCCCCGGCTGGACCTGGGAAGCGGGCAGCAGCGGGCGCCACACCGCGAGCTGCAGGATGTAACTCACCACCATCAGGATCATGGTGTCGAGAATGGACGCCAGAACTCTGATCCAGAACCCGGCGTACTGGAATTGCGGCGCGCCAAAGGGCGCCGGCGCCACGCCTTCGCGCAGCTTTTGCGCATAGCGGTTCTTGCAGTCCTGGCAAACCAGGTGGTCGCCAAAATGGGCGAGCTCGTCAGGCGATGAAGGGCGGCCGCATTCTCCGCAGTAGCGTATCTCCGGCGTCATGTTTCGTCTCCGCGATTCGCGATTGATAGGTGATTCTACCAGCCCGTGAGAGGCGTTGCACCCGTGCAGGGGACCATTTGCAGCAGCCCTCCCGAACCTCGAAACTATAAGCCAGGCTCCCGAGTCTCAAAGACATGCGCTATTGGGCCTATTTCGCAGGGAAGCTGGGAGCGGCCGCCGCGGCTCTTTTCGGCGTGCTCCGGCTGATCAACGGGATATGGCCCGTCGAACCGAATCCTCCCGAGCTTGCCCCGCTTCGCGACGGGCCCCAGTTGTTGGGCTACAACCTCCTTATCATGGCGTGGTTTGCGCTCGCGGTGGGAGTGGTGACGCTGATCGTAATGGATCAGCGCCGGCGCTGCCGGACGTGCCTGCGGCGGCTGCGCATGCCGGTCGAAACGGGGTCCTGGGGCAGCATGTTGTTCCTGGGACGGCCGCGCATCGAATACATCTGCCCTTACGGCCATGGCACACTGAAGAAAGACGAACTGCAAATTTACGGATCGGAGACTCCCGAATGGACGCGCAACTCCGGCGACCCCTGGGAGGATCTCCGCGCGTCCGTCAAGGAGTCCGAAAAGCAACCGTGAACCGCGTACCGCGCTGGCGTATTGTGGCCGCCGCCGCCGTGTTGGCCACCCTCGCGTATTTCATGCTGGCCTTCGCGCCCATTTACATCCGCAACCTCGAGTTCCAGGATTTCGTGGCCACCATCCCCCGGCGGGTCGAGACTCGCACGCAATCCGGCTCCCCGCCTTCCGACGACCTGCTGCGCACCTGGGTGCTCGAGAGAGCCCGCCGCCTGGATCTTCCCGTGGCGGCGGACAACGTCCGGATTCAGCGCGCGCCGAGCACGGCGCGCGTCGAGAGGATCGATGTACATTACTCGGTTCGCGTCGACCTGCCGGGCTATACGGTAAACCTGCACTTTTACCCCGGGGCCGGCAGCCGCTAGCGTAGTGCGGCGTAAGAACTGCCCATTATCCATTGCCAGCCAATCATCGCGCTCGATCCGTAGAGCGGGCCTCCAGCCTGCCATGCCGGCGTCCTCGCCGGCATTCTTCGAGGAATGCCGGTACGAATACCGGCATGGCAGGCGAGACGCCCGCTCTACGGCGCGCTCGATAATGCACATCTTTTGCGCCACAGACCACTAGCTCCGGGGCAAGCGCTCTCGCCTGCCACTGGAGTTTGTACATTTCCGAAGCCCGGAGGGCGAAACATCCTAGCCCACGGCGCAAGCCGTGGGGAAGAGGTCGACTGGCCGCCTAGCCCCGGAACGGGGCGAAAGGCCGCTCTCAGCCCCAGAGGTCGCGCGTGTCGTATTGGATGCCATGCTTCTTCAGGAATGACAGGAATTCCTCTTGGAACGACACTTGGCGGTGGTGCTCTTCTTGCGCCGCGATGTAATCGGCCACATCCGCCGCTCGGGAGGAGACGCGATCCTTGGTGGAAAAGACGACGTGAACGAGCAGGGAAGCGAAACTGTGTGGCATAGACTTACGCCCCGTTCCGGGGCTAGGAGTCCGGCCGGCCTGTTTCCCACGGCTCACGCCGTGGGCTAAGATGTTTCGCCCTCCGGGCTAGGTAGTAGGTGACTCCAAATGGATGGTGGCCGCAAGGCGCGGAGATCTCACGAAAAATGTAGAAACTCCAGGGGCAGGCGCTTTCGCCTGCCAAGCCATATTTCACGAACAGCCGGCTCTGTCAAAGCGTGCGCCGAACGCCCCATTCGCGTCCATGTGGTAATATGACCTTGACAGACCCATTCATCGCCGGAGAGGTGGCTGAGTGGTCGAAAGCAGCGGTTTGCTAAACCGTCGTAGGGTCATAAGCTCTACCGGGGGTTCGAATCCCCCCCTCTCCGCCAGATCCCAGAAAGCCCGTTGTCCCCGCCGAAGTGTCCTCTGTTTGTGTGAGTTGCGGAGTTCGAAAGTCGAAGTTGCTCAAATGGCTCCCGCAGCGACATCCGCAACTCCCCGCTCTTCCAGGTCGCCGCTTTGAGAACCACGTGCAGCAACCGCCGCTGCTCGGCTGCGGGCTGCCGTAGGAACAGCTCAGCGGCCTTGCTGGTGACCACCATGAGGTCCAGAGCCTCGCTTGCGGGCGGCAGGGCCACCTGGCCCGCGCTGGCTCGCTGCCGGGCGCGCTGCTGCTGTTCGCGGATCTCCGTGGCCCTCCTGTCGTACGTCGCGGCGTCGATCCTTCCGTCCAGCCGGTCGTCGTAGAGCACGTCAAGCCGCGTCTGGAGCCGCTCCAACTCCCTCTGCTCCCGCCGGAGTTCCTGCTCCCGCGCTGCTCGCTCCGTGCAGTCGGACGCGACCAGTTCCGCTTGCAGCCAGGTCAGCACCGCTGGCGGAATGACGAGACCCCGCAGGTGATCCGCAAATTGTTCTTCCAGAGTCTCTTCTCGCGTGTACGGCTCCGGGCATTTCCCCCGGTAGCCGGTGCAGTGGTAGTACACGTACCGCTGTTTCTTCATCTCGCCGACCAGTGAGCACCCGCAGTGCCCGCAACTCACCAGGCCGCTGAACGGAAAACTGTGATGCATCTTCCGATGCTTCTTCCCGTGCCGGCCGTCCAGTATTTCCTGCACGCGTTCCCAGACCTCCCGCGCTACCAGCGGCTCGTGGCTCCCCTGGTAGGTGACGCCGCCGTACTCGAATTCGCCCGTGTAGATGCGCTTGCGCAGGATCTTGTGCAGCGTCGTGACCGGGACTTTGCTCTCGCTTTTGCGGAACCGGAATCCTTCCTCCCAGGCCTTCCGCGCCAGTGCCTTCAGGCTATACTCGCCAGTCGCGAACCAGCCGAAGAGCTTCGTCACGATGGGACCGAACGCAGGGTCGGGCACGATGACGCGCTTGCCGTCAGGGCGCACCGTGTTCCTGTACCCAGGCGGCGCAAACGACGGGTAGAGTCCCTGCGCCGCTTTCGTGCGCAGTCCCTTGCGCACCTCCTCGCTGAGATTGTCGATGTAATTCTTCGCCATCAGAACCTTGATCCCCTGCATGAACTTCTCACTGGACCGCGAATCCTTGGTAAGGACCACATTTTCCTTGACGAGGTGAATCTCGATATCGAGTTCATCGACCGTGAGCCAGTCCTTGATGTTCCGATACAGGCGGTCGGTCTTCTCCACCAGAAGGACCCGGCACTTGGGGTCCTTCTGCAGCACGCCGAGCATGGCGGCGAAGGCGGGCCGTCCGGTGCTCTTCGCGGTCTCCGCGTCGAAGAATTCCCGCTGGATGGACAGGCCTTGCTGCGCGGCGTACGACCGGAGGAGTTCCTGTTGTGCTGCGATACTGTAGCCTTGCTCCTGCTCTTTCGAGGAGACCCGCGCGTATAGAACGGCGCTTCGCTGTGGCTGTTGCATCACGAGTACACGGGCTGGCATACGCCGACCAGCGTACCAAGTTTAGGCCGCCCGGTCAGCATGTGCCTCTTTGCGCCCCCAGTCGCGGAGCAGCTTCGCCAAGTCCAGGAGGGCGCGTTTGGCTGCGGCCCATTCCTGATCGGATAACGCCCGTCCGTAGTGGTCCTCCAGAGACGAGCGCGCCGCCAGTTCCAACCTGCGTAGCTCTTCAGCGGGATTCAAGCTCGATCCGCTCCTCTCGATAAGCCCCAAGCCGACCTTGAGTTCCGTTTAGTGCCTCTACTATATATGAGGGAAAAAAACGACTAAATCTGTCAGGGTGCCATTCACTTTTCTGGATCGGGCTAACGGTCGGCTGGCTCCGACACCAAGAATGGAACCACAGGGGAAGCGAGAGAAGACCCACGTAGGGCCAGGCGGCGCTGCTGATTCCTGCAGGGCGCGTTGCTAGCCGGAGAATCCCATGTCGAGAACTATTTCTGCCCGAACCTGACAGATTTCGTCTTCCAAAACCCTCATATATAGTAGGGAGGTATTTTGCACCTGATCCTGCTGCAAGGGTACTGCGGCCTTCTCTCAGCCGCGGAGGATGGCGCGGCGTCTGCTGTGGTCGTCCCCTTCGATGCTCGGAAGCGTAACAACTTGAGGAACGGTGCCACTACTGGAGCGCCGTTAAGACTGACAGCCAGGTCACACTGTCCCCGCTTCGCGGGTCCCGTGACCTGGCCAAGGGGATAGGGCTGCGCCCTCCCCTTGGAACCCCAACCCGGAGAGCGGCGGCATGGCGGTCATTCGCAATCGGGGCGCGAACGCCCGGAACATCAGCCAGAAGATCTGGCTGAGTTCAGGCGAGGCCCAGGCGGTCAAGGACCGCGCTGGCGAGGTCCCGGTCGCCGCCTGGCTCCGGGACCTGGCCCTCGGCCAGCCGCCGCAGCCAAGGTCCAAGCCGCGCCATCGCGTCACGCAGGACGCGAAGGTTGTCGCCGCCCTAAGCCTAGCCATCGCCAAGGTCGGCAACAACCTCAACCAGATCGCCCGCCGGGTGAACAGCGACGCGCGTCAGTACCGGACCATCGATCTCGTCCAACTGCGGTACCAGTTGGCCGCTATCAGAAAGGATCTGCTCGATGCTCGTGAAAGTGTTTGCCCGCGGCAGTAGCGCCGACAAATCGGGCCGTGGCCCCATCGACTACGCCCTGGGCGACCGCAACCACGAGGGCGAGCATCGAGACCGCCCCGCCGAGTTGCTCCGGGGCGACCCGGAAATCACCAACGCCGTGATTGAAAGCCTGCCCTTTGCCCAGCGGTACACCTCGGGCGTGTTGAGCTTCGCCGCAGAGGAAACGGCCAAACTGGACGACGAAACCAAGCAGGAACTCATGGACAGCTTCGAGTCCATGGTGGCGCCGGGAATGGAGCCGGACCGCCTCAGTTGGGTCTGGATTCAGCACCAGGACCACGGGCGGACGGAGCTGCATTGGGTGGTCGCGAACGTGGACCTAGAGACCCACAAACGCTTCGCGCCCTACTACGACCGCGCCGACCGAAGCCGGTTTGCGGCCTGGCAGCAGTATCAGAATCAAACGCGCGGGCTGGCCGATCCGCAGGACCCGGAACGCCGGCGGGCCAGCGTCCACAACTGCCGGTTACCCGTGGAAAAGAGGAGCGACGCCGCTGCTCTGGAGGAGCACGTCCAGCGGTGGTGCGCCAGCGGCGATCTCAGGGACCGGATGGCCATCGTGCAATATCTGACCGGCGAACTCGGCTTGAAAATCCCGCGCCAGGGCAAGGACTACATCACGGTGCAGTACGGGGAGGCGAAGAATGAACGATTCCGACTCAAGGGCGCCATCTTCCACCAAGATTACCGATTTGAGAGAGACCTTGCGGCAGAAAGAGGCCGAGCGGGAAGCCCAGGCCCAGGCAGCCGCCGACCAAGCGTTTCGGAGCTTCGAGACCAGCTTGAAAAGCTCACTGAGCGCCGTCGAGAGTACCTTGCAGGCCGATATTGCGGGCCTCAGATGCAAGCTCCAGAGCCAGCAAGACGCGCTGCGGAAACAGATCCTCAGAGACACCCCGCAGCTCCTGTTCCTGCTGAGATCCCCGCTTTTGGCAACCATGCTGTTGTGCCTGGCGCTGATCGGTCTGACGTGGCTGTGGATGCCACGGGAACTGTGGAATGTGCACACGTTCCGGGCGCCAATGAACGACCACCGGACGTATTTAATCATCGAAGATCCGGGCTGGAGAACCTGCACGATGAGCGACGGCCGGGAGCTTCCGTGCAAGACTCTCGAACGGGAGAAACCCCAAGATCCGGCCCTGAGGCCGGCACCAGCGGCCCGGCACAAACCGAAAAGAGTCTCCTCGGAACAGCCGGAGCCGACCCCTCAGGCAACGGCATCCGACCAGGACTAGAGCGGAGCGAAAATGGGACAACGGAACGAACTGGAGAACTTGTTGCTGGCCTCGTTGAAGCGATTGAGCGAGGAATTCGAGCAGCGCGAGAAACGCATGACCGAGCTGTCCAGCGAGTGCGTGGCGTCCTTCGAGGAGCAGTCGAGCGCACTAAAGGCGCAGTACGAAGAGGTCTCGAAGCGCTTGGACGGCTTGACGCAGCGAGTCGTGAAATTGACGGCGCAACTGGCCATCTTGCATCCCTCGTGGCCGAAAAGGTAGCGCGGGATGCCCCGTGGGAGCGGGGGCGGGAGAGCGACTGGAGCCGCTGAGCTAACTGCTTGGTTGAAACGGATGGCAGAAAGAGGCTAGCGACAGCCCTGCCAAGTCCATCGCACAACCGGAAGAGTCCAAGCGTTCAGCACAGAACGCCACCCGGTCCTGGGACAGAGTAACGGGACGATGCCGACAGCAACCCCAGCACTGCCACGACCACCATTTGGCCTCGTTTTTGGGACTGACTTTCGAGACGCTGGACACCTTGATTTCAGGGGGCTCCGCTTCTGTCCCGAAACTTACCCTTTTCGGGACAGAGGGGCAACCAGAGTTGCTACCGCTACCCCAAACTGCCTGAAGCGCCCTCGGTGTGCATATTGCACATCATTTTCCGGCCAGCTCAGTGATGTCAACCCACCAGTGTATTCCGTAGATCGAGCTCGACGGCGACCGTGCAACGGTGCCTGAATACTGCCAATTCCGCTGAGCCTTATATGTCTTGCCGGCCTCTAGAAGAATATCCATGGTGACGGGGCGCACATCGTGAACGCGTACATCGCCGAAACCAATTTTACGGGGATCTTGCGGATCATACCCGAACTCGAACGTAACCGTGTGCTTGCCCGGGAGCAACTCTATGGCGCTGGCGTGCGTACAATAATATTGCGTACGCCTCCGCACGGCGAGGGGGCTGTGGTGGACCGTGCAGAGATCGCACTTCGCCCCATCAACTGTCTTCGCAAAAACATGACTGAGTTTAAGAACGGCCACCTGCGCTTGTGGTAGAGCAGGAGCGGGGTAAGCTCGATAGATTGACTTGGCGTAGTCCGCGTTTTGCGGAGCAGGGTTTTGCCGAGCAGGGGCGGCCAGAAAGGCGCGGGCGGCCGCATTGTTCGGCTCGATCTCGATAGCTTTGGTGAAGTCTGCGATGGCTGCGTCGACGTCGCCTTCCCGTTTCTCCGCAACGCCACGGTTGGTGTAGGCAAGCGTATAGTCAGGTCGGCATTCGATGGCCTTGGTGTAGTCTGCGATGGCGCCCTTGATGTCGCCTTTCATGCTCTTCG
>Ga0187851_10003305_pt1 | contig 13604 bp, 13 predicted proteins | sample June2016WEW_6_10_FD_132997 | JGI IMG/M metagenome (GOLD analysis project Ga0187851, IMG submission 132997) | Peatland microbial communities from SPRUCE experiment site at the Marcell Experimental Forest, Minnesota, USA - June2016WEW_6_10 | ecosystem: Environmental > Terrestrial > Soil >...
CTCGTGTCCTTGGCCAGCTGCTTGAGCTGCTTCTCGTCCTCGGGGGAGAGGTTGACGTCGAAGTTGCCCATCCGGGTCAGCTGGACGCCGTAGGCGGCAAGCTGGCCGTTGGCCGCCTCGATGGTGGCCTGCTCGATCTCGGCCGAGTACGCCATCAGGCCCAGGATGGGCCAGCCGTTGCGCAGGATCTGCGTGGTGACGTGCGTCCGCAGCACCTTGAGCAGCTGGTCCGCGACCCAGCCGGTGATCCGGTCGTTGTCGGTGACGTCGACCGTCGAGGTCAGGTTGGTCACCAGCCGCACCGGATCGGCCACGTGCATGGCGTAGTCGCCGAACACGCGCAGCGTGACGACCAGGCCGGTCCGCGGGTCCTGCACGTCGTCCACCCGGCCGCCGAACTTGAAGCCGGTGAACTCCCGGGTGCCGACGAAGTACAGCTCCGCCCGGTAGGCGTTCCCGCCGCTGACAGCGTCGATGATCGCGCCGAGCCCAGGCAGCTCGTTGGCGTCGATCTGGTGCCGGCCTGGGCCCAGGGTCTGCACGACCTGGCCCGTGTTGACGAACATCGCCATCTCGTCCGCGTTGACGATCGCACGCGTATAGCGACGGATAGTGATGTCCGGCCATTTGAAGACGATCTGACCTTTGCGGTCATCAGGTACGGCGATGAACTCCCGCCCGAGCAGTGCCATGACAGCACCATACCGGGTCCGGAGTTTGAGACAGAAGGCGTTGTCAAAGGTACTTTGCTGCTATCTTCCGAGCGTGGAAATGATCCAGTGCAAGTGGTGCCACGCCCAGAACCAGCCAGGCACCACTAGTTGCCAGATGTGCGGCGCTCCGCTCGACGAGCGGGACAAGGTCAGCGACTCCGGCTGGCGCGAGGCCCCCCGGCTGCGCGACATGGTGGAGTTCCAGTTCTCCGGCAGCACCTGCCAGGTGGAGGGCGAGCTCGTCCCGGTGGCGGAGATCTCCCTGCACCCGCGGGACGGTGTCTACTTCGAGCACCACGTGCTGCTGTGGAAGGACGAGTCGGTCCCGCTGTCGTCGCTGAACACCGGCGGCGGGATGAAGCGCACGATCGGCGGCATGCCGCACATCGTGACGGTGGCGAACGGCCCGGGCCGCATCGCGTTCTCCCGGGACGCGCCGGGTGAGCTCGTCGTGTTGCCGCTGCACCCCGGCATGGAGCTCGACGTCCGCGAGCACGCCTTCCTGGTGGCCTCGCACAGCGTCCAGTACTCCTTCGTCCGGATCAAGGGCCTGGTCAACCTGCTGCACGGCGGGAGCGGCATGTACATGGACCGGTTCGTCACGGCCGGCGCGCCCGGCATGCTGCTGCTGCACGGCAACGGCAACGTGCTCGAGCGGACCTTGCAGCCGAACGAGAAGATCCTGGTCGAGCCGGGCGGGTTCTTGTACAAGGATTCCTCGGTGCAGATGCAGGCCGCGCAGATGCCGCTGAAGACCGGCATGATGCGGCACGGCATGTACCTCGCGGAGATGACCGGCCCCGGCCGGGTCGGCATCCAGTCGATGTACGTCCACCACCACGCCGAGTGAACCCCCTCAAGAGGCCGGGATGAATACGTACATTTGCCGGTACTGCCGGCAGCCGAGTGACCCGAACGCTCCTACCTGCCCGCTGTGCGGGGCGCCGGTCGACATCAGGTCCTCGGTCAGCGACTCCGGGTGGGTCGAGCAGCCGGCCATCAAGGACATGGCGCGGCTGCAGTTCGGCCAGTCCCACGTGCAGATCGCGGGCACCACCGTCCCGGTGGCCGAGTTCAACCTCGCGCCGAACGACTGGGTCTACTTCTCCCACCACGTGCTGCTGTGGACCGAGCCGCAGACCCGGCTGATCAACATGCCGATGCGCGGCGCCTGGAACCGCCAGATGGCGGGCATGCCGCTGATCATGGTCGAGGGCCGCGGCCCCGGGCACCTCGCGCTGTCCGACAACCACGCCGGCGAGGTGGTGGCGCTGCCGATGCAGCGCGGCCAGCAGATCTGGGTCCGCGAGCACCGGTTCCTCACCGCCACCGGCAACATCAAGTACGACTGGTATCCCTCTGATGTCTGGTACGAGACCGGGCAGGACAGCAACGACCGGGAGATTCACTACCCGATGGGCCAGTTCGGCGACGTCTTCGGCGCGCACGAGGCCCCGGGACTGCTGCTCCTGCACGCGCCGGGCAACGTGTTCATCCGCGACCTGCAGCCCGGCCAGACCCTGCTGATCCAGCCGAGCGCCCTGCTGTACCGGGACGTGTCGGTCCGGATGGCCCTGCACCTGGAGTACCCGCGGAACATGGGCTTCGCCTTCTGGCACAACCGGTGGAGCTACCGCAGCATCTGGGTCAGGCTGTTCGGGCCCGGCCGGGTCGCGGTGCAGTCGGTGTACACCCCGCCCGAGGACACCGAGATCATCGTCAACCACTCCTACGCGACCACGCACCACTGGTGACTAGCTAAGGGCTCAGTGTCTATCTAAGGGCTGAGTGAGGCGCGGGCGTTCAGCTCGGCGACGTCCTGCAACGTCGTCGCGCGGTAGGCGGTGTCGAAGGCCGTCAGCTCGGCCGGGCTGAGCACGTCCTCGATGCGGTCGAACCCGTCGGGCGCCCGCACGCTGACCCGGTGCAGCATCCGGTCGGCGGGCATGTCGCGGCAGGCGAGCACGATCGCGTTCACCGTCTCCCGCCGCGCCATCTCGTACGCGGCCAGGCCGTCCGCCGGGGTGGCCGCGCGGGCCAGGGAATAGGCGAGCACCCGGGCGTCGATGATGGCCTGCGACCCGCCGTTTGCCCCGATCGGGTACATCGGGTGGGCCGCGTCGCCGAGCAGCGTGACCCGGCCGTGCCCCCACGGGACTCCCTGGCCCCAGAACGGCAGCGGGTCACGGTCCACCATCGGGTATTCCAGGATCTGCGGTGTGCCCGCGATCAGGGCGGGCACGTCCAGCCAGCCGAACTTCCAGTCCGCGAACCAGGGCAGCACGTCGCTCGCCTGGCCCCGCCGGCTCCAGTCCGCCCGGTCCGCCGCGGCCGCCCAGTCCGGCCGCCTGACTTCGGCCACCCAGTTGACCAGCGCCCGGCCCTGCTCCTCGGCCCGGCGCGAGACCGGGTAGGCGACGAACTTCAGGTTCGCGTTGGCGCCCGCGACGGCCACCGTCCGGCCGGACAGGAAGGGGTCGCCCTCCTTCAGCCCGCGCCACATCATGATGCCGCCCCAGCGCGGCGGCGGCTCGTCCGGATGCAGCTGGGCGCGGACGCCCGAGTACAGCCCGTCCGCGCCCACCAGCACGTCGGCCCGCAGGGCCGAGACGGTGCCGGAAACGCGATCGCGCATCCGCACCTCGACGTCGAAGGGCGAATCGGCGAACGAGACGAACGAGGTGCCGACCCGCACGGCCCCGATCCCCAGCCTGTCCCGCACCGCGGCGAGCAGCATCATCTGCAGCTCGCCCCGGTGAATGGAGTATTGCGGCCAGTGGTAGCCCAGCTGCTGGCCGCTGGCGAACCCCCAGATCCGGTGGCCGTGCCGGTCAAAGTGCACCCACTCCGCGGTGGGGATGCCGGTCGCGGCGAGCTCGTCACCGAGGCCGAGCTCGGTCAGTTCGCGCACCGCGTGCGGCAGCAGGTTGATGCCCACGCCGAGCGGCCGCAGCGAGGGCGCCGAGTCGATCACCAGCGCGTCCATCCCGGCGGCGTGCAACGAGAGCGCCGTGGTGAGCCCGCCGATACCTGCTCCGGCGACGATCGCGCGCATCCGTCCACTCCTCCCGGGAGAAGCCTGCCCAAGAACCATAGACCGCCCGCGCCACGGGGGGGAATCCCCGCTGTATCTTTACACCATGGTATAAATTTGGTGTAAGATTTTGATATGGCGTTGAACATCAAGAACGACGAAGTTGAACGGCTCGCCGCCGAAGTGGCGCACATGACCGGCGAGTCCAAGACGGAGGCCATCCGCCGTGCGCTCGCCGAGCGACGTCAGCGTTTGGCCTACCGGATCAGTCCCGGCGACCGGGAATCCCACGCGCTACGGTTCCTTGAGCGTGAGATCTGGCCCCGGATACCGGAAGACCAGCTCGGCCGCCGGCTCAGCAGGAGCGAAGAGGACGAGATCCTCGGCTACGGCCCGGAGGGGATGTGATCGTCGACAGCTCTGCGCTGGTCGCCGTGACCTTCGCCGAACCCGGGCACTCCGAACTCATCACCAAGCTGGCCGCTGCGACCTCGGCGGGAATCGGCGCCCCTACCCTCGCCGAGACCGGACTGGTGCTCGCGTCCAGGCTTGGCCGGGACTCGCGTGATCTTGTCATCCGCCTGCTCGACGAGTTCAGCATCGAAGAGATTCCGTTCGGTGACCGGCACTGGCGGGAGGCCGTCGACGCCTATCTGCGGTTCGGTAAGGGGCGGCACAAGGCCCGGCTGAACTTCGGCGACTGCTTGACCTACGCGGTCGCCCGGCTGGCCAACGAACCCCTGCTTTGTATTGGCGACGATTTCCCGGAGACCGACCTCGAACTGGCGTAAATGACCGTTGATGGCACTGGTACATGCTGGCGGAACGCTGAGACACGCCTACGGGAACGCCTATGATCAGTCAGGCCCGGGACCGAGCACAAGCTTCGCCACGCTGATACAGCGATCACTACGAGCGGAAGGCAATGGCCATGGCTCTGACGGCACGGGAGCGGGTCGCCAGGCTGCTGGACGACGACGACACGCCTGGCGCGTTCAGCACGCGGTTCACCATGGAGCCGGACGCGGTAGCCCTAGCGGTCGAGGGGGCCGGGCCAGTGAGCCTGCCGGTGTCGGGGCCAGCGGCCAAGAAGCTCATCAAGGCGGCCCGGCCCGCGAAATTCGGGCTGGGCGAGCAGACGCTGACCGACCTTTCCGTGCGCGACACCTGGGAGATCAGCCCGGAGCAGCTCAGGCTGACCGGGCTGGACTGGGACGCCATCTTCACCGAGGTTCGCGACGGGCTCGGCCTGCCGCGGCTGGCCGAGCTGCGCGCTGAGCCCCACTCGATGCTGGTGTACGGAAAGGGCCAGTTCTTCCTGCCGCATCAGGACTCGGAGAAGCGCGACTCGATGATCAGCACGCTGGTCATGTCACTGCCGTCGGCGCACCGGGGCGGCGAGCTCGTCATCGAGCACAACGGCCGCGAAGCGGCCTACCAGGCATCTGCGAGCGAGATGACGTTCATCGCGTTCTACACCGACTGCAGGCACCAGGTCCTGCCGGTCAAATCCGGGTACCGAGTCACGATCACCTTCGACATCATGCTGGACGCCGCCGCGCCGGACGAGCCGGAGCCGGAGCCGGCCGCCGAGCTGGCGCGGTACCTCACCGAGCACTTCACCACCCGTCCCGTCCAGCGGTACAGCCGATACGAGAAGGAACCGCCGAACCGGCTCGTCTACCTCCTGGACCATCAGTACACCGAGCACGGCGCGAGCTGGAGCCGACTCAAAGGCGCCGACGCCGAACGAGGCGCGAGGCTGCGGGCCGCAGCGGAGCAGGCTGGCTGCGAGGCCGCGCTCGCTCTCACCGAGATCAAGCAGACCTGGGAGGGCCGCCGCTGCGAGTACCTGATCGACTCCGAGGTCACCCTTGGCTGGCTGAGCGGCCCGTCCGGCGACGACGGCCAGGCGATCTCGCTCTACGTTCCTGACGAGCAGATATGCGCGACCACCCCGACGATGAAGCTGCGCCCCTATGAGCGCGAGTACACCGGCTACATGGGCAACTACGGCGACACCACCGACCGCTGGTACCGTCGTGCCGCCGTCGTGATCTGGCCCCGTGACCGGGCGTTCGCCGCGCGGGCCGAGGCTTCGCTGAGCTGGGCGTTGAAGGAGCTGCGCAGGATGCTCGCCGCCGGGCATATAGCGGAGGCCCGGGAAGCCGCGGAATCGGTCGCGCCGTTCTGGAAGGCGATCGATCCGGCCGCGCTCGGTACGGCGCTGCACGTCGCCGCGGATCTCCGCGCCGACGGCACCGCGGCCATGCTGCTACGGCCTGCCAAAGTGGAGTGGCTCGGGCCGGAGCATGCGAACGGTCTCGCGGCGCTGTCCGCCGGGTACGGAGAGCAGTGGCTGACCACGCTCGCTGGCGGTTGGTTCACCGCAGGAACCCCGTGGGCGTACACCCCGGGAGCGGACCGGGGCAGCTGGGTCGCGGCGCTGCCCGGGCTCTGCCATGCGCTGCGGGAGGTCCGGGACGGGGACATCGCGGCGCGGGTCCTGCTTGCCGCGTCGTGGCGCTGGTTTGACACCGGCCTTGAGAGCTCGCTGTCCTGGCCGGCACCTGACGCGCGGCGCAAGCGCCTGGAACAGCTGGGCGGCCCGCTCGCCGGACTCCTGCGGGGCGCCGGTGAGGAACTCCTGACGGCCATTACCGGGTCGCTCGCCGCTCGTCCGAATGACGTTGTTCCCTGCTTCATCGCGGCACTGCGCGAGGCGGGCGCTGATGCCGGCGGGCTCGCTGCGGACTGCGCCCGTCGGCTGTCGGAGATCGCCTCGCACCCGCGGCGGGACGCCGGTGACTGGTCGGTCCCGTGGCCAGGCGGCTGCACCTGCGACGTGTGCGGCACCCTGCGTGACTTCCTCGCCGATCGCGAACGCCAGGTCTTCGAGTGGCCGCTCGCCGAGGCTGGCCGCAAGCACGCGCACGCGCGGATCGACCGTGCCGAGCTGCCGGTCCGGCAAGAGACCTGGCGCTACGGCAGGCCGTACACGCTGGTGCTCACCAAGACCGAGGAGCTGTTCAGGCGCGAGGATGCCGAGCGCGAGCATGCGCTGGCCGACCTGGCGTGGCTGCGGAGCCGGTTCAGCGTTGCATAGGGCGGGTCCGGGCGGCAGGCGCGGAACGACGCGCCCGTTCAGGGTAACGTCAGTCATATGGCGTTGCCGCAAGACTCCGACTGGTCATGGCTCCGCGCCGCCATCGAGGCGCCGGACGTGACCATGGAAGTTTACGAGGCGATCCCGGAGGAACTGGCTCGCAGGATCGAGGTAGCCGACGAGATGATCGTCCTGTGCGAGTCACCGACCGACAGGCATCAGGCGGTCCAGCATGCCATGCTCAACGCGCTGAGTGACGCTGCGCGCAAGCATGATCAGCGGAAGGGCACCTGCCACCGCGTCCGGGCTGATATCGATGTCTTGCTCACGGAGGTACCGTTCCATTTCCGGCGCCCGGACCTTGCCATGTTCCGGTGCCTCGATGATGACCGCAGGAGCCGCTGGCGGGGCAAGCCTATCGCGGCGGACGTGCTGATCGTTGTCGAGATCCCGTCCCCGCATTCGGTTTCTGATGATCAGCTCGTCAAGCGGGTGCGCTACGCGCGGGCCGGGATTGAGCATTACTGGATCGTCCGGATGGCCCAGAATGACGGTCCGGCCGTGTCTGTCGAGCGGCTCAGGCTGACCTCGGACGGCACATACGCGACTGAACAGGTCACCTTCCGGAAGAAGGACCTCCTAGCGATCGACACGATCGACCCTGTCGAGGTCACAATTTCGTGGGACCAGCTCGATGAGTGGCTTTAGCAGGGTTTAGCCCCGCACTACCACTGGCCGCGACAGGAAGGCGGCCGGCAGTCGCATGTGCGCGTGGCCTGGACGCTGGCCCGCACATGCTGCGTAACCGGGGGGAAACCCCACCCTCAAGACGGGTGCTGGCCGCGTTTCCGGCCGGTGGCGTGATCCGTAGCGTGAACACCACGTACGCCACACCTACCGGAGGGTTCCCCATGATCGAGGCACGCGGCCTGGTCAAGCGCTACGGTTCCACCACCGCCGTGGACGACCTCAGTTTTGACGTCCGCCCCGGCACGGTGACCGGCTTCCTCGGCCCGAACGGAGCAGGCAAGTCCACCACGATGCGCATGATCCTCGGCCTGGACCGGCCCGACGCCGGCACGGCCACGATCAACGGTCAGCGCTACCGCGACCTGCGCTGGCCGCTGCGCGAGGTCGGCGCGCTGCTCGAGGCCAAGGCCTTTCACCCCGGCCGGACCGCCCGGGCTCACCTGGCCGCGCTGGCGGCCAGCAATGACATCCCGCGCTGGCGGGTCGATGAGGTGCTCGCGATGACCGGCATGGAGAATGCGGCAGGCCGGCGGGCGGGAAAGTTCTCCCTGGGCATGTCCCAGCGGCTCGGCATCGCCGCCGCGCTGCTCGGTGACCCGGCCGTGCTGCTGCTCGACGAGCCGGTCAACGGCCTGGACCCCGAGGGCATCCGCTGGATCCGCAACCTGCTGAAGAACCTGGCCGCCCGCGGCCGCACCGTGCTGATCTCCAGCCACCTGATCAGCGAGATCGCGCAGACCGCCGACCAGCTCATCGTGATCGGGCAGGGCCGGCTGCTGGCCCAGACCACGGTGGCCGAGCTGTCCTCCCGCGGTTCCCTGGAAGAAGCGTTCTTCGCCCTCACCGAGGGCAGCACCGACTACCCGTCGCTGCGGAGCGTGTCATGACCACCGCCACGATCAGCCGCCCCGCCCAGGCCGAAGGGCACTACGGGTTCCGTTCCGCCGCCCGGATGGAGTGGCTGAAGCTGCGCAGCGTCCGCTCCACCGCCTGGGTCATGCTCGTCTTCGCGGCCGGCCTGATCGGCCTGGCCGTGCTGGTCATGGCGCACCAGCACTGGGCCGCGATGTCCGCGGCGGACCGGGCCAGCTTCGATCCCGCCAATCAGGGCTTCACCGGGCTGACCATCGGGCAGCTGGCGTTTGGCGTGCTCGGCGTGCTCATGATCACCAGCGAGTTCTCCTCCGGCCTGATCCGCGCCACGCTCGCCGCGGTGCCAAACCGCCCGCTGCTGCTGGCGGCCAAGGCGGCCGTGCTCGGCGCGGTCGTTCTGCTGGTGGGGGAGATCATGGCCTTCGCCGCGTTCGCCGTCGGCGAGGCCGTGCTGAAATCCCCGGCTCCGCACGCGACGCTCGGCCAGCCGGGCGTGCTGCGCGCGGTGCTGATGGCCGGGGCCTACCCGGGCCTGATCGCGCTGATCGGCCTCGGCCTCGGCGCCGTCATCCGGCACACCGCAGGCGCGATCTGCGCCGTGGTCGGGATCTTGTTCGTGCTCCCGCTCATCTTGCTGCCGCTTGGCACGTCGGTGCAGAACTCGGTCGGCCCGTTCCTGCCCATGCTGATCGCGTCGAACTCGATCACCGCGGTCAAGGCACAGTCCCACACCCTGTCACCGGGCCTGGGGTTCGCCATGCTGTGCCTGTACGCCGTGGCCGCCCTCGCCGCCGGCGGTTTGGCCCTGGCCCGCCGGGACGCCTGAGCCCGATCAGCGAGGACAATAAGACCCATGGAGGAGGCGTTCCAGCGGATAGCGGAGACCGTCCTGCGCGCCCCGGCCAGCCGCCGGAATTACCGCGAGCTGCTGTACTGCGGTCTCGGTGGCCTGACCGGGGTGGCCGGGTTCGCGGTCACGGTCGTGCTGCTGCTGGCCGGCCTGACGATCTCCGCCTCGGTCATCGGCACCGTCTTCGGCCTGGTCATCATCACCATGGCGCTGCGGCTCTCCCGCCGGCTCGGCTCGCTGCACCGCCGCCTGCTCCGCCGGTTCCTCGGCCACCAGATCGAGGCCCCGCCCCGGTTCCTGCCAGGCACCGGCATCCTCAACCGCGTCGACCGGCGGCTGCGGGACCGGGCGGCCTGGCGGGTGGTCTGGTACAGCCTGATCAAGCTGCCGGTGGCGGCCGTGCAGCTCTACGCGGTCACGCTCACCGCCTTCGGCCTGGTCAACATGGCCTATCCGGCGATCTGGCTGCTGTTCCACCACCAGTCGGGCGGTCAGGATCCGCTGGACGCGGTGCTACCGGTGCCGTTCGGCGGAAATTTCCAGATCGACAGCTGGCCGGGCACCTTCCCGGCCGCCATCGCCGGCCTGGTCTGCGTGGTAGCCGCGGCGTGGCTGGCACGCGGGATCAACGCGGGCGACCTCCGGCTGGTCCGCAGCCTGGTCGGGCCGAGCAGCATGGCCGAGCGGGTCAGCGAGCTCGAGCGGACCCGGGCGCTGGCGGTGGACGACTCCGCCGCGGCGCTGCGGCGGGTCGAGCGGGACCTGCACGACGGGGCGCAGATGCGGCTGGCCGCGCTGGCCATGAACCTCGGCATGGCCCGCGAGAAGCTGGGCGACGACGACCCGCGAGATGAGACCGCCACGGTCAGGGAGCTGCTCGACGCCGCGCACCGCAACGCGGTGGACGCGCTCGCCGACCTGCGCGACCTGGCCCGCGGGATCCACCCGCCCGTGCTCGACAACGGCCTGGCCAGCGCGCTGGCCACGCTCGCCACCAGCAGCGCGATTCCCGCCACGGTCAGCGCCGACATCGGCACCAGGCCGGCCCCCGCCATCGAGACGATCGCCTACTTCTGCGCCGCCGAGCTGATCGCGAACGCCACCAAGCACAGCTACGCCAATCACATCAACATCAAGATTTACACCGAACGGACCGGCGTGCTTCACCTCGAGATCTCCGACGACGGTGTCGGGGGAGCCGAACAGGGCCGGGGCAGCGGCCTGTCCGGCCTGGCGCAGCGGGTGTCGACGGTGGACGGGCGCATCGACGTCTCCAGCCCGCCGGGCGGCCCGACCATGGTGACCGTCGAACTGCCGTTGCGAGCTTAAGGGGACTGTGATGCGGGTGGTGATCGCCGAGGACGCCGCGCTGCTGCGGGAAGGGCTGACCCGGCTGCTCGAAGACCGCGGGCATACGATCTGCGCGGCGGTCGCCGACGGCACCGGGCTGCTGGCCGCGGTGGCCGAGCACCGGCCGGACGTCGCGGTGGTGGATATCCGGATGCCGCCGACGCACACCGACGAGGGGCTGCGCGCCGCGCTGGCCCTGCGGCAGTCCTTTCCCGGCACCGGCGTGCTCATGTTCTCCCAGTACATCGAGACCTCCTACAGCGCGCAGCTGCTCGAAGGCGGCGCGGCCGGGATCGGCTACCTGCTCAAGGACCGGGTCGCCAACGTGGCCGAGTTCGCCGCGGCGCTGCAGCGGGTGGCCGAGGGCGGGACCGCGCTCGACCCCGAGGTGGTCAGCCAGCTGTTCCGGGCCAGCAGGCAGCGCGGCGGCCTGACCACGCTGACCCCGCGGGAACGCCAGGTGCTCGCGCTGATGGCCGAGGGCCGCTCGAACGCCGGGATCGCCGCCGAGCTCGTGGTCTCGGGCGGTGCGGTGGAAAAGCACGTGGCCAGCATTTTCGCCAAGCTGGGCCTGCCGCCGGGGGAGAGCGACAACCGCCGCGTGCTCGCCGTCCTCCGCTACCTCCGCGGCCAACCCCAGCGCCAGGAGGGGTGAGCCTGACGTTTCATCAAGCAGCGTTGGCCCGATTACCCGGCGCGGTGGGAGATAGCGCCCCGGCGACGGCTGCCCGGTCCCGTGAACCCCACCCGCCCCATCCTGCACGCCCGTGCTGCCCGGCTGCCGCCCGCGAACCACCACGATGGTCCATCGTTGTTGTCCCAGCAACACCTATGGTCCATCGTTGTGGTCAGGATCGCTTACCACGGCACTAGCTGTCGAGGCCCAGGGTGAAGGTGGGCTTCGGCGAGGTCTGGGGCAGGCGGTGCTCGGCGGCGAGCCGCCGGATGGCGGTTCCGGTGGCGAGGAACTCGGTCGCGTGCTCGCCCCAGACATGGTTGTTGACCTCGACGCTCACCCCGACGATGCCCGAGGACTTGGCCTGCGTGGCCTCCGCCTGCATCCTGGACAGAGCCAGCTCGCGGGCCTCGTAGATGCCCTGGGTGAAGATCACCATCTCCTGGTTCTGGCCTGCCTGGCGCAGTGACTGCATCGCCGACTGATGGGCGATGTGATAGACGCAGACTCCCAGCACGAACGCCACAGGCACCGCGCCGGCCGCCAGCAGCCGGAAGAAGTCCTGAGCGGACAGATCCGAGGTGAACGCCCGGCCGTCCGGGGTCCGGTGGGCGCCTTCCGTGCCCTGGCCGGTGCGGCCGAGCGCGCGCACCGCTGTCCCGGTGGCGATGAACTCCAGGACGCCCTGGCCCCACACGTAACTCTGCATGCGCAGCTGAACGCCGACGATGCCGTCCGCGCCGAGCTGGTCCGCCTCGGCCTGCATCCTGGTCATGGCCAGTTCCCTGGCGTTGTACATCGCCTGGGTCAGGACCTGCAGTTCCTGGTTCTGCGACCATCGTCCGACCTGCAGGCCGATGTGATAGATGGATGATCCGACCACGAAGCCCAGCGGCTCGAACCCGGCCTCGCCGAGCAGCACGTACTCCGAGACCGACAAGTCGGAGGTGAAAACGCCCGCCGGGGCGGCGCCCGCGGTCTGGGCCAGCCTGCCCGCCGCGGCCTGCGGCTCCCAGCTGGCTGAATCGCCGGCTTGCTTTCCGCCGAAAAGTGGCATGTGACTCTCCTTCGGCCGGCCCGCGGCACATCCGCGGTGGCCTGCGCAGCCTATCCCCGCAGGCCTGCGGCGTCGGACATGGTCAGCTGTGCGCGAGCACCGGGTGCGGGACGTAGGGCTCCTCGAGCCGGCGGACTTCCTCATCGCTTGGTGAGAGCCGGCAGGCGGCCAGCGCATCGGTGATGTGGCCGGGCCTGGTCGCGCCGACGATGGGCGCGGTCACGCCCGGACGGCTCAGCAGCCAGGCCAGGGCCAGCTGGGCCGACGGGACGTCCCGTTCGGCGGCCACCTCGGCCAGCCGGTCGGCCACGTCGAAGTCGGCGGCGGTGCTGTACCGCTGATCCGAGAGCGGGTCATCGCCTGCCCGGGCGGTGCGGCGCTCGCCCTGCCTGCTCCGGTTGCCGGCCAGCAGGCCGCGGGCCAGCGGGCTGTACGGCAGCACGGCCACCCCCTGGTCGGCACAAAGCGGCATCATCTCCCGCTCCTCCTCGCGGTACAGCAGGTTGTAGTGGTTCTGCATCGAGGTGAACATGGTCCAGCCGTGGCGTTCGGCCACCTGCTGGGCCTTGGCGAACTGCCAGGCGTACATGCTGCTCGCGCCGAGGTAGCGGGCCTTGCCCGCCTGAACCACCTGGTGCAGCGCCGCCATCGTTTCCTCGATCGGCGTTTCGTAATCCCACCGGTGGATCTGGTAGAGGTCGACGTAGTCTGTGCCCAGCCGGCGCAGCGAGGCGTCGATCGCCGACAGCACGTGCTTGCGGGACAAGCCCCGGTCGTTCGTTCCCTGGCCCATCGGGAAGTAGACCTTAGTGGCCAGCACGTAATCGTCCCGGCGGGCGAAGAGCCGGCTGAGCAGCCGGCCGGTGATTTCCTCGCTGACGCCGTCCGAATACGTGTCGGCCGTGTCGAAGAAGGTGACGCCGCCCTCGACGGCCGCCCTCACGATCGGCTCAGCGGCGGTCTCGTCGAGATGCCAGGCCCGTTCGGCCTGGCTGCCGTAGCTCATCATGCCCAGGCAGATCCTGGAAACCTTCAGCCCAGCCGAGCCCAGCCTGATGTAGTCCACGTCCGTTTCCTCTCGCTAATCCGTCCATTTGCGGACGAGCATCACTTCGGTATCACCGGGCCAGTCCCAGAAAACGCCTTCGGGAGATCGTTCCCTCAGCAGCTCTCGAACCTCGCCGGCGAATTCTTC
>Ga0187851_10003307_pt1 | contig 13604 bp, 8 predicted proteins | sample June2016WEW_6_10_FD_132997 | JGI IMG/M metagenome (GOLD analysis project Ga0187851, IMG submission 132997) | Peatland microbial communities from SPRUCE experiment site at the Marcell Experimental Forest, Minnesota, USA - June2016WEW_6_10 | ecosystem: Environmental > Terrestrial > Soil > Wetlands...
AACATGAAACTCGGCGGCGTACTGGCCTGGACTACCATAACCGTGCGGCCGGAGGGCGAGGAGGGTGTGACGCTAAGTGTGGCGGCCGCGCCGTTGAGCGGTACGGTGCGTATAGAAGGCTCGGCGCCGGATGCGCCCACGCCTTCGATGCGGATCACGCTCGCGGCCACCGGCGCGGTGGCTGTTATCACGCAGAGCGCCGCGGTCAACCCCGATGGCTCCTTCCGCATCCCGCTTCTAGCCGCGGGGCGCTATGCAGTCGAGATGAGCGGCCTGCCGGCGGGTTCGTACGTCAAGAGCGTGAAGCTCACTGGAAACGGGTCGCCCGATCTGGGCCTCGATTGGCGCGGCGCCAGTAGCGGCGCGCTCGAGGTGATTGTCAGCCCCAAGGCGGCTTCTCTCGACGGAACGGTACACGACGATGACGACAACCCCGTCGCCGGAACGGTGACGCTGGTTCCGGTTCCGCTGCGCCCGGGCCACGCCAGCCTGTACCCAACGGCAACTGCCGACGCGCAAGGGCATTTCAGTTTTCCGTCCATCACACCGGGCCAGTACAAGGTCTATGCGTGGGAGGAAATCGAGCCCACCGCGCACTGGGATCCGGAGTTGACCAAGCAGTTCGAGAGCCGTGGCGAATCCATTGACGTGGGAGAGGGCGGCCACGCCACCGTGTCGCTGAAGCGGAGTACCGCGGCCGAGATGCGCGACGCACTCAGGGGGGTGGTATGATCCGCGAATTGACGCTGTTCTGCGCGCTGGCAGCCTCGGCGGCGGCGCAGGCTCCGGCCGAGCCGCAACCCGTGGTTACCGGCCGGACGGTGACCGAAGACGGCCAGCCGCTGCGCAAGGTGATCTTGACCCTGCTGCCGATAGGGACCGGCGATTCCGGCGAGCCGCTGCCGCCTTACACTATCACCTCCGACACCGCCGGCCGGTTCGAGTTCTATAGCGTGCCTCCTGGTCGCTACCGGCTGGTGGCCGAGCGCGCGGGGTATCTGAAGACCTACTATGGCGCCCGTAATACGTGGGCCGAGGGTTCGGTTCTCACGCTGCGTGCGAGCCAGCCCATCACCGGTCTAGCCGTTCGCATGACCGAGCAATCGGTGATCTCAGGGAGTGTGGTTCTGGGCGAAGGCGCCAACACTGTTTTGGTTTATCTGCTGCAGGAGCGTTATCAGGATGGCCGGCGGCAGTGGGTTCGCCTCACGTCCGCGGTCAACCAGTCGGGCGGGGATTTCAGCTTCAACAAACTTGCGCCGGGCCGTTATCGCCTGGCCGCGGAGGCCAGGGGGATCGCGGCGGTGGCGCCCGGACAATCCCAGAGGTCCGCCCTCACCTACTACCCGGGCGTGGTAGACGCCGGTTCCGCGGAGACCATCGAGGTGCGGCGCGGGCAGGCGGTCTCCGACCTTCGCCTGCCGCTGCTCAAGTCCGCGCTATTCTCGGTTAGCGGCACGATAACTGGGAAGCCCCCCGATGCCGGGCGCATGGTGGTCTATCTGGCGTCCGCCGGTGTGGGGGTCTCGGGCAGCGCGGCCGTGACCGGGGACAAATTCCGGATCGAGTCGGTTCCGTTAGGCTCCTATGCCCTGGGCGTTATGGACATGAGCGGTAGCGTGGTAGCGCTGGCGGGCGGCGGGGTAATGCTGGCGAGCGGGAGTGCGATGCGGCTGGCTTCCATGCAACCCGTCCAGGTCTCCGGAGATGTCGACGGCCTGACGCTGGGCCTGGATCCAGGGGCGGGGATTCGCGGCGCCGTCGCAGGCGCCCCGGCAGGCACGAAACTGCGCGTTCTACTCTCGCCGGTCGACATTCCCATGCCGTACAACGCACAGGCGGAAGTCAACGCGGATGGAACGTTCGCCATCCCGGGTTCCTTCGCCGGCCGGTTCCGGCTCCAAATCGAGGGCCTGCCCGCGGATGCCTACATCAAATCGGCCATGTATGGCAAGAAAGACGCTCTAGACCCGTTGGACCTGGCGCGAACGGTCGGGGACGAGAAATTGGAAATCGTGCTCGGCGCCCCGGCGGCGCGCATCTCCGGCGTCGTGCGCGACGAGAAAGGCAAGGCGCTGGAGGGAACCGTGACCCTGATTCCCGATCCTCCACAGCCGCAGCGGACGTCGCTCTACCAGTTGGCGGAGACAGGCGGCAACGGCAGCTTCCAGTTTCAGGGGATTCGGCCCGGCAAGTACCGGCTGTACGCGTGGGAGGAGTTCGAGCCCGGCGCGCAATTCGATCCGGATGTCACCGGGCCATTCGAGGCCCGTTCCGTTGCCATCGAAGTGGCCGAAGGCGGGCGGAAGGAAGTCACGGTCACGCGCATTTCTGTGGACGAAGCGGAGGCGGCGCGGAAGCCGCGGTAGAGGCTCGAGCAGCGACGGTAGGGTCTTACTAGGACATCGACCGCAAGGACACGTTCCTTTGGTGTGGGGCAGGATGGAATCCTGCGGCAGGTTGTCAACCCGCCCGGAGCGCCGGTTGCCAACCGGCGCGGCGAATCCATCCAAGTGGACGAGGGCGGCAGCGCCACCGTGTCGCTAAAGCGCATATCGTCGGCGGAGATGACGGACACTCTCTAAAGGCGGGCTTATGATCCGAACCTTGACGCTCATCTGCGCGCTGGCGGCCGCAGCCGCCGCGCAGCCGCTATCCGGCGTCGTGAAAGACCCCAGCGGCGCGCTGGTTTCCGGCGCGGCGGTTTCGCTGCAACGGCTTCCGCGCGCAGCGGCAGTCCAGACTACCACGGATGCGCAAGGCCGCTTCCGGTTCGATTCAGCCGCCCCGGGTTCGTACACCGTGAGCGTCACAAAGGACGGCTTCGAACCTTGGGAGCGCGCCGTCACCGTCGCGGACAAGCCCATCGACCTCGGCGTTTCCCTAAAGCTGAAGGTTCTCGCCCAAACCGTTCAGGTCTCGGGCAAACGTTCGCCGCTCGCCAATTCCGACCCGAACTACAAGGCGCTGCGCGGCGGCAAGCTCATCAAGGTATATCGCGTCAACAACCTGGCGCTCCAGCGCGACGTGGGTGCTTTTACGTTCCGCTCGGGATCATTCAGTTTCCTGCCGCCGGTGTTGGGCCAGGTGGTTGTCGGCGTGTTCGTGGGCGACGGCGCTTTCCAATTGAAGCCGGCTTTCGATCTGGCGGTCAAACATCTGCGCCGCATCGCCGGGACTGACTCCGTGAACGAAGACTTCACCGCCATGGTGGTCTACTTCAGCGACTCCACTTTCGATGACATCAAACAACGCTCCGAGTTGGCCGACGAAGCGCCCGAGCGGCACGAGGAGGCTTTCCGGCGCGTCAAGAACATCCTGGAACAGCGGCGCGAGCCTCACTTAATCGCCCCTCCTCCCCTCACTCTGCTCGAAAGGATGCTCAACTACGAAGACATTCCCAACTACGACGCCGAAATCCTGGCGGAGTTGTACAATCCGGCGCAGCGCGGCTCGTTCCGGGCCTTCCTGCACGGCCGGAAGCATGACGATCTGCGATTCCTGCTGAATCCGCGAGGCGCCATGCCCATGCTGGCGGCGCCGGAAGAAACGGCGCTGCTGAATTTCGATCCCAACAGCGACTCCGATGGCATCTGGTACCTATCGCACCTGGCCAGCGAGTTGCAATCCGGCCGCGCCAGCTCGAAAGAGGACAAACGGTCGATCGCGCCGGAACACTACCAGATACAAGTCTTCCTGGGCAAACCGGACATTCTCGGCGCGCAACCCGACATGCAGGCCACCTGCGATTTGCGCTTTCGCGCGCTCGACGACGGCGTGCGCATGGTCAAGTTCGACCTGGTCCCGGATCTGCAAGTGTCGCGCGTGGCGTGGAATGGCGAGGATATTCCGTTCATTCAGGAGGGCCGCGGGAAGGATGGGTCGTTCTATCTGCAAATGCCCGAGCCGCTGGTCAAAGGTCATGACTACCAGGTCACGTTCGACTACTCCGGCGGGGAAATCCTGCAAAGCCGGTTTGGCCCGGTTCCTCCGCGGCGCGTCTGGTATCCCACGCCCGCCGGCCCGGCCAGTCGCGCCACCTACCACCTTACATTCTACGTTCCGCGCGGCATGACCATCGTCAGTGTTGGTAAACAGGTCAAGCAGACCAGCGAGGGCGCCTTTGACGTGACCGAATGGTCTTGCGACGTTCCCATCAGCCAGGCCGTGTTCCGGTACCTGGGCGAATTCTCCGGCAAGACCACCACCGAGAAAACCACCAATATACAGTTGGCGGCGTACGTCGCCCCCGGCCGCGGCATTTCCGAATCCGCCAATGACGTACTGATCGACACGGGCAACTCCGTGCGGGTCTTCACCAACTGGTTCGGGCCGCCGGCATACGACAGTCTTTCGGTTGTGGTGGGTCCCGCCACCGACTCGCTCCCCGGCCTGGTCTATGCCTCGCCAGGCGTCATAGCGGGATGGAGTTCGCTGGTGACGCTGGAGCTGGCCCGTACGCATGGGCGGGACGGGGGTCCGCCGAGGAGAATGCGGACTTTCCTCGACGAGGCCTTCTCGCGTCAGGTTTCGGGCCAGTGGTGGGGGAACACGGTGGCGCCGGCCAGCTTCCACGACGCGTGGCTTTCCGCCGGATTCGCCAACTTCTCCACCAGCCTGTATGACCTGGCCGCGTATGTGAATCCCGAGGAATACCGCGATCACTGGGTGAAGGCGCGCGAAGCCATCCTGGTCACCAGCCGCTACGGCGTACTCAACGATGTCGGGCCCCTCTGGATGGGGCTGCTGAACGACACTTACAAGACGCCCGCGACCAGCCCCGTTCTCAACACGTCGAAGGGCGGTTATATTCTGCAGATGCTCCGCTCGATGATGTGGGACCCGCAAACTCAAGACGCCGACTTCCGCGCCATGATACAGGATTACGTCAAGCAGTTCGCCAACCAGGCCGTCTCCACGGAGGATTTCCAATCGCTGGTGGAGAAACATATGAAGCGTCCCATGGACATGGATGGCAACCACCGCATGGACTGGTTCTTCGGCGAGTGGGTCTACGGCACGGAGGTTCCCAGTTACCGCCTGGAGTATTCTCTCGCCGCCGAGACCGGCGGCAAATGGCTGCTGACCGGAAAGCTCACGCAAGGCGGCGTTTCGCCAGGCTTCAAGATGATTGTTCCCGTCTTCGCGGAGTTGGCCGGCCAGAAGGTCCGCGTCGCCACCATGGCGATGCGCGGCAACTCGACCAGGGACGTCAAGGTGATGCTCCCAGAGGCGCCCAAGCGGATCGTGCTGAACGTCAATCACGATGTGCTGACGGATAAGGAAGAAGTGAAGTTGCTGAAGTGAGATTGAAATGGCCTCAAGCGCGAGAACATCAAGATCACCGGCGTGGCCCCGGGCCTGGCGTCGTGACCTTGATCCCCGATCCCCCGCAACCGCCGCGCAGCTTGACAAGCTGCCCCACAACCGAACAGCTCCATGTGGTCCAGGCGCTGGTCGACAAGCCGGTGATTATGTTTTGGAAGCCCTGAACGCCGTCGCAGAAGGTAGCTTTCTGGCGCGCGCCCATGGCCGTGCTGCCGTAGTTCGTAGAGCGGGCCTCCGGCCTGCCACGTCGGCGTCCCGGCCGACGTTCTTCCGCCGGGTGGGATACTCTGGATTGAACGCCTTACGGTCCCCATGGCCAACCGCTCTCATTTCAACGCCGGCCATATCGCGATGAACAGCCTCAAGAAGGCCGGTAAGGCGCACTCCTCCATGCGGGCTTCCCGCGGCCGGCCGGAGCGCACCGCGCATGTGGCCCTCACTCGCGACTGCCGCGATCTGTTGCGCGCGCTGCCCGCCGAATCCGTGCAGCTCATTGTCTGCGACCCTCCTTACAACATCCAGGCGGCGCCCTGGGACCGGCTGCGCAACTATCGCGAGTGGGCGTCGGAATGGCTGAAGGAAGCCGAACGGGTGTTGGCGCCGTCGGGCAACCTGGTGATTTTCGGAGGCCTCCAGTACCAGGGGGAGGCGGGCAGCGGAGACCTGCTCACCATCCTCGACCACCTGCGGCGCGCCGGCGCCATGCGGTTGGTGAACCTGGTCGTGTGGGCCTATCCCAACGGAGTGAGCGCTCATCGCTTCTTCGCCAACCGGCACGAAGAAATCGCCTGGTTCGGTAAAACGGCCAAATATTATTTCGACCTGGACGCCGTGCGCGAGCCCTTCGACGGAGCCGCCAAAGCGGCCTATTCCCGCGACAAGCGGCTGCGGCCGGAGAGCCTGGAGAAGGGCAAGAACCCCACCAATGTGTGGCGCATGGCGCGTCTGAACGCCAACGCCAAGGAACGCGTGGGGCACCCCACCCAAAAGCCGCGGGCGCTCATCCGGCGGCTCATGCGGGCGCTTTCGTGGCCCGGCTCCGTGGCCCTGGACTTCTTCGCCGGCAGCGGCGTGACCACGCGGGTGGCCATCGAGGAGGGGCGGCACAGCATTTCCGCGGATACCGACCCCATGCTGCACACCTACCTCGAAAAGCAGCTCCGTACTCTTCCGGCCGGCCTTGCAGGCCAGTATTCGCTCCTGGGCGAGCCGGGCTTTCAGAATCACCCGGTCTTTAAGGTATAGGAGCTCACAGGTCCTCCACGATTCTCCTTGTCGTTCCGCGGCAGTCCGGCTATCATGAATCAGTCGCTCATTGAGGGAATGCGCCGGTTTGTGCAGCTAGAACCTCCAGACCTGGACATTTTCCATATGAGAAGCTGGGAAGATTGCGCCACTGTTCTGGCGCCGTCGCTCCGGGCGGTTCTGCCCGGAAACAACGTCGGTTTTGGGTGACACAGTGGAGGGGATTACAAAGTGAAGAAACTGGGGTTTGCGGTTTTTGCCGTTGCTGTTCTGGCGCTCCCGCTATGCGCGCAGGTGACCACTGTTCGAGTGGACATCCCGTTTGGATTTGTCGTTGGGACCACGACGGTGGCGCCCGGGCAATATGCTATTAGTTCCCAAGCCGGGTTGACGCAGGTACAGTTAGTGGGTAGTAAGAGCTACTCCGTTTTATCCAGCCCGGCCGATCCTTACGCCGGCTCGCAGGATGCTAAGCTGGTTTTCCATCGCTACGGGGATCAGTACTTCTTGGCCCGAATTTCGACCGCGTCGGAGGGACGCGACTTTGCGATGTCGCGCACGGAGCGGGAGCTGAAGAAGACCGTCGCCGCAGTGGGGCAACAGACGGAAATTCTGGTAGCCATGCGCTGAGCGCATCGAGCCGCGACTCTCCGCATCGAGCCGCGACTCTCCACATCGAGCCGCGACTCTCCACATCGAGCCGCGACTCTCCACATCGAGCCGCGACCGTAAGGGAGCGGTTGGGATGCCGAGTGCGCGCTTGGGATGGTAATCTCATTACAGGCCCGAAGTCGTTAAGCCGAACTGCGCATTCAGGAAAACAGCGGCGGCCCGGCAGCCATGGCGCCTGGGCTGCCGCTTCTGTTTAGGCCCTCCCATTCCGGGCGGCCTTGGATGATGAAGCGACTGGTAGGTTTGCTCTTCGCGATAGCCGCCGGGATTTGCGCCACCCGGAGTCTGCCGCCTGGCGATGCGGACCGCGGCAGGGAGTTGTTCCGCACCCGAAATTGCGTCGCCTGCCACAGCATCGCCGGAGAGGGCGGAAATAGCGCGCCCGATTTGGGGCGCGGCGTCGAGCGGGGCTTCAGCCCCTACATCATGGCGGGCCTGCTGTGGAACCATGCTCCCGTTATGTGGGCCGCCATGGACACGAAAGGACTTGCCAGGCCCGAGTTGAGCGAGCAGCAGGCGGCGGATCTGTTCGTCTTTTTCTTTGCCGCCCGTTATTTCGAGCAGCCCGGCGATGCCCGGCGCGGCGAGCGGGTCTTTCGCGTAAAGCGGTGCGTGGAGTGCCATGGCATCGGGTCAGCGCTTCACGAGGGCATCCAGCCGGTATCGGCTTGGAAGTCGCTCGCCGACCCGATCGCCCTCGCGCAGCAGATGTGGAATCACTCCGGGGAGATGAAACCGGCGCTCGACCGGAAGGGGATTCCCGATCCTCACTTCTCCGCCCAGGAAATGTCCGATCTGCTGGTGTATCTGCGGAACACCCAAGGGCCCGGCCACGCCGGCGGTTTCTCGCCGGGTTCGGCGGAGCCCGGTGAGCAGTTGTTTGTGTCGAAAGGCTGCGCCGGCTGCCACAAGGGAACGTTGACTTTGCAAGATCGCTTCACCCGATACAGCCTGACCGACTTTGCGGCGGCCATGTGGAACCACCCGGCCCGCACAACGCCTAATCCGGCCCCGATTAGCTATGAAGAGATGCGCCGGTTGGTGGGTTACCTGGTTTCGACCCAGTTCTTCGAGGAGCGGGGCAACCTGGAGCAGGGCCGAAAGGTATTTGCCGGCAAGCACTGCGACGCCTGCCATGACGACCCCTCCAGCGGCGCCCCAAGCCGGTCGTCCATGGCCGGGAGAATGTCGTCCTTCGAAATGGTGGCCGCTCTCTCAAAACACGGGCCGGCGATGGCGGACCGCATGCGCCTGAAGAAAATTTCCTGGCCGCGGTTCAGCGGCGACGAGATGGCGAACCTGGCGGCCTATCTGGGCGGCATGGAGTTGAGACGCCGGCCACCGGCCAATTGATCCTGCGCCGCGTGTTCCCAGGGCTTACCACAGCCCGATCAGCTTCCACCACAGAGAGCCTGCGCCCAGCCAGATGGCGATATTCACCAGCGAAATCAGAAAGCCGAGCTTCCACCACGTGCCCGGCGCCACGTAGCCGGCGCCGAAAAAAACTGGCGCGGAACCGGTGCCGTAGTGCGTGATGCCCGCGTTCAGGTTCGAAAAGAAAGCCAGCGCCAGAGCCGCCAGCAGCGGCGGCGCCCCCGTGGCCAGCGCGGCGGCGAAAAACGCCGGGTAGAGCGCCGTGACGTGCGCCGTCATGCTCGCAAAAGCATAGTGCGCGTAGATGTAGACCAAAACCAGCGCGGCCAGCGCGGCGGCCCACGGCCAGCCCTTCAAGCGCCCGAAGAGGGCCTCCGACGCCAGCTTCACGACGCCGCTCGATCCCAGCTCATCCGACATCATCAGCAGCGGCGCGAACCACATGAGGGCGTCCCACGCTCTGGTTTCGGTGAGCAGGTGGTCCCACGCCAATATGCCGAAAATCAATTGGGCGGAGATTCCAGCCAAAGCCACGAATGCGTTCGGTATGCCATGCCACGGAGAAGTGATCCATCCGGCCATCACGGCGATCAGAATGACAACCAGGCCGATCTCTTTTTGGCTGATCGGGCCCATTTCGCGGAGCCGATGACGGGCCAGCTCGCGGGCCGCTTCCGTGCGGCGGATCTGGGGTGGATGCCAGCGGTAAATGAGGTAGGGGACCAGGGCCACCGAGACCGCGGCCGGGACCGAAGACGCCGCCAGCCAGCGCAACCAGGTGAGCTGGACGTGCCCGATCCTCAGCGCATAATCGGCGATCAGCGGGTTGGCCACCATGCTGGTGAGAAAGACCGCCGAGGCCAGGTAGTTGCCATGGAACCCTACCAGGATCAGGAACGATCCGATGCGCCCCGCCGTGGGCCCCGGCTCGGAGTCGAAGGCGCTGGCCAGGCTGCGCGTAATGGGATAGACCACGCCGCCGCCCCTGGCCGTATCCGACGGGACGAAGGGCGCGAGCAGCACGCCGGAGACCACGGTTGAGTATCCCAGGCGAAGCGAGCTCGACCCGAAGCGGCGGATCAGCAGGTAGGCCACCCGCATCCCGAGCCCGGTGACGCCGATGGCGCGGGCGAACAGGAACGCCGCCACGATGAGCCAAACGGTTTGGTTGGCGAAGCCCGAAAGCACCCGCGCGGCCGGCACGGTCCGGGTGAGCGCCAGCACAGTCACCGCCAGAAACACGCTGGCGCCCATGGGCATGGGGCGAGCCACCAGGGCCACAATGGTGGCCACGAAAACGGCCAAGAGATGGCTTTGCCCGGCGTTGAATCCAGGAAGAGGAAAGAACCACAGCAGCGCGCCCGGCGCCAGCACGGCGGCCCAGCGCAGATAAGAAGATCCGGCGTTGGTGGTCACGTCACCAGACGTGTATCACAGTGGGGCATGCTTTAGCTTGCCCGTCATCCTCGCGCCCATCTGCTATTGAATCTCGGAGTCCACGCGTAACCTGGCTTTGAGCTTAAGAATCGAGATAAAGTCCGCCGCGTTGATCAGCGCCTCGTATTCCGAGCATTCGCCGCCGCGGCGCCCCGGCCGCGAACCCCGAATCTGGCGCCGCTAAACCCGGCTACGTTCTGGAGTTCGTCCCGCGCCCTTGCTAATTTGCGGAAGGCTTCTCCACTTTGTCAATGACCAGGACATCGACTGTGGCCTTGGATGTCTCGATCTTCAACCCCAATTGTTGCTGGAATGCGGCGAACAGATCCGGGGGTGCATCGGGATTGTCGGCAGCCGGAGACGGGCCGCCCGCCTGCCCAAAGCCAGCCATCTGACCCGCATCGGGCGTAAACTTCACGATGAAGTCGTACCTTTCGGCAAGTCCTGTCCGATCCACGACAGGCCTATCCAGGACCGCGCCCTGCAGCGTGCTGGCGACTTCCGCCATGGTCGCGTTCCTGACGTTAAAGCTCATTCCCCCTCCCGGTCCTCCTCCACCGAAAAACAGGCCGGGCAGGCCGTTCGGATCCGCCTGGCTCTTGGAGATTTTTGCTCCGCCTTTTGCAACGCCGATCGCGTACACGGAGAGATCTTTCTTTTCGCGATGGAATTTGAGCTGGAAGCGATCTGCTATCAGCTTCTGAAGCATGATCTTGATCTGCGCGACGCTGGGCTGGCCGGGCACGTCGGGTCGCCCGGTCAGATCGTATTTATCCGAATCGAGCCAGGACGGACCGCCCGTGATCTGCCGGGCATGAAGGTCATAGGCCGTTGTGATGAGATCATTCAAAGTCGTATTGACGGTCATAACGTCCTGGTCTCTTACCGTAAATACTTTGCCTGGCCGGGCAGGGTCGCTCGGCTTGATAGTGGCCACCTCAAAAGCCGGATTGGCATTCGCGGCCATCCGTACCGGCGGGCGCGGAGGTTCAGGAATCGTCCACGCAGTCGCGGGGGTGGCGCGTACCAGGTTCAGAGGCATCGGCGCGCCCTGAGTCCAGGTCCCCAAAATCGCGTTCCCGTCCCCACTCAGCTTTCCCTCATAGCTACCTAGCCCGCCGATCGCGATTTTTATCGTCGAACCGTCCTTAGTGACGGTACTGGCGGGCATGCCCGGCGCTTGTTGGTCGATGCTGTACAGCGTAGCCTTCAACTTGTCGTCTTCCAACGAGATCTTGACCACGATCCGCAGTTTTTGCGGACCGGCCTCCAATGTGCCCTGCCAACTGCCGGTGACATTCTGGGCCTGCAAGGCGCTTCCCGGCAATGTCGCGAAGGCTATCATCCATAGCATCAACTTTTTCACGGGCGGTCTCCCAAGCGGAACCGATTGCGTCAATAAACGACAACTCTATTTTGGCGCCATTTCACGTTGATCTGCTGTTCCCGCCTCTTGCAGCCCTATACTGTCGGCATTTCAGAGAGCCACGCATCCACCAGAATGGGTGTAATCACACACGGCGGCCCAGCGCAGATAGGAAGACCCGGCGTTGGTGGTCACGTCACCAGACGTGTATCACAGTGGGGCATGCTTTAGCTGGCGGGAGTGCCTGCGCCACGTCACAGCCGAGCGGCTGTGAGAAGGCCGGGCTACAGCCAATACTGTTCACTTAATCGCTGCTCTGTTCCGTGGCGCAGCCTCTCAGGCTGCCGCGTCGAGACTTTTCTCGACGCTTGGTGGCGGACCGAGCGCCAGACTCGACACGAGTGTCGAGTCGCTGGAGTTTGGCCCTTCACTAGATAAGGAACATTTCTGCGCTTTTCTGTTGTAATCGGGCTCGATTTCTGATATCTAGTTTATTGACTAGATTGCGAAAGGAGCCCCCCTATGGGTTTTCCCACCAAAGTCCAACTCATCAAACGCAAGGCCAGCGAACAGTGGTACATCAACTTCCCCTCCGCTCTCGCTCAGGCCATGGATTTCTCTCGCGGCGAAACCGTCGAGTGGATCGTTGAGGATAAGAGCCTGCTGGCTCTCCGCCGCCTCCACCCACCCGCCTCTACGTTAAAAAAACTCTTCCGGCATCCTCTCCGCCTTCCAGCAACTCTGGCGCGAATGCGTCCCCGCCTTCGACCAGCAGCGCGTCGCCACGCGCGCCGAAACCCTCGCGCTGAGCAGCCTGCTCTGCTTGGGTCGCCATACCGTGACCGGCTTGTTGACCACCTGCGGGTTGGAGTTCCAGGACTGGTCGGCGGAGTATCGTCTCTTCTCCCGCCACCGCTGGCCCGCCGCCGCCGTCTTCGCCGTCATCCGCCGCGCCCTCCTCGCCGAGTTGCCTCCCGACGCCCCCTTCTGCGTCGCCATCGACGATTCGCTGTTACATAAGACCGGCATCCGCATTCCCGGCGTCGCCTGGCGCCGCGACCCCCTCGGCCCTCACTTCCAGACCAATTTCGTGCGTGCCCAGCGCGTCTTGCAGTTCTCCGCCTCCCTCCCCTTGTCTAACGGAGGGGACCGCATGGTCCCGATCGCGTTTCAGCACGTGCCCACTCCCACCAAGCCCTCCTCGAAAGCTTCCCCCGGCGAGTGGGAAACCTATCGCCGTGCCGCCCGCCTGGCGCGCATCCCGCTACGGGCGTCCCAGCAGATCGCCGCACTGCGTCTGGCTCTGGACGCCGAACCCAACGGTTCCCAACGGCCCCTCCACCTTTTTGTCGATGGCGGCTACACGAATGCGACGGTTTTGAAGAAGCTCCCCTCCCGCACTACCTTGGTGGGTCGGATTCGCAAAGACGCCAAGCTCTATTTCTTGCCGGAGCCGCCTCAGGCTCCTCCGCAGCGCGGCCGTCCCCGCCGCTACGGCGCCCCGGCGCCTACCCCCGAGCAGTTGCGCACCGATGACGCCGTACCCTGGACTTCGCTCGATGTGTTTATCAGCGGGGCGATTCGTCGGCTGCGCGTGAAACGTTTGCTGCCGATTCTGTGGCGCACCGCGGGATTGCAGCATACCCTCCAACTGGTCGTCATCGCCCCCGTAAGCTATCGTCTCCGCAAAAACTCCAAGCTGCTCTACCGACAACCGGCGTTTCTGATTTGCACCGATCCCGCCTTGGAGCTGTGCTCCGTAGTCCAGGGCTACGTCCGGCGCTGGGGCATCGAGGTGAACTTCCGCGAAGAGAAAACCTTATTGGGCGTCGGGGAGGCGCAGGTGCGCCACCCCGACTCGGTGGAAGCGGTGCCGGCCCTGCAAGTGGCTTCCTATGCCATGCTGCTGCTGGCCACGCTGCGCAGTCTGGATCACGCCCTCAATCCCGACCTGCTGCCACCTCCCAAGTGGGCGGCCGACACCGCGCCCACCCGATTCTCCACTCAACGGGCCATCCATCAGCTACGAGCCGAGGTCTGGGCTCGCGGCCTGGGACTCTCGAATTTCTCGGACTTCGCGACCCTCTCCACCCCGACCGCGAAGCCTGAGAAATTCGCCCCCGACATCCGCTCTGCCGTGCTCTATGCGGTGAACTGAGTGGAAAAGGGCCAAAGTCCAGAG
>Ga0187851_10003308_pt1 | contig 13597 bp, 21 predicted proteins | sample June2016WEW_6_10_FD_132997 | JGI IMG/M metagenome (GOLD analysis project Ga0187851, IMG submission 132997) | Peatland microbial communities from SPRUCE experiment site at the Marcell Experimental Forest, Minnesota, USA - June2016WEW_6_10 | ecosystem: Environmental > Terrestrial > Soil >...
CCGGTCCGGGCCTAATCAATATCACCGGCGACCGTGAGAAGCTGTAAGGTGATCGCGCGGACTCTCGAGTTGACAGACGAAAGCGTCTGTCCCACGTCCTTGTGGGGCAGGCGCTTTCGCCTGCCAACCAACCGTGGGGCAGGCGCTTTCGCCTGCCAACCAACTCTTAACCTATGAACTGCCCCATCTGCAAGAAGGAAGTGAAGTTTGGCGACGCCGAGTTCCCATTCTGCTCGGAGCGTTGCCGCATTCTCGACCTGGGAAACTGGGCCTCGGACCGGTACGTGATATCGTCGCCCATCGAAGTGGAGCAAGTCGAGGACGGGGAAGAATGACCTCCCCTCGTAGAGCGGGCTTCAAGCCTGCCATGCCGGCATCCCTGCCGGCATTCTTCCTCTTGAAACCCCCATGCGCCTGAGATTCGCCAACCTGCTATCCACTTGGTTTGGGTGCGGATACTCGCCGGTAGCCCCCGGCACCGCCGGCTCGGCCGCGGCGCTGGCTATCGCCATCCTGTTGCGCCAATACGCCGCGTTCCCCGCCTGGGGATTTGCGCTCCTGGCCGCGGCGCTTTTCCTTCCGGCGGTGTGGGCCGCCGGCGTGACGGAGCGCGCCCTCAAGGTGAAGGATCCCGGCTGCGTGGTGGTGGACGAAGTCATCGGCCAATGGATCGCCCTGGCCGGCGTCCGCACCTTCACCTGGAAATCCTATCTCGCGGCGTTCCTGCTATTCCGGCTGTTCGATATCTGGAAACCCCCGCCGGTGCGGCAGTTGGAAGCCCTGCCGGGCGGATGGGGCATCAACGCCGACGACGCCATGGCGGGCGCCTATGCGGCGCTTGTGTTATTCGTGGCTGGATGCTTCAATCTGTATTGAAAACATGGCTCTCCGGAAATCGTCCGATTCCAAGCCGCAGATTTCCCAGATCGCGCCTCCCGCCGCCATTGCCGGTGGCGAGTTCCAGATTCGTGGGAAGGGCTTCGCCAAATCGAACCGCCCGCGCGTCACCATCGGCGATGTGGGCGCGCCGGTGATCGTCGGCTCGGACTCCTACGTCATCGCCCGTGTGCCGGATGGCGCCACGGCGGGAGGGCTGGTGGTGGAGAGCGGCGACCAGGCCAGCGAATCCTGGGCCTGCGATATCGGCGTTCAGGTGGCCGACGGGCTGCACCCGGTGGCCAACCCGGCCATTGACGCCTTCGGCAATATCTTCAGCACCTTCAGCGGATCGCGAGGGCAAAAGGTCCCGGTAGCGGTCTTCAAGGTGGACCTCAACTTCAACCTCAAGCCGTTTATCAACGACCTGATGAATGCCACCGGGCTGGCCTTCGATCCGCAGGGGATGCTCTACATCTCCAGCCGCAACGATGGGGTGGTGTACCAGGTCACGCCTACGGGCAATATCTCCGTGTTCGTGGAGGGCATGGGCGTAGCCACCGGGCTGGCCTTCGACCGCGACCGGAACCTGTACGTGGGCGACCGCAGCGGAACCATTTTCAAGATCGGCCCCGACCGCCAGATCTTCGTCTTCACCACCCTCGAACCCTCCATCGCCGCGTTTCACTTGGCGTTCGGACCGGACGGGTTTCTGTATTGCACCGGCCCCACTACCTCCAGTTTCGATTCCGTGTATCGTGTCTCGCACGCGGGCGAGGTGGAGATCTATTACCGCGGCCTTGGGCGCCCGCAAGGCCTGGCCTTCGACGAGGGCGGCCTGCTGTACGTGGCGGCTTCCATCGGCGGCCGAAAGGGCGTAGTCCGCATCGATCCGAGCGGGCGCGCCGACCTGTTCGTGTCCGGACCCGGCATCGTGGGCCTGGCGTTCACCCCCTCGCGCGCCATGGTGGTGGCCACCGGCAACGCGCTCTACCGCGTGGATGTGGGGGTCAAGGGCCTTCCTCTGGTCTGATGGACGCCGAGATCATCGCGGTCGGCTCCGAGATGCTGACGCCGGAGCGCGTCGATACCAATTCCCTCTACCTCACCGCCGAGCTGAATGACATCGGCGTGGAAGTGGTGGCGAAAAGCGTGATCGGCGATAATCGCGGCCGCCTGGCGGAGGCCGTGCGGCTGGCCATGTCGCGTTCGCCCATCCTGATTCTCTCGGGCGGCCTGGGGCCCACCGAAGACGATGTGACGCGCGAGGCCGTGGCCATGGCGCTGGGGCGCGGTCTGGCGTATTCGGCGGAAATCGCCGAGGCGCTCGAGCGGCGTTTCACGCGAGCCCTCCGGAAGATGGCGGAGGTCAACCGGCGGCAGGCGTTCGTGATCGAAGGCGCCACTGCCCTGCCCAATGACCGCGGCACCGCGCCCGGCCAGTGGGTGGAGCAATCCGGCGCCGTGGCCATGCTGCTGCCCGGCCCGCCGCACGAGTTGAAAGCCATGTTCGAGCGGCAATGCCTGCCGCGGTTGCTGCAAATCGTTCCCAAGCTGGCCATACGCACCCTGTTCTTGCGCGTGGCAGGCATGTCGGAATCCGATTTGGATCAGCTTATCGCGCCGGTCTACACCAAATACACGAACCCGGCCACTACCATTCTGGCCGCCGCCGGAGATATTCAGATTCACCTGCGCGCGCGCTGCGCCACCCAAGCCGAAGCGGACGCGCTGCTGGCGGAGGTGGGCGGCCCTATCGAGCAACTGCTGGGTGATCGCCTCTACTCGCACAACGGCGAGCCGCTCGAAGCGGTGGTGGGCTCCATGCTGCGCGAGCGCGGGGCCACCGTCTCGGTGGCCGAAAGCTGCACTGGTGGAATGCTCGGAGAACGGTTCACTTCGGTGGCCGGCAGCTCCGACTATTTCCTGGGCGGGTTCATTACTTACGACAACGCCATGAAGACCGGGATGGTGGGCGTGCCGCCCGAGACGCTCGCGCAGTTCGGCGCGGTGAGTAAGGAAACCGCCGAAGCCATGGCCATCGGCGCGCGAGAGCGCACCGGATCCACCTACGCGCTTTCGGTGACGGGCCTGGCCGGGCCGCAAGGAGAAGGTCCGATCCCCGTGGGAACGGTGTACATAGGCGTTGCCGACGCCGCCGGCGTCCAAGTGGCGCATCGCGTGTTGTTGGGCGATCGCCAGCGCATTCGCACGTTCGCCGCCCAAATGGCGCTCGATGTGCTGCGGCGAAGGATGCTGAAGGGGGTGTAGGCTAGATTCCTGGCGGGGCAGGCGCTTCCGCCTGCCAAGCGTTTTCTCGACCAGGTGGATTGTCTCCGAGTAGCCACCCGGCCGGAGCCGAGTCCGACGTTTCACAGGACGCCGTTCGGGGCCACTTTACCGGAAACGCCACTTTCCTACTGACATGCAGGGGGATAGAGTGAGAATATGTGGATCGGAGCGCGAGCGGCGGTCTTTCTCGTAGCGCTGTTCACCATTCCGTGTGTTGAGGCAGTCTGCCCCAACCCTGACGCCACGGCTTATCTTAAGCATCAGATCGCATACGAGAGGACCCTTGAGCTGGACCCCTTGAGGGGACTCTCGCTGATCCACACCGACGTGTGGATGCGAGGCCCCGTTACCGGCTTCTATGTCCGCGAACAACTGGAAGACTTCGTTCCAAACGTTCGCACGACCTACCTTTTTGGCGAAGATGGCCTTCGGGGCGGCGGTACCTGTCCAGTCGACAGGAACTGGCGGCAATGTATCGAGGGATTTGCGGGTCTTGAGCACGCCAACGATGTGGTAACCACCTGTGCGGCCAATATAGACACGCGCGCCATACCTGCATGGGAACCGTCCCCCAACGATCAGAACAAGCGGAAAATCGCCGCTGAACTCCGCGTCGAAATCGAAGCCCATTGGCGAGGAGCGCAGGAGATCGTCATCCGTGATTTCAACCTGAGGGATAACCAAATCACAATGTACCTGAAAATGCCAGATGGCGACTACTACCGGGGCTGCGGTTTCCACGCGACGCAGGATCCGCACTGTGAGGGCGAGCACGGCTTTGGGATGGCATCTGTCGCTAAGATTCGAGAGTGGATCTTTGCGAGGCCCTACAGGCTGAAGTGACTTCCGAACCAACGAGCAGTCCACCGATTCCGGGTCCGCAAGCCGTATAGCGGGCGTAAGACGGGGCTCAGTTCCCGGTACGGCGTTACCGCCGAGAACCAGCAAATCGTTCGGACCCGCACGGGGCTATTCGGCCCCTCCCCGGCGATTCCGCCGTCCCTCATGACGCGCGCCGATATCGCTTCACCTCGATCTCATCCTGGCGGACCTGCGCCAATTCGTAATTGGCCTGCAGGCGCAGCCACATTTCCGGGCTCGCGCCGAATGCCTTCGACAACCGAACCGCCATTTCCGGAGAGATTCCGGCTTTGCCGTTCACCAGATTGTTGAGCGCCTGGCGGGTCACGCCGAGAGCCCTGGCGGCCTCGGTTATCGTCAGTTCGAGCGGTTCTACGCAATCCTGCTTGACGATGCGTCCAGGGTGCGGCGGGTTCTTCATAAGCACGATAACCTCCTAGTGATAGTCCGTCAGATCTACGTCGAACACATTGCCGCCGTCAATCCGAAAGGTGACCCGCCAATTGCCGCTAATCGTCACGGACCAAAGTCCTTTCAGTTCGCCTTTCAGAGCGTGCAAACGGTAGCCGGGAAGATCCAGATCCGCCGGCGTGGCGGCGGCGTCCAGCACGGACATTACGTTTTCCAGGCGACCTCGCAAAGCCGCCCCGACCCGGCTCGGATCGCCTTCCCGCAGCCGTTTCAAGCCTCGGTGGCGAAAGCCCCGAATCACAACCACAAGTGTACGGTGACAAGCTAGGCTTGTCAATTCGGCGAGACACAGGTAATCGCCGGCTCCCGGGCAACAATTTGAGCGCCCGGCGATGGCCTGATGCAAAGCGCTCGTGGTCTTGAGAGAATCGATGACGATTCGAATCCCAGATGACCTCGCACGTGGCCTGGAGGGGGTCGCCGGACGTTCCACGGGCGGGCTCTTCGGGCCGGATGGAGCGGTACCATGAAGGAGGAGCATTGCGATGGGTTCCACGATTCTAGATCTCGGCGAAGACCTTAGCGGTTTCCTGTCGTCTCTGGGCCAACCGATCGAACGGACGGCGCGTGAAATGATTGTGCTCGAGTTGTACCGGCGAAGCCTGGTCTCGAGCGGCAAGGCCGCGGAACTCCTGGGGATCCCCCGCCTGGAGTTCATCCAGCGCAGCTCGGAGTTGGGCATCCCCTACTTCCGCTTCACGGAAGACGAATGGCGGGCGGAAGTGGCGGAGAGCAAGCGAGCCTGAGTGCCGGTAATATCCAACTCGAGTCCGCTGATCGCGCTTACTCAGATTGGCCGGCTCGATCTGCTGTGCCGGCTTCACGCCCGCATCTCGATTCCTCCCGCCGTTGCGAGGGAAGTGGCGCCAACGGTAGCGGTGCTGCCCGGCTGGGTCGTGGTCCAGGAGCCGGCGCATCCTCTCCAACCCAGCATGGTGAGCGGTTCCATTGGCCCAGGGGAACGTGAGGCCGTCAGTCTGGGTTTGGAGTTGGGGGCGGCGCTGCTCATTCTGGATGAACAGCCTGCGCGACGGCTTGCCACATCCCTGGGTCTCCGGGTAATCGGGACGGTCGGTCTCCTCATGGCGGGCAAGCAGCGCGGTTTTCTGGCCAGCATCAGGCCCGAGTTGGACCGGCTGCTGGCGGTCCGGTTCTTCATGGATCAGGATCTCTATGACCGGGTCATCGCGCAAGCCGGCGAGTGATTCTGAAGATCCTGGCGACAGGTGGAGGCCGCCGGAGACCCCTTTGGCGCACCGGCCAGGGCGGCTTCGCTTAGTAGCTGTTCGTCTTATTCACCAGCGCCAGAAATTCGTCTCGCGTCTCTTTGCGGTCGCGGAAGGCGCCCAGCATGGCGCTGGTCATGGCCCCGGAGTGCTGCTTTTCCACGCCGCGCATCATCATGCAGAAATGCCGCGCCTCGCAGATCACGCCCACGCCCAGGGGGCGCACCACTTCCTGAATGGTCTGCGCCACCTCCTGCGTGAGACGCTCCTGAATCTGCAGCCGGCGCGCGAACACGTCCACCATGCGCGGTATTTTACTCAGCCCGATCACCTTCTTGTTGGGCAGGTACGCCACGTGTATCTTCCCGAAGAACGGCAGCAGGTGGTGTTCGCACATGCTGAAGAATTCGATGTCCTTCACCACCACCATCTCGTCGTATTTGACCTCGTACAGGGCGCCGTTGAGGATCTTATGTATATCCGTCCGGTAGCCGCTGGTCAGGAACTTGAGGGCCTGGTCGACGCGTTGCGGCGTGCGCAGGAGGCCTTCGCGCCGCCGGTCGAGACCCAGTTTATCGAGGATCTGTTCGATTTCCGGCGCGATGCTGAGCGCGTCGGGCCCGCCGGCCGGGGCGATCTTCAGTACTGCTTTGTCAGATTTCATCGGCTCTAATCTCAAAGATGTTGTTGGCTGTCTCGGCGATGCGTACGCGGTCGAGCTGCGGCCATTCGTTCGGGAATTCCGCGTTCCAGGCGGCCTTCAGGCGGCGGCAGATCTCCACCGCCAGGTTCTCCGACGTGGGGACCGCATCCGCGAAAACCGGCGCTTCCACATTCAGGTTCCGATGATCGAAGGCAGCCACCACCTGCCGCTCCACCAGCCGGTCGAGCGCGGCCGGGTCCACCGCGCGCCCGGTCGCAGGATCGAGAGGACCGCGGGCGCTCACCTCCAGAACATAGTTATGGCCGTGCCCGTAAGGGTTGTTGCACTTGCCGTATACCCGCTGGTTTTCTTCCTCGCTCAACTGGCGCGCGTGCAACCGGTGCGAAGCCGCGAAGCGGTAGCGCCGCGTCACGCGGAACACGGCTGCTCCCCCGCATAATCCACATACAGGTCCGGAGTCTCATACAAACGAACCGAACGCAGCTTGCGGTTAGCCCCGCGCAGCTCCGCATCGAGACGCGCCCAGATGTCGCGGGCGATGTTCTCCGCGGTGGGCGTCACGCGGTCGAAGGGAGGGACTTCGTAATTCAGAAAACGATGGTCGTAAGGCTCCACGATCCGGCGAGTCAGGATCTCCTTAAGCTCCTTCAGATCCATGACCATTCCCGTAACGGCGTCGGGTTCGCCCGCCACGCTCACTTCCACTACATAGTTGTGGCCGTGCCCATGGGGGTTGGCCTCGGGCCCAAAGAGCTTAGAATTCTCTTCCTCGGATAGCCGCGGATTGCGGCAGACATGACTGGCCGAAAACTCCACTTTGCGGGTGATCACCATCGCTTCACTTCTTCGACTCCAGGGGCCGCGCGGGAGATACAATTTGATTATAGTGGCTGGAAGGTTCCGGGTTCAAAGCTTGGGCCCAGGCTTTCGAAAGCCTTCATACACGGAATCGCGCGGCCCAACCCCGGTAATGAGAGCGCTCCGGGTTTTCGGCTTCACCTGGTAAACAACCCGATACCGGCTACCGTGAAACTTCACCCGGTAAAGGTCGGAATACCCCTCCATGGCGGCGCTATCGAATGGGAACGGGTCTTCAGTCAGTTCCGCAATCGCTTGATCGGCGTCAAGCCTTATGTATTCGTCGAGCTTTCGAAGTTGTCGGCGCGCAGCGGGCAGGATTCGAACGTTCCACAGTGAAGCCATGCTCTTGAAGCACTTCCTCTAGGCTATAGCTCTTGCCGCCAGCCTCCTTGACCGCCCGCATCGACATGATGGCGTCCGCATCGTCTTCGGTCAACCAGTTCGGGTCCGGCAACAGCGCGCGCTCTTCCGCGGTCAGGTTTGTTTCCGCAACCGGTATCCTGTCCGGAATACTGGCTGTGTTGCGCCTTCGAGGAACCACTTTCAGCGACATGCGCGCCCTCCCGCTCATGATTGTACTGCACTTTCGGACGCGGCTAAAAAGCGGGCAGGGGCAGGACCGCGGTAGAATCTGATTATAGTTTCCGTCTATGCATAGCGTCAAACCTGTCGACCGGCTGCTGCGCCTGGCGCTTGCCGTATTGCTTCCCGTCTTTGTCGCCGTAGTCGCCCTGGCGGTCTACGAGCGGCCGATTCACGTGGTGACCGCGGGGGAACAGGCGCCCGGATTCCAGATCGCGACCGATGACGGGCGCGTGATTTCGGCGCCCCATTTCGGCGGCAGACTGCTGGTTCTCAACTTCTGGGCCACCTGGTGTCCGCCCTGCGTCGAGGAAACCCCGTCTCTCAGCCAGTTGGCGCAGGATTACGCCGGACGCGGAGTGGTGGTATTGGGCATCAGCGTGGACTCCAGCGATTCCGCCTACCGCGCGTTCCTCCGGAAGTACAAGCCGCGCTTCCTCACGGCGCGGGACTCCCGGATTCACCGCGACTACGGCACCTTCATGTATCCCGAGACCTATATCATCGATTCCACCGGGAAGGTGGTACAGAAGATAGCGGAGGGGGCGGACTGGTCCAGCCCTAACGTGCGTTCCTACCTCGATTCCCTGCTGTAGCGGCCATGAGACCCTCCGCCGCCGGCGTTGCGGGGCGCTCAGGCAATCCGATAGGGGTACTTCTTGTGGGTAGAGAGGAAGGGGCTCAGGCGCTTTTGCGCTTGCGCTCATCCAGGCGCCTGGTCCGGTACCGGTCGTAATCCTCCAGAGAATCGATGACCATACCTATCGCCAGACGGCGAGCGTAGAGGCCCTCCAGGGGCGTCCTGGGGGCATGGGACTCACGGATCGGACGGGCGGGAGCTTTCTTCGCCAACATGGTATTAAAGTACCGTAATATCCGAGAAATCTCAATACTTTTCTAAGGGATTCTCACACCTTGTCGGGTACGCATCTGAACGTACATTCTGGGCAACTCCTACCCCCCCAGAACCTCCGCGATGCGGTCCGGGTCGTTGGGAACCACCAGCGGCCGGTTTCCGAAATTCGGAGCAATCCGATTGCCGGCGGGATCTTCGAGTTCGCCGGTGTGGTAGCGATAGATGTAGTCGGGGTCCTTGAGAACATTTCCGGTGAGCACCGCGACCACATCCGCGTCGGCGCGCATGATCCCCGCGGAAACCAGCTTGCGGATTCCCGCCAGGGTGGCGGCGGAGGCCGGCTCGCAGCCGATGCCACAGCGGCCGATGACCGCCTTGGCGTCGGCAATCTCCTGTTCCGAGACCTTCTCCACCACGCCGCCGGAGACGGTGACTTCGTGGAGCGCTTTGGGCCATGAGACCGGGTCGCCGATCCTGATGGCCGTGGCCAGGGTGAGGGGATGTTCCACCCGCGGCAGGCGGGAGCGGTCCGCGGCGCGCATCAGGTCGTAGAACGGCGCGGAGCCCTCGGCCTGGATCACGGCCAGGCGCGGCATACGGTCGATCAGCCCCATCCGCAGCATCTCGCGCAGGGCCTTGCCGAACGCCGAGGTATTGCCCAGGTTGCCGCCCGGCAGCGCCACCCAGTCGGGCGAACGCCAGTCGCGCTGCTCCATCATCTCCACCATGATGGTTTTCTGCCCTTCGATGCGGAACGGATTGATGGAGTTGAGCAGGTAGATGCCGAGCCGTTCGGCCAGGCGCATTACAAGGGCCAGGATCTGATCGAAATTGGCTTCCACCTGGAGCGTGAGGGCGCCGTATTCGAGGGCTTGGGCCAGCTTGCCGTAGGCGATATTGCCGTGCGGGATGAAGACCACCGGCTGCAAACCGGCGGCGCTGGCGTAAGCCGCCATGGAGGCGGAGGTGTTGCCGGTGGATACGCAAGCCACGCGCCGCATGCCCAGGCGCAAGGCCTGCGCGGCGCCGCAGGTCATGCCATTATCCTTGAACGAACCGGTGGGGTTGTAGCCCTGGTGCTTGAACACCAGGCGGTCGAGCCCGCCGTATTCGGCGGCGCGCGGCGCTTCGAGCAGCGGCGTGTCGCCTTCGCGCAGGGTGACCACCCCGCGATAGTCGGGAAGGAAGGGGATGATTTCGCGGAAGCGCCAGACGCCGCTCTGGTCGAGCGGCGCGTTGGAGGTCCGCCGCGCGCGCCACAGGGCGCGCAATTCGGCGGCCGGCTGGGGCGCGCCGTCGTAGACCGCCTCCAGCAACCCGCCGCACCGGGGGCAATTGTAGATGACTTCGTCGATCGGGAAACGCGCCCGGCAGCGCTCCTCGAAGCAGGCAAGCTCGGCGTGCATGAACCCTCTATTATAAGGGGATGCTGGCGGTTCACCTGGAAAACGGCGCGGTCACCCTGCGCGAGGTCCCTATGCCGCCCAGGCCGCCGGGCCATGCGCTGCTGCGCTTGCTGGTGGGCGGCATTTGCAACACCGATCTCGAGCTGCGGCGCGGCTACTATGGCTTCTCCGGAACTCCGGGGCACGAGTTCGTGGCGGAGGTCGCCGAGGCCGATTCCCCATCCCTCATCGGCCGGCGCGTAGTGGGCGAGATCAACCTGGCCTGCGGCGATTGCGAATGGTGCCGCAAAGGACTGGGACGGCATTGCCCGCGTCGCACGGTGTTGGGAATCGTGCGGCGCCCCGGCGCGTTCGCCGAATACTTCACTCTGCCCGAAGGCAACCTGCGCGTTGTTCCGGACGAGATACCCAACCAACGCGCGGTGTTCACCGAACCGCTGGCGGCGGCCTGCGAGATACTGGAGCAGGTTTCCATTCCCCGCGACGAAACGGTCGCGGTGCTGGGAGACGGCAAGCTGGGGCTGCTGGTGGCGCTGGTCCTCAACGCCCACGGGTACGCCGTGCGCCTGTTTGGAAGGCACGAAGAGAAGCTTGGCATCGCCGCGCATGTGGGAATTGCAACGCAATTGGCCGGCGGCGAGGAGCCCGCGGCGCAGTATGGCTGGGTGGTGGAGGCTACCGGCAATCCCGAGGGACTGCGTCTGGCGGCCGCCATGACGCGCCCGCGGGGAACCGTGATTCTAAAATCGACCGTGCACGAGGCGGTGTCGATTGACGCCGCGCCCATCGTGGTGAATGAGATTACGCTGGTGGGCTCCCGCTGCGGACGATTCGAAGAAGCGCTGCCGCTGCTCGCGCACAAGCGGATTCCCTTGGAAGAGATGATCTCCGCGCGGTATCCCCTGCGCGAAGCCGCCGAGGCGTTCGACCACGCTGATCGCCGAGGAACGCTGAAAGTGCTGCTGGATGCCGGTTCGACGCCTGACGGCCGGTAGCGGCGGCCCTGGCCGTCCATGGCCGTATTCCAGCGCTCTGGTGGTTTTCAGCCGGGCCGGCGCATGGCGCAAGCTCGAGGATCTCCTTCGCTGGCTTAGGCTTACACGTTGGCAACGGAATTGCACTATAAGCGGGCAGGAGGTGCGATATGAAAAAGTTGATGCTGCTGGGCGCCGCTTTTGCGGTGATCCTGTCCTGCCAGACGGTGGCCTGGGGCAGGGTTGGGGTTTTTGTTGGTCCGGCCTTCGTTCCGTTCGGCGGTTACGGAGGTTGGTACGGCCCCTATGCCTATGGACCCTATGCCGTTGCGCCGAACGCCGGCCAAGTCAAACTCCAGACCAAAGTGAAAGATGCCCAGGTGTTCGTCAACGGGTCCTTTGCGGGAACCGCCGGGAAACTGAAGACCATGTGGCTGCGTCCCGGCAACTACACCATCGAGCTGCGCGCTCAGGGGCTTCGTTACGCGGAGAATATCTTCGTAGTAGCGGGCAAGAAGATCACCCTGACTCCGGATTTGTACCCCGCCCCGGCGCGGTAGAGACCGCGAGGCGGGTTGGGCGCCCGCCTGGTCAATCGATCACGCGGTTGAGAATAGGCCCATAGGCGTCGATTCGGCGGTCGCGCAGAAACGGCCAGCCGCGGCGCATTTCTTCGATGCGGCGGGGGTCGCATTCCACAATGAGGGTTTCCTCGCGATTGTGGGAGGCCTCCGCCAGCACCTGGCCGGATGGATCCGCCACGAACGATCCCCCCCAGAACTCCAGTCCCTGCTCCGGCGCGCCCTCATAGCCGACGCGGTTTACCGCGGCGACGTAGACTATGTTGGCTATGGCGTGGGCTCGCTGGACGGTGCGCCATGCATCGTGCGCGGCGCCCTGGCCGGCTCTCTCGGAAGGGTGCCAGCCGATGGCGGTCGGGCAAAAAATCACCTGCGCTCCGCCCAGCGCGAGCAGGCGCGCCGCTTCCGGAAACCACTGGTCCCAGCACACCAGCGGCGCAACTCTCGCATAGCGCGTGTCGAAACAGCGGAACCCCAGGTCGCCCGGCGCGAAGTAGAACTTCTCGCAATAGGGCGGGTCTTGGGGGATGTGCATCTTGCGATAAATGCCCGCCAGCGAGCCATCGGCGTCAATCACCACGGCGGTATTGTGGTAGACCCCCGCGGCGCGCCGCTCAAAGACGGATCCGATGACCACGACGGACAGCTCTCGCGCCAGCCGCGCCAGGGCGTCCGTGGTGGGTCCGGGAACCGGCTCGGCCAGATCGAACAGTTCGGTCTTTTGCTCGAGGCAGAAGTACTGCGAACGGAACAGCTCCTCCAGGCACACGATCTGCGCGCCTTTTCCCGCGGCTTCGCGGATACGCCACTCGGCCTTGGCCATGTTCTGATTGGGATCTTGGGAGCAGGCCATCTGGATCAGGCCGATACGGAATTTGGCGAGGTTCACAGAACCATTCTAGCTTTGGGACTTGATCGGGGCGCCAATGGGGAGTTTGGCGTTCGCAGGCGCCCGAGCTGCGCGGCCAGGCGATTCAAACTAAAGGGCCAAAATATTTGATTTCGCGGTGATCGCCCCGCCCAAAAAAACGCTTGCCTGTAACAAGTTTCTATAGTACACTTGCACACTAGTATAGTAGACGCCTATGCCCTTACCCAAATTAACCAAACTGGAACTGCAAATCATGGAGGCGCTGTGGACCCACGGCTTATGCTCCATTCGCGAGATTCAGCAAGCCTTCCCGGAGCCGGGCCGGCCGGCCTACACCACCGTGCAGACCACGGTCTATCGCATGGAAGGGAAGAAAGCGCTGCGCCGGGTCAAGAAGATCAGCAACGCCCACATTTTCGAAGCGGCCATTTCCCGCGAGGCCGCGCAAAGCCGGTTGATCGACGACCTGCTGAGCCTTTTTGGCGGCCGGACCCAGCCCGTGATGGCGCACTTGATCGAATCCGGCAAGCTGACCCTGGACGACGTCTCGGAAGCGCGAAAGGCGCTTCGCAAACTGGCGAAGAAAGGATAGCGCGATGCCCGCGGCGCATGAATGGGCGGTGACTTTCGGCCGCCTGGCGGCCAACCACTTGTGGCAATCCACGGGCTTTGCGGCGGTCGCGGTGGTATTGGCCTTGGCGCTCCGGGCCAATTCCGCGCGGGCGCGGTATGGGCTGTGGCTGGCGGCATCGGTGAAGTTTCTCATTCCGTTTTCCGTGCTGGCTGCCATGGGCGGCGCCCTGGGAAGGTGGCTGGTCCCCGCTGGTAGCGCGAGTGCCGTTGGCGATTGAGGAAATCGTGCAGCCGTTCGCGCCGCTTCAGGGCCCCGGCGTGCCAGCGGCGCTCTCCGTGCCTGCGCCGGCCGCGGCCGGTCTGCTGCCTGTTGTGCTGCTGGCGATCTGGTTCTGCGGCTTCGTCGCGGTCCTGCTGCACTGGTGGGTGCGCTGGCGCAGGGTCGCGGCGGCCGTGCGTTCGTCCACAACGCTGACGGAAGGGCGGGAAGTGGAAGCGCTGCG
>Ga0187851_10003310_pt1 | contig 13591 bp, 9 predicted proteins | sample June2016WEW_6_10_FD_132997 | JGI IMG/M metagenome (GOLD analysis project Ga0187851, IMG submission 132997) | Peatland microbial communities from SPRUCE experiment site at the Marcell Experimental Forest, Minnesota, USA - June2016WEW_6_10 | ecosystem: Environmental > Terrestrial > Soil > Wetlands...
CCCATTGCTTGACAAGACCTTCAAGAATGCGCCTGTTCGTCCGGTTGTCGTCCACGACAAGCACTTTCACTCCCTCCAGAATTGGGTGATCCCCAGCGAGTGCGAGTTCAACAATTGGTTCCTGCGCAGTCTTCAGGCGCACAGTGAAATGAAACCGCGATCCAACCCCAAGTTCGCTCTCTACCCAGATCCGTCCGCCCATCATTTCAATCAAGCGCCTTGAGATGGTGAGTCCAAGCCCAGTACCGACAAATTCGCGCGTCGTCGATGTGTCGGCCTGACTGAACGACTCGAAGATCGTATTGAGCTTTTCAGGAGCAATTCCAACTCCCGTGTCGGAGACCGTAAAGTGCAGTGTCGAAGCATCGCGTTCCGTAACGTCGGTCCGCACTTTCAGAGCGATCTCGCCCTCCCTGGTGAACTTCAGAGCGTTGCCTATCAGGTTGATCAGTACCTGGCGCAAGCGCCCGGGGTCACCCACCACAACGTCTGCCACGTCGGGGGAAACATCGCAGAGCAGTTCCAGGCCTTTTTCGTCCGCCCGCAGTGCCAGCGTCTTCAATGCTCCTTCAATGCAGCCGCAGAAATCAAAGTCGATCTCTTCAAGATCCACTTTGCCGGCTTCGATCTTTGAGAAGTCGAGTATGTCGTTAATCACGTTGAGCAGTGAGTCGGCTGAAAGCTTTACCGTCTCGAGATAGTCGCGTTGCTCCAAAGTTAGCTCGGTTTCGAGAGTGAGCTCGGTCATTCCGATGATGCCATTTAAGGGTGTGCGAATTTCGTGACTCATGTTTGCCAGAAATTCGCTCTTGGCCTGACTGCCTGCTTCCGCGGCTGTAGCCCTTTCCCGTTCCCGGTTCACCTGGGCCAGGATGCGGTAGCGCTCTTCAACCATCTCAAGTTCTTTCGCCTGATACGAGAAGCGCCGGTCCAGCATCGACGCAAGGAAGACAAGTCCAAGTATGCCTAAAGCAACAAAAGTAATCCCAGCAAGGCCGAGCTGCGAGATGCTGATGGCGTGCTTGAGTTCTGCCGGGTTCAGCGGCATCGACTCAAACGTTACCGCTGCCATTCCGACATAGTGCATCACCGGGATGGCGAGCCCCATTACAATCGCGGCACCCGTCTTTCGCCAGCTCCAGGTGTTGATCTGGCCCCTCAATCCAAAGGTCAGCCACATGGCCACGAATGAGATGACCACTGCGAGTCCGACAGATAGCGCGACAATGCCGATCGAATAGTGGCACATGCCCTGAAGCCGCATCGCTTCCATGCCGATGTAATGCATGGCAGCGATGCCGGTGCCCATGAGCAGGCTGCCGAAGATGGCCGTGTTCATCCCCATCGTCTTCCGGCTCACGACGAGCAAAGCCACAGCCGAAGCAGATACCGCGGCTATCATCGACAAAAGCACGGTGGGCCAGTCGTATTGCACTGGAACCGGCAGGATGAACGCCTCCATGCCGACGTAGTGCATCGACCAGATGCCCATTCCCATCGCCAGGGCTCCGCCAGTTAGCCAGGCAATCTGGGAACTGCCGCGTGCCGCCGTGACGCGCCCCGCCAGATCGAGCGCGGCATAGGCTGCAAAAATTGCGATCAGGACAGAGACCGCAACCAATCTGTAGTCGTAATGACCGACTAATAGGGTAGCGTGTTCGTACAATGAACACCTCCGGGGAATAACCCTAAAGATACTTACCCGGAATTACTTTGGATGTAGCACATTCGAGGCACACCGCTAGACCAATGGTCGGTGAAACATCCGAAACTTGCCCCTCAGGAAAGCCGGCAGAATGCACAGTCAACAGGTCATTATCCGTTGGAGAACGGGGATTGCGCTGGAATCGAATCGCACTTGCGCGCCCGATCGCCAGTTGGCACCGTCGCGGGTGTTCGAGTGCTCACCACACCTCCCGGTGGCCACAAAGTGCGGCGTGCAAAGGCCGGTTAAAATCCACCTATGCACGAAGTTCTGGTGTATTCGCGCAAGGGATGCCATCTGTGCGACCTTGTCAAACAGACGCTGACTCAACTCCAGGGCGCGGCCGATTTTCAATGGCGCGAGGTGGACATCGATCTCGACCCGGAATTGCGGCAGAGATACAACGATGAGGTGCCTGTCGTCTTGATCGATGGTCACAAAGCGTTTAAGTACCACATGGAGCCTCATGCGTTTCTTAAAGCGTTAGCCAGTAGTGCCCGGCCGAGCACAACCAGAAACTCCTCACCGCCATAGCGGCCCACCCCGTCATACGGCCGCACGAGGTCCTGGAGGCGTGTCGACAGTTGTTGCAGCACTTCATCGCCGACTAGGTGACCATGGACGTCGCTGATTTGCTTGAGATGATCGATGTCGCAGATCATCACCGAGACTGTTGTATTTTCCCGGGCAGCTCGGCTCAAGTCGTTTTTCAATCGAGCGAAAATGCTTCCTCGATCCCCGTGAATCAAAAACTGGCCATCCGCCAGCTCGAAAAACGCGGCCATCGTGTGACGGTCGCCTGCAATGGCCTGCAGGCACTTTCGGCTTTGGAAAACGGGAGCTTCGACCTGGTTCTGATGGACGTTCAGATTCCCGTGATGGACGGTCTTGAAGCGACCACGCGGCTTCGCGAAAGAGAGAAGGCATCTGGCGTACACCAGGCAGTGGTTGCTATGACCGCGCTCGTAATGAAAGGCGATCGTGAGCGCTGCACCTGGCCCGCAAGGTTACTGGCCATAGAGTTCACCGAGTCAGTGAGATCTTTTCAAGTTCCGGCCACGCCAACTCGGCATTAGCGTACGGGAAGTGACCGACTGGACGAGGCGCGAACCCCGAACATCGATCTCGGTTGTCGATTCCGGTGCTGGCATCCGGAAAGAAGATGCGCACCGTCTCTTTGAACCTTTTTTCAGCACCAAGTCAACGAAAGGGACGGGCATGGGCCTTTGGATTAGCAAAGGGATCGCCCAGAAGTACGATGGGCGTATTTCCTACAGAAGTTATCGTCATGCCAACGGATGTATAACATGCTTTCGCGTCCTTTTGCCGGTGCCAGCGCGAAGTCATTGCACCTTTCGATGCCGGTGCCAGCGATCAGAGCCACGCAGATTGGAAGCGGAATCGCGAAAGCGTTGCACGCGAGCCGGCCCGCACTTGACTTCACGCCGCACCCTGCCAGATCTCAAGTTCCTCAACACTACTTCAGAATCGATTGGATATCTGCGGCGACTGCGTCGTGAACATACATCACACTCGTTGGTGTGCTCACCGTTTGCGGGCTTCTCTGTCCCGCCGCGTGAATAAGCAGGACTGGCCTTGGTTCCCATCGACCGCCGTGTGAAATCCGTTCGTCTTCTGCGCTCCATCCCGGCAAGGGGCGCCACATCTCCGTGCGCCAGGAGTGGTCCCCTTGCACAATCAGTGTTGTTTGTGCCCAGCGGGGCTGCGCCTGAAGAGCATCAAGCATTTGTCCCAGCAGTCGGTCTGAGAGATCGAGCGAGTCAAGATACGATCCGCCCACCGCAAATGTAGCCTTTCGCCGGTCCCATACTGCGGGATGGTGAGGCACCGGAAGATGCAAATAGAGAATGTCTGCGTGGCTGTCGGCCACAGTCTCCAGCGCGTGCTGCGAAAGGTCTTTTACGGCGTCTTCGTGGCCCTCAGCGTTCCAGGCCGCCATATCCGCCCACCCCCGGCTGGGCGCGAAGGTCTTCTCGGCCAGGATGCGCAACGGAAACCAGACATTCGCGGCATAACTCGCGCTGGTCGATGTGGGTCCCCGGTCCTGGGCATCCTCGTTTGCCCAATAGCAATCCGTAGCGATCTCCACGAAGATCGAACAGTAGGCCACATACCATCCCACAATCGAGGTGGTCAGACCACTACGCTTTGCCATGGCAAACAGACTCGCATCGCGATCGAAGGGCTCCCACTCAGAACGGTCGTCGATCTGCACAAGATAGCGATTCTGTGGCGTGTACTCAACATCTGTAACCGTGCGGCCGAGTTGCAGGCTCGGCACGACCCTGGTCGTCCGATCAGCAATGGGCGTCATGTCCGTGTACAACGTGCTCTCTTTGCGGAGCCGGTCAAAGTTGGGCATCTGGACGCTCGAGTCGCGGTCCTCGAACACCGGCTCATATGCGAGTTCATCGAAGATTATCCACACCAGGCGCGGCTTTTCAGCGGGCGCAGGCGGAATCTCATGGCTGAAACTCTGCGGTCCTGGGCGCCACTGGGCGGCGCGCGCCAGTTGAAACGACATCACCAGTGCAAAGACGGCAAATCCGGCAAGCAGGGAACTGCCAGCGGTGCTGAGTTGAGAGGCGAGCTTTGGATGCTTCAGGATGAGAAAGATCAGCACACCGGTCCACGCCAGCCCCGCGGCAAGCACAGCGAGCCGGGGCACATTGAAAGGAATGACATCAAGGTTACGTTCGAACAGCAGGGGCGGCAACAGCGCCATCAGGGCCCAGCGGATTCGATCCCATCCCGGCAGGCGGTGGAGCAGTGCCATCAAGACCAAAAATCCTGTGGCTACGATCGCCATATCGGTCAGATGCGCAAGCGCAATCCGGGTGAGCGGCACGGGCGAACGCATCCGCGCATCCCCGGCGCCCGAAGTCAGGTCAATGTAGTTCGGCAGCAGCAAAATGGCCGCGAATGCCCACGCCTGGGCGGCCCGCTTCACCATATTCGATAGGTTCTCAAAGGCAAGTCAGACCCCGGCCCGGATTCGTTGAAGATAACGGATATTCGGCTCCCTCCAGCGATTCACCCAACGGTTGAATCTCCTTCGCGGCCGGCATCCCCCTCCGTAGGAGCCGTGTTTTCCGTGGTACGGCGATGAAAAAGAGAAGACACCTTCCGGCGAAGCACCCAACCTGCTGCAACAAGCGCGGATCCCGCCGCCTGAATTGCCAGCAATCCGGTGCCAGGGTCAGTGTAGGCAAAAGCTTGCCGCTGAAATACCAGCAACACTCCCGTAAGCATCATAAGTAGGGAGATGAAATGTACGAGTTTTCCCATTTAAACGGCGCTTGCCTCCAGCAGGGGAATAGGGTCCCGGCGGCAAGGGGTGCAGGAACCCATCAGTATAGATGTAGGGACGCGAAAACGCGTTCCGGGATTACACTAACGCGGTGAGCGACGAATGAAAGAAAAAAGGCGGCTTACGGTACACAGAGCGATAATTAATTCGTCCTATATAAAGTGCCCGGTTGGGTGCTTGCCGTGCAACTCGGGAGAGATGTGCACTCAAGACCCCGCCGGGCGGCACGTGCTTGCCGGCTTGCCGAGAACCCTGCACGACAACTTGCTATTGAGGGACTGCGGTTCTGAATCCAACATCCAGGGAACGCCATGGGTTTGACGACGGTTCCAGCTCCGCTCAATATCTCGCGGCGCAGGTTTGCGGCTCATCTGAGCTTGCTGCGCCTCGACCACTCTGTCAAACAGATCTTCGTTATTCCCGGAATCGTCATCGCCGCGAGCCTTACCGCAACCACTGCCAACTTCGGGTTGTTCTGGCGAATCGCAATCGGAATGACGGCCATCGTTGCCGTAGCCAGCAGCAACTACGTGCTCAATGAAATTCTCGACGCCCCGTTCGATCGCCAGCACCCCACAAAATGCGTCCGTCCAGCGGCCTTGGGAACGGTCAGCATCCCACTCGCCTACCTGCAGTGGTTGGTTTGCGCTTTCGGCGGATTCGCATTGGCCCGCTCGATTTCAACTGAGCTGTTCCTATGCGTCTTGAGCTTATGGATCATGGGCTGCCTTTACAACATTCCGCCCATTCGCATGAAAGACGTTCCCTACCTCGATGTCCTTTCCGAGTCCATCAACAATCCCATTCGCCTCTGCGTAGGCTGGTATATTGTCACGTCGACTGTCATTCCACCCGTATCTTTACTGGTTGGCTACTGGATGCTTGGCGCCTATTTCATGGCTCTCAAACGCTTCAGTGAATATCGACAGATCGGGTGCGAACCCGCCATGCTTTACCGGCGCTCCTTCGAGTTTTACACTGAAGAAACGCTGCTTACCTCCGTCATTTTTTACGCTGCCACGGCCATGCTTTTCTTTGGAGCATTCGTCATGCGCTATCGCATGGAGATGGTTCTGGCATTTCCAATCATCGCTCTGCTCATGGCCGTTTACTTCGACCTCGCTTTCGCTGCTGACAGTCCTGTGCAGAATCCCGAAAAGCTATACCGGGAGCCAAGAGTCATGATCCTGCTGGCTGTTTGCGGAGTCGTTCTGGTCGTCACCTCCTTTGTAAATCTGCCCTGGCTTGCCCGGGTCTTTCCGAAATCGCCCGTACATGAACGGAGCGAACTCCGGCATTCAGGCCCACTTCCGATGAATTCGCCGCTCAAGGAGATTCAATGAGCGCAGCCTCGGGCGCGCGAACGCCTTGGGTTCGCCTGGCATTGCTCTCCGTTGCAGCCATCGCAATTCACGGCTATCACCTCGGAGTTGAAGACGGTGAGATCTTCATTCCCGCCGCTCGCAAGCTCCTCCATCCGCAGCTTTACCCATTCGCCACCGAGTTCTTCCAGTCGCATGAGCATCTGTCGCTCTTCAGCCCGATCCTTGCTGGCACTGCCCGATTCCTGCACCTCTCCATGGACTGGACAGTTTTTCTCTGGTATCTCGTAAGTCTCTATACCCTGCTCACCGCATGTTGGATGTTGGCGTCAGTCTGCTTCGTCTCGCAGCGAGCGCGCTGGTGCTCCATGCTGGTGTTGACGGCGGTATTGACCATGCCCGCAACCAACACGGGCCTGCTCCTCATCGACCCGTATCTCACGCCTCGCTCTTTCTCAACGCCGCTAACCTTGATTGCGCTGGTCTGCTTCCTTCGCCGCCAATACGTGCTTGCAGCATTGACAACTGCTTTTACAGCAACCATCCATCCCCAGATGGCCGCATACCTTGTCTTTCTCGCGGCAACAATGCTCGTGATCGAAAAGTGCAAGCCCGCCCAGCGCGAGCGCGTCCCCGTATTGGCGGGAATGACAGGCATTCTCCCCGCCAGTTTTCACTTCGGCCCCGCAGAAGATCCCTACCGCGAAGCGCTCTATGCCCGGGACTTTTATTTCCTTTCCAACTGGACCTGGTATCACTGGCTCGGCATGTTGGCCCCGCTTGCGATCCTGGCTTGGTTTTGGAAGGGAAAGATTCGCGCTACAACGCCCGAGTTTAAGCGCCTCAGCTTTGCACTCATTCCCTTTGGCCTGCTCTCGATTCTTGTTGCCGCACTCTTTTCGAGTTCCCACTCCATGGATATGTTCGCCCGCCTGCAGCCGCTGCGCTGCTTCCACCTGATCACCTTCGTCTTCATGCTGCTTCTGGGCGGAGTTCTCGGTGAATACGCCGCTCGCAATCGTTCGTGGGCCTTGGCTGCGATCTTTCTTCCGCTGGCGATTTTTATGGGATACGTTGCACGGGAGACTTACCCCGCTAGCGCGGTCATCGACTGGCCCGGCCTGAAGTCCAGTTCCAATCCCTGGGTCAACACGATGCTGTGGGTGCGCAAAAATACGCCTGAGGATGCTGTCTTTGCCGTCGACTCGCATTACTTCCTCGCAGATGGCATCGACGCGCACGGCTTTCGCGCCCTCAGCGAACGTGCCGCATTAGCCGACTACTACAAGGATGGCGGGGTGGTGTCGATTTTTCCGCAACTCGCACCCGAGTGGAAGCAGATGAGCAGCGCCACAGACGGCTTGAATCGATTCAGCAAAGAGGATTTTACTCGCCTCGCCAGGCAGTATCCAGTCACGTGGGCTGTCATTCACGGCCCCGCTCCTGACGGAATGAATTGCCCGTACGACCGGCTGGGCTATGCCGTCTGCCGCATCGCGGGCGATTCCGTCCAGCCGCAAGCGTTCACATCCCGAAGAGGGCAGTAAGCCGGGTTCCCATCGCCGCCAACAGCAAGCGGTAGCGCACAACCCTCACATCTTCCCAAGTTGCTGTTTCAAGCGATCGGGAGATAGATGGCAGTAGTTCGGTGAAAATTGTTCGCGCGGCGCCGCTTCACCACTTTCGGTAAAGGCAAGATACGGCTCTTTGTCGGTGTTCCAATTGGACCAGTGCGGAAGACTTCCGCCATTTGGATCCCCGGTCTTGGCGAAGTTGGTCCAGTAGGTTTCCACGATGGAGCCGAGTTGATGGTCCGTCGCGCTGAACGGCAGCCAGCTAAAGGTGTGTGCCTGGAATGTGCCGAAGACGTAAGGCAGCTCCAGCGCATGAAAAGAGCCAAGCTCCGCCTCGCCGGGGCCCGGTACGGTGCGCTCAAAGCGATAGACATAAGCGTGCTGGCCTGCTGCTGTAACCATCGCCGCTTCAGCGCCGATCGGACATCCCAGAACGATGTCCCCCGTGGCCTGGTCCACAGCCGGCGCACCATGAATCAGAATTTTCGCCATGTATGAAGCGACTGCCATATCCGTCCAGCCCCCGTACAGCGGGCGCGTTGCATCGGCGAACTGCGAAATCTGGTCGCTCAGCTTCACCTTTGGAGCTGGCTGTCCTGACGCCTTCTGTGCCGCTGCCGCGCCCACGCGGAATGCGCTGAACTCCCGTGCATTCATGCCTACAAGAAGATCGGTCTTCTCGACCGCGCCCGTGGCGAATGTCTTTGCCGGCGATTGCGGCAAGACCCATCCATCGACGATTGACGAGTTCGGGTCATAGCCCTTGAATTGAGCCGCAATCAGCCCGTTTTCAAGCTGTGCAACCTGCGCGGGTGGCAGCTTTCTCAGTATCTCGATCTGCGGTCCGCTCGCGACGCCTGCGGCCTTCCCCACGGCTGTGCCCAGCGTTTCCATTTTGGCGACGTCCTGCTGACGCTCCAGGCCGAAAGCCGGTCCACTCTCTGCGATCACTCTGCGGAACAGGCCCTTCGCGAGCGGAGAGGCCATCAGCGTGGTCACGTCAATCGACCCCGCAGACTCGCCGAAGACCGTCACGTTTCCCGGATCTCCCCCAAATTGAGCAATGTTCTCCTGTACCCAGCGCAGGGCCGCGATCTGATCGAGAAGCCCGTAATTTCCTGAACTGTGGTGCGGCGATTCCGCGGTCAACTCCGGGTGCGCAAAGAAACCCATCACGCCCAGTCGGTAGTTCAGCGTTACCACGATCACTCCATGCGCCGCCAGCGCGGTTCCGTCGTAGCCTGCTTCTGTTCCGCTACCCGCACGGTTGCTTCCGCCATGCACCCAAACCATCACCGGAAGTCCCTTGGCGCTCGGCCAATTCGCAACCCAAACGTTCAGGAACAAGCAGTCTTCCGACGTGGTAAAAGTCCCTACGTTGTATTGTGCATGGTAGCTGTCGGCGAGCGGCTTGATGAACAACTCAATTCCCGTTGGCACCTGAGAGCATTGATTCCCAGGAATCGTCGCGTCCCGAACGCCTTGCCACGGAGCCGGAGGTTGCGGTTCTCGCCAGCGCAAATTGCCCACCGGAGGCGCGGCAAAGGGAATTCCGAAAAAGACCGCCGTGCGACCGAGCATCGCACCGCGGAGCTGCCCGGTCGAAACATGAGCCTCAGGACCGGCTACCCCCTCACGCGGGTTCCTTTTTTCTGGAGCCGCGAGCAGAAGGACCGAAAACAGCGTCAGGGCACAAAGTGCCGCCGCACGACCGATCGCCGCGTGAGCGCTGGAAAGCCGCGAGCTGCGCATCAGCTTCGGGGTAGGCGTTCGCAGCATCTCGATCCCGGTCATCCGAGCCTCCTGGTCCAGCCGCCATTTTAGAGCCGGGAAGGGCACGCGTTTTGTCATTCTCGTTTTTCGGTTGCTCAGATCAGAAGTCCGCCGGCGACTTCGATGGCCACGCCGCTCACATAACTGGCCTCATCGGAAGCAAGAAATGCGAACACGTTGGCCACCTCTTCCACCGTCCCTGCCCGGCGCAGCGGAACCTTCTCTTTCATCGCCTCGAGCACCTTCTCCGGTATCGTCGATAAAATGGCCGTCTCAATCAATCCAGGACAAACCGCAACCGCACGTATGCCATGGCGTCCCAGTTCCTTGCTCCAGGTTTTCACCATCCCGATCACGCCCGCCTTCGTTGCCGCATAGTTCGTCTGCCCGAAGTTGCCATAGAGGCCCACCACCGACGAAGTCACAAGAATGCATCCCGACTTCTGCGCGATCATCACCTTCGCCGCAGCCTGTCCGCACAAAAACACTCCGGTTAGATTGACGCCGATGACACGATCCCACTGCTCATCCGTCATGGAAGGGAACTGACAGTCCTGAATGATGCCCGCATTGGCGACCAGGCAATCGACGCGCCCCCACGCCGCTACAACGGCTGCAATCATCGATTCGACTTCGGCCCGCCGCCTCACGTCCACTCTGAAAAACTCGACCTCCCGCCCAAGTTCTCGCAGCTCCGCCGCGGTCTCTCGCAAACCCGTTTCATCAATGTCGCAGAGAGCGACCTTTGCACCCTCGCTTGTCATCTTGATCGCGATTGCTTTGCCGATACCCGCTGCCGCGCCGGTCACCACGCAGACCTTCTCTTTCAGCCTCATCGCTGTTCATCCTCACCATCTGAACTGTACCTTTCCACGCTGCATTCGGAAAACCTCTCCATTCGGCAATGATCTTTAATCAGCCGCAGCGGAAGGCTCGCTTCAGTCTGTGGATTTCCTATGTCCGCGCAGCAATCTACAGGCCATGTGGTCCACTTGAATGCCGGCCGGGAAGATGCGCTGCAGAAGTGCAAATCTCCGGTCACTACCTGTCGTCCGCCATCTCCGCAAACTGCGCAGCCATTGACAGGCAGGTATGATGTTAATTGCTGTGTGGACCGTAATCGTACCGACATTGAATGCTGAAGAGGACTGGCCGGCGTTTTCCAGAGCGCTGCTCGCTTGTGCCCCTCCCGATCAGGTACTCATCGTAGATTCAAGTTCGACCGACCGCACCGTTCAGCTTGCCCGCCAGGCCGGATTCCGCGTCCATTCAATTGCGCGCGCGGAGTTTAATCATGGGGGAACACGCCAACTCGGCGCTGACCTTCTCCCGAACTCAGACTTGCTGGTATATCTCACTCAGGATGCTTTGCTGGACGGCCCCGACGCGCTTCGAACCCTGCTTCGCGCCTTCGAAGATCCCTCTGTTGCTGCGGCTTTTGGCCGGCAACTCCCGCGTTCCGGCGCCAGCGCTTTGGAATCGCATCCACGGATCTTCAACTACCCGTCTGTTTCCAGCCTCCGATCACACCAAAGCATTCCCGAACTCGGCTTCAAAACGATTTTCATCTCCAATTCTTTTTCGGCCTATCGGCGTTCCGCGCTTATCGAGGTCGGAGGCTTCCCTACGGACGTTATCTTCGGGGAAGACACCGTTACGGCAGCGCGTCTGATTCTTTGCGGCTACAAAATTGCCTACGTGGCCGAGGCCAGTGTTTTCCATTCACATTCGTATACGGCTCGCGACCAGTTCAAGCGCTTCTTTGACGTGGGAGTCCTTCACCGCCGTGAATCGTGGTTGTTAGAAACCTTTGGCAAAACGGGAGGTGAGGGTAAACGCTATCTTCTCTCTGAAGTCAGCCACATGCGAGAACACGATCCATTCCGTATGCCGCTCTCGCTTCTGCTCACCATTGCAAAATTCGCAGGTTACAAGCTTGGGCTTCATGAACACCTTCTGCCGAATGCGATTCGGAAGCGTGTCTCCATGCATCACAGATTCTGGGGCTCCCCCTATGCTCAGCACGCACACAAGCGGTCCAACGGCAAATCCCGTAGAACGAACTTCAACAAATAAACTGGGCTCTCTTCCCTCAGAACATACGAAACAAACTCCCGGCAAAAAATATCCCCATTGATCCGCTCTTTCAGGAGGGCCGGCAACAGGAAGCCAAATTCACGGCACGCCAGGGAAAGGAACGGCTCTGAAAAGCCAGGAAGTAATGAAGTTAGCCATTGGAAAAGTTAAACCTTGAATCTTAACCTGTTTAGTATCATGGCCTTTATATTCTTATATGGCGGAGAGGGAGGGATTCGAACCCCCGGTACCCTTGCGAGTACGTCTGATTTCGAGTCAGGTGCATTCAACCGGGCTCTGCCACCTCTCCGCTTTGTTTTCAATTACTTACGGGCTGCTTGTTGATCCTCGAAAGTGCTGGTGCCGGTTCTGGTACCGGTAGCAATTTCACGAGCCTGTCCACAGCCAACGCGGTGTGCGACGGTGCAAGGTGGGTGTATCTCAAGACCATCTGTGCTGTGCGATGTCCCAAGGGTACCCCACGGTGCGTAAATCGACACCGGCCTTAACCAGTCTAATGGTGAATGGATGGCGGTTGCAATGCCACGTACCCTTTGGCACTTTTACCTGGCAGCCTGCTTCCGTCTTGCCCACCTGGCCTTAACTGCCGCTGCTATCCGGGCGCGTCGGCCAGGGCTGTTGGACACAAGTTCGCTTTAACGGGGACCACAATGGGATACATCGAGCGACTCAGTGACCAATGTGGAGAGCAGCCGTAATTCGGTGGTGAGTTCTTGTCCTAAGGTTTTCGTCGTGTGGTCACTCTTGCCCTCTGCCGCAAGATAAGCGAGATTCACAAGTCCTTGCAAAGGATTGTTGATCTGGTGCGCAAGTCTGTTCGCCATGGCTGCCGCAGCAGCAGCCTTCGTTTGCTGCAACAGCGCCCGCTGTTGTCGCTGATGCCGAACAGCCATGGCGGCAAAGTCTGCCAATACTCGCATCATCTGGCCATCATCCTTGTCGAATGCTGCGGTACGGCCATGAGCCATGATGAAGATGGTTCCGCGCGTGTCCTCCACTTGCCACGGAAGAAGGATGCCATCGGTCACGAGTGGGGCATTAATCCCCATGATGTCGAAGAAACGCTGCCTGACTCGAAACAGTTGTGGCTTGCCGCGCTCCAGACAGATGCCGCAGGCGCTGGGATAGCGTGGAAGCACCGCGTTCATGAACCCGTTGTATTCACCGGCAGTCGCAACCCAGTGGTAGTAGTTCCCATCACTCTTCTCTTCGGTTTCGAGACTGATGCCCGCGCTGTCGGCACCACACAGGTCCACTGCGGCATTGACCAACTCTTGCAGGATCGTAACGGGATTCTGAACGAATGATTGGGTGAGTCGACGGAGCCCCTCCATCTGCACTGTCACGTCACGCGTATGTAGTCTCCGCATCGCGAACTCGGAGTGAGTGTCAAGGTCAAGCACCTCAAGCCCGGTATCCTCTGATGTGCTTGCCGCGTCAGCAGACCTGCTCCCCAGGCTAGACATAGCACCGTGAAGCCGGCTCGCGACCAAGTCAATCGGGAAGCCTGTTTCTTCGGCAATCTCAGCGAGGGTCTTGTGATCGAAGAACGCCATGTCCAGCATTTTTCGATCCGCGTCGGGCAGCAGCAAGACGAGTGCATGTGGCTTCTGCATTAACAGGCTGACTTCTGTGTGACAGATAGGATCGAAGGGGTGGCTACGGGAAGGCTGCTTGCTGGATTCGCTTGATTCGTCTCGCCGTAAAAGGTCGATTGCGAGGTTCCTTGATAAGATCGCAAGCCTTCCATCGAGGCTTCCTGATGCAGGATCAAACTTCTGCGGTGCCA
>Ga0187851_10003315_pt1 | contig 13582 bp, 14 predicted proteins | sample June2016WEW_6_10_FD_132997 | JGI IMG/M metagenome (GOLD analysis project Ga0187851, IMG submission 132997) | Peatland microbial communities from SPRUCE experiment site at the Marcell Experimental Forest, Minnesota, USA - June2016WEW_6_10 | ecosystem: Environmental > Terrestrial > Soil >...
GGCCTCGGTGGTCCAGCACCAGCCGGACCGCCCGGTCACGAACGTCCTGGGGATACCTGCTTGTCCTTGCCATCGCTCCATCCTCTCAAGGAATGGAGCCTCCAGGATTCCCGGGGCGGTTCACCGCCCGCCTCCTCGGGCTGCCCCTGCTGGACCACATCATCCTCACGGCGCGGTCGCACTTCTCCTTCCGCGAGGTCGAGGCCTGGGAGACGGAGGGGGCCACCGCGGCGGCCTGAGCCGTCGCGCGCCGGGGCCGGGTCACCGGCCGTCGGGGGACGCGTTGCGCACCACTGATCGGGTCGCTCGCCCGGCTATGCTGCGCGCCATGAGCCTGGACCCTCGGGACCTCCGCGTCGGCGCCGCTTACGAGAGCTCGCGGGCGGACGCCCGCTCCGACGCCATCGGGCTGCGGCGCCGCCGGCGCGTCGATCTGGGTGACCTCATGAGCGTCGTGTTCGAGAGCCGGGAGACGCTCGCCGCGGCCGCGGAGGAGGCGCTCCGGTCGGAGAGGATCGATGACCCCGAGAAGGTGGCCGAGGAGGCCGGCCGCTTCGGGCTGCTGCTTCCCCCCGCGGGCGGGCTCGTCGCGACCCTCTTCCTGGAGGTCTCCGACGCCGCCGAGCTGGCCTCCGTGCTGACCGAGTTGGAGGGCGTCGCCGAGAGCGTCCAGCTGGAGATCGACGGCAGCCACGCCCCGGCCACGGTGTTCCCCTTCAGCCCAGCCGCAGGGGGTGCCCCGCCCGTCGCCTACCTCCGCTTCGAGCTGACCGCCAGCCAGCGCGAGGCCTGGATCGAGGGCGCTCGGGTGCTTCTCCGGGTTGCCCATCCGGGTTACTCGGCGAGCACCGAGCTGAGCGACGAGCAGCGCGCCGCCATCGCCTCCGACCTGCTCCCCGCCGCGGCGGGCGAGCGCGCGTGACGTCGCCGTCCCGGCACCGGCCGTCGCCGGCTCTCGCCGGCGGGGACGTGCCGCGGTGGTGGCGCTTCCCCATCCTCCTGGTGGCAACCGGGCTCGCCGTGATCCTGGTGGCCGGCTGCGCCAGCTCCGGGCCACCGCCCCCCTGGCGCTCCGGCCATCTCGACCCGGGCAGCCTCAGCCTCCTCGACTCCGCGCAGGCCGGGAGCTGCGCTTCCAAGGCGCCCGCTCCCGACCAGGCACCCGCGGCGATCAAGATGAACTCCACGGGCCAGGAGTACGTGCAGGCAGGATCGCTCCCCGCCCAGGCCCAGCCCGCCAGCGCGCTGGAGATCGACCACACCGGCAATTGGTCCTTCTGGGACGATTACGATGGCAACCTGACCATGACCACCCCCCAGGCCGACTACCTCTACAAGCCGGCGAGCTGCTGACCTCACCCGCCGCTGGACGGGGTGTTGCGCCCGTCCCTTGCCACAATCGGCGGATGGCGATTCCTGAAATCCTCCCCTTCACCGCGCTGGTGGGCCAGGAGCCGATGAAGACGGCGCTCGTCCTCAACGCCGTCAACCCGGCGATCGGTGGCGTGCTGATCCGGGGCGAGCGCGGCACCGCCAAGTCCACGGCCGTGCGCGCCCTCGCGGGGCTGCTCCCGGAGATCGAGGTGGTCGAGGGCTGCCGCTTCTCCTGCAGCCCGGGGAGTGGAGACCTCCTCTGCGACGAGTGCCGCGCCCGCCAGCTGGCTGGGGAGCACCTCCTCCGGGTCAGTCGCCCGATGCGGGTGGTCGAGCTCCCCATCAACGCGTCCGAGGACCGGGTCGTGGGCACTCTGGACATCGAGCGCGCCATCAAGGAGGGCGAGCGGAGCTTCGAGCCAGGGGTCCTCGGAGACGCCAACCGCAACATCCTCTACGTCGACGAGGTCAACCTCCTCGACGATCACCTGGTGGACGTTCTCCTCGATGCGGCCGCGATGGGCGTCAACATCGTCGAGCGCGAGGGCATGTCGGTGGTCCATCCGTCTCGATTCATCCTGGTCGGGACCATGAATCCCGAGGAGGGAGAGCTCCGCCCGCAGCTCCTCGATCGCTTCGGCCTCTGCGTCGATGTCGTCGGGCTCCGCACCGTCGCCGACCGGGTCGCCGTGATGGAACGGGACATCGCCCAGCAGGCGGACCCAGTTACCCAGCGAGGATCGAGCCAGGAGGACGAGGCGCGGCTGCGCGCGATCATCGTCAAGGCCCAGGAGCTGCTGCCGCTCGTCGAGGTGCCCACCGAGATGCGCTGGCTCATCGCCCTCGCCTGCATCGATGCCGGGGCGATGGGACACCGCGCCGACATCGTGGTCAACCGCACCGCCCAGACGCTCTGCGCCCTCCGTGAGGCCGAGGCGGTGGTCGAGCACGGGACGAGCGCGGAGCCGGGGGTGCCGTCCACCAAGTCCCTCTCCGTGACCGTCGAGGACATCACGGTCGCGGCCGATCTCGCTCTGCGGCACCGACGCCGCGACCGCCCGGGCCAGGCGAGCGGCAGCTCCTCCAAGGTCGCCGAGCAGCAGCGTGAGCGGATGCAGGAGCTGGCCGAGCAGGCCAGGGAGGAGACCGCGACGGAGGACGGCGAGCCCCAGAGCTCCGAGGAGTCGGCGTCGGACGCGGAGCAGGAGACCGGGAACAGGTCGGCGGGCCAGCGCGGCGCCGAGACGGCCGGTGAGGACACCACCCGTCTCGGTGTCGACCAGCTCTACGAGGGGGAGCTCTTCCCGGTACGGTCGATCAAGCTGCCTCGAGACCGCAAGTCACGCGTCGCCACCGGCAAGCGGTCCAGCTCCGAGTCGCGGGACAAGCGCGGCCGCTACGTGCGGGCGGTGCAGACTGAGCGCACCACCGACGTCGCCTTCGACGCGACCCTGCGCGCCGCCGCACCCCACCAGAGCAGGCGACGCGCCGAGGCACCGGCGGGCGGAGGACCGGCACTGCGTCTCGAGCGCCAGGACCTCCGCCAGAAGGTCCGGCGGCGCCGGACCGGGACGCTCATCGTCTTCGTGGTGGACGCCAGCGCCTCCATGGACGCCGAGCAGCGGATGCAGGCCACCAAGGGCGCGGTGCTCTCGCTGCTGCGCGATGCCTACGTTCGCCGTGACAAGGTGGCCCTGGTCGTGTTCTCCGGCCGCACGGCGCGGGTCGCGCTCTCCCCGACCAACAGCGTCGACCTCGCCGAGACGCGGCTGCAGCGGCTCACGGTTGGCGGCACCACCCCGCTGACCCACGGGCTGGTGGCCGGTCTCAAGCTGGTGCGGACCGAGCGACTGCGCGACTCCAACGTCTACCCGCTCATCGTGCTCATCTCCGACGGTCGGGGAAACATCTCGCTCTTCGGCGAGGAGCCGCTGGTCGAGGCACAGCGCATCGCCGAGCAGATCGGCCACGAGCACATCCGAACCCTCATCATCGACTCGGCGAGGGACACCACCGGGCCCCAGCTCCCCGGCGCGGGCATCCTCAGCGGGCGCGCCCTCCTCGGCGGCTTTGGCTTCAACGCCTGTCTGGACCTCGCCGAGCGCAGTGGCGGCGAGTACCTCGGTCTCTACGACCTCTCCCAGGGCGCGATCGTCGCCGGCGTGGAGAGGAGCCTGCGCAGCCGGTGACGAGGCGCCGCTCCTCCCCCGCCCCTCAGTCGCGGTGGAAGGTGCGGCCCGCCCAGGCGACCGCGCCCACCAGGCCGGCGTCGCTTCCCAACTCGGCCTGACCGAGGCGGCAGCGGCGGAGCGGGGCGTCGAAGGCGATCTCGCCCATGGCGGCGCGAATCGGTGCTTCGAGAAGGTCGACCTGGCTGCCAACCCCGCCGCCCACAGCGATGGCGTCGGGGCCGAAGATGTTGACCAGGGCCCCGAAGGAACGTCCCAGGGCGCGGGCCGCGTCGGCGAAGACGCGGTGGGCCAGCGGGTCGCCGGCCCTGGCCGCGGCGGCGACGGCGGAGGCGTCGAGGGGGGTGATGCCCTGCAACTGCGACTCCTCGCCGGCGGCGAGGGCCGCGGCGGCGCAGCGTGCGATCCCCGTTCCCGAGGCGATCCCCTCCAAGCACCCCGGGTGGCCCTGGCCGCAGAGCGGTCCCTCCGTGTTGCAGGGCACGTGCCCGACCTCGGCCGCGGTGCTGGCGGTGCCGACCAGGAGAGTGCCGTCGATAATCACGGCGCCACCGATGCCCGTGCCGATGATCACGAAGACGAAGGTCCGGGCCCCGCGGCCCATCCCGGCCGCCCATTCGGCGTAGCCGGCGAGATTCGAGTCGTTGTGGATGGCCACCGGGCAGCCGGCGGCCGCGGAGAGCATCTCCCGAGCGGGGAGCTTCTCGAAGCCGGGGAGATGGGGGGCGGCGAAGACCACCCCGCTCTCGGGGTCGAGGGGACCGGGGATGCCGATGGCGATGCCGTCCGGGGTGCCCCCGGCAGCATCCCGGGCCGCCGCTGCGCACGCTGCGATCACCGCCTCGGGGCCGGCCGAGGCCGGCGTCCGGCGGCGCACCACGCGCTCGGCGTAGGTGGTGGGCCCGGTGGCGAGGGCCGCCCGGATGCTGGTACCGCCAAGGTCGATCCCGACAAGTCGGGGCATCACGCGTCTCCTGAGGTTGTCATGACCGCCGCCGGAAAGCGGTGCGAGGCTCCCCGGAGGAGCCGTCGTGCCAATGCCCGGGGCGGGCGATCCGGTCGGCCGCCGCCGGGCCCCAACTCCCGGCGGGGTACATCTTGACGGGCGACGGCCGGTCGAGGACGGGCTGGACCACCTGCCATCCCCGTTCCACCTCGTCCTCGCGGATGAAGAGGGTGTGGTCGCCGCTCAGCGCATCGTGGAGAAGGCGCTCGTAGGCCTCGGGCGTGCTCGCCTTGAACGAGCCCTCGTAGCTGAAGTCCATCTCCACCGGCTGGGTGGTCACCTCGGGCCCGGGCCGCTTGGCGATGAAGGTGATCGAGATCCCCTCATCGGGCTGGACGCGGATCACCAGCCGGTTGCTGTCCAGGGCGTGGAGCCCGATCGCCCGGAAGAGGTGGAGCGGGGCCTCCCGGAAGCTGAGGACGACGCGGGTGTCCCGGACCGCAAGGCGCTTGCCGGTGCGGAGCAGGAAGGGCACGCCGGCCCAGCGCCAGGAGTCGATGTGGAGGCGCAGCGCGGCGAAGGTCTCGACCTCGGAACCGGGAGCCACCCCCTCCTCGTCGCGATACCCGGGAACCGCCACGCCGTCGACGGTGCCCGCGGCGTACTGGCCGCGGACGACGGCACCGGGATCCACGGGATGGAGGGCGTCCAGGACCTTGACCTTCTCGTTGCGGATGGCCTCGGCAGCGAAGGAGTTGGGCGGCTCCATGGCGGTCACCGCGAGCAGCTGGAACATGTGGTTCTGAACGATGTCCCGGATCGCGCCCGTCTCCTCGTAGAAGGCGCCACGACGCTCGACACCCAGGGACTCGGCGACCGTGATCTCGACCCGGGCGATCGCGTCGCGGTTCCATACCCTCTCGAAAACGGAGTTGCCAAAGCGGAAAACGAGGAGGTTCTGGACCGTCTCCTTGCCGAGGTAGTGGTCGATCCGGTAGATCCGATCCTCGGGGAGCACCTCGTGAAGGACGGCGTTGAGCTGAGTCGCCGAGGCGACGTCGTGACCGAAGGGCTTCTCGATGACGAGCTTGGTCCCGGGCGCCAGCCCGGCGGCGCCGAGGCTCTGAGCCAGGGTGGCGAAAGCGGAGGAGGGCACGGCGAGGTAGAGGAGCCGCTCGGGCCGTCCGGCGGCGGTCCGGAGGGCGCTGAGGTCGCCGTCAGGCCCGACCGGGACGAAGTGGAGGCGAGCTGCGAAGGCCGCGAAACGGCGGGCTTCGAAACGGGTCCGGGAGAAGCTCCTGATCGCCTCCTCGGCGTGGCTCCGGAATCGCTCGTCGCTCCAGTCCATCGGGGCCACCCCGATGATGTCGCCGTGCTCGGGGAGCAGCCCCTCGACCTCGAGGTTGTAGAGGGCGGGCAGCAGCTTCCGGGCCGCGAGGTCGCCGGTCGCCCCGACCACCACGATGTCCTGGTCAGAGGGACGTTGGAGCGTCAAGGGCGGCTCGCGTCCGTGAGTGCCGGCGCCCTCCCATCAGGTCGGCCCCGGGCGGCACGAAGAATGCCGGGTCGGCTGGGGGGAGCGGTGTGAGCCGCAGGCACGAGGTCGGATTGTAGTGGAGGCATGGCGCGGCCCAGAGGAGAATGCCCCTCGGGAGGCGGGACACGCGCCCCGGCCACCTCGGCGCACACTGTGCCGGCCCGCCGCTCCACCTGTGAAAAGGCGGCACCACCCGTCGCCCGGAGTCACAAGAGGAGTTGCCGCCGTGGATCACGACCAGACCGAATCGGAGCTGACGGTCGCGCGCCGCCGCAGGGCAGCCTGGGACATCCAGGAGCTGCTGGGGATCGGCCTCATCGTGGCGATCGCCCTCCTCGCCACGGCGTATGTCGCCGCCGGGATCATGGAGGCGGGCGCCTCGCCAGGGCCAAACCAGATTGAGGCGACCCTGCTGTACGCGACCGAGTGGGTATCCCCCTACCTCGTCCTCTTCCCACTCGCAGCGCTCGCCCTCGCCGCCTGGTCGGTGCATCGGAATTCCTCCCATCCGGGGAGGGCAATCGACGCGGGGAGCGCGACCGACCTCGCCCTGGCTCACCTCGCGCGCGCCCGGGTCCTGATCACGATCACCGGCGTCGCACTCGTCGTGATCGTGGGGGCTGCGATCGGTGCGCTGGTCAGCAGCATCCTGCTGTTCACCCAGGGCGAGCTCGGGGGCAACCCGGTCTGGGCCTCCGAGGCCGAGACTCTCGGAGTGGTGTCCGCCGCCCTGCTGCTCGCCGTGATCGGGCTGGTCTGGACGTTTCGCCTCTGGGGGCGGGCGTCAGAGCTGCCGGCCGGCGACGAGGAGGAGGAGTGGGAGTCGGAGCCCGCTCTCGAGGCAGCGGCGACGACCGTCACCGAGTAGGCAGCTCTCGGCGGCTGACCCGCTGGCGCTCGCCCGGCCCTCTGCCTGGTCTCCGCCGCCTCACCGCTCAGGCGGCGACGGTCCGGCACGCACGGGCGGTGAACCCCAGGTCCCGGGCGCGGGCGGCGACCGCCTCGGCCTCGCCGCGCCCGGCGGCAAGGGCGAAGACGGCGCCTCCGCTACCGGTGAGGTACCAGGCGGTCGCCGGCAGGGCATCCCGCAGCCGGTGGAGCCCGGCGGCAAGCTCCGGATGAGCCCGGCAGGCGGCCGCTTCCAGGTCGGAGCCGAGCAGCTCCGGCGCGACCGGCCGCCCTCGGGCCAGCAGGCCCGCCAGCGCTTCGGGTCGCCCGGGGCCGCGCCATTCGTCCGGCGTCAGGGCCGCGAAGGTGGCCGCGGTCCCGCTCCGCCCGGCGACGGCGACCGTCAGGTCGAGAGGCGGGTGGAGGATCGGCTCGAGGCGCTCGCCTGCCCCGCCGACTAGGAGGCTGCCACCGGCCAGGCAGGCCGGCACGTCGCTGCCCAGCGTGTCGGCGAGCCGGAGCATCCCGGGGTCCCAGGCGGATATGCGATCCCCACCAAGCAGCCGGAGCACGGCCGCCGCATCCGCAGAGCCGCCCCCGAGTCCGGCGGCGGCGGGCAGCCGCTTCTCCAGGCAGAGCCGGACGGCACCCGCGGGACGGGCGGAGACGGCGGCGCGGGCGGCGCGGGCGGCCCGGAGCACGAGGTTGTCCTCGACCGGGACCTCGACCGCGGCCGGTCCGGAGACGGTCACCCCAATCTCCGGAGCTTCCTCAGCGACCTCGACCCTCACGACCTCGGCCCCCACGAGATCGTGCCAATCGAGGCGCACGACCACCGAGCGGAGCTCGTGACGGCCATCGGGGAGCCGTCCGACCACGCTCAGGGCAAGGTTGAGCTTGGCGTAGGCGGGTATGAAGATCATCAGAGGAGAGATTCTGGGCGCCGGACCGGGCCGTGCTGGAGGACGATTGCTATACTCCAGGCTCCCGGGCGTTGGTCGGGGGGACGCGCCCAGTTTCCGACAGAAAGTCAACAGGTGTCATCTTGGCCAACTCTCGCTCCGCCCGGAAGCGCATCCGCTCCAGTGAGCGCAAGCGCGTCCGTAACCGCATCGTACGCTCGGCAGTCCGGACCCGGATCGGCAGGGTGCGCCGCTCGCTCGTGAGCGGCCAGATCGCCGGCATCGAGGAAGAGCTCCGCGCGGCCGTCAAAGCGCTGGACAAGGCTGCCGAGAAGGGCATCCTTCACCGCAACAACGCGGCGCGGCGCAAGTCCCGGATCATGGCGATGGCGGCGAAGCTCACCGTCCTGGGCGGAAGCGAGGCGGAGAAGGCGGTCACACGCGCGGCCGCCGCCGGTGGAGCCAAGGGCAGGTCGGGCAAGGCAGTATCGGCCGCGTCCGCCAAGGCCGCCGCTGCAGCCAAGGGCACCGGAGCCAAGAAGGCGTCCGCGACCAAGGCCGCGTCCAGCGCAGTCAAGGCGCCGGCGGCCAAGCCGGGCACAGCGGCCAAGCCAGGTACGGCGGCAAAGCCGGCCGGCGCTGCCAAGCGGGCGGCTTCGACCCGCCGAACCAGCGACCAGTAGCCACGCCCCGGGACGGGTGGTCTCAGCGAACCTGACCTCGCGCCACGGCGCGGGCCGCACCCAGGGCAAAACGTCCCATCGCCTGCCGATCGTCGGTCTCCCCCGACTTGATGGCGGCGTCGATCGCGTGGAGCTGGTGCAGCCAGTCCTCCACGACCGCGGGCGCAACCGCGCGGGCCTGCCGGGCGAGCCGGTCGGCACGCCACTCGGGGATTCGGAGCTCGGTCGCCAGGCGAGCGCCTGACCCGCCGGTTCCGAGCAGGGATTGCGCGCGGCGCAGCTCGGAGAGCTGGCCGGCGAGGGTGGCGATGAGGTGCTGGGTGGAATGGCCCTCCTCCACCAGCTCCGTTGCGGCGGCGGCGCCCCGGCCTGGCTGTGCCCCGAGGAGCCTCTCCAGAACGTTCCAGACCTCGACCGCCTCGGCGCCGCCGACCAGACGTCGCGCCGTCTCCACATCGACGGGCTCGCCGCCGGAGAAGGCACTCAGCTTGTCCAGCTCCGCCGCGATGACGCCCAGGTCCGGGCCGGCCACCCGGAGGAGGTGGTCGAGCGCCCCGGGACGCAGCCGGAGCCCGCGGTCCGCCACGGCCCGCTCCGCCCACTCCCGCACGTCGCGACCGCGCAGCAGCTTGAATGAGCGGACCTCACCGCCGAGCCGTCCCACGGCGACCATCACGGGATGGCTGGCGGGCACCGGTTGGTGGCTCACCAGGCAGACGGAGGTGCTCGGCGCCCGCAGCTCGAGAGCATCGGCCAGAGCTCGCCCCCCCTCGCCGGAACGCCGGCCTCCGGTGAGCTGCGGCGGGTCGCGGAGCAGGAGGTAACGGCGCTCGTCGATCAGGGGGATCTCGGCGAGAGAGGAACGGACCCGTTCGAGCGGGGCCGGCGCCTCGATGACCTCGACGCCCAGCTCGGCGGCGGCGGCGCGCCGGCGCCATTGCCGGACCGCCTCATCGACCCGATGGTGGTCGTCCCCGTGGACGAGCAGCAGGTCGGCAGGAGGGGCGCCCGGCTGCGCGCGGCCGTCGCCGCTCCGTGCGCCGCCGGGGGTCACCGCTCCAGGTCCGGGATCAACCGTTCTAGAGGCGATAACGGCGCTGGCCGTCGTCGCCCCGGAAGGTCTCGGCGCCGGCTCGCTCCGCCAGGAAGCGGACGGCACGGCCGGAAACCTTCACGCCGGCCCTGGTGATCTCGGAGGCGATCTCGGCGGCGGTGCCCTGGCCGAGCTTGGCGATGACGGCCCGCACCACCTCGGTGGTCACCTCAGGCGGCGTCGCCCGCCCCTTGGCCGCGCGACCGTGGGGACGGCGCCGGCGCGCCGGCGCTGCCGGCACCGCCGCGAGGACGGTACCCTCGGCCACCCGCCGCCGCCGCGGCCGCGAGTCGCCGACCGCGGACGAAGCGCGGTCAAACATCGCGACGGCATCGCGGACCTGCTGGCGGAGCTCATCGTTATCGGCGCGCAGGCGGGCGATCTCCTCGACCAACGCCTCGATACGGTGGACCAGTCGCTCCCCGGCGCGGACCACCGGCGACTCGCTCTCGATGTGGGGCGCAGCCCCCCCACGGCGCCCTCTCGGAGCCGGCTGCGGGCGGTCGCCAGCCATCGACTGGCTCTCGTCCTCCTCAGAGGAAATCGCCATTGCACATACCTCATCCCATCTGACGCCCACGACGTTGTCGACTGGTACCACCAGCCGGCGCGGCCGTTGCGCTCGCGTGATCATAGTCGCCCCGTACAGCCCGGTGGGACTGCAATCCCGCCAAACTCGGGACCCCGCGGACCACTGGCGCAGGTCCGGCGCAGAGGCCAAGCGATCGTGAGACCGCGGTACCATGTGGCTCCCCAGGGGACGTAGCTCAGCTGGGAGAGCGCTTGCATGGCATGCAAGAGGTCGGGAGTTCGAGCCTCCCCGTCTCCACCAGGGGTGCCCCGGCGAGCCGGCACCCGCGCGGCCCAGAGGGCCCGCCCTCTCAGGGCGTCGCCGGCATCGGGCCGCCGTCCGGCCGTCCGTACCCCCCGCTCGGAGCGCCACCCCGGGCCAGGCGATCCCCCACCCCTCAGGGCGCCGCCGGGATCAGGCAGCCGTCTGGGTGAAGAGAAGTCCGAAGGTGCAGCTGGTGCCGGCGTCGGCGTAGTGGGTGGCGAAGCCGGCACCCGGAGCCGCGGTCACGGTGAAGGTGTCGGCGGTCGCCCCCGTCCCGGTGCCGGCGGTCCCACCGCCGGTCCAGCTGAGCACAGGCGCGGCGGCGTTGCTGTACAGGCTGGTCGCCGTGAAGGTGCCGGTCAGCGCGGTGGGGGCCCAGACGGTGCCGTTGTCCGGGCTGCCCGTGTTGAGGTCGGTCACGCCCAGGGTCACGTCGGCGCAGAGGCTGCCGCTCGGGGCCTGGAGCACCGTCCCCATGCTGAGGGTGAAGGTGCTCTTCAGGGATCCGGTGTTGGCGATCTTGATGGTGTTGACGGTGCTGGTCCAGTTCGCCGGGTCCACCCCGGCGATGGTGATCGTCGCGGTGCAGAAGCCGGTGCCCGAGGTGGGGACCACCCCCAGGCTCGAAACGCAGGCCAGGCCGTTGGCGTGGGAGAGGGTGCCGGCAGCCGCGCTGTTGCCCGCGTTCTCGGTGTAGGCACTCCACGCCGCCAAGCCGCCCCAGCCGATCACCGCGGTGCTCGCCACCACGGCTCCCATGACCAGGGCGATCCGAAGAGATCGCCGGCGCATTCTGCCAGTGCCCATGACCTGAGTTCCTCCGCCGCCCGGTGGTCTCACCTGCATGTAGTTCAAATGCACTAGACGGCTCCATGAAGGCTAGGGGGAGGAGTGGCACGACGAGGCCGAGCTTCCGGCCACAGGCCCGTAACGGGATTCGTGTGAGACCGTGAATGCGAACGCCGTGTCTGATCTCTTCGGGCCGTTCGCGCGGCGGAGTCACCGGCGGGTCAGAGGGAGCCCGCTGACGCCGGCCGCCGCACACCCCGTCTCCCCGCTGCCATCGGGTAACGTCCGCGGGATGCGACAGCTCTGGGCGCCCTGGCGGATGGATTACGTGACGGGCACCGACCCGGCACCGGAGGGCTGCTTCATCTGCGCCGCCGCCGCATCAGGGGCCGAGGGCGGCCTGGTGGTCGAGAGGGCGGAGCGGACGCTCACCCTGATGAACCGCTTCCCGTACAGCAGCGGGCACGTGATGGTCGCGCCGCGGCGCCATGCCCCGGATCTGCGCGACCTGGCCGCGGAGGAGTGCCTGGCGGTCATGGCGGCGACCCAGCGGGCCCTCGAGGCCCTCTCCCGCGTCATGCAGCCCGGCGGGTTCAATGTCGGATTCAACCTCGGGTCGGCAGCCGGCGCCAGCGTGGACCACCTGCACCTCCACGTGGTGCCCCGCTGGGGAAGCGATACCAACTTCATGCCGGTGCTGGCCGACGTCAAGGTCCTGCCCGAGCACCTGGAGGTCACCGCGGGCCGCCTGCGGGAGGCGCTCGCCAGGAGCGGCGCGGGAGGCCCTCCGGCCTGAGCCGGAGCCGGGGCGAGAGGCCCTGCGTGGAGAGCCGAGAAGCAGGCGATCCCGAGGATCGCGTATAGTCGGCCCCCGCTGACATAGGATCAAGCATTGCCGGATGGGCAGCTGAACAGCCGCCCGCATGGAGAGGCGCTCGTGGGCTCGGTCATCAAGAAACGGCGCAAGGCCATGCGCAAGCACAAGCACAAGAAGATGCTCAAGAAGACCCGCTGGCAACGGCGGGCCACCTAGACGCGGCCGTCGCGTCGATGCAGAGGGCGCCCTCCGGGGCGCCCTCTTCTCGTTAAGGGCACCTCCCCATCAAGCAGGCCGGCTGGGGGCCCCTCGGAGTTCTGACAGGGGCTCGCCGCCCCTTGCCGGTCGGGCCAAGCCCGACTCGGCTCATCCCGCCACGCGGGCGATCCGCCGGGAATCCTCGCCGGGTGGAGCAGATGGGACAGCTCCGCTTCGAGCCTGTTCGTCGGCGGCCCTGAGCTTTCAGAGGTCTGCCCAGTAGTGCGGCGGACCTCCCTCAGGAGGGTTGCGCATGCAGGAGCAGCCGGTAGACGATCAACCACGGAGAACCGACGACCGGGGTGAGCTCGCGAGGAAACCGGCGCAGCGCCTCCGCCGACGGTTGGGGCTCGACGATCCGATCGACGGCGAAGCCGGTGTCGGCGACGGCATCCACCACAGCGGAGAGAGGTCGCCGCCAGAATCGCTGGGTAACTTCGACCTCTCCCTTGCGCCAGGCATCTTCCACCAGCTCGGTATCGAAGTACCCGCCGCGTTGAGAGGGCAGCGGCGGACCGAAGGGATGGTCCAGGGACATCACCACCCAACCACCCGGGCGAAGCGCCCGTGCGAAAGAGGCGAGCGGGACCCGCAACTCCCGGACGTAATGGAGCGTCAGAGATGAGATGACGCCGTCCAGCGATTGGGGCTCAAGGGGGAGCGGCTCAGCCAGGTCCGCGACCAGGAAGCGGCCGCGACCGGCACATCGGTGGCGTGCCTCCTCGACCATGCCGGGGCTGAGGTCGATGCCCATGACGTCGGCGCCTTGGTCGAGCAACCACTTGGCCTGCGCGCCCGCGCCGCAGCCGGCGTCGAGCACCGACAACCCGGAGAGCGGCACCGGGACCAGTCCCCGCAGCGCCGGGCGCTCCAGCAGCCCATTGAAGGGCCCGTCGTCTGTGGCTGACGACCACACCCCGGCGAGGCGGTCGTAGGCGGCTCGAGTGCGCCGGCTGAGCTCGGACTGGTCATGGGGGAGATCCACAGTCATGTCTTCCATGCTGCCATGCCCGGGACACCGAGGTCGCAGTCGCGACCGATCGCTCGCATGGCGAGGTGAGGCGAGCGCGGCTTGGCCGCGCCGCCGAGGGGCGGCGAGCCCCTGTGAGAACTGCGAGGGGCCACCATCAGGCCTGCCTGATGGGGACGTGGACCGGCGGGGACTCGAACCCCGGACCTCTGCCGTGCGAGGGCAGCGCTCTCCCAGCTGAGCTACCGGCCCCAGAGGGACCACAGTCTACCCGGGGACCACGTGCTCCCCGATCAGCACA
>Ga0187851_10003318_pt1 | contig 13572 bp, 14 predicted proteins | sample June2016WEW_6_10_FD_132997 | JGI IMG/M metagenome (GOLD analysis project Ga0187851, IMG submission 132997) | Peatland microbial communities from SPRUCE experiment site at the Marcell Experimental Forest, Minnesota, USA - June2016WEW_6_10 | ecosystem: Environmental > Terrestrial > Soil >...
GCGGATTCTTCCCATTCTGGATCGGATCGGATCGTAGCGCGCCGCGCCCGCCCAATGCGACACCGATGCCGGCCGGGAACGGCGGCTGGAGGACCCGATGACGGGCCTGGGCCAGTGCCGGCGGCCGTCCCCCTCCCGATTCCGGCCAGGGTATAAAGCCGGCGTATTAATATGCGGGCCAGAATCAGAAACAGGCGAGAAATATATCTGTAACACGAGGAGCGTTATGCAAACCCGGTCGCGAGTGCAGGCCTTCCGGGCCTGGGCGAGCAATCGGTGCAGGTAGCACGGGCATCAGCCATAGCGGGTTCCTTGCCTAAGACACTTGAAATGCGGAGCCTGAAGACCCCGATTCGCGGGACCTTAGCCCGTTGCCGATGTTCGCGGTAATGAGCCAGCGTGAGACGTAGGAGCCGATCGCACCGCGGTGCCGCCTGGCAGTTCCGGGCTTATCTGCGGCTCGCCTCAAGGGAGCGCGAAATGTCTGGATATCCGACCGATCACGCAGGGCTCGAGATATTGTCGTTCGACAGGTGCCTGCACTTGCTGGCCACGGTTCCGGTCGGACGGGTCAGCTTTTTCGCCGACGGGGAGATAGTGGTCCTGCCGGTCAACTATGTTGTCGACAGCCAGTGCCCCGTCTTCTGCACGGCCTACGGATCGAAGTTGTCCGCAGCAGAAGACCAGAATCTGGTGGCATTCGAGGCAGACGAATATGATGAGCAAACCCGGTCTGGATGGAGCGTCCTGGTCAATGGCCGGGCCCAGGCGGTCGGCGAAGAGGCAGAGATCCAGCGCCTGAACCAACGTGGTCTGCACCCCTGGGCCACCGCCGTCGACCGTCCGTTCTGGATCCGGATACGGCCCAGCTCGATAAGCGGGCGGCAAACTCCAGGCCGCGCATCCCCGGACTCAGCTCAAGGGCCGGCCTAAGTCTTGCGGTTCCGGGTGTCATCACCCCCGGAATTGACGGCAAACCGGCGCAGCCGCCGATCAGATGCTCGCCGCCCGCGGTCCCGCCGTCCCGCGAACCCCACCCGGTCCGTCCTGCACATCCGTCCTGCCCTGCTTCCGCTCGCGAACAACGACAACGGTCGATCGTGGTCGTTCCAGCGTCACAGGCCGACTGTGAACCCATCGGGCCCGCGCGACGGCTCACGCCCGAAGCGACGGTCACGCCCTGAGGGCCCGGAGCGACGGCCACGCCCTGAGGGCCCGGAGCGCCGCACCCCAGCCGCCGCCCCCGCCGCTCCCCGCACCCGGAACCCACCCGTCACAAATATCGAAAAAGGTCGTGGAATATTTGGCTTACCTGGAAGATTTAGTACCCTATGATTGCCCGAATCATCCGTAAAAGCCCGATCTTCCACGAGAACCGGACGGCCCGGTCCGCATCAAGCCCGGCCGGACCAGGCATGGCATACACCTCGCATCACCACCCCCAGCAGCCACCGCGCCCCAGCACGACCGCGCCCCAGCACGACCGCGACAGACCCGCCTCCGGCGGCCCCGTCCAGCGGACCTCAGCGACAACAACGGTCCATCGGTTGTCGTCAGGTTCGGGGCTGTGAAGGTGCCGACCCGTAGCCAGCGGCGAACATCTTGCGATGCTCCTCCAACGGGACCACGACGTGCCGGGTCAGCCGCTGAGTACGTAGCCGTCGTGCGGGCGGTGATCGCGGGAGCGGCGCAGGTCGGCCAGGACGAAGGTGCGTTGCAGCCAGCGGTCTGCCCCGTCATAGCGAGGTTGGAAGGCGGTACGCCCAGTGTGTGCTCGGTCACAGTTCTGGCCCGGATGCCTCCTGCTCAGTTGCAGGTGATGCTGGATGGTTGCCTGTTTTCGAACAGGTACCCGCGGCACGGCTGATGTGCCGCTCCGCCAGGCTTGAGTGTCAGCTGGCGGCCGTGGCGGGCAAGCCGGCGCCATCGAGCGGGGTGCCGGTTTCCACCAGCGTTTTCAGTCCGCTGAGGACGAACATCCAGCCGGGCCCGGAGACGCTGGCTGCGGTCTTGGGCGCCGAATCCAGCCGGTCGTGGGTCACCGTCAGCTTGCAGTATCCCCCCTCGTGCGGTTCGATTTCCCAGCTGACCCGGCTCGGCTGCTCTTTGGCCAGGTCGGCGTCGTACAGCGAGCGCCACTGGTGTACGAGCCGGCGCGGCGGGTCGTACTCGAACACCGGGCCGTCGGCCCAGGTGGCACCGTCCGGCCCATGCGAGATGTACCGCTCGGGGCTGACCTCGATCCTGGCCCCGTGGAAGTACCGTGCGGTGACGTCGGGTGTGGTGATGGCCTGCCAGATCTCCTCGGGGGTTGCCTTGATGAAAACCTGGTACACCTGAGTCGCTAGGTCCGTCGTCGCAGTCATTCCTTCTCCTCCAGGGCGTTCTTGAGACTGGCCAGCAGTGAGGCCGGCCCTTCTGTGTACTTGTCGATCCAGCGGTCGTGGATGAGGCGGATCGGGACCGGGTTAAGGAAGTGGAGCTTCTCCCGGCCCGAGCGGCGCGTGACGACCAACCCGGCCTCTTCCAGAATCCGCAGGTGCTTCATCACCCCGAACCGGGTCATCCCCGTGCCTCCCTCCAGGTCGGTGAGCGTACGGCCGTCACGCTCGAAGAGCCGGTCCAACAGGAGGCGCCGGGTGGGATCCGCGAGCGCCTTGAAGACGCGGTCGTCATCCATTACCCAGCAAAATAGGTGACCTAACGGTCACATGTCAAGAGGCAAGGCCGCCCGGAGCTGGACGGAGCTGATTGGCGCTGGACGCGGCTGGCTCCGATGACGGACAGGACACCGCTAGGGAAACCGGTTGCGGCGACCGGGCGGGCTGGCTACCGTCCGGGCGTGACCCACACCTATCCCCTGCTGAACGTCGAAGTCCGGACGCCGCGCCTGACGCTGACCGGTGCGTCCGACGATGTGCTTGAACGTCTCGTGCCGCTCGTGCGGGCCGGGGTCGCCGACGCCGAGCCGTGGCCGTTCGACGACCCGATCTCGTTCTACGCCGACAGCCCCGAACGCGAATGGCAATGGCTGCGCGGCATCTGGGCCGGCCGCGCCCGGGTGAGCCCGGATTCGTGGCGGCTGTACTTCGCCGTGATCGTTGACGGCGAACCGGTCGGCATGCAGGATCTCATCGGCAGGAACTTTACCCGGTTCGGCACGGTGTCCACCTTCTCGTGGCTGGCCCCCGGCAGCCGCCGACGGGGGCTCGGCAAGGAAATGCGGGCGGCGATCCTGCAGCTGGCCTTTGCCGGGCTGGGCGCACGCGAAGCCGGCAGCGACGCCTTCGCCGACAACGAAGCCTCCAACCGCGTTTCCCATGGTCTGGGCTACGAACCAAACGGCATGGACTGGGACACCCGCCGTGGCGAGCCCGCGCGGATCCAGCAGTGGCGGCTCACCCGGGACGCGTGGGAACGGGTCCGCCGAGAGGACATCGAGCTGACCGGCGTCGGGGAGTGCCTGCCCGTCCTGGGCCTCGGCTAGCGCAGCGCGATCACCGCGCCCGGCCGGACCCCCCGGCCCTGGTCCGGGCGGCCCGGCAGCAGGCACCAAGACCGGAAAGGGCACCGGCCGGATCAGGTTCAGCCGATCCGTCTCAACGACCCCCGCACCGACGACAACACCTCCTAGCCGCGGGGCGGATGTCACTTGACGCAGCACGAACGTGACTTGGCTCAGCCCTAGGTGCTAACCAGCGATAGGCGCTGCGGTGATCTGGCCTCGGGGACTAGCCGGGAGCGGGTCTCGGGGACTAGCCGGGAGCGGGCGGCTCGTCGGCCCATTCCGGCGGCGTGATCGTGCCGGCCTGCCAGTCGCTGCGCACGATGGCGTAGCCGACGGCGTCGTAGACCGTCCCGCCGGGGCCGGGCCAGGCCTGGCGGTAATGGGCCTCCTTGACGTATCCGCAGCTGCGGAACGTGCGCCGCATCGCGTGGTGGTCCTGGCGGGTGGTCCCCTCGATGCGGCGGATGCCGGGGAACTCGGTGAACACGTAGCCAGTGAGCCAGCGCAGCGCGCGGGTGCCCAGTCCCGCGCCCCGGTAGGCCGCGCGGATGCGCAGGTCGAACAGGGGGGTATCGTCGCCCAGGTCGAGCAGCCGGATCAAGCCCGCCTCGGTGCCGGTACCCGTGCTGCCGGTACCCGTGCCCGGGCTGGTGACGATCCAGAAGGTGCGGGTCCGGTCGTCGTCATAGCGACCGGCCGCCGCCTGCTCGCGGAGCTGGGCCGCGCTGGGCGCGCCGCCTGCGTGGTAGGGCCAGTCCTCGGCGGTCAGGAACTCCGCGAGCAGGTCCGCCTCGGCTGGGACGAACCGCCGGTAACCGATGTCGTCCATGTGCTCACCTGTGATCGGCGGGGCCGGGTCAGCTGGCCGCGTACTCGGCGGCGGCCAGCATCTGCCGGCCGATCGGCTGCAGGTCGACCTTGGTGCACAACAGCCCGGTCGAGACCCGCTCGACCACGCCCCACTCCCAGATCGCCGTGGCGTCCAGACCGCAGCGGGCGGCCAGCCACCTGGACCGGGCCCGGGGATCGCCGTCCATCAGCTCCACCGGATCCTCGCGCATGATGACCCCCAGGTCGTACTCGGCCTCGGCCAGCAGGCCGTCGGGGTCGACGAGCGTGAACCCGGCGCCCGCCTCCAGCGCGTTCCACTGGTGCACGTCCCCGTGCACAAGCACGGCCCGCTCGTCGTCGTGGGCCTGGATCCGCCGGGCGGCGCAGGCCAGCGCGTCATCGACCGCGCGGGCCGAGCACGGGCGGCCCAGCTCGGTCCAGGTCGCGGTGATGAAATCGATCAGCCCGCGGCCCTTCTCGGCGCCGGTGGGCAGGTCGCAGCCCGCCGCCGGGCGCCAGACCCGGCGGGCCGCGGCGGACAAGATCTCGTGCCGCCGCCCGGCCGGGAGCCCCAGCTGGTCCAGCGAACGGCCGAGCCGCTCGAGCAGCAGCGCGCCGCGAGCTGGGTCCGCCCGCAGCAGCCGCACGCAGCCGTCGCCGTCGACCAGCCGCAGGACGGTGATCTCGCGCGCCGCATCATCGCCGGGCCGCGGGATCATCAGCTTCAGCACCGCCGGCCTGCCGTCCGCCAGGACGGCCCGGGCGACGAAAGCCTCGGTCGCGTCGTCATAGCGGCGGCCCACCGTGATCCGCCAGTCCCGCTCCAGCCCGGCCACCAGCTCAGGCAGGCCGTCGATCCAGTCCGCCGCCCCGGCCGCCAGGGCCTTGTTACGCACGACCTGACCGGGTGTGATCACCGGGTCAGGATAGCCGCCGCCCGGCTCGCTACGCGGTCAGCGGCATGACCAGCACGGGCTTGGTGGTGGGACGGGAGGCGCCGCCCGCGGGCTCGACGGTGATGCCGATCTGGTCGCCGGCCCGGACCCCGGAGGCGAGCAGCTGACTGGCCAGCTTCGGCTGGGCGATCAGCCCGGCCGAGCGGGCGCCCGACGAGCTCATCACCCAGGCCTGGTAGACCCGGCCCGACGGCAGCGACGGCATCCCCGTGGTGGTGATGACGGCGGCATCCCGATCGCCGGAGTAGACCACCGTGACGAGCCCGCCGGTGCTGGTGCGCATGGTTTCCAGCCGGGCATCGGGCGCCTGCACCACCTTGGTGATGGCCGCCGCGCTGGCCTGGGCCGAATCGAGCTGATGCTGGGTCGACACCTGCGTGATGCCCAGGCCGACCGCTACCGCCAGGCTGGCGGCGGCGACGGCGCCGATCAGCCGCGGCGACCGCAGCCGCCGGCGATCCCTGGGGTGATCCCGCGGGTGATCGAGGGGATGAGCCCGCACCCGTCCGGCGGCGCGCTGAAACACGTGAGCGCGGGCCCGCACCGTCTTCTGGCGGGGCAGCACCCGGAACCGTTCGCTCTCAACCGGCGGCAGCTGCCTGGTCCGGTAGGTCGCGGCCAGCACCCGCTGCTCCATCTGGGCCGGCGGCCTGACCGTCTTGGCCACCGCCAGCCGGGCCGCGGTCTCGCGCAAGCCGCGGACCTCCGCCGCGCAGGACGGGCAGCGCTGCAGGTGACGCTCGAAGTCCTCACGTTCGGCGTCGGTCAAGGCGTCAAGGACGTAACTGCCGGTGAGCACGTGCATATCCTCGGGCGACGTTTTCACCACTCCACCCCCATGCAATCACGCATCCTGATCAAACCGTCGCGGATCCGGGTCTTCACGGTGCCGAGGGCGACCTCGAGCAGCTGCGCTACCTCCGGATATGAGTATCCACCGTAATACGCGAGTTTGATCGACTCCCGCTGCAGCTCGGTCAGGCCGTCCATGCAGCGGCGCACCCGCTGGCCCTCCAGCGACGCCTCGACCTCCTCGGCCACATCGGCCACATCGGCCACGATGTCCGGCGCCACCTTCTGCTCCCGGCGCGAGACCGCATTTTCCGAACGGACCCGGTCCACCGCGCGCCGGTGCGCGATGGTCAACGCCCAGGCCGCCCCGCTGCCCCGGGCCGGGTCGAACCTGGACGCGGTGCGCCAGACCTCAAGCAGCACCTCCTGGGCGACTTCCTCGGACTGGGCCGGGTCGCGCAGTACCTGCCGCACCACCCCGTACACCGGCCCGGCCAGCTCGGCGTAGACCAGCTCGAACGCCTGGTGATCACCGCGCGCCACCTGGACAAGCAGCAGGGCCAGATCCCGGCGCTTCCCCTCGGCCGCGCCGGGATCCGGCTGTCTCTCCCGCATCTCAGGCCTGTTCATGTCCTGCATTCGAGGCACCCGGGCCAGTGGATTGCCCCGGAGCAGCACCGATGTGAAAACCCTGGCCACAACACCGATGAGATCCGCACCAATCCGCGGCGCAGGCAGCTGCGAATGGGCCCCGTGATGACAACAACGGGACATGCCGCGGTGCACCGCCTCCTGGCCGGTGCGGTGACCGGTGTGCTGACCGCCGCCGTGGCGCTCGGCGTCGCCGAGCTCGCGGCCGCGATCATCGGCCCGAACAGTGCGCCCGTCATCGCGGTCGGAGACACGGCGATCAACCTGACCCCCATTCCTGTCAAGGAATTCGCGATCGCGCACTTCGGCTCGCACGACAAAGAAGCTCTGCTCAGCGGCATCGTGGTGGTGCTGCTCGCGTTCGCGGTGGGCATCGGCATCGCGGCCGTCCGCCGGATCGGCTACGGGCTGGCCGGCCTGGCCGTCTTCGCCGTCATCGGCGCCGCCGCGGCCATCCACCTGCCCGGCGCCAGCTTTACCGACGTGATCCCCACGCTGGCCGGCGTGATCGTGGCCGCCGGAACCCTGACCGTGCTGGTCCGCGCGGTCTGGGCCGCTGTCCCTGCCGCGGGCCCCGGGGTGACCGCAGGGGCCGGGGCTGGGGGCGGGCCGGATCGTCGTCGCTTCCTGGTGGCGGGGGCGGGAACGGCGGCGGTCGCGTTGGTGGCCGGGGGCGGCGGCGACAAGCTGCTCGGACGGTTCAGCATCGCCTCGTCCCGGGCCCAGGTCCGGCTGCCCGCCCCGGCCGTCCGGGCGGCGGCCGTCCCGGCCGGGACCGAGCTGAACGTCCCCGGGCTGACCCCGTTCTACACCGACAACGCCAGCTTCTACCGGGTCGACACCGACCTGGTGCTGCCGCAGGTAGCACCGTCGAGCTGGACGCTGAAGATCGACGGGATGGTCGAGCACCAGCTCGAGTTCAGCTACGCCGAGCTGCTGAAGATGCCGATGACCCAGACCGACATCACCCTGGTGTGCGTCTCCAACCAGGTCGGCGGCAGCTACAACGGCAACGCCAGGTGGCTGGGCGTGCCGGTGGCCGATCTGCTGCGCCGGGCCGGGGTGCGGGCGGGCGCGGATCAGGTGCTGTCCACCGCCACCGACGGGATGACCATCTCCACCCCGCTGGCCGCCCTGACCGACGGCCGCCCCGCGCTGATCGCGGTGGGCATGAACGGGCAGCCGCTGCCGATCGCGCACGGCTTCCCGGCCCGGATGATCGTGCCCGGCCTGTACGGCTACGTGTCCGCGACCAAGTGGCTGACCACGCTGACCGTGACCACGTTCGCAGCGCAGAAGGCGTACTGGACCCAGCGCGGCTACTCGGCGCAGGCGCCGATCAAGACCGAGTCGCGTATCGACGTGCCCCGGCCGCTCTCGAGCCTGCCGGCCGGCCGGATCGCGGTGGCGGGGGTGGCCTGGGCTCCGGCCAAGGGCATCGCCAAGGTCGAGGTCAACGTGGACAACGGCCCGTGGCAGCGCGCCACGCTGGCCGCCGCCGACGGCATCCACACCTGGCGGCAGTGGATGTGGGCCTGGGACGCCAAGCCCGGGCTGCACACCCTCGCCGTCCGCGCCACCGATAACTCAGGCGCGACGCAGACGTCGCAGCGCGCCTACCCCGTGCCCAACGGCGCCAGCGGTTGGGACTCAGTCGTGGTGACCGTCACCTGACGGTGCCATAAACACACACACACAGGAGAAATCACAGTGAAGCACCAACTTCTCGCCATATCCGGCCTCACCATGACCCTGGCCCTGGGCGCGGCGGCGTGCAGTTCCAGCGGTTCCTCCACCGCGGCTTCCGGCTCGGGCTCGTCCGCCCCGGCGGCAGCGGGTTCCTCCGCCCCGGCGGCGGCCGGCTCCGGTGCTGCCGCCGCCATGGACTTCGGCTCGGGGTGCGCCTCGGTTCCGAAGTCAGGTGCGGGCAGCTTCACCGGCATGGCCACCGCGCCGGTGGCCACCGCCGCCTCGGCCAACCCGGTGCTGTCCACGCTGGTCGCGGCGGTCAAGGCGGCCGGCCTGGTCGACACGCTGAACTCCGCGAAGAACATCACCGTGTTCGCCCCGGACAACGCCGCGTTCGCCAAGATCCCGGCGGCCACGCTGAAGAGCCTGCTGGCCAACAAGGCCGAACTGACCAAGATCCTCACCTACCACGTCGCGGGCGCCCGTTACACCCCCGCCCAGCTGGCCACCGGCGCGAAGATCACGACCCTGGAAGGCGGCTCGGTGACCCCCGCCGACATGAGCGGCAGCTACAGCGTGAACGGCGCCGACGTGATCTGCGGCAACGTCCAGACCGCTAACGCCACCGTCTACATCATCAACACCGTCCTGACGCCCCCGTCCTCCTAAGCACCGACCGCCCCGCCCGGGTCAACCCCGGGCGGGGCTTCACCTTGCGTGCCGCACGAACCACGATCCGTTCGGACCTAGGAAAGTTCGACGATCGGGCCGGGGTAGTCCAGCTTGCGCCCGAGCTGCCACGGGGTCTGGATCTGGGCCCGGTCCAGGCCGGCGAGCTCGGGGACGTAGCGGGCCACGTACTGGCCGGCCTTATCGAACCGCTGGGCCTGGCGCAGCGGGTTCATCACCCGGTTCGGCCGGGTGTTGTTCCCCGTCCCGGCCACCCACTGCCAGTTGCCCGCGTTGCTGGCCACGTCGCCGTCCGCGAGCAGCGCGCTGAAGTGCGCATAGCCGTGCCGCCAGTCGATGCCCAGGTTGCGGGTCAGGAACGAGGCCGTGATCATCCGGGCCCGGTTGTGCATGAACCCCTCGGCGGCCAGCTGGCGCATCCCGGCGTCCACGATCGGTATCCCGGTCTGGCCGGTGCGCCAGGCCTCCAGCGCACGGGCATCGGTGTGCCAGGACGCGCCGGGCCGGTAGTTCTTCCTGGCCATGTCGGGGAACGCCGCGGTGACCTGGTAGAAGAAATCTCGCCAGGCCAGCTGCCTGCAGAACTCATCGCCGCCGGGACGATCCCTGGCCCCGATCGCCACCTCAAGCGGTGACACGCAGCCGAACCGCAGGTACGCGCTGAGCCGGGAGGTGCGGTCGCCGGCCAGGTCGTCGTGGTGCTCGTCGTAACCCGCGAGCTGGCCCTGCCGCCAGCCGACGAACCGCGCCCGGCCGGCCGTCTCGCCGCCCGGAGCCAGGTCGGGCGAGACACCGGCGCCGGCCTCGGGAAGCTGGCCCGGGTGCAGCGGCGCGGACGTGGTGATGGTCCGCGGCGCCGGGTAGTGCGAGCGCCAGCGGGCCGCGCGCCAGGCCCGCCAGTACGGGGTGAAGACCCGGTAGTGGCCGCCGCTGGCCGGCTTCAGGTCGGCCGGGGGCACGACCGTCAGGCCCGCCGTGACGTTGAGACCGAGCCGGTGCTCGGCGCAATCCCGTTCCAGCCGCTGGCGCCGCCGGGTGGCGTAGTGCGACACGTCGTCAGCGACGTAGACGGCGTCCGCGTGCACCTCCGCGGTCAGCTTGACCACCTCGGCGACCGGGTCGCCGGTGCGGATGACCAGCTCGCCGCCGAGCCGGCGGAGGTTATCGCGCAGGTCGGCCAGGGACTGCGCGAGGAAGGCGGTCCGGTTCGGCGGGCCCCAGATGGCGGGGTCGACGACGAATAGCGGGACCACCTGCCGGGCGCCCTCGCACGCCAGGTGCAGCGCGGGGTTGTCGTGCAGCCGGAGGTCGCGCGTGAACAGCACGATCGCGGTTTCCAATGACCGTCCCTTCCCTTGGTTGGTGGATCTGCCCATGAGAGGCTGACGTTATGCATGAGGCGGCCCCGGACTCGCGGCCGCGGCTTGGCGTGTCGAGCTGCCTGCTCGGCGCGGACGTGCGGTTCAACGGCGGGCACAAGCGGAGCCGGTTCCTGACCGACGACCTCGGCCGGTACGTCGACTGGGTGCCGTACTGCCCGGAGATCGAGATCGGGCTCGGCACCCCGCGCGAGGCGATCCGGCTGACCGCCGACGACCGCCTGGTCAACCGCGGCGGGACCGCCGACCACACCGCGGCGATGGCGGCCCTGCCGGTGCCCGCCGGGCTGGACGGGTACGTGTTCAAGGCCAAGTCGCCGAGCTGCGGCCTGCACACCATCCCGCGGTACCGACCCGACGGGCCGGACGGGCTGGCCGCCGACCACCGCGGCCGCGGGCTGTACGCCGGGCGGGTGCTTGACCGGTTCCCGCTGCTGGCGGTGCAGGACGAGGGGCGGCTGAACGACGCCGGGCTGCGGGAGGCGTTCGTCGAGCGGATATTCGCCGCGGCGCGGCTGCGTGCCCTGCTGGACGGGCTGCTGGACGGCCCGTGGCAGCCGCGGCTGCTGGTGGAGTTCCATGCCCGGCACAAGCTGCAGCTGCTGGCGCACGACCCGGCCAGGTACCGGTCGATGGGCCGGGTGGTGGCCGGCGCGGGGACCGCCAGGAGCGGGGCGGAGGCGGACCGGACGGCGGCGGCGTACCGTGACCTGTTCCTGGCCGCGATGGCCGGCCGGGCCACCCCGGGCCGCAACGCCAACGCGCTGCAGCACGCCTACAGCCGGATCGGCCGGGACCTCGACCGGCCGCGGCGCGAGGACCTGCTGGCCAGGATCGACGCGTACCGGCGGGGCACCGAGCCGCTCAGCGTCCCGGTGGCGCTGCTGGCCCACCACGCCTCCGGGTGGCCGTGGCTGGCGGCGCAGACCTACCTCAGGCCGTTCCCGGCCGGCCTGCGGCTGCGGCACTGGGTCACTGGCCCCCCCTGGGCGGGCGCGGGAAGAAGCCGCTGGTCCGCCTGATGTACTCGGCGTACTGCGGCCGGTCCGCCATCCGGCGTTCGGTGAGGGCCTGGCCCGAGCCCCGGGTCAGCAGGAACGTCATGAGCAGCGGGCCCACGATGGTTCCCAGCCCGGCCCAGGACCCCAGGCTGATCGCGAACAGGCCCCACCACATGCAGAAATCGCCGAAGTAGTTGGGGTGCCTGGTGTAGCGCCACAGGCCGCGGTCCATGACCATGCCCTTATGGGCGGGATCGGCCTTGAACCGGGCCAGCTGCCAGTCGCCGACGGACTCGAAGACGAAACCGGCCAGCCACAGGGCCGCGCCGATGACCAGGACCGGCCCGGCCCGGCCCCGCTCGAGCATGCCCGCCTGGATGGGCAGGCAGGCCACCCACAAGATCAGCGCCTGGAGCAGGTAGACGGTCCGCAGCGCGTAGAGGTTCTTGTCGCCCTTGGCCTTGGCCAGCAGATCGCGGTAACGCGGGTCCTCGGGCTTGCCGCGGTTGCGCGCGCCGATGTAGACGGCCAGCCGCATCCCCCACACCACGGCCGCGACCGCGAGCAGGGTGCGGCGGGCGGGCTGGCCGTAGCCGATCGAGCTGACCAGGGCGACCAGCGCGGTCAGCGCGATGCCGACGCCCCACGCGGTGTCCACCACGGCGTGCTTGCCCGCCTTCAGCGCGATCGCGAACGTGACCGCCATCATCACCAGCAGCCCGGCCGCGGTGCAGACCAGCGTGATGACGAACGGACCTGGGCTCATCGCTTCGGCCCCGGCTTGACCGCGAGGATCTGGTCGACGCCCATCCGTCCCTCCTCGAAGGCCAGCGCGCCGCCGGCCAGGTAAAGCCGCCACACCCTGACCTGTTCCGCGGTCAGAAGCTGGCTGATCGCGGGCAGGTTGTGCTCGAAGTTGTCCAGCCAGGCCCGGATGGTGCGGACGTAGTGGGTGCGCATCGCCTGCACCCCGATGACCTCGAACCCGGCGTTCTCGATCAGCCGCACCGTCTCCCCCACCGGTCGCATCGTCATGTCGGCCGCGATGTAGGACTCGATGAACGGGCCGCCGCCGGGAGCGCGCGAGCCCCTGGACATCTGCTGGATGAGCAGGCGGCCGCCCGGCCGGGCCAGCCGGTACAGCTCGGCGCAGAACCGAGGATAGTTCCTGGCGCCGACGTGCTCGCCCATCTCCACCGACGCGATCGCGTCGTACGGGCCGCCCGCGGTGTCCCGGTAGTCCTGGATCCTGACCTCGGCGCGGTCCGCCAGGCCCAGGCCGCTGACCCGCCGGCTGGCGTAGCCGCCCTGCTCGCCGGACAGGGTCACGGCGGTCACCTGAACCCGGTGGTCGCGGGCCGCGTGCACGGTCAGCGAACCCCAGCCGCACCCCATGTCGAGCAGCTTGCTCCCCGGGCCGAGTTCAAGCTTGCCGCAGATCAGCTCGAGCTTGGCCCGCTGGGCGTCTTCCAGGGTGCCCTTGTCCTGCGGCCAGTAGGCGCTGGAGTAAGCCATGTTCGGGTCGAGGATGAGCTGGTAGAAGGCCGCGGGCAGGTCGTAGTGACCGGCGATCACGGCCCGGTCGCGGGCCCGGCTGTGCAGGCGGCCGCGGACCCGGAGCTCGGAGCGTGGCGCGGGCGGCGGGGTCCACCCGAGCAGCTTCAGCCGGGCCGCCGCCCGGACCGCGGCCAGGGCGGTCCTGGCCAGCGCGATCTTGCCCGGGGTGTTGGCGCCCCGGGTGTTGGTGCCGAGCACCCGGCGCAGGCCGTCGGTGAGGTCGCCCTCCACGTCGAGGTCGCCGCTGATGTAGGCGCGGGCCAGGCCGAGCTCGCCCGGCCGCCACAGGATGCGGCGCAGCGCGTCCGGTGACCTGAGCACGGCCACCGGGCCCGCCGCAGGCCCTTGGGGTCCGGCCTCGCTGCCGTCCCAGGCGCGCAGCCGGACCGGCAGCTCCAGGCCGGCATGGGTCCGCAGCAGCGACGCGATGACCTCGGCGACGGACCCCTTTGCTGGTTCCTGGCCGGTCATAGCCGGGCTAGGGTGAGCTGGCTGACGCCGATGTAGCCGGCCCGGAA
>Ga0187851_10003321_pt1 | contig 13555 bp, 8 predicted proteins | sample June2016WEW_6_10_FD_132997 | JGI IMG/M metagenome (GOLD analysis project Ga0187851, IMG submission 132997) | Peatland microbial communities from SPRUCE experiment site at the Marcell Experimental Forest, Minnesota, USA - June2016WEW_6_10 | ecosystem: Environmental > Terrestrial > Soil > Wetlands...
AAGCCGAGCGCTCCGCCTGAGAGCGAGAGCAAAAGACTCTCTGTGAGCAACTGCCGGATAATCTGTCCGCGGCCTGCGCCCAGTGCCGCACGCGTTGCCAACTCGCGCTTTCGTGAAGAAGCTCGCGCCAGCAGCAGGTTGGCTACGTTCGCGCACGCGATGAGCAGCACCAGCCCCACGGCGCCCAGCAGGATCAGCAGCGGCGTCTTGCTGTCGCCAATCGTCGCCTCCTCCAGCGACATCACACCGAATCCATCTTCCGGCCCCAGAGCATCGTTTCCATAGGTACGGCGGTATTGGTCTGCCGCCAGCCGCAGTTGCGCATTGGCTTGCGTCACGTTCGTTCCCGGCTTCAGCCGCGCTGCCACCGTGAAGAAGTGCGCCATGTCCTGCGAATTCAGATCGAATTGAAATGGAATCCACAGATCTGCCGGCGTGTCCGTAACGAAACCCTTACCGATGACGCCGACAATCATGTAAGGCTGGCCATCAATCTGCATCGTCGAGCCGATCACGTTCTTGTTGCCGCCGTAGCGGCTCTTCCACAACCCGTAATTCAGAACCACAAAGTGCCCACCGTTGGGGCTGTCTTCCTGGGCCGTGAAGGTTCGTCCCAATACGACTGGCGCGCCGAACATCGCGAAGTAATCGGCACTCACGTGGATGCATTGCACTTGCTCGGGATGATCGCCGCCGGTCAGGTTCAGTCCCGCTCCGCCAAAGTCGTACGCGGCCACATGCGAGAAAATACTCGTCTGCTGGCGCCAGATGTTGAACTTGGGAATGTTCGCTCCCGGAAAGCTTCCACGCCGCGTGGTGTTCATCAGTTGCATCAGTTGCTGCGGCTCAGGATAAGCGAGCGGCTTCAGCAGAACCGTGTTGATCACCGAAAAGACAGCAGTGTTCACGCCAATGCCAACAGCGATTACGAGGACCGCGATGACGGTGAAACCGGGAGTCTTCGCCAGGGATCGCAGCGCAAAGCGCGCATCGCGCCCAAGATTTTCGAGCCACGGAATCGACCTGTACCGCCATACCGACTCGCGTGTCGTGCGCGGGTTGCCGAACTTCAGCCGCGCCTGGCGCTGGGCCTCTTCCGCACTCAATCCCCGCGCACCATTCGCGTCCCGCTCGTGCGCCAGGTGGGACTCAATCTCTTCAGCGAGCTCTTCATCCTTGCGCGTTCGATTTTTGTAGCGATCAAGATTCATTTTCGACCTCCATCTGTCGGCTCTCGTGAAGGGTACGGGCTTACCCCGTAGTTGAACTCCGGGTTCAAGGCGCGGGTTTTGGCTTTCGGGGGAAACTCTGCTCAGATCCCCTGCAAATGGGAATTCTGAGCGCGACCCTCTACTCGTTCGCCTCGCCAAGAATCAATCCGATTGCGTGGGTCATCTTGCGCCAGCGGCCGGCCGCCGCGTGCATTTCCTTGCGGCCGCGCGCCGTTAACTTGTAAAACTTGGCCTTGCGGTTGTTCTCGCTCACACCCCATTCGGAAGTTAGCCAGCCGCGATCTTCAAGCCGGTGCAGCGCGGGATAGAGAGAGCCCTGCTCCACCTCGAGCGCGTTCTCCGATGTGCGCTCGATGGCTTCCGCAATGGTGTGACCATGCAAGGGCCCCATCACCAGGGTTCGCAGGATGAGCATGTCCAGCGTGCCCTGGAGAACTTCTCCCGCCTCCGGCGGCCGTTTCATCACCATCATCAGGTCCCTCCACTCGAATGACTATGGGAACCAGTTATACTCCACTCGAATGGCTATGGGAAGGGGGTTTTTGGGAAAACTGCGATTTTTCTTTGCGCATTTGCAGGGAATTTGTCTGTTTGAGCGCATGCTGGGCTCATGCAACGCTCACCAAATGCACATCCGGATTCGGTGTCAGGAGTGTTCCCGGTCTGTACCTCCCGGGAAACCCCCACCCCTCCCCCTGTTTTGCTGCAAAGCGCTCAAGATACATCGGTTACGTGTGAAAAACAGCGAAAAAGGTGCGATTTTGTGCTTTTCGTTGAAATCGTCGCGAATGAAATGTGGGGAGCGCAGTTCGACGCGGGACGGAAACGCTAAGAAGCCGCCGTCTCCAATGCAGCAATTTCCTCCGTGCTCAACTGCAGGCTGGCGGCTGCGACGTTCTGTTCCAGGTGCGCAACTTGCGACGTTCCGGGAATCGGCAGCATCACCGGCGAGCGCTGCAACAGCCAGGCGAGCGAGATCTGCGCCGTGCTCGCTCCATGGCTCTCCGCGATTAAGCCAAGCTTTGCGGCTGCGGGGTTCTCCGCTTTCAACTGCTTGCCGCCGCCCATGGGATACCACGGCAGAAACGCGATTCCGCGGCTCTCGCAGTATCTGAGCGTCTCTTCATGCCTGCGGTCGCTCAGACTGTATCGATTCTGGACACTGACGACCTTGATGATCTTTTCGGCCGCTTCAATCTCGCCGGGGCTCACTTCGCTGAGGCCGATGTGCCGGATCTTGCCCTGCTCATGCATCTGCTTCAGCGCGCCGAGGGACTCCTCGAGCGGAGTGCGCGGATCGATGCGGTGCAATTGGTAAAGGTCGATGCGCTCCAGCTTGAGCCGACGCAGGCTCATCTCCACGCACTGGATCAGGTAGCCCGCGCGACCCACATATTCCGTTTTAGCCGGCCCTTGCCGCGTGATTCCGCCTTTGGTCGCGATCACCAGGCCGTTCGGATACGGGTAGAGCGCCTCGGCGATCAGCCTTTCGGCAATCTCCGGCCCGTAAGCGTCGGCAGTATCGATCAGGTTGATGCCCAGTTCGACGGCGTGGCGCAGAACGCGGCGCGCTTTGCCCGGATCCTCCGGTTCGCCCCAGGCTCCATCGCCGACAAGGCGCATCGTTCCATACCCGAGCCGGTGCACGGGCAGGTCGCCGCCAATTTGGAAAGTGCCGCTCACCGCGGCGGAAGGCAGTTCGGATCGCATCGTACATGTTAGATGCGAAAGCCCGTTGACCGCGCAGGTACGATTTGCAGCGTTTATGCCGGGAACCCGGTCTTACGGACTTGCGTACCACCAACACCAGCGCAGTATGCTGAAAAGCATTGTTGGACCTCATCCATTGCCAAGGAGAACCCATCATGGGTACCGCAGCTTTCCCGAATCCGCAAGCCATCTTTTACCAGCAGTATGAATCGGTGCGCCGGGATGAGGTAGTCGGCATTCTGCTGGCTCTCTTCCTTGGCGATTTTGGAGCGCACCACTTCTACCTGCGCCGAACAGGCCTGGGAATTCTCTACCTTTGCTTCTTCTGGACGGGTATTCCGGCGATCCTGGGACTGATCGAATGTTTCTTCATGCCGGGACGCGTGCGCGAGTTCAACGCCATTCAGGCCGCAGGCATTGCCGCTACATTGGGGATTCCGATGCCGGGCTGGGGTCAGCCAGTCAACGTGACCGTGAACATGCCGCCAGCCGCCCCGATGGAAGCATCAGCCGTAGCCACCGCACCAGCACAATCCGGAACTTTACTCGCATGCAGTAAGTGCGGCAAGCCCAACCCCGCCGGCGCTCGATTCTGCGCAGGCTGCGGGCAACCGTTCTAGGCAGGTGAGGCCAAGCCGCGTGCTACATGTTCGCGTGGCCGGAGCGCATCGACTCGTTGAACTGAGGTTTGGTGAAATTCAATGCCGCCTCAAGCTTCGCCTGGTACTCTGCGGCGCGCGCCAGCAAGGCTGGAGTGGCTGCTGCAAATTCTCCATCCAACGTCATCAGGCCCTCGCCGCTTTCATGCCCGGCCATCCGCAGCAACTCGGCTTCGGTTGTATTCAGATACTGCGCGTCGCGCGGATCGGCAATCCAAACCGGCTTGCTTTCGCCCAGCGCGCCAGAAAGCCAATAGACTTTGCGCAGCAGGTAGTCGAGCCGCTCAGCGTCGGTGGTCTCTGTGAAAAGAAACCGCTTCTTCCAGCGGCTGTAATAGCGCGTGGTAACCGGAACCGGTTGGCGATTTCCGGATTTCACGAACTCCAACTGGCCGTAATCCACGGTCTTCCGCACTGCGTTGTAGACGAAGCTTTCGGCGAATGGCTGCTCCATGGCCGGAACGATCTCGGCGAAGGTCAGCGTCACGGATGCCGCAAGTTTGGCGTGCAGGTTATGCGTGCCGCCGTCGGCCAGGTGCATCTCCCCGTGAACGATATAGGTATCGGCGCCCGAGGTAGACCGGTGCGCCGGCCACTGGAACTGCCCAAATGCTATGGGCAGCCCAGCCATCGTAACGTAGCACTCGGGTCGCGGATTGCGCAGCCGCTTGGCTTGCGCCGTGAGGTGAGCAGTCATGCTGGGCAGTAGTTCGGGTTTGTCGAACTCGAAGCCCTCGCCAAGCTCCAGGCGAAGAGTGTGACCCGCTTCCGCATGCGGCAGGCCAAGCTGGAAGACAGCGGTCGGCTGGCCATGGAAGTCGCTGCCTTCGCTGGCCGAGACCACGACCAGACCTGCCTGTGAGGCTGCGGTTTCGACGGATGAAGTCAGATTCGATTTTGTCGTTGAGTTCGATTGAAGAGTCATTCGCAAAGCATCCTATGTTCGAGGTCCAGTGCATTCCTATTCTACGGGACCGTCGCGACGATCTCCTCGGCCAGGAACGCTCCCCTCGCACTGGTGCAGCTCCCATCTCGGCCAAATGCCGCATTTACAATAAGGAGGTGCCGTCCGCCGTGTCTTCACCCATCATCCTCGCCGAAAACCTGACCAAAGTGTATGCAGCCGGGCGCCTCCTGGTGACGGCGGTACGCGGCGTTTCGCTTTCGATCGAGCCCGGCGAATTTGTCGCAATCGTGGGTCCATCCGGCTCCGGGAAATCGACGCTGTTTTACCTTCTGGGCGGGCTCACGCAGGCAACTTCGGGACGTGTTGTCATTGACGGAGTGGACTTTGCCACGCTGAGTGACGGCGAACGCACGCGGTTGCGCAAGCACCGCATTGGGTTTGTCTTCCAGAAGTTCAACCTGCTCCCTACGCTTACAGCCATGGGAAATATCGAGATCGCCTATGCGGTGAGCGGACGCAAAGAGCCGATGGATCTGAACTATCTTGACCATCTGAGCGGCCTGCTTTCCATCCGTGGCCGCCTCGACCATCGGCCCTCAGAGTTGAGCGGCGGCGAGCAGCAGAGGGTGGCCATCGCGCGGGCACTGATCACGCGGCCTGCGATCGTACTCGCGGACGAGCCAACGGGAAATCTTGATACAAAGAACTCCGACGCCGTTCTAGACATGTTGCTGAAATCAAACAGTCTGCTGGGCCAAACAACTTTGATGATTACCCACAATCCTGAGGCCGCATCCATCGCCGGCCGAATACTTTACATGCGCGACGGAGAGATCGTCCGCGAGGAGAAGGGTACGCGCCAATATTCGGCATGAATTGCCGCTTCTCAGATTGAAAGTGGGCTTTTGGAGGCCGAGTTCCCTGGTTTGACCTCCCTTGGACCGCCCGGTATACTCAGGATTGCACCAAGCGGGAGTAGCTCAGTGGTAGAGCATCGCCTTGCCAAGGCGAGGGTCGCGAGTTCAAATCTCGTCTCCCGCTCCAGTTTGCCCCGCCCCGTCGCATTTTCCTGGGGAGAGCCGAGCGGACTGGAGCCAACTAAAAACACCCCTGCCCAAGGCGCGGTACCCAAGTGGTAAGGGAGAGGTCTGCAAAACCTTTATGCGCCGGTTCGATCCCGGCCCGCGCCTCCAAACTTTTCTTCCCCCCCAAAAAACTGATCCTCAAACATGTTGGCGAGCCAGCGCACCGTTTGCGAGTGCGGATCCATGTACAGGTTGTCCCTTGACCGCAGACCGACGGTCTCGGTGAATCAACCTCCATGTCGATTGTTGAGTGACGCGCGCCCTTTGGGACCGACCCGCCTTACATGCGAAAATCTGTTCCGCGGTCGATTGGCCGATGGAGGAGCCGTGAAATTCGCCTGGATGTGCGTTGCAATGGTGATTACGGTCGGGCTGGCAACACAAATCAAATCTCAGACAGACCCGGCTTCGCAGGTAGATCCTTTGATCGGAACAAAGACCAACCAGTTCAAAGACAATGGCAATACTGTTCCGGGAGCGACGCGGCCTTTCGGCATGCTTTACTGGAGCCCTGATCCAGCGAACGGAGACTTCTACAGGTACGAAGCGCCCGTGGTTCGCGGCTTTGGCCTCACGCACATCAGCGGTCCAGGCTGCGGCACGCTCGGCGACGCCCCCATGATGGTGATGAAAGGTAAACTCCAGAAGCTTCCGTTTGTTCGCAGCGCTCCAATCCAGTCTGCCTTTCGCCATGAAGACGAAATTGCGGAGCCTGGATATTACGCAGTCAAGCTCGATTCCGGCATCCGCGTGCAGCTGGCGGCGGCCCAGCGCTCGGGGCTGGCCGAGATAGACTTTCCCGACGATGGCGATGTGCACACGCTCTTCGTGGACGCGAGCCGCAACCTCACACGCGTAAACGACGCATCTGTATCCGTCGCGAACGGGCGCATGACTGGTTCCGTGACCAGTGCGGGATTTTGTGGACTCGAAGACACCCATCGGATGTACTTTGCCTTCCAACTTGAAGGCACGCCGCAAGAGCAGGGCACCTTCTCAGAGGCCGGGTTTGCCGGGCCGGGATCGGTGGATGGCGCCCGCACTGGCGGATATGCCGTGTTCCCCGCCAGCACACGAAAGATCCTTGTGAAAGTGGGCATCTCATTTGTGAGCGTGGCCAACGCAGAAGAGAATGCAGCCACGGAGATTCCGAATTGGGATCTGGACGGGCTCCGGTGGGAGGCACGGTCGGAGTGGAATGATAAACTCGGCCACATTCAAGTGAGCGGCGGAAACGCGAACAGCCGGCGCGTTTTCTATTCCGCGCTCTACCACGCGCTGCTGCATCCCTCAATTTTCAGTGACGTCAATGGCCAATACATCGGCTTCGACGAGAAGGTTCACAAGGTTTCGCAGGGACATTTGCAGTATGCGAATTACTCCGGATGGGACATCTATCGCTGCCAGGTTCAGTTGATCGCTATGCTGTTTCCAAAACAGGCGAGTGACATCGCGCAGTCGCTCGTAAACGACGCGGAGCAGGGTGGCGGGTTGCCCATTTGGCCAGTTGCAAACGACGAAAGCAGCGTGATGGTGGGTGATCCTTCCGATCCGATTCTGGCCAGCATTTATGCCTTTGGCGCGCGCGATTTCGATACGAAGAAGGCACTCGAGTTCATGGTGCGCGGGGCCGACGATTCCGACGCCCACGTAAGGCTTTATCCGGAACGCCCGCATCTCAAAGAACTACTGGCCAGGGGCTATATTGCCGAAAGCGAAGACTCGCAGGGTTCGGCCTCGGTGAGCCTCGAGGACGAGACAGCTGATTTTTCAGTCTCACGAATGGCAACGGCCCTGGGAGACAAGGCAACGGCGGATCGCATGTTGCGACGCTCGGCCAACTGGCGCAAGCTGTTCGATCCTGATACTCGGTACATTCGCCCCCGAATGGCCGACGGTAGCTTCATGCAGAAATTCACGTCGTCGAGCGCGGATGGATTTGTTGAAGGCAACACCGCTCAATATACGTGGATGGTTCCCTTCGATTTGAAGTCCGTAGTCGACGCTGTGGGCGGCCCGGAAGTGGCGAAGACACGGCTCGACAGCTACTTCAGCCAGTACGGAACATGGAATGGCGGACCTTATTTCTACATCAGCAACGAACCGAGTTTCGGAGATCCGTGGATTTATAACTGGACCGGCCACCCGTGGCGCACGCAGGAAGTTGTTCATAAAACGATTGGCGACTTATTTACGGCCACTCCGGACGGATTGCCTGGGAATGACGACCTGGGTGCGACTTCCGCGTGGGTCGTTTTCGCCATGCTTGGCATCTATCCTGAGATTCCAGGCGTCGGAGGAGTTACGCTGAATAGCCCTTCGTTTGAGAGAGCGACCCTCAAGCTGGGTGATAAGTCGTTTGAGATTCTAGCTCCGGGTGCGCCGGACAACATTTATGTCAACAACATCTCGCTCGATGGAAATGCGATTCATAACTGGTGGATAGGATGGGACGAGATGACTAAATCTTCACGCCTGGAATTCAAGCTCGCTGATAAGCCGAACAAAGATCCGGGCGAACTGCCGCCCTCCTATCCTGCGCAGATGAACACGGGCGCTGTGAGACAGAACGGTCCCGACTCCTATCTGCAACCGTTGGTTGCCGACGGCACGCTGGCTGGTGCGGTCACGCTGGTGTCTGACAAAATCAACACCATATATGTGAAGGCATCTGGATATCGCGACCTTACGTCGAGAGCACCCATGGCGTCGAATGACTTGTTCTGGATCGCGTCCACATCGAAGCCTATGACAGTAACGGCCTTCATGATGCTTGTGGATGAGGGAAAGATCAATGTGAATGACCCCGTCGAAAAGTATCTTACTGAGTTCAAGGGCCAGTTAGTCAAGACGAAGTCGAACGATACCGCAAATCCGGGACCAACAGGATCAAAGAATCTGGAATTGGTCCCTGCGAGTCACCCCATCCTTGTGCGCGAGATTTTGAGTCACACCAGCGGGCTTCCCTTCAAGTCAGCGGCACAGCCGGGAGCCTTGGATACGTTGCCACTGAAAGAAGCGGTGAAGAGTTTCGCTGCGGAGCCGCTGAACTTTCAGCCCGGCACTGCATACGCATATTCGAATGAGGGCATTAATACCGCGGCACGCATTATTGAAGTTGTGACCGGCATGCCCTACGAAAAATTCATGCAGCAGAGGCTCTTCACGCCACTGGGCATGACCGACACCACCTTCTGGCCGAATGCGGAACAGATACAGAGACTGGCTAAAACTTATAAGGTGGATCCGCAAACGAAGGAACTCAAAGAGATCCCAATCAACCAACTGACTTATCCTCTGGATGATCGCACGCATCGATATCCCATGCCAGCGGGCGGAATATTCTCGACGGCAGAAGACGTAGCGAAGTTTTGCCGAATGATTTTGAACGGCGGCGCCATCGACGGGAGAAGATACATTTCTGTCCAGGCTTTACATACGATGACGAGCGAGCAGAATAGCGGACTGGGCGGATCGAGTTATGGATTTGGCTGGGGTGTGTCGAAGACCGGCTTCGGCCACGGCGGCGCGTTTCGCAATGCGATGGAGATTGACACCGTGAAGGGCCGCATTCTCATCTTCATGGTGCAACAGGACGGCACCTGGGGCACGAGTGCGGGAGACGCTATTACTCCTACGTTAGAGAAGATTGCAGACGACTTGGTTGCGGGCGGCGATTGAAGTTCGGTTCACACAGATCCTTGGCTGAAATGATCAGCTCAAGAGGGGCCCAATCGAGATGGGCGCCATGCAAAGGGTTATTCAAGACACGCGAAAGATGACCACCGTGTCCGCCGGAACTTCGACTGCATTTCTGTTGGGGCGGAACGGAGTGCCAGAACTGAGAATCAGTTCACTCTTCGCTGCAATTCGAAACGTGTGCATGGTCTCGCCGAGATTGCAGAAAAGTGTCACGCTCCCGCGCTCCATTGAAAAGCACTTGTTCTGTTCGTCAACATGCACACGGGTGTTTCCCGGTTCATCGTTATTGAGCGCGGGGGTTGATCGGCGCAGTTGAATTAATGCGCGATACCAGGCGAGCATTCCTGCGTGCTCACTGCTATCCAATTCGGGCCAGTTCAGCTTCGAGCGCTCGAAGGTTTCTCGCTTTTCTGGATTGGGGATCAGATCGGGACTCCAGCCAAATGCGGCAAACTCTTTCTTGCGGCCCTCAGCCACAAGGCGCGCAAGCTCCCGGTCTTCGTGGTCGGCAAAGTACTGAAAGGGAGATGAAGCAGCCCATTCCTCGCCTTGAAAAATCATCGGGATGAATGGGCTCATCAAGACGATCGCGGCCGCGATCTTTGCGCGATTGAATCCGATCACTTCATGCAAACGATCGCCGACCGCGCGATTTCCCACCTGATCGTGGTTCTGAATGTAGCCAAGGAATCTGTGTTGCGGCACGTGCGCTGCGGATTTGCCGTGAAATCGTTTGCGGTAATTTGAATAAACGCCGTCATAGACGAAGGTTTGCTCGAGGGCCTTCTTCAGATGACTGAGAGTGCCGAAATCGGCAAAATATCCACCGGCAGGTTCGTGCTGCAGTACCGCAAACAACGCGTGATGAAAATCGTCGCTCCATTGAGCGTCCATGCCCAGGCCGCCCGCTTTGCGCGGCGTGACGGTGCGCGGGTCATTCAAATCGCTTTCCGCAATGACAGCCAGTTTTTTGCCCAGGCTATTCCCCAGAGTTTCAACCTCGGCAGAAAGTTGTTCGAGAAAATGGATAGCCGACCTGTCGATGAAGGCATGCACGGCGTCGAGCCGCAGACCGTCGATGTGATAATCGCGCAGCCACATCAAAGCGTTATCGCAGAAGAAGCGACGAACCTGGTCTGATTGAGAGTCTTCGAGATTAACTGCTCCGCCCCACGGCGTGCGATGTGCATCCACAAGGTACGGCCCGAACTTCCCGGTGTAATTGCCGTCCGGGCCAAAATGGTTGTACACCACATCCAGCAGCACCGCCAGCCCCTTCAGGTGCGCCGCGTCGACGAATCGCTTTAAGGCATCGGGGCCGCCATAAGCCTCGTGCACTGAAAAGAGCGCGACGCCGTCATACCCCCAGCCGTGATGACCGGAGAACGACGCGACCGGCATGAGTTCGACGTGTGTGATGCCCAAGTCAGCCAGGTAATCGAGCTTGCCGATGGCCGAATCGAGCGTTCCTTCAGAAGTGAAGGTGCCCACATGCAGTTCGTAGATAACGCCACTCGCGAGCAGTGCAGGTTGGAACTCAACGGCCTGGGAAGACTTCGGCCATGCGAAAGCTGCTTGATCGTAGACGCGCGATGGTCCATGAACACCCTGTGGTTGCCATTGCGAACGCGGATCTGGATAGCATGCATCGTCTTCATCGAGGACAAAGCAATAATCGCCTCCGGGACCCGCATCTTCCACATCAAGATGCCACCAGCCGCGCGGATCAGGACCGTTCATCTGCAATGAACGACCGTTCACGCGAACCGATATCTTTTTCGGGAGAGGCGCCCAAACTTCAAAACGATGCATTCTCAATCCTCTTCCCGCGTGAGCAATGCAACGGGAAATCGCTGAAGCAGCGATTGCACGCGTATCGAACCGCCTGCGAAGGTCTCGCGCGTCAAGCGGTTGAACCACTTTCCACGCGACAACTCGATTGAGTTCGAAGCCCAGTTTGATCCAAGCTTCAGCGGCAGATGCGGCGCGAATACGGCAACGCGGTCTCCGCGGAGAAACCCGACGAGGTGTTCGCGCTTTGGCCCCTCTGCAAGCACCGGTTGATATGCGGCATCTGCGCCGAACCACTCTGGATGATCGCGCCGAACGCACAACGCAGTGTGTGCAACCCAGAGCTTCGGCGTTCCTGAGTCCATCGACTCCATGATTCTTCCAACGCTCATTCCCGCGCCCAGTTCGCTTAGTATGCGCGAGCGCAGCGCATAGTCGACGGGCCGGCGATTGTCAGGATCGACAAGGCTCAGGTCCCACAATTCGCTTCCCTGATACGTGTCTGGCACGCCTGGGACGGTGTAGCGAAGCAGCGTTTGTGAGAGACCGTTGATTCGTCCCGCGTACAAAATGCGGTTGACGAAGCTCTCCAACTCCGCGATAAACCAGTTCGAATCGAGAATGCGCTCAATGAAAAGGCCAAGGGCCTCTTCATATTCGCGATTTTGTTGCGTCCAGCTAGTTTGTCGTTTGGCCTCGCGCATCGCCTTTTCCATGTACGCTGTGAGCCGGTCCTTGTCGATGGGCCATGCGCCGATCATGGTCTGGTAGAGGAAATACTCCGAATTGCGATCGGGATATTTCCCAGTGCGGAACGGAGCATTGGCCCGAGACCATCGATTGAGTGCGCTTTTCCAGCGAACCGGATTTTCGGAAAGCACTGCCAGGCGAGCGCGCACGTCATCTGCCCGCTTTGTGTCATGAGTCGAGAGGGTGGTCAATGTCGTAGGATGAGCCGCTTGCATCCTGGCACAATAAACATGAAACTGCTCGACACTGATTCCGTTTCTTCCCGGCGCACTGCCTACTTCGTTCAATCCGATCAATCGATTGAAACAGTAGAATGCGGTGTCTTCAACGCCCTTTGCCATAACCGGCGAGGTGAACTGCTGAAAGCGCTGCAGGAATTCACTCTCCAATCCGCCGCGCGAGCGCAGCGCCAATACGCTGCCAATAAAGTCTATGAGGCCGGCATCGAGATCGGGCCGGCGCGCTTTTGCGTTGGAAACTGCTTCGTCGATGCGAATGCGGTCTTCATCCGCTACTTCGTCCCGCGCGGGAACAACGTATGTTCGATAAACCGAGAAGCAGGCCGCAATTTCCCTGAGCGCCCTGCGGATTTCTGCACGCGTGTAATCGCGACGATCGCGGTTGTTTTCACACAGCTCGACAAAGAGGCTCGTCAACCGGTTCACATCGCTGCCAAGCGCTTCCTGCTCAACGTTGAGCTTTTTGTCGTGGGCTACAGCATCGAAGTCGACAGGTTCCCCGGTAAACTCGGCGTAAATGGCAGATAGCTCGCTCATTCCCTCGCTTGAGACAAGCAGAGCGTTGCAGACGTTTAGAAAGTCGTACCCGGTCGTGCCTTCAATGGGCCAGTCCTCGCGCAGAAATTCACCGGGTTCTAAAATTTTTTCGCCAACAATCCACGCATCCGGCGCGCCATTTCGGAGTCGCTCAAAGTATTGCTTCGGGTCGCGTAGGCCGTCGGGGTGGTCGACCCGCACTCCATCGAGGACGCCTTTTTTCAGCCAATCCAGAATCCTGCAGTGCGTCGCATCGAAGACGTGTTGCCTTTCCGTGCGCAAACCGATGAGGCTGTTGACATCGAAAAATCGCCGGTATCCAAGCTCCTGGTCCGCGGTCCGCCAGTAAGCGAGCCGATAGAGCTGCTGATTGAGCAAGTTGTCGAGGGCATCAAAATTGCTGTTCAATTCGGCAACCGCCTGATCGATGGCCGTATTGATCTCAGAATTCTCCGCGCACAGGCTTTTCAGCAAGGCGTTGATTACATTTTTGTCGCGGTGTCGCGCCAGCCCGACTTCAAGATCGGTGGATTCCGGGGATGGCAAGCGCAAAAAGCTGTCAGCGATAAAGTTCAATGTGTCGCTCTTGGACAGTTCCGCGGCCCGAGTCAGGACGGCGGAAAGAGAGCGAGGGGCAACCGGAAAGATATTCTCGGCGTAGCGAATCCTGAATCGTTCGCCCTCGTGTTCGAGCTTGATTTCTCCCGCTTCCAGAATGCGCCCGTATTGATCTCCCAGCACTGGCAGTAAGATCTTGTTCTGCAGCTTGGCCTCGGAAGAATTCCAATCGATATCGAACCAGCTGGCGTACAGGCTTGAGGGCCCGTTTTCCAAAACATCCCACCAATAGCGGTTCTTCGGCCCGATCGCCATGTGGTTCGGAACGATATCGAGCACCTGACCCAGGCCGAGCTCCGCCAATCGTTGGCAGAAGCGCTGGTGA
>Ga0187851_10003322_pt1 | contig 13553 bp, 6 predicted proteins | sample June2016WEW_6_10_FD_132997 | JGI IMG/M metagenome (GOLD analysis project Ga0187851, IMG submission 132997) | Peatland microbial communities from SPRUCE experiment site at the Marcell Experimental Forest, Minnesota, USA - June2016WEW_6_10 | ecosystem: Environmental > Terrestrial > Soil > Wetlands...
CAGGCTGCCGACCACGAAGGTGACGCCCGCCACGATCATCGGATAGTAGAGGCCGGCGTAGATCTTCCCGGTTTCGGCCACCACCGAGAGCCCGATCAAGGGCAAGAGGCCGCCAAAGACCCCGTTGCCTATGTGGTAGGGCAGAGAAAGCGAAGTGTAACGAATCTTCGCCGGAAACGCCTCAATCAGGTACGCCGCAATGGGCCCGTAGACCAGGCACACATAGAGCACCTGAATGAAGATCAGCAGCACCAGCATCCAGAAATTCGGATTCTGCGCTTCTTTGGCGGGAACCAATGCCCCGGTTGCATCGGTGGTCATGGCTGTCAGTCCGATCGCGCCTGTCACCTTGTTGCGCGTGGACTTTACAGTGACCACATTGTTGCCGACGGCGTGCTCCATCGCCTTGTAAATCGGGATGTAAGTCAGAACCCCAAGCAGGCAGCCCGCCATCATCAGCTTTTTTCGTCCGATGCGGTCGGACAGTGCGCCCACCACAGTGAAGAAAGGCATCCCGAGCAGCAGGGCGACGGCGACGATGATGTTAGCCGTCTTGACGTTTACCTTCAGAATGGTCTGCATGTAGAACAAAGCGTAAAACTGGCCTGTATACCACACGACGCCCTGGCCGGCGGTGGCGCCGAAGAGCGAAATCAGCACCAGCTTCAGGTTCGTCCACTTGGTAAACGCATCCTTCAGCGGTTGCGTGGAGGTCATGCCCGCCGCTTTCAGTTGGCTGAAGATCGGCGACTCCTTCATCTTCAAGCGGATGTAGAGCGAGATCAGCACCAGGATGATGGAGACCAGGAAGGGAATGCGCCAGCCGTAATTCGCGAAGTCTTCCTTCGACATCGCGTTCTGAGTGGCCAGAATCACAAGCAACGAAACGAAGAGGCCGAGGGTGGCCGTGATCTGAATGAAGCTGGTGTAGAAGCCGCGCTTGTTGTCCGGCACATGCTCGCCCACGTAAACTGCGGCGCCGCCGTATTCTCCGCCCAGTGCCAAGCCCTGCAGTATGCGGATTCCAATCAGAATAATCGGTGCCACCCACCCCGCGGTCTTAAACGATGGCATCAGGCCAATCGCAAATGTCGAGAAACCCATGATCGACAGCGTGACCAGAAATGCGTACTTGCGCCCGATCAGATCGCCGATGCGCCCGAAGAACAGCGCTCCAAAGGGCCGCACCAGAAAGCCCACCGCGAACGTCGCCAGGTAGGCGATGTAGGCGAACGTATCGTTCCCCGGAGGATAGAACTTCACGGCCAGCACTGCGGCCAGACTGCCGAAAATGTAAAAGTCGTACCACTCGATCATGGTGCCCACTGAGGACGCCATGATTACTCGCCAGATGCTGTACTCCGCCGTGCTCGAAGCGGCATTCGCCATATTCCTTCCTCCCTTTTTTGTAATCTTATTTTCTTGCTTTCTTGCTACGCCCCACAGTTCAATCGCTCGTCCGAACTTTCGGACGCCCCTACGGCACTTTTTGTAAAACCGCATTCACCGATAACTCCGCCCCTGAGGAAACCGCCAGATCGCGCTTCCAGGGCGCAAAACCCGGCATACTAATCAGAACGACATGAGTGCCCGTAGCCACCCCGAGCACAGATGGCGTGCTGCCCACGTAACGCCCGTCCAGCGTGACTTCGGCTCCCGCAGGACTCGAACTGAAACTGCATTTCACGGTTGCCGGCAGATTGCTCGCACTGACAGATGCTCCTGCTCCAGTTGGCGTTTGTACGTCACTCACTGCTGAACCCCGCGCCGGGCTTTGAGTCGGAGCCTGCGGCTCGGCCGGAACCGCAGCCGCCGTTCCGGAATCTGAGGGCGCGACCATCGTGGCGGCTGGCGCGGGCTTCTCGTCCCCGGCAACTGGCTTGTACAACTGGCTTCGCAGTTTCCCTCGTTCGTCCACGTAGTAAACGAGGACGCCGTTCTTCTCCCTTCTCGCTTCGAAACTCTCGCCTCTAGGCAAAGGGGTGCACCTCGAGGCGCTTGACTCCGCCGTGCAGGCGATGCGGTACGGACGATTGTTGCCTTCCTGCACCAGCAAGGTATTCATCAACGGAGCGGTCCTGCTGGAACGGCAATACGCGTCGAAAGTGAGCTGCTCGCAATTTACGGGAACGCCGTTGTCGTTCGTACCCAAGGATCGAGTTTCAGAATCCAGAACTTTAATCTGGATGGTATTACTCCGCGAGGCCGCGTTGGCAAAGAGCGCCGCCACTAGCAAACCTGCTAAAAGAGCCGTGCCTCTGTATATCTTCATCGAACCAATTCCCCGACATTTCCGGATGCATCCATCAAAACCGGCTTTCGGGAAGCAGTCCTGAAGGCCGACACCAGAGATGCGCTACATTGTGCTCTTTTCGGCGTGCTCCACACAACAGCTTTCCTGTTGGAGGAGGGTTGGAGAGGACAGACTTACCTCCGGCCTGTCACCCGGGTCGCGCCCATCCACCTTACTTGTTAGCCAGCACGGGTTAGTTCGCACCGGCCAATCAGTCATCCGCTAAAGTACCCAGCGGGCCAGGTTTTGGCCCGCTGGGGAAAAAAGGGATCGGTTCTAGAACGTAAAGATCGGCCCGAACTCCGTTCGGTGATCTTGCCATTCGTTGGATGGAGTTCCAGCAATTTCGTATAAGGTGAGGTGGTCCTCCAGTCGTGTGGCGTAGATCGACTGCTCGAAGCTCAACCCGCACCAATTGTTGACTTTGTAGTTCAGGGTCGCGATAGCGGACTTGCCCATCGACATCGGCAATGTCCCGCTAAAGCCGGCATTATTGATGTCCCGATTCACCACTTGGTCCTTCCCGACCGTGAACTGAAGCTGCCAGCCCGCGTTGTGACCTTTCGGATCGGCATTGAACCAGCGGGAAATCGGCAAACCGAGTTGGAGGAATCCGCCAAACGATCGGATCGGCCGTTGCGGCGCTACCGTCACGTCGCCGCTCGGGCAGGCACCGGCAACCAGCGCGGCGGTGCAACCCAGAACGGCGCCGCCGGCGGCGGCCAGTGGTCCGCCGTCTGCTGTGACATACGGTCCAGATGTTGCGGTCAACCCGCCGGTATCGGTGGCGAAGGAGTTGATTTGGCCGCCAAAGTAGAAGCGCAAATCGCCTCCCTTATAGGCGGTCGCCACCAAAGTAAACCAGCGCGTGGGTATCTGCGCGACGATTTGACCGCCCCACATTTTGCTGGAGGCCTGAAAGCCGTTCGGATATGCAGCTTCCAGGGAACAAGCCAGGGTGTTGTCGCCGTCGTCGCAGAGGTAGGAGCTGTTCGGAACGATCGAGGTACGCCGGGCGCGGAATCCAGCGAAAGCAATTTGTGCTGGCGCTACGCCTTTCGCCTTGTCGACTTGGAAACTCAACGCCGCTCGGCCTTCCCATTCGGGACGGTCGGAATCGGCGCCTTCGCGCTCGCCCTGTCCGAGCTGGGCCGCCAGCCCGTTTCCTGCGGCATCCCCGAGCTTCAGGATTTGTCCGGTGCTCGGCATCATGACACCGAATTGACCCTCGAGGTTGACGTGATTTTCTTTATTCAGCGACTCAATGAACCCGCCCCGCAATTGCGGCGAGCGAGTATAGATGTTGCCCCAATAGGCGCCATTGAAGGTGGTTTCCAGGATGTTCATCAATGCGCCGGATCCGAACAGCGTCCAGTCCTGTCCACCGACGAAGAAGATGTCGGTTTTCTCGCTCGCGTGGTAATCCAGGCGGACGAACGCCAAACGCAGTTGCGGTTCATTGCTGCGAATCGAGGAAACGTCGCGGTTATCGACTTCGCTGAAGTTGCCTTCGAAATCGCCCTCGATCTTGCCCGTCAGCGTCAGCTTGGGCGAGATGTCGGGCCATTCAAAGTTCATCCCGCAGCGGGTGGAGCGCGCTTTGACGTGGACCTCGGGATCCTTCGTTGGGCCGGTGTTGAATGTAGAGTTGCCCCCGGCGTTCAACCATATGCCAGGAAACGGGAAGTCGTCGCCATCGGGATCGCTGCTGTCGTGGACGACAGTTGCCTTAATAAAGCCGTAGGGCGCAAGCGTGAGCGGTCCCACCTTGATCCCGTTCAGGCCGCCTGTCCTTGGAGCGTCAACCGGGAATACCCGAATCGGAACAACCGCCGGAATGACTGCCGGCGCAGCTGGTTTCACCTCCGCCTTGGGTGCCCCCATGGCCTGCGAAAGACCCGCGGGGATGATCGGTGACGTCGACGCCACCAGGTTCGGAGCCACTTGCGCCGAAGCCGACGGGGTTGCCAGCGCTTCGAAATCCGACGCGCTCAAAATCCCCTTCTGCCGCAGCAACTCCAACAACTTCTCTCTCTGTTCAGCAGGAGTTCCGACCATCGATTTCGCCTCATCGGCGCTCAAAACTCCTTTGGCCACCAGCAACTGCAATAATGGATCACTCTGTGCCGCCGCGTTGGTTGACGCGCCGGCGTTAGGGGCGGGTTCGGCGAAAGCCGCCATCGAAAACAATAAACTCAGGATTACTAAACTGCCGAGAATCGTACTTCTTACTCGCATCCGTTCCTCCTGTGACGCCTTGCTGTTTTGCATCTCCCGGATTCCATTGGGACTCCGATAAAGCGACCGGGCGACGCGCCGCGAATTCTGCCCCCTTCTCTCTTTCCTGACAGTGACGGCCGTCACATATCTTGGTGATAATTCTTGCCATCCTCCTGCGACCTATAAGAAAAGGTCCTTGCCTGCCGGGGCCCTCGCCCTGTGATAGCTGTCACAACTCCCTGTGACCCACGTCGCGCCCTCGCCCCGCTTTCATGGGTCATAGTGGAAAGCGACGGCAGGCAGACTGCCGCTCCCGGATCAACCGTTTGTGGGGTTTTTTCAACTGCGCTGCCAGTTCAGCAGCGCCTGTTCTATTTCAAGAGGAGATTCATGAAGCGCAAATTCAAGACCATGGACGGAAACGAAGCCGTCGCCAGCGTCGCCTATCGCGTTAACGAGGTCATCGCCATCTATCCCATCACGCCTTCCTCCAACATGGGAGAGTGGGCGGATCAGTGGGCCTCGGAAGGCCGGCTCAACATCTGGGGCACGATCCCGCAAGTCACAGAAATGCAAAGCGAAGGCGGCGCAGCCGGGGCGATCCATGGCGCGCTCCAGACCGGAGCCCTGGCGACCACTTTCACCGCCTCGCAGGGCCTGCTGCTGATGATCCCCAACATGAATAAGATCGCGGGCGAGCTAACGCCCACGGCATTTCACGTCTCGGCTCGTACCATCGCGACCCACGCGCTTTCCATTTTCGGCGACCACAGCGACGTGATGTTCTGCCGCACCACGGGCTACGCGCTGCTCTCTTCCAATTCAGTGCAGGAAGCGATGGATCTCGCGCTCATCGCCCATTCCGCCACCCTCGAGACACGCATTCCGTTCGTGCATTTCTTCGATGGATTCCGCACCTCGCACGAAGTCAACAAGATCGAGGTGCTCAACGACGACGACCTGCGCGCCATGATCAACATGGATCGCGTGTTCGAGCATCGCCAGCGCGCGCTCTCGCCCGAGCATCCCGTGCTGCGCGGCACCGCCCAGAATCCCGACGTCTTTTTCCAGATGCGTGAAACCATCAATCCCATCTATGACGCCTGCCCCGACAAAGTCCAGGCCACAATGGACAAATTCGCGCAGATCGTGGGCCGTCAATATCACTTGTTCGATTACGTCGGAGCACCCGATGCCGAGCGCGTCATCGTCATGATGGGCTCCGGCGCCGAAGCCGCGCATGAGACCGTCGACGCACTCATCGCTCGCGGCGAAAAAGTCGGCCTCCTCAAAGTCCGCCTCTACCGGCCGTTCTCGGTCAAACATTTCATCGACGCGCTGCCAGCTACAGTAGAGAAGATAGCCGTTCTCGACCGTTGCAAGGAAGCCGGAGCCGCCGGCGAGCCGCTCTATCTCGATATCGTGAACGCTCTGCACGAAGGTAAGCGTGCGGTCGAAGTCATCGGCGGACGCTACGGTCTCTCCTCCAAGGAATTCACGCCCGCCATGGTCAAGGCGGTGTATGACAACCTGAGCGAGTCCGAACCCAAGAATCATTTCACGGTCGGCATCAACGACGATCTCGGCCACACCAGCCTGGAATACGATCCTTCGTTTTCGACGGAGCCAGACAGTGTGATTCGCGCCCTGTTCTACGGACTGGGCGCCGATGGCACGGTCGGCGCGAACAAGAATTCCATCAAGATCATTGGAGAGAACACGCCCAACTACGGTCAGGGTTACTTCGTGTATGACTCCAAGAAGTCCGGTGCCGTCACGACCTCGCACCTTCGCTTCGGACCCAGTCCCATCCGGGCCACCTACCTCGTCTCCAAGGCGAACTTCGTGGCCTGCCATCAATGGATATTCCTCGAGCGCTACGACATGCTCAGCGCCCTGGTCGAGGGTGGAACCTTTCTGGTAAACAGCCCTTACCCAACCGACGAGACCTGGGACAAGCTCCCGCGCATGGTCCAGCAGCAGCTCATCGCCAAGAAAGCTCGCCTCTTCGTCATCGATGCCTACAGCGTGGCGCGCGACACGGGCATGGGTAGCCGCATGAATACGATCCTGCAGGTCTGCTTCTTCGCCATCTCCAAAGTGCTGCCCGGCGACGAGGCGATCGAAGCCATTCGCAAATCGATTCGCGATACCTACGGCCGCAAGGGCGAAGACATCGTCCAGAAAAACATGAAGGCGGTCGATGAAACCCTTGCCCACCTGCACGAAGTCAAGATCCCGGCTCAGGTCACGAGCACGATCGAGATCGCCGAGCCCTTCTCGAAAGAAGCGCCCGCTTTCGACAGAAACGTTCTGGGCACCATTTACGAAAATCGCGGCGACGAACTTCCCGTCAGCGCTTTCCCCATCGACGGCACTTTCCCGACTGGCACCGCCAGGTGGGAAAAACGAAATCTCGCGCTCGAACTTCCCGTCTGGGATACCAACATCTGCATCCAGTGTGGCAAGTGCGCGATGGTCTGCCCGCACTCCGTCATCCGCATCAAGGTCTACGATTCCAAGGAACTCGAGGGCGCTCCGGCCACCTTCAAGTCTACGGACGCCCGCGACAAGGAGTGGGCTGGCCTTAAGCTGTCGATCCAGGTCGCGCCGGAAGACTGCACTGGCTGCGCCATCTGCGTCGATGTTTGTCCCGTCAAGAACAAGCAGGAGACGCGTCTCAAGGCTCTGAACATGGCGCCACAACCGCCGCTCCGTGCTCCCGAGCGCGACAACTGGGATTTCTTCCTCAAAATTCCGGAACTCGACCGACGCAAGATCAAGGTGGGCGCGATCCGGTCGCAGCAAATTCAGGAGCCGCTTTTCGAATTCTCCGGCGCTTGCTCGGGATGCGGCGAAACTCCGTACCTGAAGCTGATGTCGCAACTGTTCGGAGATCGCGCTCTCATCGCCAACGCCACGGGCTGCTCCTCAATTTATGGCGGTAACCTGCCGACAACTCCCTGGGCTAAGAACTCCGACGGGCGCGGCCCGGCATGGTCAAACTCGCTGTTCGAAGACAACGCCGAATTCGGACTCGGCTTCCGCCTCTCGATCGACAAGCAAACCGAATTCGCCCGCGAACTGGTTAAGCGTCAGAACGGCAATTTGGGTGACGAACTCATCAACGGGCTTCTCAACTCTCCGCAGAAAGATGAGTCCGACATCTACGATCAGCGCCAGCGCGTCGCCGAATTAAAGGACAAGCTGAAGAACGTCAATACGCCCGATGCGAAGCAACTTCTCCAACTCGCGGACATGCTGGTGAAGAAGAGCGTCTGGATCGTGGGCGGCGACGGCTGGGCCTATGACATCGGCTACGGCGGCCTCGATCACGTGATCGCCAGCGGCAAGAACGTCAACATTCTTGTGCTCGATACCGAGGTCTACTCCAACACCGGGGGGCAGCAGTCCAAGGCCACGCCGCGCGCCGCAGTCGCCAAATTCGCGGCCGGAGGCAAGGCCGGAGGCAAAAAAGATCTCGGCATGATCGCCATGAGTTACGGAACCGTCTACGTCGCCAGCGTAGCCATGGGCGCCAAGGATGAGCACACCCTCAAGGCATTCCTTGAAGCCGAGGCTTACGACGGACCCAGCATCATCATTGCCTACGCGCACTGTATTGCGCATGGCATCGACATGACGACTGGCATGCACAATCAGAAAGCCGCCGTAGACTCGGGCCAGTGGCTGCTTTACCGCTTCAATCCCGACCGCATTCTGGCCGGAGAAAATCCGCTCCTGCTCGACTCGCGCTCGCCTACACGTAAAGTGCAGGACTTCATGCAAATGGAAACGCGCTTCAAAATGCTGACGAAGAGCAAGCCCGAGGATGCGCGGAAGCTCTGGGCCGAAGCGCAACACGACGCCGATGCCCGTTACAAGTTCTATGAATACCTGGCGTCAAGAAAACCAGCGGCGTCATCCGCAACATCGCCCACGGCGGCGCCAACGCTGACGAAGATCGGCGGGTAGCGCCGGGGACTCGCCGGCTGTCCCGAGGGCGTCCGCCCTCGGCAGAGCGGCGGGACCTCTGCGATAGGGATTTGCTTTTTGATCGGCGGCCTGGGCCGCCAAGGGCAACGGCAGTCCAAGGCTTGCCGCAAGAAAGACAGGAGACACAATGCTCGACCTCTCGACCCGCTATCTCGGCCTCAACCTTCGCACCCCGCTCGTCGTGTCCGCCTCGCCGCTATCCCAGGAGATTGACAGCATCCGCCGCCTCGAAGATGCCGGCGCCTCCGCCGTGGTTCTCTACTCGCTTTTCGAAGAGCAACTCCGCCAGGAGAGCCTCGAACTCGATTTCTATCTCAACGAGGGCACCGAAAGCTTTGCCGAGAGCCTAAGCTACTTTCCCGAGCCCGCCGAGTATAACCTCGGTCCTGATGAATATCTTGAACACATCCGCAAGGCAAAGGCGGCTGTCAAACTCCCCGTCATCGCCAGTCTGAACGGCAGCTCCGTCGGCGGCTGGATTCAATACGCCACCCAGATCGAAGCCGCCGGAGCCGACGCCCTTGAGTGCAACGTATATTGGATTGTCAGCGATCCCGACGTGACCTCCGCCGAAGTCGAGGGCCACTACATCGATATTCTTGAAGCCGTCAAGACCGCCGTGCACATCCCGGTCGCCATCAAGGTCAGCCCCTTCTTCAGCAACTTCGCGAACATGGCCAAGCGTCTTGACGCCGCGGGCGCGGACGGCTTGGTATTGTTCAACCGCTTCTACCAGCCCGATATCGACCTCGAAGCGCTTGAAATGACTCCCCACGTTCTGCTCAGCACACCACAGGCCATGCGCCTGCCTCTCACCTGGATTGGCATGCTTCACGGCCGAATCAAGGCAAACATGGCGGCCACCAGCGGGGTTCACGGAGCCGAGGATGTCATCAAGTTGCTCATGGTCGGCGCCGACGTCACCATGCTCTGCTCCACCCTGCTCCGCAATGGCATCAATCACCTCCGCTCGATCGAGCAAGGCGTTCGCCAGTGGATGGAATCGCACGAATATGAATCCGTCCAGCAGATGAAGGGCAGCATGAGCCAGATGCGATGCGCCGATCCTTCCGCTTTCGAACGGGCCCAGTACATGCGCGCCGTGAAAGGAATTCAGCACGTCGTGCAAGCCCGCTAGCTCGCCCCTGGAGCAGGCACTTGTCAAAGCGCGCAGGCGGGCCGGGCGGAAGCGTTCCTGAAACAGGGAGGGCATTCATGAAAGCGGCCTCGGTTGTTCTGGTAGTACGTTGGGTAGCTCGCGTTTAGAGCATCCTCAGCATCCTTACCGTCCTGACCTTCGGCCTCGGCGCAGGATTCGCGAGTCATGGGCTGGCTCCGACGGCGCAGGAATGGCTGGCATTAAGCCTCTTTCCTATAGGAGTAGGACTGGCCATCGCCTGGTCTCATGAGACGCTCGGCGGTACGCTGGCACTGGCGAGTGTCGCCGCCTTCTATCTCTGGAACTTCGCCCGTGCAGGACATCTGCCGCGCGGACCATTCTTCTTCCTGATGGCAGCGCCGGGGTTACTCTTTCTGATCGCGCCTCCGTGTCTCAGGGTGGCGCGGCCTCCGGGAATTAAAGCTCACGCGCCTGCAAAACCCTCGTTATATTGGCAAAACGTCGAAACCCGAGAGGAGCGCGGACTCCCGGAGCCTCGCATCAGCCGTAAGAAAGGTTCTTCCGTTTGGAATGCGCTCGCACCATTCCAGGGCCGCGGCTAACTGCAGCGCATCCGCAGCTCGCAAATCGTAGCGATCCACAAGCTGCGTCGCGGAAGCCCGGAGCGCCTCAGAAGGCTGGATCACAGCCCAGGAGTTCGAAACAATCTCGGTAAGCTTTCGCGCCGCAGAGCACTCCTTTGGACTAATTTGCTGTATTCGCACAAGTCGAGCAAGCACACTTGCGACTTCCACCGGAGTTGCCCACCAGACGACGATCTCGTGTACTTCATAAAGAGCGGCGAGCCGGAGCGTGGCGCTCTGGCGAACAAACAACGGGACCAGCGCGCTTGTGTCCCAGAATGCTGCCGTCCGCTTTAGCGGTCCTCGCGCTCTTCCCGCCATATTCTTTTCATCACGCCGTCGGAAACGTGACCCGGGGGCTTCGGCAATGAACCCACTGGCCTCCTTCGCAATGGAGGCGCGAGCACGCCACGCGCCACCAGTTTCTGCTCCCGGCCGGACGGATCCTCCGACCGTACAGGCACGATGCGCGCGACCGGCGTTTTGCGGTCGCAGACCAGCACTTCCTCGCCATCGCGCACAAACTGGATGTGCGAGCTCAGCTTCGCCTTCAGGTCGCTAATACTCACAGTCCTCATGCGACGATTATAACAACATGACTATTTTAGTCATCTTAATTCTGTGAGGGGGTTCTCCTTCACGCACCGCCGATAAACTCCCCTACGGTTCCCCGCTGCAACAGATACGCCCCTGGCCCCTGCTGACCGCGCACCGACCGGCAGAACTCGGCCACGAAAAATCCCGCCTTCAGGCTCTCTCGGAAGGCCCAGCGCGTAGCCTCCCGCCACTCCCGCGCCAGCCCAACGTCCGAATGCTCCACGGCCAGGATGTCTCCGGGAATTTCGATGCCAATCCGCTCCCGCGCCAGCGCTTCCCCCAGTTCCGCCCGAACCGGCAGCCCCTTACCGTCGAACCGCACCAGCGGGGCCAGAAGCCGCAATGCATCGAGCGTCTCCGGGCGTCCGCTCTTCCCTGCGATCCGGTCCCGGACGCGCCGCGAATCCAGCATCCATCGCACCCAAAGGCGGTCCGTTCCGTTCCGATGCAGCATGCTGGAAGTCTCCGGCCCGTAAAAATCCACTTTATAGGTTTCGGAAACAACTCCCAGCTTCGCGAAATTGAAATGTGCGTTCCGGCTTTGCAGCGGGTCAAATGTCCAAGTCATCTCGTGGACGCCAATCGCCAGCGCCCGCTCGCGTTGCGCATGCTTCAGGCGCGCGCCCAGATCGAGATGCCTGTACGCATCGAGCACAGCCAGCATGTGAGAGTGAATCGTTGTTTGTCCGTGTTCGCGCCCAAGAAATCCAAACGCGAATCCGACCATCCGCGCCCGCCCCGCGTTCCCCGACTCGGCCTTTTCATTCTCGAACGCGCCCACAAAAATATTGCCTGCAGCCTTCAACGCGATCGCCATCGTCAGCGGCATGGCGTCGTCGTCCGCCATGCCCCAGACTTCTTTTTCCACAGCTCGCATCTGGTTGAGGTCGTCGATTGTCCGTAGATCGCGAATCGTAATGTGGGGGGCCGATGTAGTCATTGCGGCCCTTCTTACAGGAGCCGTCATATCCTTGTCAAACGGGGAGAGAACGGTGTAGCCGCGCCTCGGCGGCACCGTTGCAGGTGAAAACGTGTCGGCGCCTACTGCCTTCCCGCCAAATAGTTAACCCGCAAGCCGACCCGAAACAAAATTGGCGGCCCGAGGTTCACGATCGGAGTTCGCGCTACCTGGTAGCGCTGGTCAAACAGATTCTCGGCTGCGGCAAACGCCTCAAGGTGCCGCGTCAACGAACGCCCTATCTGCATGTCCATCGTATAAAACCGGTCCAGCGGATATTGATTCTGATCGTCGTCGAACTGCCGCCCGACAAAGCGCCCATCGACGCTCAACAAGAGCCGCGACGGATTCCAGTAACGCGCCTCCCACGTGAACACATTACGCGGCACCTGCGGCACATCGAGGCCCGCCAGATCAACTCCGCCCGGATTGCCCGGATAACTCACCACCGTCGCGGCCGTAAATGCGTATCCCGCTGTCACCTGGATGTCGCGTCTCACATGCACCACGCCATCCAGTTCCACGCCCCGCGAACGCGTGCGCCCAAGATTCTCTTTTTCGTCCGTGATCAACGTCGGAGTCGTCATGAGCGTGACATTCTCGATCGGGTTCACAATATCACTCCAGAAAAAAGTTCCACGCACATCAACCCGGCGATCCCACCCCGTCACATTGACCCCCGCCTCGGCTCCCGTAAGTCGCTCCGCATTGAGCAGCGGATTATTGAGCGTGAGCGTGCCTCCCACGCGGAACGGGCGATACAACTCGTTCAGAGTTGGCGCGCGAAAGGCTCGATACACCGATCCCGTTAGCGAGACATGCTCGTTAAGCGACCGCAGCACAGAAAGCCGCGGACTAAACGCCAGATCGCTCCGGCTCGGAAACAATGTCGCTGCTGGAGTACCCGAGACAGGAACCGCGATCGTGAGCCCGTCGAAATTGCTCCAGTCATCGACGCGTGCCGCCAGAATGACGGTCCATTTCGAGCGATGAAAAATATCCTCCCCAAACCATCCGAAGGTGCGCTGCCGGCCTGAGCCCAGTTGGCTCTTGTTCTTCCCCGAAAACAGGAGATCGGCGCTCGCTCCCATCACTTCGCTGAAATCCATGCCGCCGATCAGCGTCTGGCTCTTGCCCCACAGATGCGTATATTGCGCACCTACGCCCACAGTTTGTTCGGGAACATGTTGCAGGTCAGTCAACGTTTCGCTATCGCGTCCGCTTGCGACAGCCGAGTATCTCTGGTGGTAGGTCTCGACCTGCCCATACATGCGCGCGCTCAAAAAATCGCCGCCAAATTGCTTGTCGATACCGCCCGCGCCCTCGCCCAGGTGCGTGTCGTTCGTTTGAATAGGCGTGCCGTTGTTTCGGAACTCGGTATAGAAATTTCCGCGCCCAAAGATTTTCCCGTTCCCGCCAAGGTCGTGACCGATGCGCGCATAAATGGTTGCATTTTCGGAATTGGCGGCCGTGTCCACCGTGCCGCGCAAGGAATCTGGCACGAGAATGAACCCATCAGTACGAAACATCTCGGAAGCCACCGAGTAGTCCCACCGGCCCGCGCGACTTCCCGTCCAGAAGGAAAGGTCGGGTGTGCGCTCCTTTCCATAAGAAGTTTCCAGCGTGAACGCCGGAGCTTCGGGCTGGCGCATCAGGAATTGCACCACCCCACCCATCGCGTCGCTGCCATAGAGATTCGAAGCTCCGCCACGAACCACTTCAACCGTTGAGATCGCGCTCCTCGGC
>Ga0187851_10003323_pt1 | contig 13548 bp, 13 predicted proteins | sample June2016WEW_6_10_FD_132997 | JGI IMG/M metagenome (GOLD analysis project Ga0187851, IMG submission 132997) | Peatland microbial communities from SPRUCE experiment site at the Marcell Experimental Forest, Minnesota, USA - June2016WEW_6_10 | ecosystem: Environmental > Terrestrial > Soil >...
CCTCCCAGTCGGCCACCACGTCGGCGAGGAACCCCTCGCCCCTGGCACTGGTCTCGGTGAGGGTTTCTTCGCCGCGGTCCGGGCCGTAGATCCCGATCGCCGAGGCGGAGACGAACGCGCGCAGCCCGGTGCCGGCCGCGGCGAGCTCGGCCAGGCGGCGGGTGGGGCCGATCCGGCTGTCGCGGATCTCGCGCTTGCGATCCGGGGTGAAGCGGCCTGCGATGGACGCGCCGGCCAGGTGGATCACCGCGTCGACCCCGGTGAGCAGATCCGGGGCCGGGTGGGCGGGCTGCCAGTGGCGTTCGGCCGGGTGGGTGGGCTGGTGGCGTACCAGCCGGATGACGCGGTGCCCGCTGGTGGTCAGCAGCGCGGTCAGCGCGGTGCCGATCACGCCGCTCGAGCCGGTGACCGCCACCGTCAGCGACGCCGGGTCGATCGCCCGGGCCCGGGCCTGGGCGGCCAGGTCGTCGGCGAGCTGCCGGTGCCGGTAATGGAACATGGACCGCACCGCTCGTGCCGGGATCGAGGTCTCCACCTCGTCGGTGACCAGGGTGCGCGGCACATCCGCGGTCGGTCCGTCCACCGCCGCGAAGGAGTGCGTGTGCCGCCAGCAGAACATGGCCGAGAGCGGGAAGGATTCCAGCACGTCGGCGAACACGTGCGGCGGGTCGTACCGGTCGGGCTGGTGGGTGGCGACCCACCGCAACCCGCCGGGCAGTCCGAGCACCGCCTGCCCGTCCCGCAGCGAGCTGGCCTCGGCCAGCACCCGGACGGGCTGCCACGGCGGGCTCAGCCGGGTGATGGCTCCCGGCCGGGCGTGCCACGCGAAGACCTCGTCCAGCTCCGCATCTACCACACTGGAATACGTGAACCCCATAGCCGTCAGCCCTCCCAGGCGCCAGCGCTAACCGGTGTGATTAGCCACTGTCGTTAAATCAATACTAAATTACACTAATATGCAGAGCTTAAACCCATGAGCACCCCCCGACTCTTGGAGCACTGCCATGCAACTACGCGAAGCCGCCGACGTCCTCGGGGTGCATTACCAGACCGCCTACGGATGGGTCCGCCGGGGAGTGCTGCCGGCCAGGAAGACCCCGCACGGCTACGAGGTCACCGACGGCGACGTCAGCGCGCTGGCGGAACGCCGGGCCTCGGGCACCGCGCCGCCACCGCAGATCCGGGTGCGTGACTGGAGCGCCCAGGCGGACCGGCTGCACGCCGCGATCTCCTCCGGCGACGAGACCGCGGCGCGGCAGATTTTCGGCAGGCTCGCGCGCGGCGTCGCGATCACCGACCTGTGCGAGCGGGTGATCGCGCCGGCGCTGTACCGGATCGGCGCGGACTGGGCCGCGGGCGGGCTGAACATCGCGACCGAGCACCGGGCCAGCGCCATCTGCGAGCGGCTCATCGCCGCCCGGGCGCGGCAGCCGCAAGGCCGCCCGCGGGGCGTCGCGGTGACCGCCACGCCGCCAGGAGAACGGCACGCGCTGCCCGCCCTGATGGCCACGGCGTGCCTGCGCGAAGACCGCTGGCTGGTGCATCACCTGGCCGCCGACCTGCCGGTCGCCGAGGTGATCAGGCTGGCCCTGGACACGGGGGCCACCCTGGTGGTGCTGTCCGCGGCCACCGCAGAAGGGGGCCGCCACGGCCGGCAGGCGGCGCGGGAGATCACGCTCGCCGTGCCCGGGCTGTGCGTGCTGGCGGGCGAGCCGGGTAAGACCCTCAGCCAGCTCAGGGACGCCGCCCGGGCCGCGGCCGCCTTACCCGCCGCCGATGAGCCGGGCGGCGGCGAGCCGGCCTAGCGGCTGGCGATGAGCCGGGCGGCGAACGCGTCGATCTGATCAAGCTGCTCGGCCGGGTCGAGCGAGGCCGGCGGCACGACCAGGCGGGTGACCCCCTGGGCGGCGAAGTCGTCGACGTCGGACCCGGTCATGTCGATCGCGGCCCACCGGGTGTACTCAAGCGCGTCGGGGTCCCGGCCCGCGGCCCGCGCGGTCGCCCGCATCTCCTGGAGCTGGCTGGCCCGCTCTTGGGCGGTGAGCCTGCCGCCGGGGAAGTAGCCGTCGCCGCGCAGGCCGGCCCGCCGGGCCGCGGGCCGGCTGGATCCGCCGATGTGCACCGGGAGCGGGCCCAGGGGTTTGGGGAAGGTGCACAGGTTGGTGAAGGAGAAGAATTCCCCGTCGAAGCTGACGCCGTTCTCGTCCCCCGCCCACAGCCGCCGCAGCACGTCGATCGCCTCGTCGGCGCGGCGGCCGCGGCTGGCGAAGTCCACCCCGACGGCCGCGGCTTCGCCCGGCAGCGATCCGACCCCCACGGTGAGCAGGCGCATCCGGCCCTTGGACAGCACGTCGACCGTCGCCAGCCGCTTGGCCAGCACCACCGGGTGGTGAAACGGCACGAGCAGCACGGCCGTGCCGAGCAGGATCCTGCTCGTCGCGGCGGCCACGAAGCTCAGGCATTCCAGCGGGTCGGCGATCGGAAGCGACGGCGCGAACGACATCGCCCCCGCCGACGCGCCCGGGTAGAGCACGACGTGCTCGGTAACATAGAAGGACTCAAAGCCGCGGTCCTCCGCGCGCCGGGCCACCGCGATCAGCTGATCCGGGTCGGGGCCGAAAAACCCTGTGTTGTACACGAGTCCGAACTTCACCGCGTCCTCCCGCTCTGGTCAGCCGTCACGTCCGTAACATCGAGCTGGCGCGGGAAAATCCTCGGGCTTCGTGTCTGGCTTACTTGGGGGGACGCGGTGGGGCGGTTCATCTCGGCGGTAGCCCTTTACGGGCCGAAGACCGGGCCGGTACGCGAGTTGCTGGCCGGGGTGCAGGCCAGGATCGCGGCGCACCTCGGGGATCGTTTCCGCCCGTATTCGCTCGACCAGGTCCACGCCACCTTGATCGCGCTCAATGCGGTGCCCGGCCCGCGGACGGGCAGCATCGTCAACGAGTACTACCTGACCCGGCAGGACCGGGCGGTGGAGATGGATCTCCCGCTGGTGATGGACACGCTGGCCGCACGTTTCGCGCGGCCGCTGCGGGTACGGATCGGCGGCTGGCGGCGGGACGGGGAGGTCCCTTTTACCAGCCAGGGCCAGCACCTTTACGACCGGGCGTTCTCGGCCCAGGGCAACGCGTTCGTGCTGGTCGGGTGGCCGGCCGTGTCGTTCAGCGGGGAGGGCGGCGCCGGCCGGGAGGGCGTCGGGGAGGGCGGCGCCGGCCGGCTGGCGCGGCCGTTGGATGACCTGCGGCGGGACATGAACGCGGCCGGGCTGCTGCACAAGTACCACGCCCGCGACACCGACGTGGACAACGACCTGCACCTAGTGGTCGGTCATCACGCTGGCGCGGCGGCCGGCGACGTGGACCGGGTCGTGACCGTCGTCCGCGAGCTTTTGGCCGCCGATCCGGCCGAGTTCGGCATCGGCCTGAGCGACGTGAAGATCGTCGCGGCCGACTCGCACACGCTGGCTCCCCCGCTGTACGTCAGCGATATCCCCGCCGACGAGGCGATCCTGCGCACGCTCATGGATTGAGCATGCCGGGGTGCGGCCTGGTGCGTCGCACGATCGTTGCTGGCCTGCCCTTGGTGCTGGTGGTGGTTTTGGTGCTGGCCGGTTTTGGTGCTGGTGGTGGTTTTGGTGCTGGCGGGGTTTGGTGCTGGCGGGGTTTTGGTGCTGGCGGTGGTAGCGGTGTTGGTGGGACTGGTGGGTCGATCGCGCTCTCGTGGTACACGGAATTTCCGGAACATCGTGGATGATTCGGGTTTCACGGAGACTTTGGTACCTCATAGGGTACCTTTTTCTCCACTAAAGCCGAATCTTCCGCATGAATTTACCGTTTGTCGTACTGGTAATCGAATTATGATCCTGGTGGGACGGGACGGGCTGGTGGGGTGACACGACCGTCTTTGCTGGAATTATGCAGACCGGCCGGTGAGGGCGCCGTGTGAGGCAGGTTTCTGGCGGTGCGGATGCGGGGGGTGAGCAGGAACGAACCGGAGGCGGCGAAGATGACGAGGACGATCCAGAGCCCATTCCGGACGCCGAGCGCGGTGCCGAGCGCTCCGGCGAGCAGGGCGCCAAGCGGGATCATGCCAAAGGCGAGGAAGCGCATGCTCGCGGTCACCCGGCCGAGCATCGAGGGCGGGCAGTATCCCTGCCGGAAGCTCGTGGCGATCACGTTGGTGACGACGAGGCCGCCGGCCACCAGCGTCGAGCCTGCCAGGTAGCAGGCGAGCCGGGGTCCCCGTTCGGTCAACGGGATGAGCAGGCCGGATAGGTCGGTACCGACAGTGGTGAGGACCAGCGCCCGGGCGGTTCCGCAGGCGCGGGTCAGCCGGGACGCGGCCAGGGCACCGAACAGGCCGCCGGCTCCCCCGGTCGCCAGCAGCAAGCCGACCGCGGCGGAGCTCAGGCCCACCACCCGGAGCAGGAAGATGACGACCAGGGCCAGGTTGCCGGTGTACGCCAGGTTGGCGATGGCCGCGTAGATGGTCAGCGGCCGCAGGTACGGGTCGCGGGCCACGAAGCAGATGCCCTGCCAGGTTTCCGCCCGCACGCCGCCGGCCCTCGGCGTCCGGACGGGAACCGCGGGGTGGATGCGCAGCAGGCAGGCGGCGGACACGCCGAAGCTCGCCGCGTTGAACTCCAGCGCGGAGACGGCACCGAACGCCTGGGCGGCTAGCCCCGCCAAGCCGCGACCCGCGATCGTGGCGACGGAAGCCCCGCCCTGGAGCCGGGCGTTGCCCGCGACCAGGTCGGCCGCGCTGACCAGGGACGGCAGGGCGACCTGGTAGGCGGTGGCGAAGAAGACGTTGGCCGTGCCGGCCAGCAGCGCCACCGCCACCAGCTGTCCGGTGCTCAGCACGCCCAGCCAGGCGGCGGCGGGCAGGCTCGCGAACAGCAGGGCGGAGATCACGTCACAGCTGATCATCAGCGGCCGGGCCGGCAGCCGGTCCACCCAGGCGCCGGCCGGCAGGCCGATCACCAGCCACGGCAGGTACGCCGCGGCGGTCAGGGCCGCGACGGCGAAGGTGCTCGCGCGCAGCACCGTGACCGCGGCCAGCGGCACGCCGACCACCGCCATCGAGCTGCCGGCCACGCTGATCGTCTCCCCGATCCACAGCAGCCGGAAGTTCCGCTGCCGGAACAGCCCGCCGGGATCAGACGTGGCGGTCATGTGCCTGGATCCGGTGGGCCTGATCGCTGTCGCCGGACCCGGGGCTCGGGGCTCGGGTGCCTGGCGGTCTGGCCCGCGGCCGGGTCTGTCGTCCGGGTGGTCTGGCCGGCGGACGGGTCCTTCGTCAGCATCTCGTGCGTTATGGCTGACCAGAGGGCCTCGCGGGCGGCGTCGAGGACGTCGGGCATGGGCGGCTCCACGGAGCCGAGGGCGGTGAGCGGGTCGGGTGGCGTCATGCTTTCTCCTCGGCGAGGACGAGACGGAGGGCGGCCCGGGCGCGGTGCAGGCGGCTGCGGGCGGTGCCGGGCGGGACGCCGAGCGCCACGGCGGCCTGGGCCGGGGTCAGCTGCTCCCAGGCCACGAGCAGGAGCACGTCGCGTTCGGCGGGCGGCAGGGCTCCGATCGCGGCGGTCAGCGCGTGGGCCCGGCCGGCCGAGTCCAGGCGGTCGATGACCTCGTCCCACGGATCCTCCGCCCGGTCGCTGGCCGGGCCGGCCTCCGGGCGGGCTCGCCAGTGGGCGCGCAGCACGTTCCTGGCGATGCCGAACAGCCACGGCCGCGCGTCGGCGTACGCCGGGTCGTAACCGTCCCGCCCGGCGAACGCCCGGACCCACACCTCACCCAGCAGGTCGGCGGCCACCTGGCGGCCGGCCCGGCGGGCCAGGAAACCGTGCACCGCCACCTCGTGCCGCCTGACCACCTCGACGAACGCGTCAGGGCGGCCGCGCGCGGACCGCTCGATCAGCGTGCCGTCTGTCTCCCGCTCAACCCTCAAGGCTCCTCCTACCTTGATATTGCCGGGAAGGGGGCGGAGCGTTCGGCGGGAGATCGGTTCGAATGGCGAGTTACCACTTTCCGTTCGTTCGATCATATGTTTTAATACTGGCATGGTTGCGATTGCTCCGGACATGCCCGCCGCGGTGACGGGCCGGAGCCTGGCGCTGACCACCGGGGCCGCCGGGGCCGCCGGGGTCAGTCATCCGGCGGTCGCGGTGTGGTTCGCGCTCGGGGCGGCCGGGCTGGCCGCGGTGGTGGTGGCCATGGCCTGGAACGTGCATGCGCGCCAGATCCGGCTGGCCGAGCTGCTGGTCCGCCGCCAGTTCCTGGTGATCGCGGAGACGGGCGCGGCCGAGGGCGCGCCGGAGGAGGGCGCGGCCGCTGAGCTCGAGGTCGACGGTGACGGCCGGGCGCGGGCGGCGCCGCCGGCCGTGATCGAAGGGCCGGAGCACGTGGTCACCGGCGAGCAGGCCCGTTACCGGATCCGTTCGGCGGGGCCGCAACAGGTGGTGTCGTGGGCCGTCGGCGGGGGTTCGGTGTCGCAGTCCCCCGACCCGGCTCATCCCGACGAGCTGCTGCTGATCGCGGACCAGCCGGGCCAGCTGACGATCACCGCCCGGGTGCGGGAGGGCCTGGCCGAGCGCCGCGAGACGAAATCCGTCACCGCCGTGCCCGACGTGACCCCCGCCGCGCCGCCCTTCACCCTGCGGCTCTTCCTCAACGGCTGGGGGCTTGTGGTGGTCGCGATCATGATCGTCGGGTTCGCCGGGGCCCTGGACGCGCTGGGCAACTTCACCTCCTCCGACTTCATCGCGCTGGTCGTGCCGCTGGCCGCGCTGCTCGGGGTGATCGCGGTGGTGCGCGGGACCACCGACGCGGGCGAAGGCAGCCGGCCCGGCCACGGCAAGGGCCAGGTCTAAGTGCGCTACGATCCGTATCTAGATTGCTACGCTAAGTATCTAGGACGCTACGCTCCGGCTGATCTCAAATGGATTACTTCGGGTGGCACCCCTTGACGCGCATACGGCCACGGGATTGGCTAGCAGCCGTTTGTGTTTAGCCGTGATTTTCCAGTTTAGGAGCGGAATGGGTTCATCTCGATTCACCCGCAGAGTGGCCGCCGGGCTGCTGGCCAGCGCCACCGTCATCGGCCTCTCGGCGGTCGCCGGATCGGCCTCGGCGGCGCCGCAAGGGCGCCACCCGCTGAGCGGCAGTACCCCCCGGTGGCTGCACCAGGCCCGCGACATGGGCACGAGCCAGTCATCGCAACAGGTCGACTTTGGCGTCCTGCTCGGTCTGCGCGACTCCTCCGGCGCGGTCGCCGCCTTGCAGGCGATCTCCGATCCGGCCAGCGCCAGCTACGGCCAATGGCTGTCCAACGCGAGTTTCGACGCCCGCTACGCGCCGTCAAGCGCCTCCGTGGCCGCGGTGCAGAGCTGGCTCCGCTCGGCGGGCTTCCAGGTCACCGCGACCTTGCCCAGCGGGATGTACGTGGAGGCCAGCGGGTCGGTCGCCAAGGTGGAAAGCACCTTCGGCACCAGCCTGCACAACTACTCTTACCTGGGTAAGGACGTCCGGGCCAACGCCACACCGCTGTCTCTGCCGGCCAACACCCCGGCCGCCGTCAGCAGCGCGATCACGGCGGTGCTCGGGATCGACCAGGGCTCGACCCTGAAGCAGCCCGCCGACACCGAGCCCGGGCCCCCGGCCGGCGCCAGGTACGGGGTCCAGCCGTGCTCGGCGTACTACGCGCAGAAGATCGCCAACGCCCAGCCGGCCGCCTACGGCAAGCACCAGCCGTACGCACTGTGCGGGTACGGCCCCCAGCAGCTCCAGTCGGCCTACGGAGAGAGCTCGCTGCTGCGCGCGGGCCAGACCGGCCGCGGAGTCACGGTGGCGATCACCGACGCCTACGCCGCGCCGACGATCTACCAGGACGCCCAGCAGTACAGCCGGGTACACGGCCAGCCCACGTTCGCTCCTGGCCAGTTCTCTCAGATCACTCCCGGCCCCAACGGCTACGACCAGGCCAGCCTGTGCGGCGCGCAGGGCTGGTACGGCGAGGAAACCCTCGACGTCGAGGCCGTGCACGCGATGGCCCCCGGCGCCAAGATCGTCTATGTCGGAGCCCCGGACTGCCTCAGCGGCCTGGATGACGCGTGGGCCAGCGCGATCGACAACCACGTCGCCAACGTGATCACCGACTCCTGGAACTCAGGCACCGACGACATCAACCTGCTCGGCACCGCCTACGTGGCGTTCTACCAGCAGTTCTCGCTGGAAGCGGCGCTGACGGGGATCACCGTGAACTTCTCCTCCGGTGACTCGGGCGACAACACGGCAGGCGGTACCGACCTGGCGAGCAAGTCGGTGGAATTCCCCGCCGACCTCCCCTACGTCACCGGCGTCGGCGGCACCAGCTTGCTGATCAGCCGCAGCGGCCAGCGGGTGAACGAGTACGGGTGGCAGAACGCCTACGCGGACCTGACCAACGGAGCCTGGACGCCGACCCCGCCGGGAACCTACAGCTCCGGCGGCGGCGGCGGGACCAGCCAGCTCTTCCCCCAGCCCTTCTACCAGGCCGGCCGGGTGCCGACGAACATCTCCGAGTACTACGGCAGCACCCCGATGCGGGCGGTGCCTGACATCGCGATGGACGGCGACCCCAACACGGGCTTCGAGATCGGCGAGACCCAGGTCTTCCCCGACGGCACCTACTGGAGTCAGTACCGTATCGGCGGGACCAGCCTGTCCTCCCCGCTGCTGGCCGGCGTGGTGGCGGTGGCTGACCAGTTGCACCACCGGTCGCTTGGTTTCATCAACCCGCTGTACTACCGCATGCTGGGCACCCCGGGGCTGCATGACAGCGTGGCGCCGACCTCCCCGGTGGCCCAGGTCCGCACCGACTACGTGAACTTCCTGAACAATTCCGAGGGCAAGTTCTACCGGCTGCAGACCATCGACGTGCAGAGCTCGACCCTGCACGACACCCCGGGATACGACGACGAGACCGGCGTGGGTACGCCCAACGGTCCCGCGTTCTTCCTCGAGTCAATTTTCGGCTACTAAACGCCGCGGGCCGGGAGGGGACACGCCCCTCCCGGCCCGCGTCGGCTACCCCAGGCCGGGGATGATGGGGGGATGGCAGCTAACCCCGACACCTACCTGCACGGCCACCACGACAGCGTGCTCCGGTCCCACCGCTGGCGGACGGCGGACAACTCGGCCGGGTACCTGCTGGCCCGGCTGCCGGCCGACGCGCGCGTGCTCGACGTCGGCTGCGGGCCGGGCACGATCACCGCGGACCTGGCCGCCCGGGTTCCGGACGGCCAGGTGACCGGGATCGACGCGGCCGCCGACGTGCTCGCCCTGGCCCAGGCCGAGGCGGACCGGCGCGGCCAGGCCAACGTCCGCTTCGACGTCGGCGACGTGTACGAGCTCGGCTTCCCGGACGAGAGCTTCGACGTGGTGCACGCGCACCAGGTGCTCCAGCACCTGTCCGACCCGGTCGCCGCGCTCACCGAGATGCGCCGGGTCACCCGGCCCGGCGGGCTGATCGCGGCCAGGGACGGCGATTACGCCGGGATGTTCTGGTTTCCCGACGACCCGGGATTGACCGAGTGGCAGGCCCTGTACCGGACGGTGGCGCGGGCGCTCGGCGGCGAGCCCGACGCGGGCCGGCGCATGCTGTCCTGGGCCCGGCAGGCCGGGTTCACCTCGATCGAGGCGTCGGCGAGCGCGTGGTGCTACACCGGTCCGGTGGACCGGCCCTGGTGGGGCGCGTCATGGGCGCAGCGGCTGACCGAATCCCCGTTCGGCGACCGGGCGGTCGAGCATGGCCTGGCGACCAGGGATGACCTGGAACGGCTGGCCCAGGGCTGGCGGCGCTGGGCGGCCAGCGAGGACGGCTGGTTCCTCATCCCGCACGGCGAGATCTTGTGCCTGGTCCCGTCCTGACGACGAGCCCGTCGTGAGCGGTGAGCGTGCGTGATTACGGACTGCTCGAAGCCGCACTAGCCCGGCCGCAGGCCACTGCCTTCGGCCACGACGCCTATCCCGGCCTGAACGGGCGGCGGCTCACGCTCACCAACGACGAGGCCTACGACCTGATCATGAAGGTAGCCGCCGGAGAACTCGACACCGTGGACGACATCGCCGCGATCCTTCAGGCCGGGACAGAACCGCGAGGCTGAGAGGCCGTCAGAACCGGGCCCTGAGCTCATCAAGCTCTGCGGTTAGATGTCGCGGCGGGTGATGAGCGGGGACGCGGCGGCCAGGGCGACGGCGGGCCAGGCGAGCAGGACCAGCAGGGACAGGGCCGGGGCGAACAGGCTCGGCTGCGGGTGCAGGGCCGTGACCTGCTGGGCCGCGTCGAGCAGGTCGAACCGGCCGATCCGGTCGTTCCACGGGGGCGGGAGCACGCTCACGATGGCCGGCAGGGCGATCACCGCCAGGGCGGCGGCGATCCCGCCCGCGGTGTGCCGGATGATCGCGCCGAGCGCCACGCCGATCAGGGCGCACACGCACAGCAGGACACCCGTGGCCAGCACCGCTCCCGGCACGCCGGGCCGGGACAGGGACACGCCGAGGTGGTGCCCGGCCAGGATGGCCTGGACGGCAAAGAACGAGACGAAGGCGACTACCTCGCCCGCGACCAGCGTCACCACGCCCGTCACCGCCGCCTTGGCGGCGAGCACCGCCCGGCGCCGCGGTGCCGCGGCGAACGTGGTGCCGATCAGCCCGGTGCCGAACTCCGAGCTGAACGACAGCACGCCGAGGACGGTGACCGCGATCACCGCGTAGTCCAGGCTGAGCAGGCCGGGCAGCAGCGGATCGACCGGCGTCCGGCCCGACGGCGAGGACGCGAAAGCCGACGCGAGCAGGACGCTGAACCCGATGGGCGTGACCACCGCCACCGCCAGGGTCCAGTAGCTCGAGCGGACCGAGCGGAACTTGGTCCACTCGCTGGCGAGCAGGTCGCGGGCCCGGACGGCGGCCGACGGCGTGGCCGCGCGGGCGAGGTCCTGGCCGGTGGTGACGGCGCTCATCGGGTGGGTGTCCCTTCGGTGGCTGGGCCCTGCGGCGCGGCGGGGCCCTGCGGCGCGGCGGGGCCCTGCGGCGTGGCCGGCTCCGGTGCGGCCGCGGGCATGGTGCCGTGGTAGTCGACGCTTTCGCCGGTGAGGTCAAGGTAGGCGTCCTCGAGGGAGGCTTGCCTAGGCACCAGGGCGTGCACGGCGATGCCGTGGGCCGCGGCCAGGTCGCCGATCCCGGCCGCGTCCAGGCCGGTGACCACGAAGGCGCCGTCGGGCTCCGGGGTGACGGTCGCGCCGCGGGCGGTGAGCAGGCCCGCGAACTCGATCCCGCGGGGGGAGCGCACCAGCACGTCGTGGCGGGCGTTCGCCGCGATGAGCTGGGCCGTGGGCATGTCGGCGAGGAGCTTGCCGCGCCCGATGACGATCAGGTGGTCGGCGGTCAGCGCCATCTCGCTCATCAGGTGGCTTGACACGAGCACGGTGCGGCCCTGCGCGGCCAGCGTCTTGAAGAACTGGCGGATCCAGCCGATACCCTCGGTGTCCAGGCCGTTGACCGGTTCGTCGAACATCAGGATCGGCGGGTCGCCGAGCAGCGCGGCGGCCAGGCCGAGCCGCTGCTTCATGCCGAGCGAGTACCCCTTGACCCGCCGGTCCGCCACCGCCTCCAGGCCGGTCAGCCGGATCACCTCGGCGACCCGGTGCCGCCCGATCCCGTTGCTCTGCGCGATCGAGGCCAGGTGCAGCCGGGCGCTGCGGCCGCCGTGCAGGGCGGTCGCGTCCAGCAGCGTGCCGACCTGGTGCAGCGGCCGGATGAGCCGGTCGTACCGCCGTCCGTTGACCAGGGCGGTGCCCGAGGTCGGCGCGTCCAGTCCGATGATGATCTTCATCGTGGTGGTCTTACCGGCGCCGTTCGGTCCGAGAAAGCCGGTCACGTGACCCGGGCGGACCGTGAAGCTCAGGTCGTCAAGTGCCACGACAGGGCCGAAGCGCTTGCTGACCCGGTCCAGTTCGATCATGCCGACGTGGCCTCCGTTAGGTCGATGGAATCCAGGGGAATCTGCCGGTTGGTCAGCACGACCTGGGTCCGCAGGTCGCGGACGCGGACGCGGAGGTACGCGGTGGCGTCAAGGCCGCCCCCGCTGTGCACCGCGGTGTCGCCGCCAGGGCCGATGAGCCAGCCCAAGCCCACCAGGTAACCGGCCGGGCCGGATCCGGCCTGGACGGTGAGGGACTCGGCGGCCAGGGCCGCGGGCAGCAGGGACGGCCACCCGGTGCCCAGCCGGACCAGGTCGGCCCCGGTGGACCATAGCCCGCCGGCGGCCTGGACGGTGGAGATCTGGGCCGGAAACGGGACGAAGACACCCGGCGGGGCGACCGTGTAGCCGGTGACCGCGCCGGGGCCGACCTGGTCCGCGCGGGCCGGGAAGCGCGAGTCGCGCATGCCGAGGGGATCGAGCACCAGCCGGGTGACCGCGTCGGCGTACGGCATCCGCATGACGTCGGCGATCACCTGCCCGAGCACGGCGTACCCGCCGTTGCTCGGCTGCGCTACCCCGCGCCTGCCGCTGCACGGGACGACAGGGCCCAGCAGCGTGGGCAGGTCAGGGACGGTATCGGCGTAGAATTCGGCCGGATTGCCGACGCCGGCGGTGTGGCTGAGCAATTCCCTGACGGTAATGGTGTCGTCGGCCAGGCGCACCGTCCGCAGCGGGGCGGCGGCGTCGAGGCGCAGGCGGCCCTCGGCGACCAGCCGCAGCACCGCGGTGGCGGTAACGAGCCCGGTGACGCCGGGAGCGGCGAACCGGTGACCGAGGTCAAGCGTCTCGGCGCGGTCCAGGTCGGCGTGACCCTGCGCGATCACCCACGGCGGGCGCCCGGGCTCGCCGCCGGCCAGCACCAGGGCGACGAGGCCAAGCTCGGCGAAGGCCCGGTCGGCGAGGCCGGGGACCCCGGCGGGCACCGCGCCAAGGGTTCGGACCGGTGCCGTCCCGGTGACTCGCGGGTCGGTGATCCGCTCGGCGAGGGGGAAGCCCTGCAAGGCCGTCAGCCGGTACGGCGGCCGGGCATCGACCACCGCCAGATAGCGGAACCCGGCCAGCTTGACGTGCGCTTCCAGCGGCCGCTGGCCGATCACGACCAGCTCGGTGCGCAGATCCGCGGCGGCCTGGCTGAGCTGGGCCACCAGATCGGGCGCCGCGGCCAGGAGCCGGTCGTCGACATGCAGGCGCAGCTCGTCGTCCGTTGGGGCCATCCAGCCCGGACCGTCGGCGGTGGAGAACCGGGAAACCAGCCAGTGCACCTGCTCCAGGGCGTAGCTTCGCTGGGTGCAGTCCTGCTTCAGCGCGGCCCAGCTGGACCGGCCGTGTTCGCGCGCGATGGCCGCCTGCGCCTCGTGCAGGCTGGGAAACTCGCCCGCGGCCAGGCGTCGTTTGGCTTCCAGCCGCAGGAACCGCAGGCTGGGACGACTGGGCAGTGAACGCGACCCACCGGACACGGCAGTCCTTCCCTCGCGCCCCGGGTCCGCTTGCTTCGGGCGGGAAAGACTCGCCATAGATCGCATC
>Ga0187851_10003324_pt1 | contig 13546 bp, 13 predicted proteins | sample June2016WEW_6_10_FD_132997 | JGI IMG/M metagenome (GOLD analysis project Ga0187851, IMG submission 132997) | Peatland microbial communities from SPRUCE experiment site at the Marcell Experimental Forest, Minnesota, USA - June2016WEW_6_10 | ecosystem: Environmental > Terrestrial > Soil >...
CCCTCCGACGATCCCACCTACGTCGGCCGCCCCGGGTCGGTGGCGGCGCGCGGAGCAAACTTCGCGCTACAGAACTGCGACTTTCTGCTCGCCGTCGGGGTGCGCCTGGACTTCGCCATCACCGGCTACGCGCCGCAGAACCTTGCCCGCGCGGCGCACAAGATCGCGGTGGACATCGACGCGGCCGAACTGGGAAAGTTGCACCCGTATCTACAACAGCCAGTCTGCGCCGACGCCAAGGTCTTCCTGACCGAACTGCTCAAGCACAAGGACAAGCTGAAACCGCGCAGCATTGCAGCATGGCTGGCCCGTTGTGCCGACTGGAAGACCCGCTACCCGCTGGTTACTGACGAGCATCGCAAGCCCGACAGCAAGGTGAGCATCTACCATCTGACGGAGGTCATCGGATCGGAGTCCGATCCACGCGACCTGCTGATCTCGGACAGCGCCGGGAGCGGCATCGAGATCTTTCTGCTGGCCTGTCCCACGCGGTTGGGACAGCGCATCTATCTCACGGCCGGGCTGGGTGCGATGGGTTACGCCATCCCCATGGCCATCGCCGTCGCCGTCGCCAACCCGGGGCGCGAAGTGATTGCCGTGGGTGGCGATGGCAGCTTTCAGTTCAACATTCAGGAGTTGGAGACGGTTCGCCGCCTGAATCTTCCGATCAAGTATTTCGTACTCAATAACGATGGGTACGCCTCGATTCGCGCATCGCAGAAGGCCTACTTCGGCAGTGCCAACATCGGCGCGGATGCGCAGAGCGGACTCACCCTGCCCGACGTCGGCAAGGTGGCCGCCGCGTATGGATTGAAGACCGCTGTCATCGAGGATCAGTCGGACCTGCGCGCTCAGGTGCGACGGGTGTTGGAGATGCCGGGGCCGGTGGTCTGCGATGTTCATGTGATTCCCGATGAAATTCGCGCGCCACGGTTGTCCTCCATGCAAAAAGAGGATGGTTCATTTGTCTCCAAGCCACTGGAGGATTTATGGCCTTTTCTCGATCGCGATGAGTTTCTATCGAATATGATTATTCCGACTTTGCAGCAATAACAGCTTGCCGAAATGCGCCGACTAAGCGCTGGGAGAAATTGACTTGTCGAATCGATTAGGCAAAGTTTCACCCGCAATGCCTTCTACCAAACTCATCGCCGAGATCGGCAACAACCATTTGGGTGATGTGCAGCGCGCCCGAGAGATGCTTGCCGACGCACTGGCCGCAGGCGTGGATGCGGTCACGTTTCAGATTAGGGAGGCACGCTTCTATGAAGCTCCAGGGATGTCTCACCTAAGCCTTCCGCTGGAGTTCTTCGAGGAGGCCGTCGCCACAACTCACCGTGCCGGCCGGCAGCTTGGGATTGCGATCTGCAATCCATCGCAGATCGCGCCGCTGGACCGCCTCGGAGTTGATTTCTGGAAAACTCTCAGTTGGGACTTCCCCAACGAGGAGTTGCGATCTGTCCTGCAAAGTACAGGCAAACCAGTCTTCTATTCGACCGGCGTCTCCGGTATGGAGGAGATTGTGGAGGTCAGCCCACGACTGCGCAACGCCGTCCTGATCCATACGCAACTCTCGCAAGAGATCTGCGACGTGAACTTGAAGGCGATTCGCACGATGGGCTCTGCCACATCACTTCCGATTGCATTCGGCCTTCACAGTCACAATCACGAGGTACTGAAGCTGGCTCTTGCCTTTGAACCGCACTCGCTGTTCTTCTATGTCAAGGTTCGCGGCGCGGCGGCTTATGATGACGAACACGCCATCTTTCTGGACAAGCTGCCAGAGGCCGTAAGCAGCCTTCGAGAGTTGATGGGCACCGTGGGAACAGGCATTAAAGCCAGCAAGGAGGCGCCAGCATGGGCTCTATTGAGCAAGTAGTTCGTGTTGGTTTGATTGGCGCGGGCGCGATCGCTCGCTTCCGGCATCTTCCGGCGCTGAAGGCGATCGAGGGTGTTGAGTTAGTGGTGGTTTGTAACAGCCATGCGGAGTCGTCCGCGAAGGTCGCTGCGGATTATGGCATCGCCGAAGTCGCCTCCGTCTGGCGGGATGTCATTGGGCGATCCGACATCGACGTGGTATGGATCGGAACCACTCCGGATCATCACGCCGAGATGACGATTGCCGCGCTGGATGCGGGCAAACACGTATTCTGCCAGGCCAGGATGGCGATGGATCTGGCGCAGTCGCGGGCGATGCTGGCCGCTTCCGAGCGGCATCCCGCGCAAGTGACAATGCTCTGCCCACCGCCGACGGGAATGAAGCACGGAGCCTACTTCGAGAAGCTGCTGCGCGACGGTGCAATCGGCAAGATATATCACTTCAACCTGCGCGCGATGAATGCGCAGTGGGCCGATGCGTCGGTGCCAGCGCATTGGCGGCAGAAGACTGAGGTGAGCGGAAACAACATCATGAGCGTGGGAATCTATGGCGAAGTCCTCGGCCGTTTTCTGGGCGATCCCGTCTCGCTCTGTGCGCAGGGACGTGTCTTCATTGAGGATCGGCAAGGCTACACCGTACGCATTCCAGACGCCCTGCAGGTTCTGGGCGAGTGGCCCGACCGAGTACTTGGAACGCTGCAATGGAGCGGCGTGGCCCGCCACGGCGGCAACGAGCGAATCGAAATCTTTGGAAGCGAAGCAACGCTGATCTACGACTTCAACACCGATGAGATTTTCTGTGGCCGCGCTGGAGATGCGGCTCCGTCCGCACTCGCCGTTCCGCCGGAGTTCGTGCGGGAGTGGACCGTGGAGCAGGACTTCATCCGCGCCGTCCGCGATCAGGGCCATCCTGAACCGAGCTTTGCTACCGGCCTCCGCTATATGAAGTTTGTCGAGGCGATTCATCAGAGCATGGCTCAGTCCGCCTGCGTCAACTTGTCTGCGCTGTGAACTTCGCGTTCTAGAATGGGGCTCACAAGGAGCGCTTTGCTAATCGGATTGCGAATATGCTGAGGGACTGAGTCATTCCAAAGCTCAAGAAATAGGAGATGGAGTTTCATGGCTCACACCTACGGCATCATGCAAGGTCGCCTCGCACCACCGGAAGACGGACGCTTTCAATCGTTTCCGCGCACGTCCTGGCGTCAAGAATTTTCCCGCGCCCGCGAGGCCGGCCTCGATTACATCGAGTGGATCGACGACGAGTACGGACGCACTGCAAACCCGATCTTCACCGAGGCTGGCCTGGTCGAGCTCGACGCTCTCAAGCGTGAGTACAACATCGCGACGCCGGCTGTGTGCGGCGACTGGTTCATGGACTTTCCGCTGGTCCGCTGCACTCCGCAAGAGCGGGCCGTACGCGAGCAGCACCTGCACGAACTGGTTCCGATTGCCGCGCGGATTGGTGCCAAACGTATTGTGCTGCCCTTCGTCGATCAGTCAAAGATGACGACCGAGGAGGAGAAGCAGACGGCGATCGAGGTGCTGCAACGTGCGTTGCCTGTCGCCCAGCAATTCGGGGTTGAGCTGCACCTGGAAGCGGACTTCAATCCGCAGGAGTTTGCAGCTTTTCTTACTCGCATTGATCATCCCAGCCTCAAGGTCAATTGGGACTCCGGCAACAGTTCAGGACTGGGCTATATCGCAACGGAGGAGTTTGCTGCGTATGGGAATCGCATCGGGTCTGTACACATCAAGGACCGCTATCGCAGGCCGGAGGGAGGCGTGGAGACGAGGCCGCTGGGAACCGGATCCGCCGATTTCGACGATATCTTCCGCGCCATTTGCAGCATCGGCTACAAGGGCGGCGTTACGCTGCAAGTCGCCCGCGGCGAAGACGGAGATGAGTATAACTGGATTCGCCAGCAACTTGCATTCGTCAAACGCTACTTGTAATAACATCTCGCAACCCAACGCGTCCGAGGAGCTCTCGTTGAAAATTCTAATTATCGGTCTCGGCGGTATCGGTCAGCGCCACACCCGCAACCTTCGCGCGCTGCTCGGTGACTCGGTTGAGATCATCGCATATCGCGTGCGGCGGCTTACCCATGTCGTCACGCCGACAATGGGACTCGATCAGGAGCGCAATGTTGAAGACGTCTACAACATCCGCACCTTCCATAGTCTTGAAGCGGCGCTCGCCGAAAAGCCCGACATCGCCTACGTCTGCAACCCCAGCAGTCTCCACGTTGCGGTTACGCGCGCCTGTATCCTCGCCGGCTGCGACATCTTCCTGGAAAAGCCGCTTTCTGACTCGCTCGACGGCACGGCCGAGCTAGCCGACCTGGCTCGCACTTATAAGCGCATCGCCATGGTTGGCTACCAACTCCGCTTTCATCCCTGCGTCATCCGGCTTACCGAGATAGTCCGATCCGGCGTTCTTGGCAACCTGCTGGGCGTCCGTGCCACCATCGGAGAATACCTTCCCAACTGGCATCCCTACGAGGACTATCGCGTGATGTACGCATCGCGCGCGGAGTTGGGCGGAGGCGTGGTCCTCTCGCAGATCCACGAGTTTGACTACCTCTACTCGCTCTTCGGCCTTCCCCGCCGCATCTACGCCCTCGGTGGCCATTGGAGCGACCTCGAGATCGACGTGGAAGATACGGCCTCCATCCTCATGGAAGCTCCGCTTGGCGCGCGTATCCTGCCCATCCAACTCCATCAGGACTTTCTACAGTCCCCTGCATCGCGGCAGTGCGAAGTCATCGGCGACAAGGGCCGGGCTGTCATGGACCTGCACGCGCAGACGGTCAGCCTCTTCACACTCGGTCAAGCCAAGCCTGAGGTCTTCCGCCTGGACAATTTCGATCGCAACAATCTCTTCCTCGATCAGGCACGCCACTTCCTCCACTGCGTCGAGACCCGCGAGAAGCCCATCGTCGATCTCGCCGACGGCATCCAGAGCCTGCGCATGGCGTTGGCGGTCAAGCAATCTATTGCGAGCCATCTGCCGATTGACCTCGACTAGCGTTCCGGCTTCCTGCCATACTGTGTCTATACGGATTGTCTGAGAGATGGGCAGACTTGGAATTAATTCTTGTGGTTACGGAGATTGATGAAATCCATTTTGCAGGCAGTGCGCCGCTACTTTACGTATCTGGTCTGGCTGGCTGGCTCCAGATATTCCCGTGCCACAGGCTGGTACATAACGCGTGGGAAAGCTCGGATCGCACTTGAGAATGTCGACGACTTTCTGACCACCTACGACGTATACGCCAGCGGCCATTATGACCGATTGGAACTAGCCGCATTACCGGGCACTGTGGTCTGGGACATAGGCGCAAACATCGGGGTCACCAGCCTGATCTTTTCGCAGAACCCCAACGTCAGCCACATTTATGCCTACGAACCCATGCCACATACTTTCTCCTGTGCGATGCGTTCTTTAAACGCCAATCCTGTTCTTTCGACAAAGATCACGCTTCAGAACCTGGGTGTAGGCAACCGCGAAGGCGACCTCCCGATCAGCTATACCAAGAAGGCCAAGGCCGCAATCGGCGTCTCCGACATCCCTCCTCGCCTCAAGATGCTGTATCGCATTAAGCCGGAGGACATGGAGTCCATCACGATCCACCTGGCGGACGCCGCTCAAGTGCTGCAATCGATCCGCGCACGCCATCCCGCCGCTCCCATTCTGCTTAAGCTCGATGCTGAAGGCGCCGAATACGGAATTATCGACCGTCTCGTCGAAACCGGGGATATTCGGGAACTCGCTGCCGCCGCCATCGAGTGGCACCTCACACCTGGCGAGGACTATCTCACTTCGAGGCTCCACGCTGCGGGATTTCAATTCGAGACAAAGGTCCTGGAACCGGACTGCATAGGAATGATTGATGCTTGGCGCTAGGCCCGTACCTTCCACAACCGCAGCCTGTAAACTGTCTGACAAGCGCACCGCTTGTTTTCTGAACTGAAACTTGATGGAGTACGCCGTGTTACAGAAAATCAAGGATTATTTGGTCAGTCTTGGCCCCGGGAATCGCTTGACGCAACTCGTCTTGTCCTGGCACGGTCGCCGGTCCGGCTTCAAGATCGACTTCAGCGACAGCAAGCGGATATGGTTAGGGAAAGGCAACCGCCGCCTTGCTCTTGCTGCGCTGGATTTAACTTTTGTTCCCATCATGATGGAGTGCTTCGATGTCTACTTCGACAGCATCGAGTCGGTGCATGTAGATGGTTGCGAAGAACTCGATTTTTCCCAGCCCGCGTTCCACACCTATCGACGGAGCGGTATGGGTTTCTTCTTCCCATCGATTCCCGAGGAAGAGCCTCTCGCCCAATACACTTATTGGCACACACCCAGACCGGGAGACATCGTATGGGACGCAGGAGCCTATTCAGGCGCAACTGCCTGCCTGCTGGCGTCGATGGTCGGTCCAACGGGCAAGGTCTATGCCTTCGAGCCGGACGACCTGAACTACGCCTATCTCATCAAGAACATCGCCCATCACGGCATTACAAATGTGATCCCGGTCCGCAGGGCACTCTCCAGTTCAAGCGGGACAGCAACATTCTTTATGAATGGTACCCAGGCCTCCGGTATCCGCGATTTCGTCGTCTACTCCGACAGCAAGCACAGCAAAGAGGTCCCGACCATCAGCATGGAGGATGCCTGCAAAGAGCTTGGATGTGTGCCCTGCTACATCAAGATGGACATCGAGGGCGCCGAAGTCGCGTTCGTCGAAGGCGCAAGGGAATTTCTCAAATCACATCCTGTACACTTTGCAATTGAAAGCTATCATCGCGTGGAGGGGGAGTATACCTACAAGCGTCTCGATTCGATCTTTGAGGAGATTGGTTACCAGCACCTATCGTCGGATGTATTCAAACAGATGTTCACCTGGGCCAGGCCAAATTCGGCGAAGCCACAGCGGTGATCGATCGCCTGTAAACTGGATGAATCATGGCCACACAAAACAACCGAGTGCGCGACCTCTTCGACCTGACGGGCCGCGTCGCTGTCGTGACGGGCGGGGCCGGGATGCTCGGCGTTCAACATGGGGCGATCCTGGCGGCCGCCGGAGCGCATGTGGTTCTGCTCGATCTGGCTGCGGCGAATCCGGCCCTGCGCGCCGGGCAGCTCCAACGGGCGCACGGTCCCGAGTGCCTTGGGCTGGCCGCCGACATTACCAGCGAAGCCTCGCTGCGGGAAGCACGCGACGCGATTCTCGCCAGGTTCGGCCGCATCGACATCCTCATCAACAATGCCGCGAACAACCCCAAGGTCGAGGCCGATCCCACAGGCGAGCCAAAGCAGTGGTTGCGGCTGGAAAACTTTCCGCTTGCTGTCTGGAACGCGGACATCGCCGTCGGCCTCACCGGGGCATTTCTCTGCTCGCGCATCTTCGGTCAGGAGATGGTGAGGCGCAACGCCGGTGTGATCCTCAACATCGCCTCCGATCTCGCAGTCATCGCTCCCGACCAGCGCCTGTATCGCAAGGAGGGCCTGCCGGAAGAGCAGCAGCCGGTCAAGCCGGTGACGTACTCGGTGGTGAAGACGGGACTGATCGGCCTCACGCGCTATCTGTCGACCTACTGGACGGCGCACAACATCCGCGTTAATGCAATCTCGCCGGGGGGCGTCTTCGCCGGCCAGCCCGACGAGTTTACCGCCAAGCTGCATCGGCTCATCCCCATGGGCCGCATGGCGCATAAGGACGATTACCAGGGCGCGATCCTCTTCCTTTGCTCGGATGCAAGCTCGTACATGACCGGGCAGAACCTTATTGTCGATGGCGGACGCAGCGTTCTTTAGCCTTGAAACCTTTGCTGATAGCATCTCCATCCCGAGAGCGGTTGCCCCTGCCGACCGGGTGGATCGCGACGGCAAGGCGTACCTTTGCCGCTGTGGAGCCGAACCCATGACGCAACCTCCCTCCGCCGGTCGCGAGATTCGCCCGGATCATCCGCCTGTGCTGCCCATTCCGCAGGCCCCCTTTGTTCCCAGGGGGTTGCTGCGAGGCTTCGTCAATCTCTTTCCTGCGGGCCAGTTTGTGCGCTACGTCTGCGTTGGGTGCTTCAATACGTTTTTTGGCTATATCAGCTTTGTTGTGATTCTTACGTTGCTCAACGCGGCTGTGCCATCCCGCCTGCTGTATCTCACGGTCGTTGTGGCGTCGGTACTCTCCATGCCGCTGAACATTTCGGTGGCCTATCTTGGTTACAAGTTCTTCGTCTTCCGGACCAAAGGCAACTATCTGGGCGAGTGGCTGAAGTGCTTCGCGGTCTATGGCACGGCGATGTTGCCCGGCCTGGTTGTCCTGTCGGTCCTGACGCGCTTCCTGCAGGCGATGATTCGCAGCCATGCGGTCCGGCTGCACGCCTTGCTCGGCGCGGTGGAGGGCCATTTGAGCGGCCGTCCGCTGGCATCGCTGCAACACATTGCCACCGGCAAGGCGATGGCCGGGTATATTGCCGGTGCGGTCGTCATTGGGGTCTCCACCATCTACAGCTTCGTTGGCCACAAGAAGATTACCTTCCGCAGCAGAAAAACGGCTTAGACGCATCCATTAAGCTAGACTTGAGCCAGCCATTCAGGAGTGTTGTTGCCGTGGGCCAGAAGACCATCTCCATCATGACGCCTTGCTATAACGAGGAGGAGAACGTCCTCAACCTCTACAACCAGGTGCGCGAGGTGATGGTTGGGATCGGAAAGTATGAGTACGAGCACATCTTCATCGACAACTCCTCGCGCGACAACACGGTTGCCATTCTGAAGGCGATTGCGGCCCAGGACAAGAACGTCAAGATCATTGTGAACGCGCGCAACTTCGGGCACATCCGCTCGCCGATCCATGCACTCTTCCAGACCCGTGGAGACGCTGTAATCGGCATTGCCGCCGACCTGCAGGACCCGCCGCGGATGATCGTGGAGATGGTCCGCGAATGGGAGAACGGGGCCTACTGCGTGCTGGGGATCAAGCGCACCAGCGAGGAGAACTCGCTGATGTTCTGGCTGCGCGAGCAGTACTACAAGCTGGTGGAGAGCATCTCCTCGATCGAGACCATCCAGAATTACACGGGCTTCGGCCTCTACGATCGCAAGGTGGTGGAGCTGGTCCGCTCCTTTGAGGACCCCTACCCCTACTTCCGCGGCATGATCGCCGAGATCGGCCTGCCCACCGTCAAGCTGCTGTACGACCAGCCTGCGCGCAAGTTCGGGATCACCAATAACAACTGGTATACGCTGTACGACATTGCCATGCTTGGCATCATCAACAACTCCAAGATTCCGCTTCGTCTGGCGGTCTTCACCGGCTTCTTTGGAGCCAGCGTCTCATTCCTGGTTGCCATGATCTACCTGGTCCTGAAGTTGGTCTTCTGGAGGACTTTCAGCTTCGGCCTGGCGCCGATGCTGGTCGGAGTATTTTTCATCTCATCGCTGCAACTGTTCTTCCTGGGCATGATCGGGGAGTACATCGGGGCCATCTACACCCAGGTGCAGAAGCGCCCCTACGCTGTGGAGCTGGAGCGCATCAACTTCGAGTATCCCCCGTCGTACCCCAAATCGACTGTACCGGACGGCCTTCTGGCGGCATCGTCCAGTTAGCCAGGCACTTTGATGGGAGGTCATTATCCAAGACCTAGTGAAGAAGCAACTCACTCAATCCGTCGCGGTTCTCACCGCGGTGCTCAACGACGAGTCGATCCACGAGACGGTGGTGCATGCGGGGAAGTTCATCGCCGCGGCCATGAAGGCTGGACGCAAGCTGATGGTCTGCGGCAATGGAGGCTCGGCCGCCGACTCGCAGCACCTGGCCGCCGAATTTGTCTCGCGTCTCACGGTCGACCGCCCGGCGCTGCGCGCCATCGCGCTCACCACCGATAGCAGCATCCTGACCGCGATTGGCAACGACTATAGCTACGACAACGTCTTCGAGCGGCAGGTGGAGGCGCTTGGCCAGCAAGGCGATGTGCTGCTGGCAATCTCGACCAGCGGCAACTCGAAGAATTGCATCAAGGCGCTGAAACTGGCGCGCAGCATGGGCATCCACACCGTGAGCTACACGGGCAATGGCGGCGGAGCGATGAAGGCGCTATCGGACATCAACGTCATCGTCCCGTCCAACGTGACGATGAACATCCAGGAGTCGCACCTAGCGCTGGAGCACATCCTCTGCATGATCGTTGAGCGGTACACCTTCGGCCCGGAGTTCGGCGCGACGGGCCAGAAACTGGCCGAATGAATTCGTCTCCACCGCTTTCCATCGTCGATCTCGACCTGGTTCTCGCGCAGACGCGCGAGTTGTGGGAGGAGATGCGCGGCCAGCGTGTCTTCATCACCGGCTGCACGGGGTTCTTCGGCTGCTGGTGGAGAGCTTCTGCCATGCGAACCGCGCGCTGGGGCTGGGGGGGCGAGCAACCGTGCTCACGCGCGACCCGGCAAAGTTCGCGCGCAAGTGCCCGCATCTGGCGGGCGATCCGGCGATTACGCTGCAGCCAGGCGATGTGCGGAGTTTTGAATTTCCGGCGGGCGAGTTTCGCTTTGTGATTCATGCCGCGACCGAGGCGAGCGCGAAGCAGGCGGCGGAAGAGCCGATACAGATGTTGTCGACGATCCTTGCGGGGACCGAGCGGACGCTACAGTTTGCGGCGCAGTGCGGGGCGCGGAAGTTTCTGCTGACCAGCTCCGGCGCGGTCTATGGACGGCAGCCGGCGGAGCTGACGCATGTGCCGGAGAGCTATGACGGCGCGCCGGAGCCGGGGAATGTATATGCGGAGGGGAAGCGCGCGGCGGAGTCGATGTGCGCTGTCTATCAGAATCAGATCAACCGGCAGAAGGCGGCGCGCGCAGACGGGTTGGAGTTCGAGGCCAAGATCGCGCGTTGCTGGGCGTTCTGCGGGCCGCATCTGCCTCTGGACGCGCATTTTGCGATTGGAAATTTTATTGGGGATGTGCTGGCGGGACGATCCATCTCGATTGCTGGCGATGGCACGCCGCGACGGTCGTATCTGTATGCGGCGGAGTTGGCGGCGTGGCTTTGGACGATCCTGTTCCGAGCACCGGCGCTGCTTCCGATCAATGTGGGATCGGCGCACGACGTGAGCATTCGCGAGCTGGCGGAGTGCGTGGCGGCGACGCTGGCGCCCGGGACGGAGATTCGCATCGCGCAACAGGCTGTGCCGGGTGCTCTGCCGTCGCGTTATGTACCGTCGGTGGAGCGGGCGGAGAGGTTGCTGGGGTTGCGCCAGACGGTGGGGCAGGAGGAGGCGATCCGGCGGACCGCCGCGTGGCACGGGTACAGGGCCGTCGAGCGCCAGCGCGGCGCGTAATGAGCGGTTAGGGGTGGGCGCTCCGCGTGTATTCTTAAATCCTATGAGCGATCGGGCGGAAGAGCTTCGGCGGCAGATTCTGGAGTTGACGGCGCAGTATCACGCGGCCAAGTTTCCGGCGCGGGAGTTTGTGCCGGGCGAGTCGGTGGTGCCTGTGTCGGGTAAGGTGATTGGGGCCGAAGACATCTGCTCGGTGGTGGATTCGGCGCTGGACGGGTGGTTCACGGCGGGGCGGTTTGCGAAGGAGTTTGAGCGCCGGCTGGCGAAGTTTGTCGGGGTGCGTTCGGCGAGCCTGGTGAACTCGGGATCGAGCGCGAACCTGGTTGCGCTGTGTGCGCTGACCTCGCCCAAGCTGGGCGCGCGGCAACTGCAACCTGGCGACGAGGTGTTGACGGTTGCGGCGGGCTTTCCCACGACGGTGAACCCGATCTTTCAGAACCGGCTGGTTCCCGTCTTCGTCGATGTAACGCTGCCGACGTACGAGATCGACGCGAGCAAGCTCGAAGCTGCGTACAGCCCAAAGATGAAGGCGGTAATGATCGCGCACACGCTGGGCAACGTCTTCGACTTGGATGCGGTGACGGCCTTCTGTAGGAAGTACAACCTATGGCTGATTGAAGACTGCTGCGACGCGCTTGGCTCGACCTACAAGGGGCGCAAGGTGGGGACGTTTGGCGACATTGCGACGGTGAGCTTCTATCCCGCGCACCACATTACGATGGGCGAGGGCGGCGCGGTGCTGACCGACAGGCTGAACCTGCAGGTGCTGATCGACAGCTACCGCGACTGGGGCCGCGACTGCTGGTGCGAGCCGGGCAAGGACAATACCTGCGGCAAGCGCTTCAGTTGGCAACTGGGCTCACTGCCCTGCGGATACGATCACAAGTACACCTACTCGCACATTGGCTACAACTTGAAGGCGACCGAGATGCAGGCGGCGCTGGGGCTGTCGCAGATCGACAAGCTGTCGCACTTCATAGTCCGGCGCAAACAGAACTTTGCCTATCTGAAGCAGGCGCTGAAGCCGCTGGAGGAGTTCCTGATTCTGCCCGAGGCGAGCGAGAATTCGGACCCGAGTTGGTTCGGGTTTCCCATCGGCGTCAGGCCGGAGGCGCCGTTCACGCGCGACGAGCTGACTGGAGCTCTGGAGGCGAAGAAGATTGGGACGCGGTTGATGTTTGCGGGGAACCTGCTGCGCCAGCCGGCGTACGAGGGATGGGAGCATCGCGTGGTGGGCGAGCTGACCAACACCGACTTCGTGATGAACCAGGTCTTCTGGATCGGCGTCTATCCGGGGCTGACGCGGGAGATGCTGGACTTCATCGCGAAGACGGCGACGGAGTTTGTGGCCGCGGCGAAGAGCGGGCTGAACGTGGTATAGGGAAAGATCAACGCTGCTGGTTCCCGCGAGCGGTATCAAACAAGAGAAATGCGGGGATTCTTCCCCTTCGCAAGCTCAGGGTCAGAATGACAAGCGTAAGGGAGTGCGGCAAACGTTTGTGTAGATCATGATGATTGCGTAGGACGAGCAAAGAGACGAACCGATGCGCCATCTCTTTGTCTTCTCAGAGCTTGTGTGCGCGGCGGCTACATGGCCGGTGGGTGGTGGGGGTCGACGGGGTCGGTGCTGGCCTTTGCGATCAGCGGGCTCTTGACGCCGCCGGGGTTGACCGAATCGCGCAGTTCCTTCGAGGGTTTAAAGAAGGGGACGCGCTTGGCCGGGACATCGACGCGCTCGCCGGTCTTGGGGTTGCGTCCGATGCGGGAGTTGCGCTGGCGCGTGCGGAAGCTGCCGAAGCCGCGGATCTCGATCTTGTCGCCGGACTTCAGCGCTCCGATGACGGACTCGAAGAGGGTATCGACGATGATCTCTCCGTCGCGGCGGGTGAGGTCTCCGAGTGCGGTTACTTTGTCGACCAGATCGGCTTTCGTCATCGTGTTGTCTCCTTGGCTCATGGGCGCTACATCTAGCTTATCGCTGATTGTAGATGGGATGCAGGATTTTCGTCATAGGTGCGAATAAATAAAGTAAAGAGGAACGATTGGCGTCGATTTGCCAAAAAAGGCGGCACGAACGGTCGATTGTCCGTGCCGGGAGGCCAGTGACGCAACTTAATCGACCAGGTGCGGCGAATTTCCCGGTTCTGGCCGAAACTTGGGAGCGAACTCCGCTCTGGATTACAAGAATACCACCAAGCGGGGCGCGGCGTACGGGGGGCTCAGGCGGCGGCGGTGGGGAAGGCCGCGCTGAGCTGGCGCGCCATCCGGGCGTCGCGCGCGGTGATGCCCCCGGCGTCGTGCGAGACGAGCGCAAGCTTGACCAGGTTGTAGC
>Ga0187851_10003326_pt1 | contig 13543 bp, 13 predicted proteins | sample June2016WEW_6_10_FD_132997 | JGI IMG/M metagenome (GOLD analysis project Ga0187851, IMG submission 132997) | Peatland microbial communities from SPRUCE experiment site at the Marcell Experimental Forest, Minnesota, USA - June2016WEW_6_10 | ecosystem: Environmental > Terrestrial > Soil >...
GACGGGAATGGCGCGGCTGCGGCCTTGGTCTATCCGCTGGACGACCGCGAGGGGCGGCGCATGGCGGAACTGCTGGTGGCGACTCCCGATGGCCGCGCGCTGACGATCTACGAGGCCGACTTCATCGAGGGGCTGGCGCTGCAGGCCGCCGTGGCCCTGGAAAACGCCCGCAACCACAAGCGCAATCTGGAGTTTGCCCGCGTGCAGCAGGATATGGACGCGGCCCGCGCCATTCAGCGGTCGTTGCTGCCGCAAAAGCTGCCCTCGATCACCGGCTACTCGGTGGCCTTCCGCTCCGATACCTGCTACGAAGTCGGCGGGGATTATTTGGACATTGTGGAGCAGCCCGACGGCAGCGTTCTCATGGCGGTGGCCGATGTGGCGGGCAAGGGGATGGCTTCGGCGATCATGTCCACCAGCTTCCGGTCGGCCTTCCGTGCGATGGCGGCGGGCGGAGGGCCACTGGACGAACTGGCCGCGCGCATGAATCAGCACCACTGGGCCGAGGGCGAGGAGGCGCGCCGCCGCTACGTGACGGCTATCTTCCTGCGGCTCTATCCGGAAGCGGGCGAGATCGAGGTGGTGAACGCCGGCCACAATCCGGGGTTTCTGGTTCAGCCGGGTGCTGCGCCGCGTCTCTTTGAGGCCGCCGGCACGCCGCTGGGACTTCTGCCGGGGATGCGCTACACCAGCGAACGGAGCGGCTTTCAGCCGGGAACGCGCCTCCTCTTTTACACCGACGGGCTGACAGAGGTCTTCCGCGGGGATGAGGAATTTGGTCCCGAGCGGCTTCTGGATGCGTTTTTGAAGTGCCCGTCACACAATGCGGATGGTATTCTCGATGCATTGTGGGCGGCCATCGAGGGATTCTCAGAAGGCGGGCCGCAGGGAGACGACATGACCGCACTGGCGCTGTGCCGCAGGACCAGTCTGACGGAGATGCCGGCATGAGCGAGTTGAACCCCGCAGCCGTGCCCAAGACCACCACGGTCGAGGTGCGCCTGCCCTCGCGGATGGGCTTCGAGAAGGTGGCCATGAGTACCGCCTCGGCGGTGGCCAAGCTGATGGGCTTTCGCGAGGACCGCATCGAAGACCTCAAGACCGCCGTCGCCGAGGCCTGCATCAACGCCATCGAGCACGGCAACCGGCTCAACGAAAAGCTCAGCGTGGGCGTGGTGCTGTCGGCTGGCGCCGATTCGCTGGAGGTCAAGGTAATTGACGACGGCACGGGCATGAGCAGGCTCCCCGGCGAGATTCATAAGCCGGACATAGACCGCAAGATGCATGGAGAGGAAGACGCGCGCGGAATGGGCATGTTTCTCATCCAGGCGCTGGTGGATGAGGCGGAGTGGGTAGCCGGCTCCGAGGGCAAGAGCAGTTATGTCCGGCTGGTCATCCGGCTTGACAAAGGCGCGGAATAACGGAAGTTGTCGGTTGTCAGTAATTAGTTGTCAGTGGACGGACGCCGGCCTGGCAGAATCAGGCGAATGGATCAAGGAGCCGCGGAGATTGACTGAGTTTCCGGGCTGATTCTCGGCGGCAAACCTGAGAGGCATGGAGAATACTGATCGTGCAGAACGAAACCAAGGCGCGCGTTGAGCAGCTTACTTCCCCGGCCGGCCATCCGGTCACTGTCCTGCGCTTCGAAGGCGATATCGCCAGCACCTCGAAAGACGCTGTCCTGGGCACATTCCAGGCGCTGCCCAAGGAGACTGTCCGGCTGGTGCTGCTGGATTTCAGCAAGGTGGATTACATCAATTCGAGCGGCATAGCGCTGGTGATCCAGATGATGATCGAGGCCTCTAACTCCGGCCAGCATATCTACGCCTTCGGGCTCTCGCCGCACTTCACCAAGGTCTTCACCATGGTCGGCATCACCAAGTACGCCGGCCTATTTTCCACCCAGGCGGATGCGCTGGCGGCGCTGTAGAGTTTCTTCAGCTTTCTGATTTTGCCCAGCAGTTTTTTCATTCTTTCGCCGGAAAGACTGCGAAAGTACAGGCCACGGAACCGGGTTTTTCTGTTCCCTGATCCTTAGTCTCTGATCCCTGTTCCGCTACCGCGCGGCCGAGGCGTGGAGCAGTTGCGAGGCCAGCGAGCAGAGTCCCTGGCGGAAGACTTCGCGCACCGCTTCCTGGGTCCATCCGGCGGCTTGCGGCCCGCCATGCGCCTTCAGCAGCGCGACCGTCTCTGCGGCGGTGAGCCCGGCCACCGCGCGCAGTACAAAGACCGTGCGCATGGCCGTGGGCAGACTTGCCAGCCATTCCCGCACCCGGTCGCGCTCCGGTCCTGCCATCATGCCTTCCAGTTCCTCGGTGGAAATGCCTGCCGAGGCCAGGTCGTCGTCGTCAATGCAACTTGTGACCGGCTCCAGCCCCTCCGGCGCGGCCAGGCCGGCGGGGTCGCGCCGGGCGAGCAGCTCGAGAGCCGCGGCGCCCAACGCCCGCCGGCTGCTCTTGCGCGCCAAGGTGGGATCATGGCAGACCGAGACCTCGGCATTGGCGACCGCCGTCTCCACGAGCCGCACGCTCTCCTCGCCTTCGCCCACCAGCATGGAAGCCATGCGGTAGAGTTTGGCGGCGATCCGGTCGAAGACCTCGTCCAGGCCTTCTAGCGCCTTGGCGACGGTGGCCTCGTCCTTGGGCTGGCCATCGAGCAGCCCGTGCACCCGCGCGGAAAAGGCATCGGCTCCGGCAGTCGCCGGCTGGGCCGGAATCGAACTATCGCGGAGATGGATCGAAGCATCGGGCATGGAAGCGGCTCCTTTCACAAAAGTTGAGGAAGACTGGCTCAGCTTCTATCCTCAACCCGCCGGGCAGCGCGGGTCAACCGCCCCCCGCTGCCCGGCTTCAGCTCCCACGCGCTTCGCGCCAACTTCCGTCGCCGGATGGACTACTCGTCGGCGGCAGCCGGCGCCTTTTGCGCCGGCATCACGGGCACATTCTTGCCATGCTCGGGATCGTACTCGTGTTTTATCATCCATTCCTTGAACTGCGCCGCCGGCTGCTCGACCATTGCGCCGTTGCGCCAGCGATAGACGATCCCGTCCTTCATCTCGACCTTCAGTTCGCAGGAATCGGCCGCATCCGGCTTGCCCAAGACCGGCAGCAATATCTCCAGCGTCCTGCCCGGCTTCTTCCAGCGCGCCAGATAGGTCTCAAAGCCGTCGGATTTCCTCAATCGCTCCCCGCAGCGATAGCTGAACTCGAATCCCCGCGGCTCGCTATTTTCGAAGAGATTCGCCCGGCCTTCCCCGTCCACCCAGGAGACTTGCCGTTCGTAATAATGCGAATGCGAGTTAAACGAGAAGATGTGAACCCGCAGCGGATAATCGGCGAGCTTGTACCCGCCCGCCAGCGCAACGGTGGAAGAGAACAGGCAGAATGTCATTCCACCCAAGAAAGACGATACGATGCGACGCATGGTTATTCCTCCTCAATTTGGCCGATGGCCGGTTATGAATCGCTGAAAAAATGCAACTTACGGCTGCTGCGGCAGATGCTGCTGCTCGTCGAAGGGTTGAACCAGAATCTGAACCTCCACGGTCGTATTGTGCACGGCGTCGGTAGACAAGTAGATGGTCCTTCGCTGACCGATGGGCACGGTTGGCGTGAGGATGTACTGGTGAGTTCCAGCGACGGGGAGCTTGGGCAGCTCCTCGGGCACATCCATGCCAAAGGTCTGGGTAGAGATCTTGAGGGCGATATACATCGATTGCCCGGAGCGTTTGAGGGCGAGAATATCGACATCTGTATTGCCTTGAAGAATGTCGTTCATGTCGGTGACGCTAGCGCGATAGCGGGAATCGTCGCGGATGGCCGGCAGGGTTTCATTGGTGGTCACGGCCAGCGAGTAGGTTTTGTCCGAGGCCAGCTTCCCGCGATAGATCCTCTTGAATGCGATGGTGATCTGAAAGGGCTCGTGAGGCAGCGGCCGGTGCCCGTCGGCGCGGAGCGGCGCGATGACGTGGGTTGCGTCTTTGACGGCCGGGGACTGTGCGCCAGCCGGTTGCCCTGAGAGGAGCGGCGCGGCCATCAGCAGGGCGGCGAGGATTGCTCTTGGTGTCAACATAGCTCTCTCCTAATTCAATGCCCGGATCTGGATCGGGGCGATGGTAATGGGCTTCAACTCGATGGGGCCGGCAGCCACGGACTCGGAGCCGCCCGCTACGCTGGCCGGTCTTGCATGGAGTTCGGAGTTCGGCTTTGCCAGCGCCGCTAACTCCTCGCCGGCGTTGGGGGCGGTAAAGCCGCGAATCTTCCGCACAGGGCCGGCAGCTGCCAGAGGGCCAATCGCTGGCCGAGGAGGATGCTTCAGCGATGCGATGGCCGGAGGCTGCGCCGCGCCGCCACCTGGCTGCGCCAGCCTGAACCACGCCGGAACCACCGCCGCAACCAGCAGCAAAGCTGCGGCCAGTGCCCAAGCGGGCTTCCATTCCCGCCACCAAGGCGCTCTCTCGGCGGTTGCCGAGGCCAGAATGAGATACTCCAGCCCAGGCCGCTCGCGGCGCGGCGTGTAGCTATCGAGGGCGCGGTCGATCAGGCTCTCCAGCGGATCGAATTCATCGTTCATGGCCTTCTCCTTTCCGGTCCATCAATTCCTGCCGGAGCTTCTGCCGCGCGGTGTGAACCCTGCGACGCACAGTTCCCTCGGGCAGGCCGAGAATCCCGGCAATCTCCACCAGCTTCAGCTCCCCCAGCGCCTGCAGGGCCAGCGGCAGCCGCAGCTTCTCCGGCAGCGCATCGATGCGGGCGTGCAGCCAGCCTTCCAGTTGCCGGTCCATCGCCGACTGCTCGGGACCGACATTGCGGCTGGGAATCTCCGGCGGAAGCTCGGCCTCCCGCCTCCGCGGCTTGCGCTGCCGCACCGCCAGCCTCCAGGCAACCCGCGCCAGATAGCCCCGCTCGTCTTCCATCCGCTTCCAGCGCTCGTCCCGGTAGACCTGAAGAAAGGTCTCCTGGACGACGTCTTCCGCGTCTTGAGAGTGGCGCGTGACCGCCAGCGCGATGCGGAAGACGAATTGCGAATGTCGTTCGACTAGCGCCACAAAGGAGCCGGACCGGGATGCGCCTTCGCCTGCTTCCTCCCGCACCGCCTCTCCCCGGCTCTCGATGGAGTTCGCATCTGGCATTACTACCAGTAAAGAGCATCCCGGCGGGAAAACGTTCGCATTTCCCCAAGATATTCCGGCGAAGGCCCCCGAGCCCCATGCAGTGAGGCGGCCGCAGCTTGCGCGCTGTGGAGTTTGTGGCATTCCAGGTCCGAGAGACCGGCCCCTTCGACAGGCTCAGGGCAGGCCCAGGGGCACCCGACTTTTTACGCAGTTTTTTGAGAATGTGCTCGCTCGGACCGCGGTCCAACCCGCCTCAACCCCGGCGCTCGACAAGAAGCCCCTGATGCAACATGCCCAGCAGCAATTGGTTGGCGCCCTGGCGCAGAGCTCCTTGCGTCAGCGCCTCCAAGCCGCTTCCGCCGTTCGTATCTCCGCAGCTATCGCCAGCGTACCGATCCACCACCTCTCGCGCGGTGCAACTCCCATTCAGGGCGCTCAGGAACGGCTCGAACGACGCGTCCACCTCCATCTCCAGCCTTCTTGCCTTGCTCGAAATTGCGTAAGACTCTTGCGGCATATCGTAATGGCGGATCTCGACATCCGGAGAGAGAGCCAGCACCGCCCCTTCCTTCCAGCCATCGCCCGGCGGCTGCGCGGGCTTGTCCCCAAGCGACAGCTCTCCGTGCCTCATCACCGTGTGCGTCAGGCAGCCGCCCTGGCAGCCCCACTGCTCCCGGTAGCGGCATGTATAGCACTCATCCATCGGATATAGCCGGTGCTGATAAAGGCTCATGGCCTCGCGGTAGTACTCTTGGATCTCCTCCAGGTTCTTGAACTCATCAAGATGGCGATTCCACATCTTCGAGAGACAGAAACAGCACCACACGCTCAGGTCCGGGCCGATGTCGATCACCGGCGCGCAGTGCATGTTGTGCTGAAAATCCACCACGCCCTTCATTAGCAGTTCTCCAGCCTGCTCATAACTGAACATACAAAGCGGAACGACGTTGTCCATTCTAACTTTTATGCCGAGATCCTCCGCCCGCCTCACAAACTCCACTATGAACGGAGCCATTTCCTTGTAATCCTCAAGTTTCAGGCAGGCGTTGTCGGCTCCCACCACGGGCAGCGACAGACTCATGCGCAGCTTGTTAAAGCCGTACTTCCTGGTAAGTTCAAAGATGTATTCATAACTCGGATTCTTTTCAAAGATATTGAAACTCAGCGTGACGCTTTCCCGCTCTGAAATCGCGGCCAGATTCCGCTCGATCCGCTCCCAAATATGGGGCGCATAGCGCTCCGGGCGATCGATGTTGAGAAGAAAAGCCAGCCGCCGCGGAGAAATGCGCCGGAATATCTCGTTGTAACTCTCCGGCCAGGTGCCGTTACTCAGCACATCGACGCGCATCTCGTTCTCCAGCGCCATTTCGAGGATGCGGGGGAACTCCGGATGCAGCGTCGGCTCTCCGCCCATAGCGCGAAAGAACGGATGGTTCGACCGCTTCAAGAAGCCGATGACCTTTTCCACGTCGCCGAGCGAAATGGTGAGCCTTTGCCCTCCGCCCAACTTCTCCTGGGCAAAGCAATACGGGCACTTGAGGTTGCAACGGGTGGTGAGGAGTATGTTTGCCATATTCTTTCCTCTTTTGTCGCCGATGCCGGCCGGCGGAAGTAGGCGCCGCCGGCCCGCATCGGGTTGGTCCAGCATCGCCACGAACCATTCGAGTTCATGGCTGCGGCTAGAGATTGCGGATCCCTCGGTAAGAGATAACTCCCTCTTCAACTTTGAAGGGATAGCCCCTGACCGGCGAAACGGGCAGCCGGCGAAGCTCCGTTTGGAGCGCCTGATCGTAGGCCGGGTAGAAGATGGGATAGAAGATCGGCCTGTAAAAAATGATGTGGTTGGCGATTGAGGTCTTCCACGCCACATCGACGGGATACCCGATGGGACGGCCGATCCCCCGCCCCTGCTTGAACTCCGCTACCAGGCTATTGAGCTTCTGCACTTTTTCGAGCTGTGCAACTTCCTCGGGCTCCAGGGTGACGCCGAATTCCCCGGCGACCTCCTGTGGATTCTTGACCAGCCTGGCGAACAGCTCCGGATCTTTTTCGCAGGCCTGCATCAGTTTTCTGACGGCCACTTCCTTGCTCATGGTTTACCTCCTTGCACATTACACAAGTGCGCCCGCCTGCCGTGAGCCGGGCGGGCTGGATAGTTTCTGGTGACAGCTAGACAAGAAAGGGAACTTACCTTTCGTCTTGCTGGTTTCAGGGCAGTTGTGGCAGTGGCATCTGGGAAGCATCGGGGCAAGAGGCCGGGGGATTACCTCCAAGCCGCTACTGCGTGGCACGGATTCGGACCCGTGGAGCAGCAGGCACACGCGGAGAAAATGCCGCTCGAAAGGTCCGGCATCACGCTAGCTTGACACAAAGCCTGCAAGCAGTGATGTGAGTCACAGCCCCGCGTGATGCGGTCGAGCCTTCATCCAATTGCGGGTGAATCGCCGGCAACCCAAAACCCGGCCCGCTGGTTGCGCAGGGTGCGTTCTGGCGCGGTTCTCTCCTGGCCTTAGCATTGCCGGCGCGATCTCGTCTGCCGCACAGGCAGAAACGGCTGTGTCATGAAGTGAAGCGTTGCAGTTCTCCGATTGTGACACTTTCAAAAGTGCCACAATCGTTCTGCATCCCGTATCGCGCGGGGATAGAATTTCGTTTATGTTCAAGATATTCGTAGCGTTTGTGCTTGCAATCCCGTGCAGTGCAACAGCACAATGGACCATTCAGGACTCGCACACCACAGCCGACCTGCGCAGCGTCCACTCCATGGGCAACGGAATCGCCTGGGTCAGCGGCTCGGGCGGTACCGTCATACGCACCACGGACGATGGCGCACATTGGCAGGTCTGCGCTATACCGCGCGGAGCCGAGAACCTTGATTTTCTCGGTATCCAAGCCCGCGATGCGAAGACCGCTATTGTCATGTCCAGCGGTAAAGGCGAACTTTCTCAACTCTTTGAGACGAAAGACGGCTGCCAAACCTGGACGCTCCTCTTCACCAACCCCGATGAAAATGCCTCCTGGGATGGATTTGTGACCGGCAACAGCTATTCAGAAGGAATGGTGATTGGAGATCAAGTCAACGGAAGGTTTGCAGGTTTCGCTAGCTTCTACACCCTTGATAATGGCTGGCATCGGTTTGAGCATACTGTGAGATCACCCAATCTCGATGTAACTGTGCCGCATTCGAAGGACGAGGTTGTGTTTGCGGCTAGCAACTCCAGTCTTGCCGGGGACCCCGGCGGAGGACTGGCATATGTCACCGGCGGAAAAAGCGGTTCATTTCTCCACGCTACAAAATGGTACCGCATGTTTCTGATTCCTGACTCCTGGTACACCACTTTCTCAATTGTGCCGATACCCATGGCGAAGGGCGCTTCAGCAGGTGCGTTCTCTTTTGCCACCCGCGACGGCTGTCCCGACAACTTTGTCTGTGCCTTTGTGGTTGTTGGCGGAGATGCCGCGAAGCCAAATGAAAGGGCCGGGACCGCCGCATATGGCGCAGTCTCCCATCAATCGGAAGTCCCCGACCGGTTCAAACGGCCTGACAGCTTTCCCGGTGGCTTCCGTTCAGCAGTGGCCTACAATGCGGCTGCCAAGTCCTGGATCACCGTTGGCCCCAACGGTACCGACGCTTCGTCTGACGATGGCCGCAACTGGCGCGCCCTGAAACCCGCTGTTAACGATGTGCCCGACGCCGACCGCAACTGGAACGCACTCTCCCTGCCCTTCGTTGTCGGCCCCAAAGGCCGCATCGGCAAGCTCCGGCCAGACGCTTTCAAGCAATAATACAGACCACCCCGCTGTAGGAGCGAAGATGATCCAGTACTGCCATTTCCCATTTCTTAACAATGCCCTCCATCCTGTATTCCTTGTTCGAGGCGTTTTTTCGCTCTTTCTCAAGACTTTAACTTCAATTTTTCGCGTAAACGCTGTAGACTGCCAACACGGCACACGGAACGGATTGGATGGCCCGAAAGACCCCAAAGCAGAAGCTCTTCAACGGGCGGGACCACTCCTGGATGGAGTTCAACCGGCGTGTGCTCGAAGAGGCCGAGGACCCAGCCAACCCGCTGCTGGAGCGGGTCAAGTTCCTGGCCATCACCGCCTCGAACCTCGACGAGTACGTGGAAATCCGCCAGGCCGGGCTGATGCAGCGCATCGAGGACGGCTATCGCGAGCCGGGCTTCGACGGCTTGCGCCCCGACGAATCGCTGACCGTGCTGACCGCTGACATCCATGAGTTTGTGGCCGCGCAGTACCGCTGCTGGAACGACCAACTGCTGCCCGAGTTGAAAAAACAGGGCGTGCGATTGCTGGAGTGGGAGGAGCTGGACGAAGAGGCCCGCGCTTATGCCCAAAGCTATTTTCTGCGCGAGGTCGATCCGCTGCTTACACCGATCTCCATCGATCCTGCCCACCCCTTTCCGCGCGTGCTCAACAAGGCTCTCTGCCTGGCGCTGCTGCTCCGGCTCAAGCGGCGCAGCTCCGGCCCTCAAGTCCTGGGAGTGGTCACGGTGCCCAGGGCGCTGCCGCGCTTTGTCCGCCTGCCCGGCGACGACGGCGCTTACGATTACCTGCTGCTTCAAGACTTGATCGCGCAAAACCTGGCCGGCATGTACCGCGGCTACGAAGTGCTGGCCAGGGCCGCCTTCCGCGTCACCCGCAATTCGAACTTATATTTCGAGGAGGAAGAGGCCCGCTCGCTGCTGGAAACCATCCGCGTGGAGCTGCACAACCGCCGCAAGGGCGACGCCGTGCGTCTGGAGGTCGAGACCGGCGCCGACGCGGAGATTGTCGACCGGCTGAGGGTCAACTTCGAACTGGACGAAAATCAGGTTTTCCGCGGCGACGGCCCGGTGAATCTCTCGCGGCTGATGTTTTTTTATGGCGACGTGCAGCGGCCCGACCTGAAGTTTCCCTCCTTCACGCCCAAGGCGTTCAAGCTAGGCCGCAAGTCGGCCAACATCTTTGAAGAACTGCGCCAGCATGATGTCCTGCTTCACCATCCCTATGACTCCTACGAGCCGGTGGTGGACTTCATCCAGCAAGGGGCGCAAGACGACGCCGTAGTCAGCATGAAGCAGACCCTCTACCGCACCAGCCAGGACTCGCCCGTATTTGCGGCGCTGATCGAGGCCGCGGCCACCAAGGAAACTACGCTGGTGGTCGAGTTGCAGGCGCGCTTCGACGAGGCCTCGAATATCCGCTGGGCGCGCAGCATGGAGGACGCCGGCGTGCAGGTCTTCCACGGCGTCGTCGGCCTCAAATCCCATTGCAAGCTGGCCTTGCTGGTGCGCCGCGACGAGGACGGCGTAACCCGCCGCTACTGCCATCTGGGCACCGGCAACTACAACCCCGTCACCGCCCGCTTCTACACCGACCTGAGCCTGCTTACCGCCGATCCGCAGATCACCGACCGGGTCCACATGGTCTTCAATTATCTGACCGCGCACGCGGAGGTTGACGACTACCGTCCACTGCTGGTGGCGCCGCTGACCATGGCCGAGAACTTTCTGGGCCTCATCCGCCGCGAACAGGAGCACGCCCAAGCCGGACGGCCCGCCCACATCGTCGCCAAGATGAACGCGCTGCTCGAACCCAAGATCATCGAGGCGCTTTATGCGGCCTCCCAGGCCGGTGTCGAGGTGGACCTGATCGTTCGCGGGCTTTCTATTTTGCGCCCAGGCGTGAAGGGACTGTCGGAGCGGATTCGAGTTCGCTCCATCGTGGGCCGCTTCCTGGAGCACTCGCGCATCTTCCACTTCGCCAACGGCGGCAACGACGAAATCTATCTGGGCTCGGCCGACTGGATGCCGCGCAACCTCTTCGAGCGCTGCGAGGTGGCCTTCCCGGTCCGCGATCCGGCCGCCTTGGCCCGCATTCACGACGAGATTTTGCCCGCTTACCTGGCCGACACCGTCAAAGCCCGCCTGCAGCAGCCCGACGGCAGTTACATCCGCGCCAGCAAAGTATTCAAGAATGCTTCGCCTTTCTCCAGCCAGGACTTCCTCATGCAGCTTGCCGAAGGCAAAGCGGAAGTCGAAACCATCCCCGCCCCCATCCCTGCACCGGAGACAGCTCATGCCCGACCTTACTGACCTGAGTGAAGTTGAACTTTCTAAGATTGCCGACAAACTGCTGAACTCATCGTTCGCAAAGCACCTAATTCGCGAGGAGGCGGATCAACAGATTAAGGCCTGGATCAAGTGGAGAATAGTGCCTATCTCTATCGTGCTGAGCGCAGGAGCGGTGTTCTTCGGATGGAAAGGAATAAGCCTGAGTAAGGCGGTCGAGCATCTCGAAAGCAAAATTGCCGAGATGCAACAAGGGACCGATGGTCTCAATGCGAAGATATCGGTGGCAAAGGATTTGGTGGAAGTTGCCAAGCAGGCGGTCGAAAACAGCAAGGTTGCAGCGAAGACGGGAAATGACACGGCCTTAGAAAGCCTCAGAATTGTGAAGGATACGGGAGATGAGGTCGGCCTTGTAAATGCCCTAGTCGTGAACTCCGGCCGAGATCTCGAAGGAATCAAGAGAGGGACTTCGGAACAGAAGAGTGAGCTTTCTGCAGTTTCTAACGAGGCCAAAGCCCTTGGAGAGAGATTGAGCAGACAATCCGCGAGAATTGAAACACTCGACAAGGAGCGAGAGGATCTCGACCGGAAATTCCAGGCCGCACGCGATGAATTGATGCCCGACATCAGACGATTTCGTGTCTACCATGTCCAGGTTTTGACCACTGGGCGGGAAAGGAACAATATCGTCCAGTTCGGCGACCCCGATGGAAAGGGGAAACAGTACAATATGAGCCTCAATTATCTGAAAGAGACTTCTTCCGGATCCGGATATTTCTCCGCCGATCTTACGCTAAACGGGCCAGATTCCGGTCAGCCATGCATTCGGTCCCAAGAGGTCAAGTTGGGGATCCTGGAGCCCTATGACCTGGGCAAACTAAAGGAATTTCAAGAGACTCCCAGCTGCATTCCGGCGGGTGTAAAGCTATTCATCGACGCGACTCCTTACGTGAGTACTATGCGGGGCGGGAAGGATTCTCAGCCCGCCGCGCAGTTTGTATTCCTGCGCGTCGATACCGAAGCAATAGCCGGGCCGATATAGTGATGAAATTGGCCCCTAAGATCCCCTCGGAACTCCATGCGTGAGCCCGAGGGGAAAAGGCGGGTTGCCGGGGGCCGGTGCCCAAGGTCTGGACTCTGAGCCCTGGGAAACCAAAGCAATCTCAGTCTGCGTTGTCCTCATCGATCTTCGCGAAAAGCTCCGATAGCGACAGATAGATTGGTGAGTTTGCCACTTCAAACCTCTCCTTGCGCACCCAGTTTCCATCGCTCAAATCCCACCCGGCGCGCGTCTCCGGGTCCACAACCCAGAGGTTCGGTACGCCGAAGCTGCGGAAGTTATTCATCCGCTGCTCGATGCGGGAATGTCTGTCTTCAGGAGACAAAACCTCGATGGCAATCAACTGGGGCCTGGCAAATACCTGCTCGATCGGTACGTCGCGAGAAAAGACGCACACGTCGGGAATGCGAACCTTGGTGGAAGCGACTCGCGTTCTCTGTTCCTGGATCGACCGGATGCGCCACTCCCTCCCATGCTGATGGAACCAAAACAAAATCGCCATCTGCACCACCTGGTGATCGTACTTCCCCACGTTCCGATCCTCCAGCACGCCATCGACGTAATCCACGTCCGGCTCATAGGAAGTGGTCAGATAGGTTTCCAGTGGAATCAGCGTCGCAGTGGCCATCTTCCCTCCTCTCACTCCTCTTCTTACTTGTCCTAATTCTACTCCTGGCCCAAATTCAGAAGCCCACGCTAGCGCTACCCCCGGCCCCGGCTCAGCCTCTGGTGGCGGAGCAAGCTCGTTAACGAGCAAGGCGCTCCAGAGTCCCATCCACCGCGGCGGACAAGCCCCCTGGAGCGCCTCTTTTAACTAAGTTAATCACCCTCTGAAGAAAGCTCTCCTATTTCTGCGGCTTCAGAGGCGCGCCGGTGTACTCGTTGTACTGTGCCGGAGGCTCGGTGCCGTGGACGAGTTCACGCGTGGCGAAGGGCATGGCCGCGCCCTTGGGTCCGGTGGCCTTCCACCACATGGGCAGCGTTTTGAAGGCGAAAACCATATCGAAGTCCGTTGCAATCGAGCCTGTATTGGGATCGAAGGGCTCGGTGCCTAATCGATTCTGGAACCAGCGATTCCAGTCCGGCGAAGCCGGCGCGGGCGAGCAAACATAAGGGTCGCTGGCCAGGCCGTTGGGGCAGGGCTTGAAGGGCGGCTGATTGGGCTTGGTGTTCGGGTTGGGATAGGAGGGAAAGAGGAAGGTGAGCATCTTGTGCTTCACCGGCTGCCACTGCGAGGGACTGTGGCAGCTCATGCAGGAGGAGTCGGGGTGATTCAGCAGCACTTGCTTTCCCACC
>Ga0187851_10003327_pt1 | contig 13540 bp, 11 predicted proteins | sample June2016WEW_6_10_FD_132997 | JGI IMG/M metagenome (GOLD analysis project Ga0187851, IMG submission 132997) | Peatland microbial communities from SPRUCE experiment site at the Marcell Experimental Forest, Minnesota, USA - June2016WEW_6_10 | ecosystem: Environmental > Terrestrial > Soil >...
AGACTTCACGCGCCTGGAGAACGTGCGGGCGATGCAACAGGCGCTGGACAAGGTGCGCCGGCAACTTGGCCGCGAATATGAGAACGTAATTGGCGGCCATCGCGTGAGGACGGAAGCAAAGCTGCAGTCCATCAATCCTTCGCATCCGGAGCAGGTGGTGGGTATCTTTCAGAAGGCTGGAGCCGAGGACGTTCCGGCGGCAGTGGATGCCGCTTTCGCAGCCTTCGAGAGCTGGAGCCGCACTCCGGTGAATGAGCGCGCGGAGTTGCTCTTCCGGGTGGCGCACACTTTGCGTGAGCGCAAGTTCGAGTGGGCTGCATGGCTGGTCTTTGAGGTAGGTAAGAACTGGGCCGAAGCCGACGCGGATGTGGCCGAGACAATCGATTTCGCAGAGTTCTACGCACGTGAGGCGCTCCGCCTGGACAAAGCCGAGCCGCCGATTCAACTACCCGGTGAGCGTGATGAACTGCGTTACATCCCGCTGGGTGTGGGCGCGGTGATTCCGCCATGGAATTTTCCTTCCGCCATCATGGCAGGCATGACCATGGCCGCAATTGTGAGCGGCAACACCGTGGTGCTGAAGCCGAGCGGCGATGCCGTGGCGATTGCCGCGAAGTTCTTCCAGGTGCTGGAGGAGTGCGGAATTCCCGATGGCGTGGTGAACTTTGTCGCTGGCAGTGGCAGCAGCTTCGGCAACGAACTGGTGAAGCATCCGAAGACGCGCTTCATCGCGTTTACCGGATCCAAGGAAGTTGGTTTGCAGATTCACGAACTGGCGGCCAAGGCACAGCCCGGGCAGATATGGATCAAGCGTACGATTCTGGAGATGGGCGGCAAAGACGCAATTGTGGTGGATGCCGATTCGGATCTCGACGAGGCAGTGTCGGGCGTGATCGCCTCGGCCTTCGGCTTTAGCGGGCAAAAGTGTTCGGCATGCTCGCGGGCGATTGTAGACGATCGCGTGTATGACAAATTCGTGGAGCGGCTCAAAGATCGGGCCGAGAAACTGACGGTGGGCCCGGCGGAGGAAAATCCCAACCTTGGCCCGGTGATCAACGAGGCAGCAAGAAACTCGATCCTTGGCTACATTGCGCAAGCTGTGTCGGAAGGCGGGCGCGTCATAACTGGGGGAAGGGCGGTGGAGAACGAGACAGGCTATTTCATCGAGCCCACTATTATCTCCGAAGTAAAGCCGGGCGACACGCTGGAGCAGAAAGAGGTCTTCGGACCGGTCCTGGCCGTGATTCGCTCAAGGAATTTCTACGAAGGTCTGCGCATCGCCAATGACACGGAGTTCGGGCTGACCGGAGCGGTTTACACTAATTCGGAAGAGCGAATCGAATTGGCACGACAGGAGTTCCACGCCGGTAATCTGTACATCAACCGCAAGTGTACGGGGGCAATGGTAGGCGCGCATCCGTTTGGCGGCTTCAACATGTCAGGTACGGACTCTAAGGCAGGCGGAGCTGACTACCTGCTGCTGTTTACGCAGGCGAAGTCAATTGCACGCAAGTTGTGAGATGAAATTCCTTGTGAATGGCGGGCGACCCTGGTAACTCTGCTGCCAGGCATCAGGGTGTCATTGACAGGCAAATGCTGGCGGTAGAAAATATGGCGGGACATAGGACGGAAGAGTGACGCCTTTGACCTGTGCCGCACCAAGATTTTGGCGATTTCTGGAGCTTCATGGCGCGAATTTTATGTATCGACGATGAGCCGCAGGTAGTGCAGTTGAAGTGTGCGATCCTGGAGCAGGCGGGACACGTAGTAACGGCTGCAACCTCGGCGCGCGAGGCACTTGAGTTGATAAGCGCCAATGTGTACGACGCCGTTGTGACGGACTGGCGCTTGGGAGATGGCAACGGCCGGGGCGTAGTGCAAGCGGCCAAGAATCATTCCGCTATGCCCGTCGTGGTGGTCTCCGGATTCGTTGAAGAGGCCTATCAGGCGGCGGAACCGCTGGCTGATCTCTACCTGGAAAAGCCGGTAAATCCGGAGGAGTTGGTAACCATCGTGAATGAACTGCTGAAGGCGAGCGAACGGGCATCTCATCACTAGAAGAATCTCAGCGAGAGAACAAGAATAGCGCGGCTCGCGGAGCCGCGCTATTGAATTGGTGTGTGGAGGCTAACTGGTGCTACTTGAATTCGGGGGCGGAGTAGTCCGTATGGTCGCCGCGCTCGCCGCAGCAGCTTCCGCCAGAATCCGGTGATGAATGGTAAAAAGTGCAAGTTCCAGTCGGTCGGAGACCCCAATTTTGTCATAAACATTGCGCAGATAATTCTTCACTACCTGCTCGGTAGTCCCGAGTTGACTGGCAATTTCCTTGTTCTTGAAACCCTGCACGATCAGGGCGACAATCTTCAATTCTTTTGGCGTCAGGCGGTCACGAACCCGGGCGCCGACAAAATCTTCGCTTTCAACATTGCGTGGCACGGTTCGCGAATCCTGCACATAGCTCTCCCCGGCATTCACCTTTCGCACGCAACGCAGCAGTTCCGCGCTTTCTACGGAGCGGAAGATCAAGCCGAGCACGCCTGCGCTCAGGTAGCGTTCTGGCGGATCGTTATTTTCGGCGATAACTACGAGTTGAATTCCCGACTCATGCGCCACCGTCGCCAGATGAATGGTGTCCGGAAGAAAGCTGGAGGCATAGATCATCACTGAGCCGCGAAATTTCTCGACGGCCATCATAGCCTGCTCGACGGTCTGAGCCTGTGCAACGATGCGGACATCGTCTTCGACGGCAAGAACCTTTGCAATGCCCGCACGAAAAATCGCCTGGTTGTCAGCGAGAATAATTTTCAGCATCTATTCGCCTCCGGCTTCTGCGGTGCGCAAGAACTCGTACCCTTCGATGACACAGGCAACGCCCGTATGTCCATCTTCCTGGTTGGCGTCACAACGCACCACTCGACCCTGGCAGCGCAGGTGAACGTCATTGCCCGCGGCGATTGAATCCCGTGGAATCGTAAGCTCAAAATCAATGGAGGAACCAACTTCGAGTTCGCCATCGACCCAGAGATATACCCCCGCAGCGCTGATATTTGCCGTGCTTCCCACTGGTATGTTTGAGTTTCCCAACACCCTGAGCGGCAAATGTACCGGAAATCGTCTGCTTGTCCGTATATCGGTCACTTTAGCTCCCACAAAGTCTTTACTAGGACTTCGACAATCCCGAAAAGTGGATTATGTCACGAATTTGGATGGTTGCGGAAGAGCGGAGTTCTTCCTGGCCTAAGTTCGTCACAAAAGCTGGGAAAGGACCAGTTCGGGGCGTTGTCGGCGTGTCGTTCTTCGCGGCGCAGCGCGAGTGTTTGGAAAACTCAATGCAGCGAATACTTGGCAATCGCCGGAAGTGATTCCAACCAACATGGCCGCTTCGAATTTCGCAGCCGCGCTTTCGACCCGCGAAAAAGAATGGGCCTCACTCGACCGGCTGACACCGACATTCCTGGATCGCAAAGGAATTTCAATGGAAGATGCGGTGAGCCGCCCTGTCGCCGCTCGGGACGATTACAATAACTACGGTCGGAAACGAAACCTGCGCCCGACGTGCGGGCCTGTTAATCCATCTCCCGTCGTTAGTGCCTAAGTTATGCACTCATCCTGATTCTATGGAGAGAGATTTGGGGAAACTTCTGATTCTTCTCTGTGCCATTCTGCCAGTCGCGCTCCCAGCGTCTGCCCAGAACGCATTGACCTTGGCTCAGCGCATAGAACAAATAACCGCGCGTCCGATTTTCAAGCATTCCACGGTTGGTGTGGAAGTCTATGATCTGACGGACCAACAAATTCTGGTTGCGATGAACAAGGATAAGTTGTTCACTGCCGGTTCCACCACCAAAGTTGTAACGGAAGGGACGGCACTGGCGTTGCTCGGCGGAGATTATCGCTTCCACACGCGCGTGTATTACACGGGCAGCATCGCTCCCGATGGCACGTTGCAGGGAGATCTTGTGCTGGTTGCCAGCGGCGATCCAAATCTTTCCGGGCGAGTGCAGCTTGAGGATACGCTGGATTTCACAGCAAGCGATCACTCTTATGCAGGCGTGTTAGGGGGAAAGTCCGTACCGGGCGAGCCGCTACGTGTGCTCAAAGAGCTGGCGTCTGGAGTGCTCATGAAGGGCATCTGGCGGATTCGCGGCAGCGTCATTGTGGATGCCTCGCTATTTTCCTCGAACCATGTCGAACCCGGAACACACACCACCATATCGCCGGTGGTGCTCAACGATAATGTCATCGACGTCTCGGCAATCTCTGATGCTGCCGTAGGCGGCCCCGTGTCGATTCAAGTAGCCCCTGAATTGTCCTATCTGAAAGTTATAAATAAAGTCATGACCGGTAAGCCGGACTCTGATCCGGAGTTGCAGTTCACTTCGGACATTGGCGAAGCAGACGGCTCCCATACCGTAGTCTTGGAGGGCAGCGTGCCCGCTGGCAGGGAGAGGGCGCAGGCAGCTTATAAAGTAAAAGATCCTGTGCTGTTTGCAACCGAGGGTTTTCGCGAAGCATTGCGCTGGGCAGGTATAGTTCTGGACGAGCCTGCTCTGGAAGGCACGCCAGCATCGACTTTCCCTGCGAATGCGCAAAGAACGATGCTGGTCGAGCACATCTCTCCTCCCTTCAAGGAGGAGGTGAAACTCACTTTGAAGGTCAGCCAGAATCTTCACGCGGCAACCACACCGTACTTGCTTGGCGCCATTCTGGCTCACAACTCCGCCGATGCATTTCAAAAGGGCCTTGGCCTTGAGAGACGCTTCCTGTCCAGTGCTGGACTGGATCCGGAATCGGTTTCTCAACTCGATGGAGAGGGCGGCATAGGGTCTGCCTTCTCCCCTGACTTCATGGTGCGCTTTCTCGCCTATATGTCGCGTCAGCCCTACGGCCGGTTGTTTTTCGATTCACTGCCGGTGCTGGGTCGCGACGGCACTTTGTCCCAGGCGATGGAGGATTTGCCTGCCGCCGGTCATGTCCACGCCAAGACCGGCTCCTACGTGGTCTCAAACGCGTTAAATAATGGAGTAATGTTGCTGGGCAAGGGCCTAGTGGGATATGTGGATGCGGCGAATGGACACAAACTGATTTTCGCCGCTTACGTAAATCAGGTGCCGCTCCACAACATGGACGATGTGGCCGCAGTCGGTGGAATGCTCTGTGAGATTGCTGGGCTGGCCTATCAATACGCGCCTCCCCTGACGGTTCCTCCGCGAAAGACTCCAACCCGCGTGCGCGTCCACCATTGATGAAGCGTGTTCATAAGAAGAAAGCAGTCAGCCTTCGCGGCACGGCGGAATCCGCCGCAATGTCCCTAGAGCAAAATCGGGAGTCTCCGTCGCTTTGTTTCACCCTACTCGCGCTGAGATGCTTTGGCCAGGCGCTCCGCAATAATTCTGTACACGGATGCGTTGAAGGCGAGACCGATGTGCGTTCCCGGTACCTCAAAGTCGTCCTCGGAATTTCCGGTTCTGCAGTACCTTGAGTCGACAATCCCGTCGTCGAGTGTGTAAATTGCGGTTTCCATCACCGAGGCGGGCACTTTACGGCGCAGCGAGTTGAGAAAACTGCAGGTGCAGCGGGCGGTGTAACACTGCGGCAGCACATCGGAGCCGTGCTCCTTCAGAATGTGCTTGCGGACCGCTCCGGCTGCCCGCAGAACACTGCGGTGGGCAATCGTTCCGCGGAATGGTGAGGCCAGCGTGATCACCGAAGCGATATCGCACGGTCTTTGGTCGGCCACTGCTCGCGCAATTACCCCTCCCAGACTGTGGCCGATCAGATGAATTTTCCGTCCCGTCTCTGCAACCGCTTTGTCGATTGTCTCGTTGAGACGATGCCGGATCAGGAGATTTGGACATTCCGCATTCAGGCCGATGCCGGAGAAGTATGCCTTATAGCCGATGCGCCCAATCCAAAAACGGAGCTCCGTCAGGTAACGATCTGTGCCCAGAAACCCTGGAATGATCACTACTCCTGAGTGATCGCCGCGGGTAACGCCCAGACCGTAATAAACCGGTGAAGCATGTAACAAGAGGAGATCGGCGGCAAACAGGGCTTCCTTCCAAATTGATATGGGAGCTTCTGCCTCGTCTTCTTGGATCCTGACTAGCCTGTTATCCATAGCGGATTCACGCGCTTGCATTCCGGCCTGCGATTTCCGCATCTACATTCGCCAGCGCCTGCTTGTGCGCTTGGCTACTCGGAAATCAGAGCTTTTGGATGCTCGCATGGGCCGCTGAGGAGCAGAAATTCCAAAAAACTGCGGAAGAATCAAATTGGCTGGCGTGCCAAAACTCCTAGCCTCGGCACGCCAGCCTGTGTACACGTCAGTGCCGCCCGTGGGAGACGGCAGCAACCGCTCTAGACTTCAACCGCCGCTGCATGTGCCGCTTTGGCCTGCGCTGCCGATCGAGTCCGATGGGCAGGGCGCTTGATAGTGCGCTTTGCTTTCACCGACTTCTTGACTTGGTTGCGGGTTTTCATCATTGAATTTAGCAGGGCCTTTTCGGCGTCCACAAAGCTCTTTACGCTCTCCCCCGCAATGTCAGCCACCGGCAAAAGCCGGATTGGCATCTTCAGTTCCATCGCGCGGCTTGCTGCCTGCATGTTTACATTCGCCTGCTGTCCGGCAAGATCGAGCAGCTTCTTCTGCGCATCAATGAACGCATCTGCCGCGTCGCGTCCCAGTTGTGCCAGTTCAGTTTTGCTCGTCTTCTTGCCTGCATGCTCCTTCTTGGCTTCTCCGCTCGCTTCTTCGGAAATTACGTCAAGAAATCTTTTCTGCGCGGCCACAAATTCTTCCATGGCTTCGTTAGCAAGTCCAGCCAGCCCGCTGACATCTGGCGCGCTCTGCAACCAGCTCTGTGTGCGCTTGTTGGCGAGCACCAGGAAGTTTTGCTGCATCTCGACAAAGGCGTCGATGCTGCGCCGGATAACATTGGTCAGGGCAACCGCAGTGCCGTAACCGCCAACGCGCTCCTTTACGCCGTTCATCACGATATCATTTTCCTGCTGCGCCAAATCGAGCAGGATTCGCTGCGCCTCAACGTAGTTGGCGCTTCCCTCGACTGCAATTTCCGTAAGAATTTTCATGGGACTGTCCTTCCCTTCCGACGCGGAAAGTCCCTGGCGGATTGACTTGATTGCGCTCGTATTCTCGCGCATGGCTAAATCAACAAGGATGCGTTGCGTGGCAAAGAAACTCTCTATCCCCTGCTGTGCCCAGCCCGACAGCAGTGAGACGAAGGACGAAGGCCGCTCATGAGTGACGGGCGGATGGCTTGAAGCCTTAGGCATACTGACCTCCACTTGCTGCATTGCAGCATTGACTCGTATGCTAGTATTCAGTAGTCTTTTTGTCAATAGAAGGACGACAATTATTGCACTGCAACAGGGGGACTGTCTTTGAAGCCGGCTAAAGTTGTCATCAAGAAATATGGAAACCGCAGATTATATGACACTTCGGCGAGCCGGTACATTAACCTCGAAGAAATCGCTGCCTTGGTCCATGATGGAACCGAGGTGCAGGTTGTCGATGTGAAAACCGGCGAGGATCTGACCCGCGTCACCCTGACCCAGATCATCGTCGAGAACGCAAAGGATCAACCTGCGGGCCTGCCCTTGGAACTGCTTCGGCAGTTGGTGATCGCCTCCGACCATGTTGGGCAGGAATTTATCATGTGGTATCTGAAATCTGCCTTCGACACTTACCAGAAGCTCCAGACCGCCATCCAGGGCGGACTCTCTGAAGTGCACTCCGCAGCCTTGTCTCCGCTCTCCATGATGAAACGCTTTGTAGAAGGCGCAGCCGCGCAACAGCAGTCAGAAGACGGCGAACTCGATCAGCTCAGAAAGCGTCTGGCGGAGGTGGAAGCCCACATGGAGAAGAAGGCCCGTCAACCGAAGCGGCGCAAGCCAACATCCTGAACACTGGCCCTCCAGTCAGACTCTGACGTGCGTTATGCAACCACCGCGACTGCAGCGCTCTCACTTTCTGTGTCGTCGCCGCCGGAGGCGAAATTCTCCACGCTCTTGCCTGTCTTGATTCTCGGCTTCTTGCGCTGGCGCTTAACTTTTTGCGGTACATGGGCTCCAACCGCATCCCGAAGTTCCGCAAAACTTTCCTTGAAAAACCCTGCCGCGCGTGACAGATCGGGGATTGCCTGCGCGTCTCCGGTGAAACCGGCAAACAATGTTCCGTTGTAGCTCATAACCGCGCAATTCATTCCCATTTCGCCGCCAATGGGAACGTAGGGATAAGTCGAAAGCAGTTTATGTCCAAGCAGGTAGAGCGGGGTATCCGGGCCGCGTACATTGGTGCAAATTGAATTGCTGAGGCTGATTGGCAACTGACTCAAGAATGATCCGGTCAGCATCTGCAGGGATGTTGGAATTGCCCCCAGCAAGGTCCACAACATTGCCACAAGATCACCGCCATGAGCAGCTCTGGAGAAGCGGACCCTCTCCTGAACCCGTGCGAGCAGCTTTCTGGGATCGCGAATCCCCAGCGGAATGTCCACAGGAAGGAAGGTGATGCGATTTCCGGTGCCGACTGCCTCTCCATCGCCACGCACATTCACCGGAATCACAATGCGCAACTTGCGACCCTCTATATTCAAACTGTGCCGCTCCGCATAGCGTTGAAGGGCCGAGGTCAGCACGGTGAGCACAACTTCATTCACGGTAGCGTCGCAGGCCTTTCTGATCGCCGTAATCTCCGGCATCGGAAATTCCGCCCACTCGAACTTCTGCGGCCCGCGGCAAAGAACATTGTAGGGCAGGCGATCAACCGGCTGTATAAGTTCCGAGAGGAGGCGGGTTAATTCCCCTAGCGGAGCCATGCGCGACATTGGCCCGGCCGGGTTCTCCTTGCCGGGCTTTGCCTGGCCTTCCTTTCCATTGGAATGCGAGGCCTGCTGAGCCATGCGCAACAGCTCCGAATGTGCGGTCAACAGCACCTGTGCCGTAGAAAAGCAGGAGCTGATGAGTCCGTCCAGCAATACGGTTCCGGGGTCGTGCTGCGGAGCGGCCTGCGCACGATGCTTCTTGGGGCGCGGCGGAGCGGCGGTGGAACTTTGGTCCAGCAGCGCATTGAGCATGCCAACTCCCGCCACTCCATCGACCACGCAGTGATGACATCTCACAACAACGCCCGTGCGCTTTCCTTTTAATCCGTGAAACAAAGTGATATCCCATAGCGGACGGCTCCGCTCCAAGTGTGTGCTCAAGAGCTTCGAAGCGGCGCTCTTCCATTCCGCCTCGCTTCCCCGCTTCAGGGTGATCTCATGAACATGGTTGCGCACGTCGAAGTAAGGATCGTTTTGCCAGATTGGCGGACCAAACGGTGGGGTAACGACACGCTGCAAAAAACGGGGAAGTAGCGCAAGCTTCGATTCGATGTACCGCATGCATGCGTCAAAAGGAATTACGCCTTCAAAGACGTTGATCGATGCAACGTTTACCGGCGCGCCGGGCTGTTCGACATACAAGAAATATGCATCTATAAAGGAGAGACATTCATTGACAATATTCTCTGGCATGATTGTGTCCCTTTCCATTAAGGACGATTGCGCCCCAGTCTTTCATGTGCGGTGACCCAGTCGCCATGCAGGATGGCAGAAACCAGAGAGGTTTCCCCAGCCAAAACCACGGCGGCGCAGATCTCCGCAAACTTGTTCACCTTCCCCTTGCCATAGCACCCCAGCATCTCCAGACATTCCTTCTGCGTCGCCAGTCCGGTGCCTCCGCCGTAGGTTGCAACAATCAGCGCGGGAAGTGTAATTGACCAGTAATAGTCGCCGTTCCCCACCTCCCGCGAGTAAGTGATCGCGGCGTGAGATTCTGCTATGTTAGCCACATCCTGTCCGGTGGCGATGAACATGGCCGCAAGAGCGTTGGCGGCGTGCGCGCCGTTGTTCGCCGAACCGGAGAAGAATGCTCCGGCCATCAGAACTGCGCGTGTCCGCACCAGGTCTTCGGCGGTGATATGCATCAGTTGCTTCATCACGTCGCCGCGCAAAACCGTCTCGGCGATCACCCGCTTGCCTCGTCCCAGCAGCATGTTCAGATGAGAATGTTTCTTGTCTGTGTCGATGTTTCCTGTCAGAAAGTATCCGGGATGAAGCGGATGAGCATTCTTGATCCATTCGCAGGCGGCATAAGTTGCTTTGCCGGCCATGTTCTGTCCCGCGGCATCACCGGTGGTGTAGTTGAAACGAAGATAACGCAAAGGCCCGACCGCAAACTGGTTGATATTGCGCAGTCGGCCGATCTGCGTTGTCGATTCCGCGGCCTGTCGAATCCCGTCGAGATTTTCCTCTACCCAGAGGCCGAATTCCCGAGCCCGGAGGGCGTCGTCGAACATAAAAACCGGCGCTCGCTGCATGGCATCGTCCACTACCGTGGTCTTGACTCCGCCTGATTCCGTCAGCAGCCTCATCCCGCGGTTATAGCTGGAGACAAGCGTGCCTTCCGTGGTTGCCAGCGGTATATAGAACTCGCCCTGCGCATGTTCTCCGCAGATCAGGAGCGGTCCCGCAATGCCGATCGGAACCTGAGCAACCCCCGTGAAGTTCTCGATATTGCCCGGAAGAGTGGAAGGATCAAGGGAATACTGTGCCACGTGAGAAAGATGCGCGCCTGTATGCTCTTCTATGAACTCGCGTCTTGTCGCGGCGCTCTTGTTTGTGTAGTCATTCTCCCGGTCACGGGGAATGCGAATCCGGTCCGATGTCTGAGCCATTTTATTTTCACGATCTCCGCAGCCCATCGATCTCGCACGGGGCCGGCAAGTCTTGGACAGCCTGGGGAGTGCTGCACGGGTTCCGATCTTACGACTAGAGCCGGAAGAGCCCGCTTGCAAAAGCAACTTGCGGACTCTTCTTCACCTTGCAAACCTGCGGCAGAAAACCCAAAGCCACGGCTCCAGCGCAATCGACGATGGAATCCTAAGAGCTCACAACCCGCTCCTGTCGAAACTCCCGGCAGCTCCCAAGTCGATGGAATGTTACACCTTTTCAGTCTTCAAGTGAACGGTGTATTTTGCTTATGCTACCAAGAATTACTAGACGATTCGAGAGTTGTGCGTTATCGTCCATTGTCCTCATCTTCAAGGAGACCGCACCGGATGCTGAATCTGAAAGAGGTTGAAAATGCCAAGGCTCTCATGCGAGAAGCCTTCAACTGGTCAGTGGTGAAATGGCTGGCCGAGAAAAAGAAAGTAAGGAAGGCGGCCGACATAGCTAACGCCACCCTCGATGCCCTTGACAAAGAGGTGAAAGCCGCCTGGAACAACGAATTGAAAGCCGCTTACGACGGTATTTCACCGTCAGGGAGCAGCCCCGAAAACGGGCGGAAGAGCAAAGAGAAAGTCAAAGACATCAGCCCGGAAATCCAGTTGCTTGCAAAGGCCCTCAAACAAGCGGACGAGGAAGCCTACCGTGTACACATGGATGCTGAGGATACGTTTGACCTCGCAGAGAAGAAACTCAGCACCGCCATGGCGCGCGAGGGAACTCGCAAGGCTATCGACTCATGGGAGGTGCGCGAGAAGGCCATTATCAAGTCTCAGGCGGCTATCGGCGCGGGCCGGACCGACTTCTAACGTCAAACGGCAGAAGCCCATTCCTTCTTTCGCTGAATGCGTGAGGCAATAACCTCGCCAATACGTTTGATTGCCTCCGCACTCTGCGGAACCTCCTCGCCGAAGGCCTGGAAATCGTGATTCATCCCGGCCCACGTTTCCAGGATGACATCGGCTCCCTGTACTTTGGCCCGCTCCGCAAACACTTGAATGCTGGGTAGCAGAATCTCTGAACCTCCGGCCTGAATGTATATGGGTGGCAGGCCTCGCAGATCCGCGTTCACCGGCGAAACCAGCGGGTCGCTCCGGCGTTCTTGAGGACAAAACCAATCAGCCCACTTCAAGGCCATCCGCGGAGTAATCCAGTCATACTCCGAGTCCACAGGCTCGCCCGTTGTGCTGCCGCTAAAGTCAGTTGCCGGAGAAAGACATACCGCCAAAGCGGGAAGCGGCAGCTTCGAATCTCGAAGCGATAAGAGCAAAGCCAGAGTGAGGTTCCCTCCCGCGGAGTCTCCGGCAACCACGAATTTCCGGGGATTCACTCCCTCGCTCAATAACCATCGATAACCGGCGGCCGCATCCATCAGTTGTGCTGGAAACTGATGCTCGGGTGTCAGGCGGTAATCGAGCGCGAACAATCTGGAGCCTGTGGAGAGCGCGATCAGCGCGGCCAGGTTGTTATAAAAACTCCTCGGATGGAAGGAGTAGCCTCCGCCGTGGAGGTACAAAATCGTAACGTCAGAGTCAATCTTGTTGGGAACAATCCAGCTTCCGTTTACATCCTCTTGCTCAACGCCTGCAGTACCTACCTTCGAAAGTGCTCCGGAGTTAAACGCGAGCGAATCCAGGTAACTCCGGGCCTCATTCACATCCTGCATTTCAAACGCAATGAGTAGTTGCCTTTTCAGAATCTCCGTTCCAACTTCGGCGGCCAGATTCCATTGGGCGCAAAGCGGCCCCTTCCGCAGACGGCGGAGGCATACGTCCGCGGTCGCTCTGCACATCACCGCGGCGCTCTGGGCCCGGTGCAGCGCAGAGCCGCTGAATTGTAATCTGGCTGTCATCTACAAACTCGCGGGCATGCCATCAACAAACTACTGCACGCCCAACTGTTGAGTTGCCATTATCCCGTTTTAACTGCTCGCGAAGCATCTGCTTGTGGACTTTTCCGGTCGCGGTCCTGGGCAAAGTGACCTGAAACACAACGCGCGCCGGCAATTTGAACTTACCAATATACCTTGAGGCGTGTTCTATGATCTCGCCTTCGGTTGCCATCGCTCCAGGGCGCAGTTGAACGACCGCGCAGATTTCTTCGCCAAACTGAGCGTCTGGAATGCCGACAACCGCTGTTTCCGCAATCGCCGGGTGAAGATAGATTACCTGCTCAATCTCGCTCGGCGAGATATTCTCACCGCCCTTGATGATCAGATCCTTTTTGCGGTCGGTGATGTACAGGTACCCGTCGCTGTCCAGATATCCGACATCTCCCGTGTAAAACCAATCGTCACGGAATGATTCACTCGTTGCTGCTGGATCATTCCAGTATCCAGGAGTGACGCTGGTGCCCTGGATGCATATCTCTCCCATCGTAGGCGGCGGCAACACGCGGCCCTGATCGTCCACAATGCGAACTTCATAGCCCGGGCAGGGCCATCCTGCGGAGCCTGGCCGGTAGGTTTCGTGGTCGCCGTAACAGGAAATGAAACCTGTCTCAGACATCCCATAGCCCTGGTCAACGCGGCATCGAAAAGCCTGCTGGAAGCTTAACCGAAGTGGTTCGGGAAGGCTCGCTCCGCCAGTGATGATCCGGTACAGGCTGGAAAAATCGTACTTCGAGCGCTCCGGGTGATGCAGCAGATACATCAGCATGGTTGGAACCATAAGAACGTAGCCGATCTGATATTGCTGTATCGCTTTGAAGATTGCCACCGGATCGAATTGACGCATCAGCACCGAGGG